>Ga0265319_1001566_pt1 | contig 13424 bp, 11 predicted proteins | sample 4824metaG_FD_192443 | JGI IMG/M metagenome (GOLD analysis project Ga0265319, IMG submission 192443) | Rhizosphere microbial communities from Carex aquatilis grown in University of Washington, Seatle, WA, United States - 4-8-24 metaG | ecosystem: Host-associated > Plants > Roots > Rhizosphere >...
AGCCCGCGGCCGCGGATCGCGACGACGTGAGGGAGCGTCGCGAGGCGTTCGCGCAGCAGCTCGCCGAGCTCGCGGACCCGGGCCAGCAGCGCCTCGTCGAGCAGAACGTCGAGCGCGGCCAGCGCGGCGGCGCAGACGAGCGGCCCGCCGGCGAAGGTGGAGCCGTGGTCGCCCGGCGCGAAGGTGTCGGCGTGGCGGGCGCCGGTGATCATGGCGCCGATCGGCAGGCCGCCGGCCAGCGCCTTCGCGGTGACGAGCAGATCCGGACGAACGCCCGAGTGCTCGTATGCCCAGGCGTCGCCGGTTCGCCCGAGACCGGTCTGGATCTCGTCGAAGATCAGCGTCGCGCCGACCTCGTCGCAGCGCTCGCGCGCGAAGCGCAGCAGCTCGGCGGAGAGGACGTGGACCCCGGTTTCGCCCTGGATCGGCTCGAGGATCAGCGCCGCAGTGTGCTCGTCGAGCGCGCCGGCGATCGCCTCGGCGGTCGCATCGACACTCACGAACCCACCGACCAGCGGGGCGAACGGAGCCTGCTTGGATTCCTGCGGGGTCGCTGACAGCGCGCCGTAGGTGCGGCCGTGAAAGGCTCCGTGGAGCGACACGATCGTGCCGCCCTGACGCGCCTTGCGGGCGCATTTCAGCGCCGCCTCGACGGCCTCGGTGCCGGAGTTGGCGAAGAACACCTTGCCGCCGAGCGAGCAGCCGGCGAGCCTGCGCGCGAGCGCCGACATCGGCTCGTTGTAATAGAGGTTGCCGACGTGCAGCAGGCGCTCGGCCTGGTCGCGGATCGCTGCGACCACGGCGGGATGGCAGTGGCCGGCGCTCGAGACGGAGATGCCGGCGAGGAAGTCGAGGTACTCGAGCCCGTCGGAGTCCCACAGGCGCGCGCCCTGGCCGCGCACGAACACGATCGGGTAGCGCGCGTAGTTCGGCGTGAGGTGCGCGTCGGCGTCGGTGACAGCGCTCACGCGGTGACCTCGGTGCCCACGTCGGCGTAGGTGATTGCGCTCACGCGGTCACCGTGGTGCCCACGTCGGAGTCGATAGCTGCGCTCACGCGGTCACCTTGGTGCCGATGCCGGCGTCGGTGAACAGCTCGAGCAGCAGCGAATGCTCGACGCGTCCGTCGATGATCTGAGCGGCGCCGACGCCGCCGCGGACCGCGTCGACGCAGGCCTGCAGCTTCGGGCGCATGCCGCCCTGCGCTTCGGCCAGCGCGCCGGTCACCTCGGCGACGGTGGCCTGCCCGATCAGCGTGTCCGGGTCGGCCGGATCGCGCAGCCAGCCGCGCACGTCGGTCAGGAAGATCGCCGTTCGCGCGCCCAGGGCGACCGCGATCGCCGCCGCCGCCTCGTCGGCGTTGACGTTGTATGAGTTGCCCTCGGCGTCCGCGCCGACCGAGGCCACGACCGGGATGTAGTCGCGGGCGATGTGGTTGATCACGCCCGGGTCGACGTGGTCGATCTGACCGACGAAGCCGATGTCCTCGCCGCCCGGCGCGGTCCGCCGCGAGCAGCGCAGCAGGCCGCCGTCGTCCCCGGAGAGGCCGACCGCCGGCTGGCCGTGACGTCCGATCCGCAGCACGATGTCGGTGTTCAGCTTGCCGACGAGCACCATCTTGGCGACCTCCACGGTCGCCTCGTCGGACACGCGCAGGCCGCCCACGAACTCGACCGGCATGCCGAGCCGCTCCATGTAGGCGGTGATGTCGGGACCGCCTCCGTGCACCACGACGGGACTCATGCCGACGTACTTGAGCAGCACGACGTCGCGCGCGAACTCCTCGCGCAGAAGGGGATCGTCCATCGCCGCGCCGCCGTACTTGATCACGACGGTCGAGCCGTGGAACTCGCGGATATAGGGCAGGGCCTCGAGCAGCGTTGCGACGTCACGCATCAGGGAACCGTTCGGTCGGGGGTGATCACGGTCGGGGAGCCGGCGTTCACGTGGTGTACTCGGCGTTGATCTTCACGTAGTCGTAGCTGAGATCGGAGAAGAACAGCTCGGCCTCCGCCCCCTCACCCGGGAGGGCGATCTCGTAGAGCACCTCGTCGCGGTCGACTGCGCGCGCGAGCGCACCATCGTCGAACTCGGCGGCCGCGCCGTCGCGGGCCACGGTGACGCCTTCGATCGCGAGGTCGAAGCGCAGCGGCGCGGCGCCCGGAAGGGCCGCACCGACCGCCTGGGCCACGCGTCCCCAATTCGGGTCGCCGCCGAACAGCGCGGTCTTGACCAGCGGCGAGTTGGCAACCGCCCGCGCAACCCGCGCAACGGTCTGCTCGCCGCCGCCGCGCACGACGACACAGCCGATCCGCCGCGCGCCCTCGCCGTCGGCGACGATCCGCAGGGCGAGCGTTCGAAGCAGCGCGTCGAGCGCCTCGCCGAAGCGCAGCTCGTCCTCGCTGCCGGGCGCCACGCAGACGCCGCTCGAGCCGCTGGCCATCAGGATCACCGTGTCGTTGGTCGAGAGCTGGCCGTCCACGCTGATCCGGTCAAACGACCGTTTCACCGTCACACCGAGCAGGAGCTCGGCGGTCTCCGCAGCGAGCGCCGCGTCGGTCTGGATGAAGCACAGCATCGTCGCGAAGCGAGGCGAGATCATGCCGGCGCCCTTGCAGTAGGCGCTCAGGCGCACGCTCCCCGAAGGGAGCGTCAGCTCGAGCGTGGCGTGCTTGTCGAGGACGTCGGTCGTGCGGATCGCGTGGGCGAAACCGGTCCCGTCGCGCCCGAGCGAGGAAACCAGCGCCGGCGCCGCGGCGGCGATGCGCTCGCCCGGCAGCAGCACGCCGATCACGCCGGTCGAGGCGACCGCGACCTCGCGCGGCGCCAGGCCCAGGGCGGAAGCGGCGGCATCCTGTACCAGTCGCGCCTGTGCAATCCCCGGCTCCCCCGTTGCCGCGTTTGCGTTGCCGGAGTTCGCAACGACCGCGCGCAGCGCGTGCAGCTCGCAGTGCTCGCGCGTCACGACCACCGGCGCCGCGAGGACGCCGGAGTCGCAGAACCGGGCGGCGCTGACCGTGGCGGGCGCATCGGAGACCACGAGGCCGAGATCAACGCCGGCCGCCTGCCCGTCCCTGACTGCGGCCGCGACCGCGGCGAAGCGAAAGCCGGCCGGTGTCTCCTCGCACTCGCGGACATGACCGGGCCGCTGGACCCAGCGCGAATTGAAGAAATCCCCGCTCACGCCAGCCCGAGCCCCTCATCGAAGCCGAACATCAGGTTGAGGTTCGCCACCGCCTGGGAGGCGGTCCCCTTCCAGAGGTTGTCGATCGCCGCGAACACGAACAGCTTGCCGGTGCGCTCGTCAGCGTGCACGTTGATCGCGCAGACGTTGGTCTCGCGGACGTCCCGAACGCCGGGCGCGGCGGCGACCAGCTCCACAAACGGCTCCGCCGCGTAGCGGGCCGCGTAAAGCGCATCGAGCTCGTCCTGACCGAACGGGCGTGTCGGCGTGATGTAGCACGAGAGCAGCTCGCCCTGATCGATCGGCACCAGGTGCGGCGTGAACGCGATCGGCACCGGCGCGCCGAGCGCTCCGAGCTCCTGGTCGATCTCCGGCATGTGACGGTGCGAGCCGATGCCGTAGGGGCGCACGTTCTCGGTAACGGAGACGAAGTGGTTGGCGTCCCTCGGTGTCTTGCCCATGCCGGAAACCCCGGTCTTGGCGTCGATCACGGCGTCGTCGATCAGCCCGGCGCCCGCAAGCGGCGCGAGTGCAAGGATCGCGGCTGTCGGGAAGCAGCCGGGACAGGCGACCAGGCGCGCGGCGGCGATCTCGTCCCGGTAGAGCTCGGTCAGCCCGTACACCGCCAGCTCGATCAGCTCGGGATGTGGATGGCTGACATACCAGCGCTCATAGGCCGCGACGTCGCGCAGGCGAAAGTCGGCGGAGAGGTCGACGACCCGCAGGCCCCGGTCGAGCAGCGCCGCGACGACGGGCGCCGCGGTTCCGTGCGGGTAGGCGACGATCGCAGCGTCGGACCCCGCCGCTCGGTCCAGGTCGAGCGCCTCCAGCACCAGTGGCACGCGATGCTGAGGGTAGAGGTCAGTGAGCGACCGCCCGGAGTCCTCGCGCGCGGTGATCGCGGCGAGGTCGAACTGGGGATGGCGCCACAGCAGCCGCGCCGCCAGCGCCCCGGCGTAGCCGGACGCTCCCACGACGATGACGCTAGGCACGCAGCTCACCACCCAGCCGCTGCGAGAGCTCGGCGGCGATCTGGCGTCGGCGTTCGGCGACGTCGGTGTCCGTCAGCGTGCGGTCGGCGGCACGGAACTCGAGGTGCAGCGCGAGCGAAACCCGTCCCTCCCCCACCTGGCTGCCGCGGTAGACGTCGAACACCTCGACACGCGCGAGCTCCGGCCCGCCGGCGTCGCGCACAGCAGCCAGGACGTCGGCCGCCGGAACGCCGTCTGCCACGACCACGGCGAGATCCTCACGCACCGCCGGATACTCCGCGAACGGCGCGTAGCGCGCGAGCTCCGGGGCCAGCCCGGCCGCCAGGCCGAGGTCGATCGCCCAGACAGCGACGCGCTCGAGGTCCCACTCGGCGGCGACGAGCGGATGCAGCTCGCCGACGAAGCCGAGCCTCGTCTCGCCGGCCAGCACGGTCGCCGAGCGCGCCGGGTGCAGGAACGGCCACTGCTGCGCCGACACCTTCCAATCGAGCCCGAGCACATCGAGCACGGCCGAAAGCAGGCCCTTCGCGGCGAAGAAGTCCGCCGGCGCGGCCGGCTCGCCGCGCCAGCCCGCCGCCACCGCGTCGCCGGCGAGCAGCACCGCCAGGGCGTGGTGCTCGGCCGCAAGGGTCTCCGACGGCGCGGCGCGGTAGACCGTGCCCGACTCGAACAGCGCAAGGTCGCGTTCGCCGCGGGCCGCGTTGTGCTCAGCCGCGTCAAGCAGCGAACCGAGCAGCGTCGGGCGCATGATCGACCAGGTCTCGGCGAGCGGGTTCTCGATCGTCACGACCTGGCTGATCGGATCGTCGGGGGCGAGCCGCAGGCGTTGGAGGAGCCGCGGCTCGGTGAAGCTCCAGCCAACGATCTCGGCGAGGCCGCGCGCGGCGAGAGCGTCCTCGGCGCGGCGGCGAAGCTGCTGGGAGTGGGTCAGGCGGCCCGCCGCGCCGCGGCGCGGCGGGAGCGTGGCCGGCAGGCGCTCGAGGCCGTCGATGCGGGCCACCTCCTCGATCAGGTCGACCTCCCGCGTCACGTCGCCGCTGCGGAAATGCGGGACGCGCACGCCGATCGAAGCGGCCGCCGCGGTCGGTGGCGGATCCACCGCGAACCCGAGCGATGTGAGGATGTCGGCGCAGCGCTGCGGCGCGATCTCGCTTCCGAGCAGCGCCGTGACCCGTGCGGGGCGCAGAGCGAGCGGCGGCGGCGGCTCGCCTGGTCCGCCCACGTCGATCGTGCCGTCGAGCACCCGGGCGCCACAGAGCTCCGCGAGCAGCGCCGTCGCGACCGCCTGGGCCTCCAGCGTCGAGCCGACCGACAACCCCTTCTCGAAGCGCGCCGAGGCCTCGCTGCGCAACCCGAGGCGTACGGCGTTGCGCTGGACGCTGGCGCCGTTCCAGGAGGCCGCCTCCAGCAGCACCCGCGTCGTCGGCGCCGACACCTCCGAGCGCGCGCCGCCCATGATCGCGCCGATCGAGGTCGGGCCGTCGGCGTCGCAGATCACGACCATCTCGCCGTCCAGCGTGCGCTGCACACCGTCGAGCGTCTCCACCGTCTCCCCGTCGCGGGCGCGGCGCACGGTCAGCCGGCCGCCGGCGAGCGTGTCCAGGTCGAACGCGTGCAGCGGCTGCCCGGTCAGCAGCATCGCGTAGTTGGTGATATCGACGACGTTCGAGATCGGGCGCATCCCGGCAGCCAGCAGCCGCGCGGCGAGCCACAGCGGCGAGGGCCCGACCGTGACGTCCTCGAATACCCGCGCCGTGAATCGCGGGCAGAGGTCGGGGCATTCGACGACAACCTCGATCCCGGGCGGCGCGCCCTCAAGGGTCCCGAGATCCCGGTTCCAGGGCGCCGGCTCAAGCGGCGTCCCCGTTGCCGCCGAGGCCTCCCTGGCGACGCCGTAGACGCTGAGGCAATCCGGCCGGTTCGGCGTGACCTCGAGTTCGATCACGTCCGTGCCGAGCGGCAGCACCTCGGCCAGCGGTGTGCCGGGCGCCGACCGTTCGTCGAGCACGAGGATGCCCTCGTGGGCGCCGCCGAGGGCGATCTCGTCGCTCGCCAGAATCATGCCCTCACTGACCACGCCTCGCAGCTTCGCCGCGGCGAGCGTGCGCCCGTCGGGCAGCATCGCCCCAGGCCGCGCCACGGCGACCGTCTGGCCGGCCGCCACGTTCGGCGCGCCACAGACGATCGTGGCCGGCTCGCCGGAGCCGAGATCGACGCGGCAGACGCGCAGGCGGTCGGCGTCGGGGTGCTGGACCGCCTCGAGCACGCGGCCGACGACGTAGTGATCGGGGGACGGCGGGCCGTGGCGGAACCAGCGCTCGGCCTTGGTCCCGGTCAGCGTCAGCCGACCGGCCAGCTGCTGGGTCGAGAGCGGCGGGTCGCAGTACTCGCGCAGCCATTCCAGCGGGACGAGCATCAGCGGCTCCCGAACTGTTCGAGGAAGCGCATGTCGTTCTCGAAGTAGAGCCGCAGGTCGGGAATGCCGTGGCGGAGCATCGCGATTCGCTCTATCCCCATGCCGAAGGCGAAGCCCGTGACCGCCTCCGGGTCGTAGCCGTACTCGCGCACGTAGGAGAACACGTTCGGGTCGACCATGCCGGCGCCGAGGATCTCGAGCCAGCCGGAGCCCTTGCACAGCGGGCAGCGCGAGCCGTCGCGCATGTGCCCCCTGTCGCAGTTGAAACACGACACGTCGACCTCGACGCTCGGCTCGGTGAAGGGGAAGAAGTCGGGCCGCAGCTGCACCTCGCGTTGCTCCCCGAAGATCGCTCGCGCGAACGACAGCAGCGTTCCCTTCAGGTCGGCGAGCGTGATCCCCTCGTCGACCGCGAGGCCCTCGAGCTGGTGGAACTGCGGTGTGTGGGTGGCGTCGTGGTCGAGGCGGAACACGCGTCCTGGCGCCACGACGTACAGCGGCGGCGGCGACGCCATCATCGAGCGCACCTGGACCGGCGAGGTGTGCGTGCGCAGCACGACCTCGTCGCTGACGTAGAAGCTGTCGCTGCGGGCGCGCGAGGGGTGCGTGAGGTTGGTGTTCAGAGCGTCGAAGTTGTACGTCGTCAGCTCGATCTCGGGCCCCTCCGCGATCTGGAATCCGAGTCCGATGAAGACGTCCTCCAGGTCGCGCCGCGTCTGTGTGAGCAGGTGCAGATGCCCGCACGGGTAGGCGGGCGCCCCCGGCAGCGTGATGTCGATCTCGTCGCCCTGCAGGCGCACATCCAGCTCGGCGGCGGCGAGCTCGGCCTCACGCGCCTCGATCAGTGCGCCGAGCGCCTGGCGGGCCGCGTTGGCGGCGGCGCCGACGGCGGAACGCTCCGCGGGCGCCAACTCGGCGACGCCTCGCAGCAGCTGCGGCAGCTCCGCCTTGCGGCCCAGATAGGCGATCCGCAGCTCCTCGAGGGCGGCACTCGTCGTGGCGGCGGCGATCGCGGCCTCAGCCTGTGCGCGCAGGTGCGCGATCCGCTCGAGAGCGCTCATGGCGCGGCCATCCTAGTCGCCTCATACAACGCCACCGTCGCGGCCATCGCGGCGTTCAGCGAGTCCCCGTCGGCTTGTGGGATGTGGCACACCTCGTGGCAGAGTTCGAGCACTTCGGGCGCCAGTCCTTCGCGCTCGCCACCCACGAGCAGCGTGACCGCCCCCTCGAGCGGTCCCCGAAGCGGCCGGCCGGCCCCGGGGGCGAGCGCGACGATCCGCCCCGGCAGCTCCGCGATGCCCGAGCAGCGAGCGATCGCAGTCGCGAAGATCGCCCCCATCGAGGCGCGCACCGCCTTGGGTCCGTACGGATCGGCGCTGCCCGGTCCGATCGCCACACTCGAAGCGCCGAAGGCGTGCGCGGCGCGGATGATCGTTCCCACGTTGCCCGGGTCACCGACGCCCCACAGCGCCACGACGAGCGGTCCCACCGGGGCGCTCCAGCGCTGCTCGTACACACCGATCACACGCGAGGAGGACCCCAGCGCCGAAACCTTCGCGAGCAGCGCCGGCGCAACCTCCAGCCAGCCGGGCGTCGCGGCCTGCTCGTGCCCGTCCACGCAGAGCACATAGAGCGGTGCGATCCCGGCGGCGGCAGCCGCCGCATAAAGATCCTCGCCCTCGATCACGAAACGGCCGGAACCAGAACGCGTGGAAGCGCGAGCCAATTTTCGAATTTCGGTCAGGTGCTGGTTTTGGGGGGAGGTGATCGTCATTGCACAAAAAAGGGCGCCGTCCATGTGGAGCGGCGCCCGGGAGGTGAATGCTTTCGGCGTGCGGGATCAGGCAGCCGAAGCCTCGCGGGCGGCGTCGGCAAATCGGCGGAAGGTCTCGGGGTCGCGCACGGCAATGTCTGAGAGCACCTTGCGGTCAAGCGTGATCCCGGCCAGCGCCAGGCCGTGGATGAGCTGGGAATAGCTCATTCCGCACTCGCGGGCGGCGGCGTTGATGCGGGTGATCCACAGCCGGCGAAAGTCGCGCTTGCGATTGCGCCGGTCGCGGTAGGCGTAGGCGTCCGCCTTCATCAGCGCTTCCTTCGCGCGCTTGTAGTTCGAGTTGGCCTCGCCGCGGAAGCCCTTGGTCAGCTCGAGCGTCGCGCGACGCTTCTTCTTGGCGTGCAGTGAGCGCTTGACGCGGGTCACGATCCGATTCCCAGCATCTTCTTGATCCGCGGCGAATCGTGGTCGGAGATCATCGCGTCATGGCCGAGGTGGCGCTTGCGCTTGGGGGACTTCTTCTCGAGGATGTGGCTCGTGAAGGCGTGCCGGCCCTTGACCTTGCCGGTGGCGGTCGTCTTGAAGCGCTTCTTGGCGCCGGAGTGCGTCTTCATCTTGGGCATGGCGAGCGAAGGAGTATGGCAGAGACGGGCGGAGGCCCGGCTACTCGGCGGCGTCGGCCACGTCCACGGCCTCCGGCACTTCCTCGCCCTCGGGCTGCGCGGCCAGGTCGTCTGAGCCGGCTGCGTCGGGCGCCTCTGCGGCGTCGGTGGCTTCAGCGGCCTCGGCGGCCGGCGGCGCTGCTTCGGGCGCCGGCGTGTCGCCGTTCGTCGACGGAGCGACAAGGTCATCCCCCGGTGTCGCCGCCGTCGCGAGCGCGCCGTTGGCTTCGCCGGAGGCGAGGTCCGCTGCAACCGCGCCGTTGGTGAGCTTGTCGAACTGTCCGGCGAGCACGGCCTTCGACGGGCCGAGCATCATCGTCATGTTGCGGCCGTCCTGCAGCGGGCGCTGCTCGACGATGGCGAACTCGGCCAGTTCCTCGGCCAGGCGGTCGAGGATCGCGACACCGCGCTCGGGGTGGGTGACCTCGCGCCCGCGGAACATGATCGTCACCTTGACCTTGTCCTTGTGGCGCAGGAAGCGCTCGACGTGGCCCTTCTTGGTGTCGTAGTCGTGCTGCGCGATCTTCGGCCGGAACTTGATCTCGCGGATCGTGATCTGCTGCTGGTGCTTGCGCGCCGCCTTCTGCTTCTGCGCCTGCTCGTACTTGTACTTCGAGTAGTCGAGCACCCGGCAGACCGGCGGCTTGGCCTCGGGCGCCACCTCGACCAGGTCGAGATCGCGCTCGGCGGCATAGCGCAGCGCCTCGTCGATCTTCAGCAGCCCGATCTGCTCGCCGTCCTCGCCGATCAGGCGAACCTCGGGAACCCGGATGCGCTCGTTGATCCTGGTCGGATCGCGCTCTGGCGGACGCCGGTCGAACCTACGCGGAACCGGCACTAATGATCACGTGCGCGCGTCAAGCGGTGTGCGTGCGCGGAATGGTGGGTGTTGCGATGGCCAAGAGGCGCGAGTATAGCGGGGACTTGGGCTCGTGGCGAGGAGTTGTTGGCGGGCCGTGAACGACGCGCACGCCGCCGCGGATCCGCGCGGGCGGCGTCAGCGTGAGCGCTCGGCGGTTTCGGCCGCGAGGCGCGCCACGAAGTCCTCGAGCGCCACGACCCCCTCGTCGCCGGCGCTGCGCTCGCGCACGGCGACCGTCCCGGCCGCCGCCTCACGCTCGCCGACGACGAGCATGTAGGGGATCTTGCGCAGCTGGGCGTCGCGGATCTTGCGCGCGACGGACTCCGAGCGGTCATCGATCTCGCCGCGCAGGCCGGCCGCGGCGATCGCGTCCAGGGCAGCGCGGCCGGCGTCGTTCTGGTGGTCGGTGATCGGGAGGACGATCGCCTGCACCGGCGAGAGCCAGACCGGGAGCAGTCCGTCGAGATGCTCGAGCAGGATCCCGACGAATCGCTCGAAGGACCCGAACAGGGCTCGGTGGATCATCACCGGGCGGTGCTCGGCGTTGTCGGCGCCGGTGTAGGTGAGGTCGAAGCGCTCGGGCAGGTTGTAGTCGAGCTGCACGGTCCCGAGCTGCCAGGAACGCCCGAGCGAGTCCGTCATGTGAAGGTCGATCTTCGGCGCGTAGAAGGCGCCCTCCCCCTCCGCGACCTTGTACTCGAGACCCATCTGATCGAGCGCCGCGGCGAGCACGCCCTCCGCGTGGTCCCAGAACGCGTCGTCGCCGAAACGCTGCTCGGGGCGCGTCGACAGCTCGATTCGGGTGTCGAAGTGAAACAGCCGGTAGACCTCGAAACCGAAATCGAGACAGGCCGCAACCTCGTCGCGCACCTGTTCCTCTGTGCAGAAGATGTGGGCGTCGTCCTGGGCGAACGCGCGGGCTCGAAGCAGGCCGTGCAGCGTTCCCGATGGCTCGTTGCGGTGCAGCAGTCCCGGCTCGGAGAAGCGCACCGGCAGGTCACGGTAGGAGCGCTGCTCCATCGCGTAGAGCACGCAGTGGCCGGGGCAGTTCATCGGCTTGAGCGCCATCGGGCGCTCCTCGTCCTGGGTGATGAACATGTTCTCGCGGTACTTGTCCCAGTGACCGGAAATCCGCCACAGCTGCGCGTCGAAAAGCTGCGGGGTCTTGACCTCGGTGTAGCCCCGGGCGCGGGTCAGCTCGCCGGCGAGGTCGCGCAGGCCGTTCCAGAGCGTCGTGCCGTGCGGTGTCCAGAAGGCGTTGCCGGGAGCGAGCTCGGAAAAGTTGAACAGGCCGAGCTCACGGCCGAAGCGGCGGTGATCGCGCGCGCGCGCCAGCTCGAGGCGCTCGAGGTGCTCCTCCAGCTCAGCCTTGGAGAGGAACGCCGTGCCGTAGATGCGCGTCAGCATCGGCCGTTTGGAGTCGCCTCGCCAGTAGGCGCCCGCGACCGACTGAAGGGCGAAGGCCTTGATCGCCGCGGTGGTCGGTGCGTGCGGGCCGCGGCAGAGATCGGTGAACGGGCCGTTGGTGTAGAGCGAAACCGTCTGCACCTGCTGGTCGCGCACGAGGTCGTCGATCAGCTCAACCTTGTAGGGCTGCTGTTCGGCCACGAAGCGCTCGCGCGCCGCGGCCACGGGCACCTCCTCGCGTGCGAACGGCTCGGCGGCCTTCACGTGTTCGACCATCCGGGCCTCGATCGCCGGAAGGTCCTCCTCGGAGATCGAGGTCCCCGCCGGAAAGTCGAAGTCGTAATAGAAGCCGTTCTCGATCGCCGGTCCGATGCTGATCTTCACACCGGGGTGCAGGTCGATCACCGCGGCGGCGAGCACGTGGGCCGCGTCGTGGCGGATCAGGCCGAGCGCCTGCTCGCTCTTGGCGGTCACGATCGACACCGCGGCGCCATCCTCGACCGGGCGTGCGAGATCACGCAGTTCGCCGTCGACCTCGATGGCGAGGGCCGCGCGAGCGAGCCCGGCGCCGATCGCGGCAGCGACGTCCGCTCCGTTGGCCCCGTCGGCGAGCTCGAGCGTGTTTCCGTCGGGGAGCGTGACATGCGTGCTCATCGAGCGACGATCCTACGTGAACCGCCGCCGCGGACGGGCGTGGCGGCGCCGGCGCCGGGGTAGGCTGCCAGGGATGGAATCGCTGCGCGGGAAACTGCTGATCGCGCCGCCGACGCTCGCCGACCCCAACTTCGCGCGCACCGTCGTGCTGATCGCCGCGCACGACGAGGCCGGGGCGCTCGGCCTGGTTCTCAACCGGCCGCTCGAGACGCCGGTCGCCGAGATCTCACCGGTGCTCGACTCGCTCGCCGAGCCAGGCTCGACGCTTCACAGCGGCGGACCCGTCGCGCCGGAGTCGGCCGTCGTACTGGCCGACTTCGTGGATCCGACACTTGCGGCGCTGATCATCTTCGGCAGCGTCGGCTTCCCGAGCGCCGACTGCGAGCTGGACGACCTCGCGACGGGAGCTCGGCGTGCGCGCGTATTCGCCGGCCATTCGGGCTGGGGCCCCGGCCAGCTCGACGGCGAGATGACCGACGACGGATGGATCGTCGGCCAGCTGGCCCCCGACGAGCTGTGGCATCCAGACAGCTCTCAGCTGTGGTCGACAGCGCTGCTGCGAAAGGGGGGCAGCTACGCGCTGCTCGCACGGATGCCCGAGGATCCGTCGGTCAACTAGGCGGGTCTTTCCGCAACGGTGGATGGGGCCCGTCAGCAGGGGGACGCCCGCGGGCCGTCGGTCAACCCGTGAAAGCCGGCGGCGCGGCGGCGCGTGGTGCGCGGCGATGGCCGGCCGCTCAGCGGGCGCGCCAGATCGCGTCGTCGCCCAGCGGCTCGCGGCTCGCTCGTCCATCGGCAAGCAGGGCGATCAGCGCGTCCTCGGCGCCGGCTCGGTCGACGTCCACGAGGTTGCCGGCCAGCAGCGCTGCAACCTCCTGTGTGCAGAGGCCCTCGCTGAAGTGCGTGAGAAGGGGCTGCGGCCCCTCGGCCGGCGGGCCGAAGCGCTCGAGCGTCGTGTCGAGGTTGGCGATCAGGACGTCGTAGGCCTCGAGCGGCTGGAAGCCGCCGGCCTCCAGCCGGCGCCCGCCCGCCTCGAACACCACCGACGGCGCCGTGTAACGAACGAGCCCGTCGCTGATCGCCGCCTTGCCCTGGAACTCGGTGGCGCCGCCGGCGGCACCGCGGGCCTCGGCGCGATCGGCGGCGTAGGCCTCCGCGACGGCGTCTGAGTCGAGCGCCGCGACCAGCGCCGCCACGTCGATCCCGTCCACGCCGCCGAGCGCCGCGCTGATCGCCGCGTCCTCATCGAGGACAAGCGGCGAGTTGAACCAGGCGAAGGCGAGTGCTCGCAGAACCGCGAACTCGCGACCCGGGTGCGCGAGACGGGCGCCCACGATGGCGCGGCAGGCGCGGCCGGTCGCAGCGGGGCGCGCGCGGGGCGCCGCGCTGACCGGCATGCCGTAGCGGTCGCGGAAGTGGCGCGCGCCGGTGGCCGAGCGCACCGTCGCGCCGGCGGACGCTGCGGGCGGGTCGT
>Ga0265319_1001567_pt1 | contig 13416 bp, 9 predicted proteins | sample 4824metaG_FD_192443 | JGI IMG/M metagenome (GOLD analysis project Ga0265319, IMG submission 192443) | Rhizosphere microbial communities from Carex aquatilis grown in University of Washington, Seatle, WA, United States - 4-8-24 metaG | ecosystem: Host-associated > Plants > Roots > Rhizosphere >...
CGTAAAAACTTAAGACGATCGGTATTGTCTGTGCCCATCCGTGCAATCTGTGGCCAAAAAAAATGCGGGCCTATGAATTCATCTGAAGATGGATGCTGCCCGCGGATTCCAGTCGTGGCCGAGGACGAAGGTGGGGTCGCTGTAGTTGCGGATCATGGCGGCATCATCGGGTTGCTTGAGCTGCACGGAACCGGGCAGGCGGTGGCTGGCGTCGATGGGCCGTCCGTCCGCGGTGTGGCTGTTAAATTCCAAGAAATGCACGCCGGCGGGAGTGACGGGATCGTTGGGGGCATTCGGGTTTTTTTCCAGCAGCCAGCCAGCGGGTATGACACTCGAGCCCAGGATGCAGTCGAGCAGGACCACCTCGCTCGCCGGGAAGCGGCCGGGGGCGATGCGCGAGAGGTAGTTGTCGGTGACACCCGTTGCGCCGTCGAAGGTGCAGAGCCGGTAGACGAAGCCGTGGTTCGTGGCCGGATTGCGGATCTGCGTGTAGTAGGCGCCGGAGCGCACCGTGTGCGCGGTGCAGTTCTCGAAGAAGCACGGGCCGGTGCCCCACATGAAGTCGACGTCGCCCTCGATGTAACAATTGCTGACGAAGGCCTGGCCGTTGATCTGGATGGTGTCCTGGAAGCTGTAGAAATCCACGTCCTTGATGATGGCGCGGGCCTCGGTGGTGCCGTTGAGGATGATGGTCTCGGCCTGCGAGCCGCCCTGCTTCGTGGTATTGCGCATCGTGAGGTTGGCGATGGTCAGGTCGTTCACGTGCTGGGCGAGGAACATGCCGCGATGGTAGATGCTGCCGCCCTGCTTCGTGGCGGCGCTGGGATTCGGCGATGTGCCGGCGAAGGGGTTGCCGCCGCTGGCGTTGAAGTTGGCGTTGTTGGCGTAGGCGATCACGGTCTGGCGGCGGTCCTCGCCGAGCAGCGTGATCGCGTGCTTGTCGGTGAAGGCGATGATCTCGTTGTAGGTGCCGCGGTGCACGAGGATCGTGACGGGCGTGGTGTTGCCTTCGGGAACGAAATCGAGCGCCCCCTGCACGGTGCAGAAGTCGCCGGAGCCGTCAGCGGCCACATTGATCAGGTCGCGGCCGGCGGCGGGTGGCGTGCGCCTGGTGGTGAAACGCCAGGCGGCCGCGTCGGTGATGCCGGGGTCGTTGCCGGCGTCGGTTTTGAACACACCGGGATCGATCGTCACGTAGTAGGTCTTGTCGTAGGCGAGGACGCCGTTCTTCAGGTAGATGGCGGCCTCGCGGCCCGTGACGATCACGGGGTAGTATTTGAAGTCGGGAAATCCGCCGATGGTCTTGGTGGCGGTGGGCGAGCTGACGTCGATGGTCTCGACGATGGCGCGGGTGGAGGCGTCAAAGACTTGGATCTTGCCGGCAGTGCCGAGCACGGGCGCGGAGGCGAACGTGAGTTTCAGCGGCGTGTCCGGGCAGACATGGGCGGCGCTGGCGGCGGGGAAGAGCGTAGTGGCGGAAGCAGTCTGTGCGGCGGGAAGGTGGAGGACGGTGGCGAGCAGCAGGATGAAGGCGGCGGCAAATTTCGCCAAGAGCGATGGATTTTCCATGAGAGACGAGAAGGGCTTGGCCGGTTGGATCGGGGTGGAACGCGATCTCCGAGCGCGTTGGTCTGCGAGGAATGATTCCGCCGCCCGGCCACCTTCGCCAAGGCTACGGTGCCCTCGCGAAGCCATCGCAGCCCGCCAAAGCGAAAGCGACGGCGGGAGGTCGGCGGCCACCTTTTGATTGTGCCGGCGAAGTTCCATGACTTAAGACGGCCTCACGCTCCCGCCACGCTCTTGATCCGCAGGGTGCAGGCGTAGGGGGAAGGAGCTGAGCCGGGCAGCAACAAGGTCAGGCCGTCATTGGTCTGCAACCATTGGAATGACCCTTCGTAGCCAAGAAGTTTCACCTCGGTGATGCGGCGGCCGGCGAAGTGGGGCGAACTGGAGGCGAGGCTCCTGATCATGATGCTGCCGGTCTCGGGCCAGGCCATGAGGAAGGCAAACAGCGAATCGCCCCTGGCGGTGAAGCGGATGTCGCCGGCGACGTATGGGCGCACATCGCGCGCGCCGCCGAACTGGCCGGCGGCGACGGGGCCGCTGACTGACGGACCCTCGCCGTAAACCTTCCACGGGCGGGTGCCGAAGATGCCCTCGCCGTTCACGGCCATCCAGGCGGCGATGCCCTCGACGCACGCGACCTCGTCGGAATCGATCGAGCCGTCGCCGCGGACGGGGACGTTCAGCATGAGGTTGCCGTTCTTGCTCACGATATCGATGAGCATCTGGACCACTTGGCCGGGGGTCTTGTACTTGTGCTGCTCGAAGAGACTGCGCTGGTAGTGCCAGTTGCCGATGCAGGTGTCGGTCTGCCACGGGTCGGGCCGGATGCCGGTGGCGACGCCGCGCTCGATGTCCTCGACGAGGGCAGGGCGGTGGGCGTCGGTCATTTTCTTGCCGTTGAGGATGACGTCGAGCCGGTCGCCGTTGCGCTGCAGGTTTGCGTTGTAGAAGTGCGCGGCGACATCGAGTCCGGCCTGGCCGAGGGGGAGCTCGTTGTTGTCGAAATACACGACGTCGGGCTGGTACTGGTCCATCAGGTCCTGGCAGCGGAGGAACCACCGCTCGGTGAACGCCGGGTTCTGCGCGGGGGCGGCCTCGTTCCAGACGCGGTCGTTGGCGGTGTGCCAGTCGTTGGCCGCCTTGATGGAGGTGATGCCGTCGGGGATGACGAGGCTGGGGCCGTTGTAGAGCTCCTGCGGGTCGAGGCCGTCCCACCACAGACCCTTGCCGTCGGCCTTGGTGAGCTTGAAGGCATCATACCGCTGGCCGGCGAGGGCGCCCTCGGCGTCGTAGCCGTAGGCGGTCTGGAACCAGTGCCAGGAATGGGCCGAGTGGTTGGTCACGCCGAAGCGGAGGCCGGCCTCGCGGGCGGTCTTCGCCCAGATGCCGACCAGGTCCTTCTTCGGGCCGACGTTGACGGAATTCCACGCGTGATGGCGGGAGTTGTAGTTGTCGAAATTGTCGTGGTGATTCGCGAGGGCGAAGAAGTATTTCGCCCCGGCGCGCTTGTAGAGGGCGATGAGCTGCTCGGGCTCCCAGCGCTCGGCCTTCCAGAGGTTGTCGATCTCCATGAAACCGGCCTTGGTCGGGTGGCCGTAGGCCTGAAGATGGTGGGCGTATTGCGGGTGGCCCTGGATGTACATCTGGCGCGCGTACCAGTCGCCTTGTTCCGGGACGCATTGCGCGGACCAGTGCGCCCAGATGCCAAACTTGGCGTTGCGGAACCAGTCGGGGCATTTGTAGCCCTGGGCGAGCGATTCCCACGTCGGCTGGAACGGCCCGGCGGCGATGGTGCGGCCGGACGGGGTGGTGGTCGTCCGGGCCGCGGCGGTGCCCACGCACGAGGGCAGCAGCGGCAGGCTGAGACCGGCGCCGGCGACCACAGCCGACTTCTTGATGAATTCACGGCGGGAGAGGGCGGGCTTCATGGGAAAGCAGGGGCGGGTTTTGGGATTGGGGCCGGACCGATTGCGCGGCGGAAGACGGCGCGGAAGGCCGACACGAAGGGGGGGAAGCAGGTGTATTTCGCCATCAGTGCCGGCGGGACGCGAGGAGGTTTTTTGCATCTTGGATCCCAGGAGTCTTTCTTGGTTCTGATTCCGAAATCGTTCTCGTTCCTCGTTCTCTTTCTCGTTCTCGCGCCCGACCAGGTTGAGAACGAGGAACGATTAAGAGAACGAGAACGATTGATTCGGATCGGGCGGCGAGCGTGGATGTGGCCGATTTTCCACGTGACGGAGCCGATCAACCCGGACACCGTGGCGCCGGCTTTCTTTTGTTGGTTTTTCGGGTTACTTCGTCCCCTCGAACCCCGCGACACGTCTTGCCGTCCATCCCCATGTCCCAACCCCGACTTTCCGTCATCCTGTCCTGCTGTCTGTTCACCCTTCCCGCCGCCGGGCTGCGGGCCGCTGTGCCCGAGCCGATGCCGGCGAAGGCGATTCTGGAGGAACTGCGCAATTTCCGCGTGATGGGCACGGTCCTGATGATCGCGGCGCATCCCGACGATGAGAACACGCAGCTGATCGCCTACCTCTCCCGCGGCCGCAACTACCGCATGGGCTACCTCTCGATCACCCGCGGCGACGGCGGCCAGAACGAGATCGGGCCCGAACTGGGGGCGGAGCTGGGCGTGGCGCGGACTCAGGAGCTGCTGGCGGCGCGGCGGGTGGACGGCGGGCGGCAGTTTTTCACCCGGGCGCTTGATTTCGGCTATTCGAAGACCCCGACGGAAACCCTGGCGATCTGGGACCGGCAGCAGGTCCTGGCTGACGTGGTGCGTGTGATCCGCACCTTCCGCCCGGACGTGCTCGTCACGCGCTTCTCGCCGCTGCCCGCCAACACGCACGGACACCACACGGCGTCGGCGATCCTTGGGGCCGAGGCCTTCAAGCTGGCCGGCAATCCAAATGCGTTTCCCGAGCAGATCGCCCAGGGGCTGGCCCCGTGGCAGCCGAAACGGATCTTCATGAACAGCGGCGGCTTTGGGCGCGGCGGCGCGGCGGGCGGAAACCCGACTGGAGTTTTGCGCATCGATGTCGGCGGCAGCGACCCGGTGTCGGGCGAATCCTTCAGTCTCATCGCCGCCCGCAGCCGCGGCATGCACAAGACGCAGGGTTTCGGGCTGACCGGGGCGCTCTCCGGGCGCAGCGGCCCGCAACTGGAGACCTTCCAACTGCTCGACGGCGAGCCGGCCAGTGCGGACATCATGGACGGGGTGGACACGACCTGGGGCCGCGTGGCCGGTGGGGCGGCGATCGGGCCGCTCGCCGACGACCTGTTGAACAAGTTCAACCTGCAGGATCCCGCGGCCAGCGTGCCGGCGCTGCTCGAGCTGAAGACGAAGCTCGCGGCGTTGCCGTCGGAGCCGCTGCTGGACGAGAAGCGCCAGCAGCTCGATCGCATCCTGCAGGGGTGCCTTGGGCTTTCCGTTGAAACCACCATCGCCCAGGCCGAGGTGGTGCCGGGTGAAGGGCTGAAGATGCATCATGTGGCGCGGATCCAGGCGGCGACACCGGTCCGCTGGGTTGGGCTGCGCTATCCGTCGGTTCACAGCCAGATCCCGGCCACGATTGCCGGGAAACTCACCCCGGGCCAGGAAGCGGTCTGCGACGCCGCGATCCTGCTGCCCCTCGACACTCCGGTGAGCCAGCCCTACTGGCTTCGCGAGCCGGGCACGGCCGGGATGTTCCGGGTCGATGATCCGAAACTGATCGGCCGCCCGGAAAATCCGCCGGCGTTTCCCGTCGAGATGGTCTTCGAGGTCGGCGGCCAGACGCTGGTGGTGCCGGACGAGCCTGTGCAGGTCACGACCAACGCCGCGAAGGTGGAGACGCGACGCCGGCTCGATGTGATCCCCCCGGTCAGGCTGCATTTTGCCAACGATGTCCAATTGTTCGCGCCCGGGGCTTCGCGCCCGGTGGAAATCGAGGTCACCGCTAACCGCGCCGGCGCCGGCGGCCAGCTGCGGCTGGTCGCGCCCAACGGGTGGAAGGTGACGCCTGCCACGCAGTCGTTCCGGCTCAAGGTCGCCGGGGAGAAAGCCCGGCTTTCCTTCACGGTGACCGCGTCGGTCCAGCCCGGAACGGTCGGCATCACCGCCGATGCCACGGTCAATGCCGAGAAGGTCGTGACCGACCGCTACGAAATCGGCTACGCCCACATCCCGCTGCAATTGCTGCAGCCGACGGCGCGCGTCACGGCGGTCAGCCTCGACCTCGCCATCCGCGGCCGGAAGGTCGGGTACCTCCCGGGCGCAGGCGACGAGGTGGGCGAGTGCCTCGCGCAGATGGGCTACACCGTGGTGCCGCTGAAGGGTGCGGACCTGACGGCGGAAAACCTGCGCGGGCTCGACGCTGTGGTGATTGGCGTGCGCGCGTTCAACGAGCGGACCGACTTCGCCGCCAATCTCCCCGGACTTTTCGCCTACGTCGAGGCGGGCGGCACGGTCATCGCGCAGTACAACCGGCCCGACCGGCTCGCCACGACGAAGCTCGGGCCCTACGACCTCAGCATTGCCGGCGACGCCCCGAGCCACCGCGTGACAGATGAAAACGCGCCGGTGACCTTCCTGGTGCCCAACCACGCCGCGCTGACGACGCCGAATCGCATCGGCCCCGCCGACTTCGAGGGCTGGGTGCAGGAACGCGGCACTTATTTTCCGAGCAAATGGGACAAGGAGCACTACACGGAAGTGCTGGCGATGAGCGACCCGGGGGAGGCGCCGCTGACGAGCTCGTTGCTCGTCGCCCAGTACGGGCGCGGCTATTTCGTCTACACCGGGCTCACGTTCTTCCGGCAGCTTCCCGCGGGGGTGCCGGGGGCCTACCGGTTGTTTGCGAACCTCGTGTCGCTCGGGAAATGAGGGCCGGGTTCCCAAAGGTGGACGGCGACCTCCGGGCGCCGTTGAGCCGTTCCTTCGTTCGTCTTGGTAGGGCGCGGACTCCGCTCCGCGCCGGGAATGTCGTAGAAGCTCGGAGGAAACCACCGGTTGCCGGGCGGTCTTGGTCCTTATGCCCGGCGCGGAGCGGAGTCCGCGCCCTACCGGCTTTGGGTCTGGATCAAGCGGGTCGATTTTGGACGGGCTCAAACCTGACGCGTTAAGGATAACACGCCCCACCTTCATGAAACCCGCCGATAAACCCGACCCCGAGTCCGAGACTACCGGCCTGCCGGGGCTGCACTCCTGGCGTGCAGTCTACCTCGTCGTGTCGGGTGTCTTCGTCCTCTGGGTTGGCTTGCTCTGGCTGCTGATGAAACGGTTTTCATGACGCCGCTGGATTACGCCGTCCTGTTCGCCACCCTGCTCGGCATCGCGGCCTACGGGGCGTGGTGCACGCGCGACCGCCGAGATCTCAACTCCTACCTGAAGGGGGCCGGCCAGACGCACTGGTTCGCCATCGGGCTCTCGGTCATGGCGACGCAGGCGAGCGCGGTCACGTTCCTCTCCACGCCGGGCCAGGGCTACGAGAGCGGGATCGGCTTCGTGCAGAATTATTTCGGGGCGCCGTTTGCGCTGATCCTCATCTGCATCTTTTTCCTCCCGCTGTTCCGCCGGCTTAACGTCCACACGGCGTACGAGTTTCTCGGCCGGCGCTTTGACACGAAGACGCGCCTGCTCGGCGCGGCGCTGTTTCTCTTCCAGCGCGGGATCGGGGCCGGCATCACGATCTACGCGCCGGCCATCGTGCTTTCCACCGTGATGGGCTGGTCACTCGACCTGACCATCGTGTGCAGCGGGGTGGTGGTCATTGTCTACACGGTGGTCGGCGGCAGCGACGCGGTGAGCCTGACCCAGCGTTACCAGATCGGCGTGATCTTCGCGGGCATGGTGGCGGCGTTCTTCGTGCTGCTGGCGAAGCTGCCGGCCGGGCTGACGCTGGGCGACGCGCTGACCGTGGCGGGCGGGTTCCACAAGCTGCAGGCGGTGGATTTCTCGATCGATTTCAACAAGCGCTACACGTTCTGGTCGGGCATCCTCGGCGGGATGTTTCTCGCGCTCTCCTATTTCGGCACCGACCAGTCGCAGGTGCAGCGCTACCTTCACGGCAGTTCGCTGCGCGAGAGCCGGCTCGGACTGATGTTCAACGCGGTCTGCAAGATCCCCATGCAGTTCTGCATCCTGCTGCTCGGTGCGCTGGTGTTCGTCTTCTACCAGTTCGAGCGGCCGCCGGTGTTTTTCAACCAGACCGTCTGGAACCGCGAGGTGCAGCGCGCGACCGACGGAAAGCTGCCCGCGCTCGAGCAGGAGTTCAACGCCGCGCATGCGGAAAAGCAGCGGCTCGTCCGGCGCTGGCTCGACGCCCGGCACGCCGGCGACCCGGCGGCGGAAACCGCGGCGCGGTCGGAGGCTCTCGCGGCCTACGACCGGAGCGAGTCCGTCCGGAGCCGGACCAAGGATGCACTGGCGGCGGCCAATCCGGCGCTGGACCGGAAGGATTCCGACTATGTGTTCGTCACGTTCATCCTGAACTACCTGCCGCACGGCCTGATCGGGCTGTTGGTGGCGGCGTTCTTCGCCGCGACGATGTCCTCGAAGGCCGGCGAGCTCAACGCGCTGAGCTCGACGACCATCGTGGACTTCTACCGGCACGTCATCCGGCGCGACGCGACCGACCGCCATTATGTCGTGGCCTCGCGTTGCTTCACCGTCTTCTGGGGCCTGGTTGCGATCGCCTTCGCGCTGTTCGCACGGATGTCGGAAAACCTGATCGAGGCCGGCAACATCGTCGGCTCGGTATTCTATGGCGTGCCGCTCGCGTTGTTCCTGATCGCGTTCTTCATCCGCCAAATCAGCGGCACGGCGACATTCTGGGCGGCGGTGGTGACGCAAGTGCTGGTCATCGTCAGCTATTTCACGCTCAGCATCGGCTACCTCTGGTATAACTTCATCGGCTGCGCGGCGTGCGTGTTGCTGAGCCTCATCCTCCAGGCCGTGATCGGCGGCCCGAAACCCGCGGCGACTGCAACGGTATGAATAACCTGATTATTGATCTGGTAGGGCGCGGACTCCGCTCCGCGCCGGGCACAAGGACGTTCCCGGCGCCGAGCGGAGTCGTTGCCCTACCGGGTTTGCCCTCAGCATGACCTCCGCACCCGTCATCGCCTTCGGCCAGCAGCCCTGCGGTTTTTTCCCGCGGCGCTTCCTCTTCGCGAAATTCCAGACCGCCCGGCGGCTGCAGGCGGAGATCGGCGGCGAGATCGTGTTCTTCTGCCACGACAGCGACCACGATCCGCGCGAGACGCAGACGATCCTGCGCCACCGCCAGGGCGGCGCGCCGCTGGCGATGAACTTCATGTTCGGGAACCGGCTGCAGCGGAAATACTCGCCGCTCTATCTGAAGCGCGTGCCGGCGGGCTGGCGCGACAAGACTGCCCGCCAGCTGCCGGCGTATGTCGATGCGCGCTGGGTGGACGAGTTCCGGCGGGTTGCAGCGACGAACGTCGCCGATTTCTGCCTCGAGATGTACGGCCGGATGGGCCTGCTCGACGGCATGCGGGTGGTGCGGTCGAGCGATCCCGCCGTCCGGCGGGCGGCGTGTGACGTGCCGGATTTTTTCGTCGACCTGCCCTACGAAGGCGAAGTAGTCCGCGCCCGCCGCATCGACGGTGCGTTGAAGCTGCACGAGGGCGGGGATTCCTACGTGACGCTGCCCGAGGTTGCGTTCGGCAAGGAGCAGGTCAGCCCGGCGCGGGACACCCGGCTGCGCTGGATGCAATCCGTGCTGCGTTGCACGCATTACATTGCCGGCGCCGGCGAGCAGGCCTACCTTCGGAAGGAGGACGCCCCCGAGATCATTTACGTCAACCGCGACCCAATCGAACGTTCCGATGAAGCCTACACCGACCCCGCACCCTGACCCCGCGCCGCTGCTGGCCTTCGGCGCGCATCCCGACGACATCGAATTCGGCTGCGGCGGGGTCATCGCCGGCGAGACCCGCGCGGGGCGCGCCGCGCACTTTGTGGTCTGTTCCCGGGGCGAGGCGGGGACGAACGGCACCCCGGCGCAGCGGACGCGCGAGGCGAAAAAGGCGGCGCGCCTGCTCGGCGCGAACGTTGAGTTTGTGAACCTGGGCGGCGACGCCCACTTCGAGGAGCGCGTGGCGCATGTGATCGCGCTCGCCCGGATCATCCGCCGCGTGCGCCCGGGCGTGGTGCTCGCGCCGAGCACGGTCGAAAACCAGCATCCGGACCATGCGAAGCTTGGACGAATGGTCCGCGATGCGACCCGCCTGGCCCGCTACGGCGGCCTGAAGGAGCTCCGTGGGGCGAAGCCGCATGCGATCGGGCAGTTGTTTTTCTATGCCGTCACGCCGGAGGCCGAGCCCGTGGACATCGCGAAGGTGCTGATCGATGTCTCGGACCCGGAGGTCATGACGACCTGGCTCGCGGCCATGGAGGCGCATCGGTCGCAGCAGGTGACGCGCAACTATGTCCGGCTGCAGCTGACCCGCGCCCGGCTCAACGGCCTCCGCGCCGGGGTGGAGAATGCCATCCCGCTCTTTCCCGGCGATCCGCTCGTTTTCCCCTCGCTTGCGACTTTGAGCCGCGCCGCGCGTCAGTTCTGAGATGCCGATGAACTGCACGGTGCAAATGGTAGGGCGGATTATCCCTAATCCGCCGGGGTCGATTTCGACGGAGTCCAACACGGCGGATTAGGGATAATCCGCCCTGCCTATGCTCAAGGTCGGCATTACCTGTTACCCGTCGGTCGGCGGCAGCGGCATCCTCGCGTCCGCGCTTGGCGAGGAACTCGCGCGGCGCGGGCACGAGGTGCATTTCATCAGCTACGAGCGTCCTTTTCGCGTGCCGGCGGATGCGCCGCGGCTGTTTTTCCACCCGGTCGTGATCAACGACTACGGGCTGTTCAAATACCCGGACTACACGCTGCCGCTGTCGGTGAAGATGGCGGAGGTGACGCGGGATCACGGGCTCGATGTCCTGCATGTGCATTATGCGGTGCCGCACGCGACGGCCGCGATCCTCGCGCGTTCGATGCTGCCGGCCGCGCTGCAGCCGCGGGTGGTCACGACGCTGCACGGCACGGACACGACCCTGCTCGGCCGCGATCCGGGCTACGGACCGGCGATCACGCATGCGCTGGCCTGCTCGGACGCCGTGACGACGGTCTCGGCCTACCTGCAGCGGGAAACACGCGAGCTGCTCGGGGTCGAACGCCCGATTGACGTCATCCATAATTTCTTCGTGCCGAAAACACCGCGGCGCACGCGCGAGGAGGTGCGGCGCGAGCTGGGGCTGGCGCCCGGCGAGGCGATGGTGCTGCACCTGTCGAACCTCCGCCCGCCAAAGCGCATCGATCTGCTCCTGAAGACGGCGGCCGCGATCCGTCCGCGCGAGACCTTCAAGCTGGTGATCCTCGCCGGGGCGGATTTCACGCCCTTCGCGAGCGAAGTGCGGCGCCTCGGCCTCGGCGACCGGGTGGTGGTGCGCGAGAACGTGGCCGATATCGAGGACTACCTGCAGGCGGCGGACCTCGGCCTGTTCACCTCGGAGATGGAGAGCTTCTGCCTGAGCATCCTCGAGACGATGTGCTTCGGCTGCCCGAGCGTGGCGACGGCGGTCGGCGGCATTCCCGAAGTGGTGCAGGACGGCGTGACCGGCCTGCTCGTGCCCTTTGGCGACATCGATGCGCAAGCCCGCGCCGTCGAGTCGCTGATCCGCGACCCCGCGCGCCGCGTGGCGCTGGGCAAGGCCGCGCAGGTGCGCGCCCGCGAACGGTTTTCCGCCGATGTCATCGTGCCGCGCTACGAGGCGCTGTACCGCCGCGTCTGCGCGGCGAGCGCCTGATTTTTTCTCGCGCGCGGAAGCAACGACTGGCAGCCTTTATGTTCCAACCCCACCTCAATCCCATGCGTAAAATCACCCCGCTCCTTTTTCTTTCCGCACTTCTGGTGAGTTCAGTCAGCGCCGCCGACCAGCCGGCGACGCCCGCTCCCAAGGTCGCCTCCAGCGGAGGCGCCAGCCCGCACGAGACGATCAGCACCGTCATCGGCGACCGCCGCACCGGCAGCCGCGTCACCATCACCTACGGTCGCCCCTTCTCCAAGGATCCCAAGACCGGCGTGATACGCAAAATCTGGGGTACACTGGTACCGTGGGAAAAGGCATGGCGCCTCGGCTCGGACGAAGCCACGACGATCATTTCGGAGCAATCGCTCGACCTCGGCGGAGTCACGATCCAAGGCGGAGTGGCTTACGTTCTTTACATGGTGCCGTCGGAAAACGGCCCGTCAAAGCTGGCGATCAGCACGCACATCGGCAAATGGGGCATCCCGGTCGACGAGACCAAGGACCTCGGCCGCGTCGAGCTCAAGAAGGAGTCCTTGGACAAGCAGATCGACGAGCTGACCCTCGCGATCGCGAACGATCCCGCGAGCGGCGGCGGCGTGCTGAAGATCATGTGGGAGACCACCCAGTACTCGCTGCCTTTCACGGTTAAGAAGTAACTTGCCCGAAGTCTTAGCTTCCCGCCGCCACTGAATCCAGTGGCGGCTTTTTTTTGTGGCGGATCACCGCCGATCCGGCCCGTGACGCCCCGTGCACACGAGATTGTCCGCTTGGCTTTCCACCGCCTCTTTCACGCGGGGGCCAGTGTCAACTATTAGCTGACACTGGCCTGGGTCAGGAAATACGGCGGAGGCCGTCGCTTCCCGCCAATGTCACGTATTACGTGACATTCAGCAGGGTGTTAGTGGGAGCGACAGGCGACCGGTGGCTTTTGGCGGTGGGTGCCGAGGGGAAACTGCGGGCCACTTATCACCTTTTCTGTGTCGCGGCGTTCTGCCTAGAATTCGCGTTCCCACCCCATGACTACCCGCCCCTGGTTCCTGCTGGCTGCGTTTTCCCTGACCGGCCTGCTTCACGCGCAAAGTGCTTCTCCGGCCCGGCTGACCGAGCTCACGACCGAACATCTCCGTGATCCCATCGGCCTCGGTGTGGCCCAGCCGCGGCTTTCGTGGAAGCTGTTGTCCGACCGCGCAGGCGAGGTGCAGACGGCGTATGAGGTGCGGTCGGCCGCAACGGCGGCCGGCCTCGTGGCGGGACAGTCCGCGCTCTGGGATTCCGGCAAGGTCGCATCCGACCAGTCCGTGCTGGTGCCGTGGGGCGGGCCGGTGCTGGGGTCGCGGTCGCAGGTTTTCTGGCAGGTGCGGGTCTGGGACAAGGACGGCGCGCCCTCCGCGTGGAGCGAGCCGGCGTCGTTTGAACTTGGGTTGCTCACGCCAGCCAAGGAATGGAAAGGCCAGTGGATCACCGCCGACTTGCCGCGCTATGACATCATGCAGCCCGCGTTGGGTGGCGCCTCTTGGATTTCGGCGGGTTCCATTTCCAACCAGGCGGCCGCCGCCCGGTTGGTCCTTGAGCTTCCGGCCGGCGCGAAGGTGCTGGGCGCCACGATCGATGCCGCGGCCGACGGACTGATCGCCCTGTATGTCAACGGCCAGCCCACGCTGCAGGGCAGCACCAGCCATACGGCGCCGTTCCATGCGGATTTTGGCGGCCAGCTGGTCGCCGGCAAAAACATCATCGGGATCGGCGCGGCCGCCGTGCGCGGCTCGCGCGGCGGCGGACGGAACGCCCTGGCGGCCCATGGCGACATCGAACTCGAGGGTGGCCGGCACATCACGTTCAACACCGACGGCGCTTGGAAGGCCGCGGTCGCTCCGGCGGCCGGTTGGTTCGAGACGGCGTTCGATGATTCGGCATGGCCCGCAGCCGGTGTGCTCGGGGGCTATCATGCACAAGATCTGGCGGACAACGCGGGCGGCATGATTGGACCCGGCCGTTACCTGCGGAAAACTTTCACCGTCAAGGGCCCGGTGGCCCGGGCG
>Ga0265319_1001570_pt1 | contig 13415 bp, 28 predicted proteins | sample 4824metaG_FD_192443 | JGI IMG/M metagenome (GOLD analysis project Ga0265319, IMG submission 192443) | Rhizosphere microbial communities from Carex aquatilis grown in University of Washington, Seatle, WA, United States - 4-8-24 metaG | ecosystem: Host-associated > Plants > Roots > Rhizosphere >...
ATAATAGCGCAACGTGACGCATTACAGAGATTCAAGGACTTTGTCCACAAGCGTCTCGACGATTACGGGGTGCCAACGGATCCAGACCACGAAGGTACCAAGGCTCATGGCTGCCGTATCAGCGGTCGTCTGAAGTGGTTATATGAAGCATGGAAAGACCAGGCCGCGATGTAAGTTGAGCTTGACCCAGCATTTCCCGTATGTTAGTTAATGGCAAGGAGATAAAGCCATGGCCGCACCAGCCCCACAGCGTCGTCCCAATGACGACATCGAGAACATCGTCGAATTCGTGGAACTCTACATGGACGCCTGTACCCGCAAGGATCCCCGGCAGATCAGTAAAGCCAAGAAGGACCTAGTCGTGGCACTCCAGGTGTTCAAGAGCAGCATTATCGATGACGTCTTGGACTACATCAAGAAATGAACAAAGGGAACTAAGTGAGTCTAATACAGTACATGACAGCAACGGAGCTGTTGGAACAGCTGCGACATCGTATCAAGAACCTAGAGGATGAGAACACCGAGCTGAAAGCCATTAGGGACATTAGTGACCCTCTTACTGGCCATGGCTGGCTAGCAGTTGACTTCGATGGTACCCTAGCGTTCAACGGTGAACTCCGTGGTGACCAGTCCATGGGTGCCCCCATTGAAGCTATGGTAAAGACGGTAAAGGATTGGATTGCCGATGGTTTGCCGGTGTGCCTGTTCACAGCACGCATAGCACCTCACGATGATGGACGTAACCTCATGGAGATCCGTGAGCAACTCCGGCAATGGTGTCGTGAACATCTAGGAACGGTTATTCCCATTACTTGTATCAAGAGTCACCGTATCAAGAACATTTATGATGACCGCGCCTTCCGCGTAACCCGCAACAAAGGAATCATAGAATGATGGACTACTGGGGCCATGACGATGATTACACAGCGCATGATGCCGCGCTCGATGAACTAGACGGTATTCGGGCTAAGCTTGAGATCGATCTCCGGGACAATGACCAGGAGTTTGCCGATCTCTGTCAGTTCGTTGCGCTGTGCCGCCGTTTTGGCTACAACGAGATTGCTGACAAAGAAGAGCTAGCCATCTCTGATTGGATCGATGAAGAGCTAGAGGAGTACCTCGAAGTACAGGAAGAAGCTCGTGATCCATATGGCTACAGGGGTTTACGCCGTTCGGACTTCGTATGAAACGACTCTTTAACTATTGCTGTCTCAAATTCTTGATCCTAGTTGCTTACATCAAGGATGTTTACCGAGACGATGATGGACCTGAACCTCGCAAGTAACTGGCCCTGGCTAGCCGGTGGCGCTGCTGCTGTAGCGGCTGGGTGGAGTACAATTCGCGGTATCCTGAGTTGGTTGACTACCATAGTCATAGGTCAGATACATAACTCAGGACACGATAACGCCTTATATTGGTTCGTATGGAATAAATGCAGTAAACTGCCCAGCGGCAGACTGATCATGAATTGGATCGCTTTCAACCGTGATGGCTGTACCGCCGAGTGTGCGGGATACGAGTATATCGACAAAGACGCTGTTCTAGTCTTCTATAACTGGGTGCCCATTATCATTAGGGTGTCTAGGGTAAGTACGACGACGATGACGATTAGCTACCTCCGGGGAACGCTTGATCCAGTCAAGTTCTTGAGGACGGCTCAAGCTGAGTATATGAAACGCCCCCGTAAAGGTCGGTTTCATGTTACTTATGTCAGCGGTAAAGCCGGTCTTATTTCTAAAGACGGCACGCCCCCGCCGTCTCTTCCCACTGGAGCACCAATAGGTGGAGCACCGACACAGACGAATGAGGCCTGGGTCGGTTATAAGCTCAGGACCCATACAGAAGAGGAGGTATTCGCTGCAACTGGGGTGCCATCCATAGACGATCTATGTTATGACGATGATGTCATAAACGCGGTTAGTGAGGCTAAGCAATGGATTGCGTCGAAGGAGTGGTACCGCGAGAAGAACATCCCATGGCGCCGTGGCTGGCTACTGACTGGTAAGCCCGGCACAGGCAAGAGCACACTGGTTAAGGCTCTTGGCAAAACCTTAGACATTCCGGTGATCTACTTCGATTTATCGACATTCCTCAACAAGGATTTCATGGACGAATGGCGTAGCGCAGCTGATATGGCTCCGTACATCGCGTTGTTCGAGGATATTGACGCTGTGTTCAATAAACGGGAAAACCTCAACAAGACCATTACCGGTGGACTGACCTTCGACTGCTTCCTAAACGCCATAGCCGGCGCTGGAACCGGAGACGGTGTGTTTACCGTAATTACTACGAACGACGTAACAAAGATCGACCCGGCCCTAGCGGTATTCGATGAACACGGCGGTACCTCACGCCCAGGTCGTATAGACCGCATCCTGGATCTGAAGACTATGAGCACCGCGAGTCGTCGGAAGATTGCTCAACGGATATTGAAGGACCACACTCAGTTAGAGATCAGCGGTATCGTCGATAGCTGTGCTGATTACACCGCAGCGCAATTCACTGAAGCCTGTGTCCGTAAAGCACTTAAAGAGAAATGGAACAAATGACTGAATTCAAAGTAGGCACAGAGGTTGCTGTTAGATCGAATGTCTATCATAAGCCTCATATGCATGGTCGTATTTTAGGTATAGCAGCCACTCCGCATGGCACCTATTTCCTGGTAAAGGTCACCGAAACATTCGGCAGTTGCCACGCTGTCGGTGATGAAGTAGCAGTGCCTATTTGCGATTGTATGCCTATTACACAGAAACAGTGTGCTCGCCCACCACAAACCAAAGAAGAGACCATGAACGAAATCGAAGTTGCCATTATTACCGACGTAGTTAACTACCACCGTGACCACCCAGGTGCGTCAGTTGAGCAGTGTGCCGCTGACCTAGGTCTATGCCCAGAGACCGTAACAGCGGTGCTTGATTCACCTAACCGCCTTGTAAAAGGCGTTACGGTACTAGCCGATAAGGTTGCCCCAGCCATTAAGGACAGCCTGATGACTGAGGACCCCAAGCTAGGCACGAAGCCGATTCCAACCTTAGCCGGTGCTGAGCGCGATGGTGCCGTTCACTTGCCTGTCCTCAATGATATCAAAGTCGAGGGTCGCCAGGAGTCCGCTGAGGCAGCTAAGACGGTTGAACCAGTAGACGATGGTGGTGCCCTGAAGCTGGAGACCGGTGAGGAGGATCCACCTATTATCGAGTCAGAAGATGTCAGCCAGTTGATCTACGTCATTGCTAGCGCCATTCAGAAGCTGGCAACTGAGTATGACTACGGTTCTGAAGAGGCTCAGGTCTGTGCTCAGGACTTCATTAGCCATCACCAGCGGCAACTGAAGTTCCTCTGTATGCAAGCCGAAGAGCTGCACGGCATCCTAGAGGACGAGTTCCTACAGCAGGAGTACCAGGAGTAATGCTACCGGAACCCGCTGAAATCGAGTGTTTCAGACAGTGTGCAGAGATTTTATGGGCAGCATCTAATGGTATGGAGATACGTCAGAAGCTCCGTATGAGTCGTGACCCACACCTCTGCTGGGTCACTAAGCCGTATAGTGAACCATTCGACTTCACGAGATACGAGTACCAATTGGCTAAGCCGATCATGGAAGACATCGATTGGGATAATATCCCGGAGTCGTTCGACTGGGTAGCAGTTGAGGATACTGGTGAGAGCTACGCCTATAACGTCGAACCTTATTTCCTTAATGGGCACTGGGCTTGTCGTGGTCCCAGTGGTACATCTTACGTGAAGCTACCAGATCTCCATAAGGTCGGGGGATACTTCGCGGTATTCGAGAGACCAGTACCAAAGGGTAAGGTCAAGGAGTACATGACCGGTGATGGCTTCTCGGCATTCGTGGAGTACACCGCCGAGCGTGGCTGTCGTTGGAGTGCCGTTGCGTATCTGCTTAATGACGACACCCCCATTGAAGGCATCTACGGGGAGAACGGTAATAGAGACGAATTGACGAAGGAGATCAGGAAGCAGCTCGATAAGAAGTTCGGTCCAGTGAGCACCTTAGTAGACGGCTCTATCTCCGTAGACGACAAAGTCTATGGTGCCAGAGCCGAGAAGGTAGCCAATGGATCACGGTGGATAGCTTATATCCATCCCTCGTGTGGTATCGGCTATGAGCCAGCTTATGGGGCTACGTCAGAGGAAGCCTTCGCTGTGTTGACTCAGAATTTCTGTAAGGCCGTAGCTGAGTTCAATAAGAAATCAGTGTTCCCCGACTGTACTAGGCTCTACGACTGGTTCTGTGATGAAGAAGTCGATCAGCCAAGCGTTGAAGCCTGCATCATGCGCCTCGAAGAGATGCGGCGTGCCGAGATTATCCTGAGAAGCTTCATCCATGATTATGAGAAGGGTCACGCATTCCTTAACCAGGATCAGTTCCCGGGAACTAAAGAATGAATCCACCTGAACATCCGCTGTTCGACAAGTATCCCCAGCTATTCCGCGAAAAGGACTTACCGGCTTCAGAGACCTGTATGTGCTGGGGTATCGGTTGTGGCTCCGGCTGGAATGCTCTATTAGAGGATCTCTGTGCTGGGCTCCACAAGCTATTCACCGATGCCGGTTTGACCGGTGATGACTACCCCTCTGTGGGTCAAGTCAAAGAGAAGTTCGGTACCCTACGGTTCTACATGAACAAGATGCCACAGTCAGTTCAGGCTCCGGCACATGAGTTAATTAGAGAAGCTGAACGGCGCTCAGGAGTCACCTGTGAGCAATGTGGTGCCCCAGGCAAGATACGTAATCGTAGCTGGGTCACTGTGTTGTGCGACGAGCATGCTAGACCAAAAAATATCGAGGGTACCAGTTGGGATACCTTTAAGCGATTCACCGAGGCCCATAAAACTGGATGGAATAATTGGTTCGACAGGGCATACGATCATTTCAACGGTGACTACCCAGCCTCATACGATGCTGATGATAAACCCACCGTAGTCAAATTCATGGATACCGAGATTCAGGTAAAGGAAGAGGACCAGCACATGATTTCATGGCTCCTCGATATTGCCGCCTTAGCCATCCTCGAAGCCGACAAACCAAAGGAAACGCATGTCTGATCTACCGCACCTGATGCTTCGGGTCGTCAACCTCGAAGACCTTACGTCGCTATTCCCAGAAGAGGATTTCGATGACTTCCTCGACCATCTGAGCTACACCTGGAGTGTAGACGAGGATGCCGATGATGAAGCCAGTGATTGTGCCTTAGTCGTAACCAAGGACTGGCTGATGCGCCGAGCCTGCGATTTCGGTGTTACCGAGGATACCCTTCAGGGGCTCGAAGAGAGTATTGACCCCAATGTCTTAGTCCAAATTGACCGCCCGTATTTCGAGCCGCATGACATGGACTACATGGAGCGGTAATGCGGCTCCCCAATATCCAGTACTGTTCTTATGTAGCCATAACTGATCTGAAGTGCTTCTTTGAAGGCGCTCAGTTCCGGTCATTAATTGATGACATATCCGACAATGGTGCCATTACATGGGGCGACGCCAATAGATCATTGATCTCAGTTGAGCGATTCAAAGCCGAGCTAAATGCTGCAACGGATGCGAATGGCCCCAACCTACAGGTTGCCCATATTACGGATCTCAACTCGTATCTCGACGAATTACAGAGTAAAGACGTTTACATCGACTTCGAAAACTAACTAAGGAATACCATGAAGAAGACCGTAACCCTATGGCGCCCCGTCAAGCACTGGGAGGATCTCTACGAGATCTCGAACAAGGGCTCGATTCGTCGCCGCCCCCTTTCCAGCCAGGACCACAAGAACGTGGTCTACCATTTCCCGGAGCGCATCATTCGCGGACACGTTAACGAGAACGGCACCGTTTCAGTGCGTCTCAGTGACGGCGGCACCACACAGCAGCACCAGGTCCACAAGCTGCTTACCGAGGCATTCCCAAGCATCTCCGAGTGGGACGCCCTAGAGATCGCTGAGTACCGCTACGACACTGCCGTCAAGATGATCCAGCGTGACTTCCGCTTCAGTGGCATCGCCGCTAAGGTCAAGTAATGAAGGTCACTTCGGTACCCTTCAAGATTAAGAAGCCCGATCCGCTTAAGAGTGGGCCAGTGTCTCGATGGACAGCTGTTTGGGGTAAGATCGACAAGGACAATGATCTTACTATCGACACCCAGGAATTTATTGAGAAGCCGACGAATGCCGAGCTTCAGGAAAGTGTGGATAACGATGACCCCTCAGAAGGCTGGGAACTCCTAGCCGTACTACAGGTAACCAAATGAAAGCCAAAGCAGTACCACTTCCGGAGATGCCAAAGCCCAAGCCGAAGACCGGCACGGGCTGGCTAGCTGTATTCGCTCAGCCGGACCAAGAGCCGGATCCTGATTCTAATGACGGCATCTTCTCGGAGAACACGTATTACGATCACAAGCCCACCGGTGAAGAGCTTAAGGAAGAGCTTAAGAACGCCGATGAAGGCTGGGAGCTTATCGCGTTGCTGGAGATTAAGCTGTGAAGGTTAAGAGCCTACCGATCCCAACCCCTAAGGCGACTAAGCCAGCATCTACGACGCAGTGGATATCACTGCATATCAGAGATGACGGTAACGACTGCATAGATACAGATCTTCAGTTCCACGATACCAAGCCAGCAGCTGCTGATTTATTGGCAGTTGACCCAGGCTGGTTCCCTGCTGCTCTAGTCGAGGTAACCCTATGAAGGTTAAGCACCTACCGATTAAGCCGAAGAAGATTAAGCCGAAGAAACTGACGGGATGGGTAGCGGTATACGTCTACATGGAAGGCCAGGAATCCAGTTCGACGTATTTCCGTGAGAAGCCCAGTCTTGAGCAGCTAGACAATGTTGAATCAGAGTGGACCCTAGTAGACCTCATGGAGATAACCCAATGAAGCTCAAGAACCTGCCGGTAACGGCACCAAGTAAGGCCTCAGACCCTAAGAAGATATGGGTCGCCTCATACATTGATCGCGACGACTTAGACTGCGGTGATATCACTGTTTACAACAAGAAGCCCACTGCCGAAGACCTAGCGGCCTGTGACAGCTGGGTAATGGTCTCATTGGTTGAAGTAACGCTGTAACAACACAACTCCGGGGTGTGTAACAGCACCCCGGATGCTGTTATGAAGCCACCTAAGCTAACCGTAGAAGAGGTTGTAGCCATTGCTAGGCGATGGCATTTCATTGAGCTTAATCCCTTGAAGTACCGCAAGTGGCGAGGAACCGATGCTTGCTTCGAAGCAGCCAAGCTCGGGTTACTGAGGAAAGAACGCATCAACTGTGGACGCTTTCGCTTCCACTACTGGGAAACACATGACAACACTAAATCATAAAGACGGTTGTACATACAAAGCCAAGCTATTGCAGATGTTAACCGAGCACTTCGCTGGTATGGACAACGAAGAACTGGCAGACGCAGCTGGTTCTGCTTTAGACAAAGAAATCATTTACGAGGGATATAACTTCTTCCGAATCGATGATGTATGCCCTTACTAGACCCACCCAACGGTTACCCCAAGATCCTGTGTGGTTGCGGTAGACTCTTTGATGAAGACGATGGGGCACCGTGTACCAATGAGCCCGGTGAACCTATTGTATGCCAGTATTGCTTGGAACAGTACAACGAACAACACAAGGTCGGACAATGAGAAAAGCCTTCACATTCATAGAGTGCATGATCGTTATCGCTATTATTATTGCCATCATTGCTGCTATCGCTATTCCTAGCATGATGCACCGCAATTGGCCCAATCCCGGTGAGTACCGTATGTGGCACAACCATAGGGTGTACGTTACAGCTAGGGATCAAGAGACCTACCCAGTTACCTTCATTGTGCGTACTGAGGATAACAGAGAGATCCATGTCAGCGGCGATGAACTGACCACAGACACATCAGTGGAGAAGCCATGACTAAGCGTGGATTTACTATTGTCGAGTTCATGGTCATAACGTTCATTGCTTTAATAGCCATAGGTATGATTGCGCTTCCAAAGGAAAAGGAGTACCATTACCCGCAGGCTGGTGAGCTGTACAAATGGCGTGGTCACGATGTTACCATCATTGCCGCTGATCAATCAACGAATCCTACGACGTATCTCATTCGCCTAGAAGACGGTAAAGAGGGTAGAGCCGGTCCTACGGAGCTGACTCAGGTTGTGCCAGTGGAGAAGCCATGAAGGTCATTATAGCCGGTAAGCGGGATTGCTACGACTACCAGTCTCTCATAGAGGCCATAGGGGATAGCAAGTTCAACATTACTGAAGTAGTCTCAGGCGGTGCATCAGGGGTTGACTCCCTTGGTGAGCGCTTTGCTGAGGAGAACGGTATTCCATTGAAGAGATTCCCGGCGGATTGGGAAAAACACGGTCCGAGCGCTGGTCCGATACGAAATCGGGAAATGAGTCTCTATGCCGACGCCCTTATTGCCCTATGGGATGGTCAGTCCAAGGGTACTGCAAGTATGGTTAGTTTAGCTAAGCTCCGTGGCCTCAAGATCTACATAAAGCCTATATGAACACGATAAGCTTCGATGATTTCCTAGACTTCATTAAAGATGGCGACGCCCTGTTCTTTGACTTAGAGCCATTTAACTACAAAGTCGTTACTAAGCCAGGTGGTGAGAGAGTACTCATGGTTGGTTCCGTCGTATTCAGTATCGCTGATAACACCAAGGTGCTCCGCAATGGCACTCATTGGTTCACTATGAAGGACACCAATGGCTTCACCAGAACGCTTGGCAGCCTAGTGCTGAGACCATTACCATGAAGATCACCTTCGATCAGGCCCATGACTTCCTGAGGGGGATCCATGAAGTTTGACTTCAATGAAGAGTGGTGTAAGAAAGCCGCAGACCTCGAAGAAGGCTACAACGTATCAGCAGGAGTACCGATGAAGATCAGCTTCGATGATGCCTTAGATTTCTTGTGCCGATATACCAAGGCGTGGTCCTCCTTGGATGAGTTGATGTCCATGGAGTGCTTTACCAAGCCTAACCCCAAGGAGTCCTATATCAGGCTCTACGATAGTCACGGGGACTACGACAGGTTCATTATGGCTAAGCTCAACGATGAAGTAGAAGTCATTGACGGGCGTCTTTGGTTCGAGGTAGCAGAAGAGTGGTACCCCGACCCCCGTAAGGCCTTCATACAGATAATACCGCTGGAAGAAGTACTCTATGAAAATAACGTTTAAAGAAGCTTTCGATTTCCTTCGCTATGCCGATTGCTACTCAGTCTCAGGTCAGCCGGCACTATTGGAGCTGTGGGTTGACGGTGATGAGGCCATTATCCACTGTGACCACGAGGAACACGTAAAAGACTTCCACATAACCGCTAAGAACGTCGTATCCGTAGAGGTTGACCGTGGCGGCTTAGTGGAGTTCACATTGGATAACGGAGATGTCATCATGATAGAGGCTCTACAGACAAAGGAATACCGGTGAAGATACCTTTCAAGCAAGCCCTAGAGTTCATGAAGGGTGCCGAGCTGTACATGGTGAACTACACCGTAATACACGGCGATGACATAACCATCGATACTCAGATTAATCCACCGTATTTCTGTATCGAAGGTCATGACAGATACGAATACGTCTCTACACCGTTACAGGATATTGAGTTCAGTCCGGAGACCGGCGAACTAGAATTCAATAATACTCATGGTAACCCAGTAGTAATAACGGTTTACAATGCAAAGAAACATCTATGAAGACCATTACATGGGATGAAGCCCTAGACTTCATCTGCAAGCACGACGGAGTCATCATGAACCTGAGCAGTGGTGACTACCAAATTGATCACCGCGACGGACTGCGGTTCCTCCATATTGCCCGGAGCCGTGGTACCTATTCCTTTAGTTCGATGCATAACCCCGCTGTAGCCATCACAGATGACGGAGAATTGCTTATGACCAGTGATGGTGGATCCAAGTGCAGTGTCTACTCCACAGATCGAGTGAAGTACCAATGAAGACTATAACGTTTAGAGAAGCCGCAGAGTTCTTTCAGAGCTATGAATATTGCTTCGCCGATGGTGAACTAGTGGAGTTACTAGCCGGGATAGACGAAGAAAATATGCCCTTCATTGTACTTGTTAGCGGCCCTCCACACGTTCAATTTGCAGCGTTTGATCCAGCACAGAATCCGGAGTTGGTTGTTTGCGATGATGGTCGTTTTTTACTTAGAGTAGATGAGTGCGGCGTGAAATATAGTATTGCCGTAGATCCATTTAAAGAGCACTGTTACACTAGATAAAGCCATGAATTGCAAGGTGCTATTGATTAGTGCTCCTGGGACCATAAGGTACCGATATGGAAGAAGTCCCAGGAGCACTGGATCTTGTTACTACAGAAGAGCTAGTAGACGAGCTGGTACGGCGGCACAAAGGGCTACACCGCAGTTTGATTGTCAGCAGTTGCACCCCCAAGGAAGGCACCACGGATAAGATGGAGATGCGCAACATCGTCGTCGCCAATGATGCTAAGACCATTATGGCTATGCTCCGTGGGGTCAGTGAGTCCATTACGCAGAAGCCCAAATAGTGTCCGCGCAAACAATGTCTCCGTTCCGCTTAGCTGTATACAACTCAGCACATAAGCTCCTGGGGTACTGGTTCTTACGTGAATCAGAGCCCGGTAGCTATGCCCTTACTACGAGGGATCCACTACATCGGAACTTCATCCTGAAGACCGCTGAGACCCCCGAAGATCTCGTAAAGATGTTCTTCAAGAGCTATACCGGCTACCTAGGTCGGCTAGTGGCTCAAGTCGAAAAGGATATTGCACAACTCCCCGCTCAAGAGTATGATAAGCCAGGATTTAGGAAGGGCTGGTTAGTTAAGTCCAGAAGAGACCTCGTCTCCAGAAGGGCTGAGCTGATCTGTTCGAGCCGGCAGAAGTACGCGGAAGCCGTGACGGTGCTTCGCAGCAGAAACTGGCCTCCTGTAGCGCCGCTGAAACTACCTTGGGATCGAGTCGATGTCAGTAGAGCAACCTTTATCACCGGAATTAGAGCTGGCAGTCCTGGAGCTGTACAACCAGGACATGTCGATGAATGCCGTAACCAAAGCCATGGGGCTGCGGTATCCAGTGGTCCGCAGCATCCTGTTGGAGCACAACGTCCCAATCCGGGGCAAAGCAGTCATGAGCCCCAAGGGGTCCAGACACCCCTCTTCGAAGTTATCCGAGGACCAGCGAAACCAGTTACTACTGGATCTCCAACTGGGACAGACAAGCCACAACGAACTGGCTAAGCACTATGGAATCAGCCGTGAACGAGTTCGACAAATTGCGAAAGAGCACAGTTGTCCATCGGGACGAGATATCGCTGAGTACCGTAGGGAACAACGAGAAGATGCTCGGCAGACCCGTGTCATGGAACGGAAGATACTGGCACGCCGGCGATATGAACACCGCTACTTGGTGTGGCGCGATCTCTGGGCAGATGGGAAGAGCATTGCCGATATCGCTGCGATTATGGGTACTACGGTCGGTACCGTTGGGGTCCGCATAGCTGAGATCCGGAAGAAGTTCCCCGACTGGTTCCCTTATAGACTACCTCGACTAAACAGGGAAGATAAGAGCCAACAGCCCGGCTAGGGCTGTAACCGCTTTTCTTTTAGGTATGACTCATGAGTAAAACCGACGGACTCATTTGGCCCACTGGCGATAATGGCTGGAAGAAGATCCCCACTGGGCCAGGCTACGTCTCAGCAGTAGGCGCTAGTGCCTCTCCTGTGGCTCTACGCTGCGTAAAAGGCGCTGGAGCAGTAGCGGGAGCCCCGGGACCGATCGTCGATTTTACGCAACCCGATCAGCTGGAAACCGCTAACCCCCCAAGAGACGGCAAACCAGTGGTCCTGTGGGCCGGGGTACACCCTACTGACTTGAGAACAGCTCTCGTGGTGTGGTCATCCCCAGTGGTCATCTTGGACAGGACTAAGATCAACCAGAGTGGGAACATCTCAGTCAACGGCAGGGTAATGTCGATTCAGCTCCAGACCGGGGTTGATATCGATGGCGGCTCCCCTGAAAACATCACCATTCATAGTGGTGCCGTAGGCAGTTATGGAACAGTCACCGATTCTGGGGCGCAACCAGCTGGGATAGTAGCCGCTGATACCGCTAACGATACCACCGACGACGCCACAGACAAGAAGTCAGCAACAGACGGCCAACAGATCCCGGCGTTCTTCGTTAACGATGATACCACCCTTAATGTCATCTGTGTCTACCAGTTCGAGATGCTACCCGCTATGCACTGCGGTGGTTCCCGGGCACACAAAGCATGGGGCGTCGCTTGGTGCCTCTGGGGCAGCACTACGCCAATGGATCTGTTCCCCTTCGGGACATTCCGTGATGTCGATGTAACCAACTTGGTACCGGGGACTATTAAGCACTACGCCGGGGCCGTAACTGGCTTTGCCGACCGTAGCACTGTAATCCCCGTTAGCGTCGTAGGCACAGCTGGGGCAGCAGTGACGGTGCAAGCCTGCTTGGAAAGCGGTACTGCACTACAAGATGGGGAGTTCGTAGGCTTCGACGACTATGAATGTGATACCCTCTGTGGTCACAGCTCAGTAACGAAAGTCACTCGTGACGAAGCCATCCCCTTCGTTGATGAGGATATCATTAAGCCGGCTCTGCGGACATTACCACTGAAGTTCTTTACTACAGCGGCTGCTTTCACTACGGCTACTGTCCCTATTATAACAACGTCAACGTTCCAACCATTTACCCCGACTACACTTGCGCACTCCTCGGTGCCGCTGTTCACGTCGTCTATGTTGGCTACGTTACTAACGTGGAACAATCCCCCGCCTATTCCACAGGGGACAACGACTGTACTGTCCAACGTCTGTAGCGGTAACACCCCCATCACGGTGTTCGGCTCTTCGTTGACCCCGATCCATACAACGGTCTTATCAACTGTTGACCTAGTAGTCTGTCTGCCCGGTGGTGGCTCAACTACGCTGCATCTCCTAGCACTTGGTAGTGCTGGGTCAGTTACTGTTATCACTTCGATTGAGACCGAGTTAGCATCTTCGCCTAACAACTTAGACGATATAACGTACTTCACACCAACAACTACTGGCTTTACGCTTCAATCAGTTATTGAGACGCTCCCCAGTGGGCTGACACAGTTAGATGTCGTCCTTAAGAGTGGCGCCACTAACTTGGTTCTGGGCACCCCCATTGGGCCAGCACTACCGTTTAGTGTCGGTACCGGCAGTACTACAACAGCCTTCGTACCTGACCCCAGTGGTACTCTTCACTTGGCAGCCATTGTAGACACGTCATCGCCTACAGATGATATGATCCAGGTCCTAACGGTTACCAACGCCGGGAAGCTCAAGAAGACTAATACAACCGTGACGGCCCCTGGTAACTGTGATAAGTCAGCTACTACGGTTGTTACCACAGACG
>Ga0265319_1001571_pt1 | contig 13409 bp, 10 predicted proteins | sample 4824metaG_FD_192443 | JGI IMG/M metagenome (GOLD analysis project Ga0265319, IMG submission 192443) | Rhizosphere microbial communities from Carex aquatilis grown in University of Washington, Seatle, WA, United States - 4-8-24 metaG | ecosystem: Host-associated > Plants > Roots > Rhizosphere >...
TGGTGCTCAAACGGAATGAGGGTAAAGGGCGAGGCCGTATCGGGATTGATCAAGACGATGGGTTTATCCTGCCTGACATTCTTTTCCGTCAATAAGTTCTGGGCCTTTTGAAAAGCGTCGTCGGAGAGGACAACCGGAACGCCCGTAAAAGCCTTTCGCAAAGGAGGATCACCGGCTGTTTCCTTTAATAATTTATCCACAAACATATATGACTGAAAAAGGAAATGGTTGAGGTTCAACCGATCAATGTCATTTCGGACCATTTGGGGGGCGCAGGTGAGGAAATTAAGGATTTTCTGGCCCTTGGGGAAAAGACGGTCATCCTCAAAAAAGGGAGAGCAGTTGAAACAGAGATCGTACGAATTTTCCGCGACTAACTTCCGGATGCTTTCCACGTCGCTTTCGGAAGGGTAAGTCTCGCCGGTGAAAAGAGGATAGAGGTTTGAAATAGCCGGATTGCCCTCGATCAGACAGGCCGCCGATTTCTTGGTGGCGTAGTCGATCCTGGCCTTGGGAAAAAAATCCCTGAAAGCCTGCACCGCCCCCTGCATCATTACCGCGTCGCCGATATGAATATCCGGGATGACGAGAATTTTTTCAAACTTGGGCACCATTTGAACGGTTTCAATATTTTTTTTAAAGATATGCCCCACCAGGAGCTTATTTCCGAGGATGGGGGGGATGGTGTGGTCGAAAAACCAAGCTCCGCCCCGGGGAAACCAGGTCGTTACCAGGCTGGTCAGGTGAAAAATCGTCTTTTGAAAACTATTATCAAGCATTGCTCAACACTTTAAGTAACCTGGACAAGGGGGTCAATACCGGGGCGGCAGTTCCCCTTCTTTTCTCCAAAAATATTTTTCGGAGGATTTTTCCGAACGAACGAAAGTCAAAGATGGCTAAGGAATGAAAACAAAACGAAGCCGGCCGGCTATCATTTTGATAGCCGGTTCGGCGGCGGTTAAACCGGCCCGGAATATTTTTAATTCGATTCAGAAAATATTTTCGGGTCTTTGTCCAAGACCTCACTCCATCCTGGACACTTGAATGATTTGAATACTTATCCACTGCTTTGGCCCGCTTTCAATCCGACCGAATTCCCCGGCTTACTTAACAACGACCTCGAAAAGAACCCTCATGTTGGCTTTGGCCGCCATGGAGTAATGTTGTTTCGGCGCTACCTCGTGCACCGCCGGCCGATCCTCGCCGTAACCGATTCTGGTAAGGCGGTCTTTCGAGACGAGCCCTTCTTGGATCAGGTATTCCTCAACGGCTTGCGCCCGACGCTCGCTCAATCTCTGGTTGTAATCTTCCGTTCCGGCGGCGGAGGTATAACCGGCGACACGGATATGGGCCTTGGGGTTGTCTTTGAGTATTTGAATGCTTCTCTTGATGATCGCCTTGGCGTTATCCGTGAGGGCCGACTTGCCGAAACTAAAATGCACATCCTCGAAGGCCAGGACCAGTGTTTTCTCCTCGATGTCGGGTTTGGCCACGACCGCTATCTTTTCCTCGGCTTTAGGTTCTTCGGCCACGTAAACGACCACCGGTGTGGGCGCTGGGGTGGCTTCCTTGGCAGCTTCCTTCGTTTCCGGTTCCCCGCCGAAGGCAATGACCAGTCCGAGGGTCGTGTTAACGTTTTGGTAGGCATTTTTAAAAATAGCGGACTCATGGAAGACTTCAGTGACCATATTGTCCCTGACATCGAGCCGAAGCGCGAGATGCTCCGACATCCATAACTTCGCGCCCAACCCTAAGTCGAAAGTGGACATGTCCCCGCTGGCGATGGAGGGGCTGTAGTTGAGGCCTCCGGTTCCACCGAAGGCAAAGAGGCTGAAATCCTCATCCGGCATGAAGTTGTAAACCACGTCGATGTGGTAAAAGAAAAGGTCCACTTTATCGATGGGGCTTCGGTACTGCCCTTCGTTGTCCCCGGTGAGCGTCTTGTCGTTAACCCCGCTATTGACGAACTCCAAGGTGCCTTCCAAACCGAAGTTCTTCGTGAAGTTGTAACCCAACCGCCCGCCATAGATCAGGTTGTTCTTCAGGTTTTGGCAGGGATCAAAAAAATTGTAGCCCAAGAAAGGGGTCACCTCAAAGCTTCCTCCCTTGACGCCCGTGTGCCCAGATTGGGGAAGCATGATGACCAAGGCCAACAAAGCCGCCTTCGTGATTTTTACCGCTGAAACCTTTGAAAATAACTTTTTCATCAAAATCCCCTTTTCTTTATTGATTGATTGCCGACTTCTAAAGAGTTGAGGGAACGGGCCTTGATGACCCGTCCCTTACCTGCCTACCTCCGCCCCGCCTTAAGACCATTGATTACTGTGTCACCGTATTAGCGATGAGGGAGACTAGGGTTTGGGCGTACAGTCCACCCGTGACGGTGGAAAGAGACTGGCAATTGATCTGGGTTTTCGAAAGCAGCATTCCGTTGAAATGAAAACCCGTCGCACCCCCTTCAATGGTCGCGCCGGAGCCTTCGACGATCCAGAAGACATTGGCCGGCAACGCGCCGCCGTTCAGGATAATATTGGCCGAAACGTCGAGTGTGCCCGCGATTTGGAAAATGAAGACATCGGTTGGCCCGCCGCAAAGAGTGAGATCCGTTGGTATCGTCACATTACCAGCGGCGCCCGAGAACGAATAGACACCCCGTCCAAGGGTAAGCGTGCCTAAACTTCCTCCCGTCGTGCCCGCCGTGCCATCAGAGGTAGCGGCTGCGCCGGCATTGTAGGCGGCCTCCATGTCGAAGATTGCCCCGCCCGCAGTGGTAGTGGACATGGTGGCTGGACACGAAAGGTCGGACACCTCCCCGGAATATATCTTTCCAGTTACCAGGGCTGATTGGTTATAGTCACACCCGCCACCCCCCGACACCACTCCAGTAAAGCCCCATCCGGTCATGGAACTGTATCCATAGGTTCCACTCGTATTATTAATTCCCATATTTCCTGTAACGCTGGTTGTTCCGGTGGTTGTGATGCCTGTTTCCCCAAGAATCACAAAATTACCAGCCGTTCCAAGAGTGAGCGCCGTCGGATTGGAATACACCGGGCTGCATAACGCCGTCGTGGGTGTAGCCGTAGGCGTGTTCGTGGGACTTGGCGTGGGACTTGGGGTGGGTGTTGTCGAGGCCGTGGCCGAGGGCGTCCCCGAAGGAGTGCCTGTGGGCGTCTTGGTGGCCGTGTTGGTGATCAATGGCGTATTTGTTGAGGTCGCCATGGGGGCCGGACCCGTCGTGCCGGGGTTCCAGGTTCCGCAGCCGGCAGCGATAAATATAACCGGGCCGACCGACAACATCAGGGTCAATAACATCTTTTTATTCACAAACAGCAGCACTTTCTTTGTCCTCGAAAACATGAATCCTCTTTTCTTTTACCGGCTAATGGTTGGTCGGACCGCCCTTTTGAGGCATTCCAATTGGTGAAACACAGCCTGCGATGTTCAAGTAGGGGGATACAAAGCAACTATCATGCCTTGTAAGAATCCGAATGATTCGAGGCTTGGGAGGGAACGGCCGATCAAACCGAGAATACAAACGCGATCATTTTGATTGATTCTTTTTTTGATAAAAATTCCGGCCGGTTCTTTAACCGGGGAAGGCCGTGAATAGGAGCTGAAATTTTGTGGGCCCGGGCTTGATTCTTGCTCTTAACAGGATCTTCTCTTGTTAATCCGCCGCTTCTTCCGAGCCGTTTCTAATTTCGGGAGAATATCTTCGAATACCCGGCCTTCGAAGAAAACGCCTGTTAAAAAACCGGATTGCCTCCATTGATCGCGGAAGATGAACCGGCTGGGCGGGGGGTAACCAAAAGCGCAAGGAACCAATCACGTGAACCCATTGAAATCCTGGAATCATCGCTTCCGATTCGGCGTCACAAGGATGGGAATCGGTTTATTCCCCGTTCTTTTCTTGATGGGCGTTACCGGCTTCGAGGCCGTTCCATCCCCTGAAACCCATGCGGCCGTTAAGGTCCTTCCATCGCCGGCCAGGAGTTTTCCGCCAGTAAAACCCGGCATCATCCGCATGCCGGTGGACATTATCTTTCCACCCGGAGGCGAGGCTTTCCACCACATTTCCGACCTAGTCAAGGGGGGGATAAAACAGGTGGCGCAGCAAACGGTTTTGAAATCGCGAATGAGGGCCCTCTGGACGAAGATGGAATCGCCCATTCGGATGGATCAGGACCTCTGGCTTTTAATCCAGCCCAAATCCTTGAGCGTCGGAAAGATGAGAACCGACCTCCAACAGTCCTCGACCCTCCACGCGGTATTGGAAATGGTGGCCTCGCCCGAAATACGCTTTGGTCCTGAACCCCGGACCATACCCGTGGAAATGCCGCCCCTTGAGCCTTTCCAACCAGGGCCGGGAATCTTTCAAGCGATGACCAATACCCACATCAATTACGAGGATGCCAACCGGTATTTTCGCGACCCCAGGATGAAGATTATCGGCAAGGTGTTGCCTGGCTCGGGCGATCGGAAACTGACCATCCTGGGACTGCGGGTTTATGGGTCGGGCGGCAAAGTGATCGTTGAGGTGAAACTGCACTACAATCCGCCGATCATCACTTTGGACAGCAAGCCGGGGTATTTGGTCCTTTATCTGAGGGGCACTCCCCGGTATCTCCCGGAACGGCGGGTGTTTGATTTGCCGGATTTGGAATACGACATTAAATCCAACGACTTGCTGCTTCAACTTGCCGATTTTATTTTCAAATCCGATTTTAAAAATCAATTGCGCCGGATCGCCATAGTCCCCGTCGGCGCGAAAATGGATATCCTAAAAGAAAAAATGAATAAAAAACTAAACAGGGCTTTGGGCCGCCTGACCCATGTCCGAACCCAAGTGAACACTTTTGAGATATTGGACGGCTACGCGGACAATGAAGGAATTGAGGCCCGCGCCGCCATAAGGGGCACCGCGACCCTCGAAGTGATTTGGAAATAGGGGGAAACCCCCTTGATCAAGCCGGGGGGCACGACGGTTTCCCTTCCAGGAGCGGAATAGGATGGTATTGGGTTCGTTAATAAAAATCATAGGGCCCCTGCTTTTTCAGGGGTTCGAAATCTATAAAAACCGCCGGGATGACCGGGTGATTCGAAGCCTTCAAAAGAAGGTAAAAATCCTCCGAATCATCACAATAGGTTTAACCCTCATCCTGATTTCCATGGGGATTTGGATTTTTTCGCTCTTAAGGGCCTGAAGGAATCCAGGATGAAGACCTATCCCGTTACCGCGAAGGATTCGGCCCCATCCTGAACAATATGGTCTTTCCGTAAACCAGCGTGTCGTGCTTGAAAAACATATGCTTCTGCTGGATTCCGTCAACCAACACCGACTGCACAAACGGATGGTCCACCGAGTTATCAATGGTTTTCAGGATGAGCAACCCGCCAGGATAGATCTCTTTATCCAAATGAATCGTGGCCTGCTTATAGATCGGGCTTCCGATTTGGTATTCATTGTTTCCAGGACAGGCCGGGTAAAAGCCCAACGCGGAGAAGAGATACCAGGCCGACATGGTGCCGGCATCATCATTGCCCGGGATGCCGTTGGGGCCTGTCCCGTAGTTCTTGTCCATGATGGCCCGGACTTCTTTTTGCGTGCGCCAAGCTTCCCCCGGGACATAATCAAACAGGTAGGGATAGGCCAAATCCGGCTCATTGGTCGGGTCATAGTGTCCCTTGTCGAAGCATTCCTGGAGCCGGTCGGCAAACATCCCGTCCCCGCCCATCAGCACCTTCAATCCCTCAATATCCTGGGGCGCGAAGAATAGATAATTCCAAGCGTTGCCTTCCACATAGCCCGGACCGCCATTGTCCGGCCAGCTTTGGTCGCAGCATTTGGCCAGGGGGTCAAAAGGCGTCATCCAGGTGCCGTCGCGGTTTTTGGCCCGCAAAAAACCGGTGGCAGGGTCGTAGAAATTGCGGTACACGCCGGATAAATGGATGAATTTCTCGTAATTGTCCTTGTCCTTTAAATCCTTCGCCATCTGGGCCAGGCACCAATAGTCGTAGGAATATTCCAGGCTCGTGGAAACGCTCCCCCAGAGATAATCCCCGCTGTCGTCGTTTTTGGGGATATAGCCCAATTGGAGCAGGGACTTGAGCCCTCCGTAGATTTTATTGTCATGTGGGTTGAGGGTTTTCTGGATGGAATCGTAAGCGGAAGCCGTGTCGAAGTTCTTTAAGCCTTGGCGGTAAGTGTCCAAAATTACCGGCACGGCGGGGGCTCCCACCATGACGCCGGTCTCGTTGCCCGCCAATTCCCACTTCGGCAAAAACCCATCCGACTCCTTCGCCATTTCCACGATGGACCTGGTCATGTCCAGCTGAACCAGCGGGTAAAAAAGCCCGAGGAAAGGATGGAGGTTGCGGTAGGTATCCCAGAGTGAAAAAACATGATAGCGGGTGTACTTGTAGGTCTCGGCCGTGTCCACCCCATGGTGCCCCATGGTCTGGAACTGGCCGTTGACGTCGGAAAAGACGCTGGGGTGGATGAGGGCGTGGTAAAGGGCCGTGTAAAAAATTTTCATGCGTTCTTCCAGGACGCCGGTGAGTTCGATCTTGGAAAGTTCCTGGTTCCAGCCGCCCCGCGCCTTGGATCTTACCGTCTCAAAATCCCACTCCGGCATCTCGGTGTTCAGGTTTTGCCTGGCGTTCTCGACACTGACATAGGAAACGCCGACCTTCGCCTCGATGGGTTCGGAGGACGCGGTGGAAAAGCGGAAGAAGGCGCCGATATCCCTGCCCGATTGTTCCCGGTCCCCTTTAACCTCGCCTCCCCGCCAAGTACCGGCGGATACGGACGGCTTGCTGAATTGGATGACGAAGTAAACCGTCTGCTTGTTGCCGGCGTAGACGGAGCAAAAGTCCCCGCTTTGGGTGAAGCCTTCCGCTTCCCGGTTGGAAACCAATTTGACATGGGCGTCGAACTGGGTCTTGACTGTCACGGGATCTCCCGTGAGGCGGTGGCTGACGTTGATGAGAATATTGGCGTCGCCCTTGCGGGCAGGGAAAGTATAGAGGCTCAGGCCCACCCTGGTGGAGGCGGTCATCTCGGCCTGGATGTCGTAAGTTTTGAGGGTCACCCGGTAATAGCCGGGCGAGGCCGCTTCCTTGTCGTAAGCGCTTTTGTTTTTTTCCGGGTCCGGATTGATATCGCCGGTTGTGGGAAGCAGAAGCACGCTTCCCAAATCAGGGCACCCCGTTCCGCTCAGGTGAACATGGCCGAATCCATAAAGGAAGGGCTTGCCGTAGTAATAGCCCGAGGGAGCCGAGAGGTCATTGTGGGGGCTGACGGACACCATGCCCCAGGGCACCAGCGCGCCGGGAAACGTATTGCCCCCTCCGGAGGTGCCGATGAAGGGATTCACCCATTGGGCCAAGTCCGGGCCAGGCTTGGCCGAAGCCGCGGAGGCAAGGAGGAGGATTAGAAAAAATTTTCCGGAGAGCCGCATGGGGTTCCTTGTGAAATAGCATTCCCCTTCTCCCTTGAGGGGAGTGGAGGTTAGACAGTCGTCCTTCTGAAACACAAGCAACTACAAGACTAAAATCACTTTGTGACTTGCGCCTCCACCGTACTTGTCCTATTCGTGTCAATCAAGGCTTCCGCTTTTTGAAGCGCCGCCATGCGGTCCACCCGGTCAATCCGGTTGTACCTCTTGAACATGGCGTAAGTCTTGTGCCCCGAAATGGACATGATGACGGTATCACTCACCCCCGCCTTGCGAAGGTTTGTCACCGCGCAATGTCGAAGATCATGGAACCTGAAATCACTGATTCCAGACTCCCGGCAAGCTTTCCCAAAAGCGCTCTTGATGTCTTTGAGGCGCTGGCCCTTGTAAGTAAATACAAAAGGGTTTCCAAGAGTTTTGGGAATCCGTTTGAGAAGCTCCACCAACAAGCCGCTTAACGGTATCTCCCTTTTTTCCTGGGTCTTGGTGTCCGCGGCTTCCAGGGTGATGATCTTGTTAATAAAATCCACCTGGTCCCACCGCAAACCCAAAATCTCACCTCGCCTCATTCCAGTCAAATAGGCCAACTGGATTATCGTCCCCAATTGGGGCCGGCAATGGCCCAAAAGCCTTTGGTACTCTTCCGGCTCAAGAACACGGTCACGGGATATTTCCTTGAACTTCCTGACGCCCTTAATCGGATCTTTATCAATCAAGCCGTTCAAGATGGCCCGGCTGACAATGCTTTTCAGGGTGCCGATATCCCGGTTAAGGGTGGTTCCCAACAAGGCCCTTCCCGTTAACCGGCAGTTTCCCGCTTCCCGCCGCTTTGTGATGAACGCTTCCACGATATCCGGGTTCAGGCTTTCCAGTGGCCGATTCTCAAAAAAAGCCTTCAAACGCCCGACAATCTGGGCGTCATTCTTGAAGGTCTTCCTTCTCGACCTGGAATAAGCCATGAAGGAATCTGCCGCCTCGTTGAAAGTGGCTTTACCCTCCACGGACAGGAACCTTTTATCGACGATTTCCTGCATGTGTTGGGCTAACACCCTCTTTGCCTGGGCCAAGGGAATCAACCCTAAACGGACCCGCTTGCGCTTTTCAATTTCTCCTTCCAGGATGTCGTAATCCAAAAAATAACCCCGCGCATCCTTTCTGAGATGTTGGGGCAACCCATGAACATTAGGTCTACTCATAACAGCCTCCCAATGTCCCCAGCGAAAGTTATATTAGCAGGACTTAATATTTTTTCAAAAGAACTACCAAGAAAAGTAACGGACACCCCGAAAAGTCCAATCCCGTCCGCAAAGTACTGCATGCATGGTTTTTGATGTTTGTTTGAATAGATTGAAGAAGTTGTTTTAAACATTCCCGCAATAGGGGCGGCATAGCGAACCAAGAGGCCAGACCCCACTACCGATTTCCTGGAATCGAAATATGCTCCAGGGGGAGTGGGGTCTGGCGTCGCAGGTGAGCAAAGGGCCGTCCTTATTGCGGGAATAACCTTATTTTTAGGGTAAACCAGTTTTACCTTCCGCTTTAACCAGCTTAAAGTTCCGTTTTCAGTTTTTGGGATGCCTTGAACGGGTTTCGAGCGGCGAACTGAATGGGGGATTTTGCAGCATGAGAGGGTTGAGTGTTCGAGATTGAAAGGGACAGGAGCTAGGGTAGCCATATTAAAAGGCCACTTAAGAACTGCTTGAGATTTTTTTTGGGTTCCGAGAATTTCAATCATGCACCCATCTTGAAAGCCTGCGCTCCTCTTTTCAAGAAATTTTATTTTTGAGAATTTTTAATCGCTTCTGTCTGACCTTGACTGCCACTAACTGCCATTTACTGCCACTAAATATTTTTCTACTCAAAGTGAATTTATGAACCTCAAATTTTTATTCAGTAGCCTTTGAAAATGTCTTCAGAACACCAACAACTTTTAAGTTGGCGACGACTTGGGGAATGGGGGATTTGACCACTTAAGAAGTTCAAATTTAAATGATCGTTCGTCGAAGGGAGAAGAAACTGTTGGCGGAAACTCGTCGGCCTTTAAAAAGCGTTTAGAGGGCAAAGTGACGTAACCGCCACTTATTGCCGCTAACCGTCTTTTGACCTGTCCACGAAGGATCCCCTTAGTGGACAAGGTTTTTGTCATAATTGAAAGAAGTTAAGGCCTCACGGGTGAAGTTCAAAATTCTCTCTGATAATTTTTCCAGGGGGTTCGTATTCAAATGTCACTTCCAGGTCGCCATCTTCTTTTGTCTTGAAAATCAAATTCTTATAAGGATTAAAATCAAAATCACCTTTGGTGCCAACAATGAATTTTTGGAGTTCAATTTGATCCGCGGGCCATTGATGGTAAATCGATTTGTAAGTGACCAAGGAAGCCGAAAGATTCATTTGCTCGGCCGTTTGCATAGGATACTTTTTCAGTGCTTCCACGGCTATTTGACGTAAATAAAAAGCGACTCCCACAACGCTTGAAACGCCTAGGAGAATAAACAAAAGCCATATGGCCCAGCTCCCCGACTTCTTCTCCGCTGCCTTTTCAGGGGATGACTTGTTGGCTTTCCATTTCAACAAAAACAAAACCAAAGAAATTAAAAGGGCCGCCGGAATCAACAGGGGCAGGTAAAAAGTTAGCATAAACAGGATTAGATAATAGCTATAACCATAGAAAACCAAATTGCCTATCAACAAAAACAGTTGAAGCTTTACCTCTGATTTTTTAAATAATTGATAGATCGAAATGAAAATATTAAAGAGAGTGAAATAACTTCCTAACGCAAAACCCATTTCAAAAATACCGAATACATCTTTTGAGAATAAATCAACGCCAAAATATTCAATAACTGCGCATATTCCAAAAACGAAGAAACACAGTATTTGAAAAATCAATCTTTTAGATTTTATTTGTTTCATCTCAATATCCGGTTCCCTTTGTCCACTCCGGGTCCCCATTGTGGACACCTAATTTTACACTTTTCCCAATAACCAACCCATACCTACCCACTACAATCCCCACTATTCTAACCTATCACTCTCCACTCCCACTCCGGTTTGTCTTTGTTGTGGCTTTAATCAGTTCATCTTTTCTCTTCAATCCTTTAACGTCTGTTTTTTGAGGGTCTCCATGCGTAGAGGGCGAACCCCCCTATCGGTTCTAGCATCTTCACTTGATGCTTAGATAGGGGGGTTCGCCATCGGAGCTTTGGAGAACCCGCCTCAAATAAAGCTTAAGTCCACTTTTTAATGTCCTACTGTAGGACATTTTCCAAGGCCAGGAATTCGATCGGTCAAATCCGATTGAGGCCGCTTTTTTTACGTTCATGGTTCTTACTGCGGCTAGAGTTTGTCCTATTGGAGTCATTCACGATAGTCTTTTGCGGTCCTTGATGGCCGCTGACTGCCCTTGACTGCCACTTACAAAAAAGGCCCTTGTCTGCTTAGGCGTGAAACCCTTGCAAACAAAGGCCCTTAAAAATATGCTGGGGACTGAATTTTAAAACTTTTTCGTCTGGACGGTGCCGAAACTCTGAGCAACTCCCTTGAGGGGAGAAGGGCGGGATGAGGGTGATTTAACCGGTACCAGCATCCCTCGCCCTTCCCTCTTCCTCACGGGGCGGGGGAAAGTCAAACAATTAAGCGAATCATAAGCAACAGGTCGGAAATCTAACGTTTCCAAATATCGTTACAGGCTATAAAATACTTGGGCCTCAGAGAATTCCTCGCACAGGAGTCACCTCTTGTTCTTGCGGCCCCAATTATCCTCCATTCGCTCCCGTTTCGGATACCCCTATCACCAATGGATGACCCAGGAATTTGACGAACAGGGTTGGAAATTGGTGCAGCGCAGCCTCAGCCAGAAGCGCACCCACGATGTGACCATGCTAATCCAGGGCCCGGATGATCGCTTTGCCCTGATGAGCAAACACAGCTACCCCCCCGGCATCTTCCGTTCCCCCTCGGGGGGCGTGAACCCCGGCGAGGACCTGGTCGCGGGGGCCGTCCGCGAGTCCAAAGAGGAGACAGGCTTGAATGTCGACTTAAAACGTTTCCTGCTCCACATCACCTTGGACATCAGCCACAACGGGGACGTGGCCACTTGGGATTCCTATATCTTCCATGCCACGACCCGCGACACCAAGTTGCAGCCTATCGATTTGAAGGAAGTGAAGGATTGCCAATGGGCCGGCCGGGATCAAATGTACCTGATGGTCAATAAGCTCAAGGAAACGGGCAACGGCGGACTGATCTACCGGGGCGACCTGACGGCCGCTTCCCTTTGGTCCCTGGATCATAAGCCCTCCTTCCGCGAGTCCACCGACAAGGACATGCCCGGCATTGTCCGTTCCCTCATCGCCAACCGGCTCCACGTGGATAATATGGAAAACACCCTCTGGTGGATCGCCGAGGTCGAAGGACTCTCCTGCGGGACAGTGGGCATCACGGCCCACGAGGACTGCGTGGAACTGACGGGCCTGACAGTGGATCCCCTCTTCCGCGGCAAGGGCCTGGGCCACGCCATGGTGGAATACGCCTGCGACCAATGGCACAACCCGGAAAAAAGAAAGCAATTCGCCAAGGTGAAGAAGATTTTCCTCAACGACAAACTTTGGCTGGTCACGTCCTCGCCAGGTTATTTCCTTCCGGTGAATTTCGTCATGACCGACAACAACCTTTTGCCGGAGAGCATCAAGAAGCTTTTGACCGGAACCCGAGCCCGCTGGTCCGGGATGCGGTACCAGCTTTATAGAATCTAAAGATCAGTTCAACGCAAAACTTCAGGGACCAGGGACAAGGTTACGGGTTAGACTTTGGATCCAAACCTTGGACCTTGATCCCTGAACCTAGAACCTGAAAACCACGGCCATTCATGAACCCCATTCAATTCGAACCAGTGACGACCCCAGCCGCCATCGAAACCATCAAACAACTGGCGGAAAAAATCTGGCCGGAATATTACCAGCCCATCATCGGTCTTCCCCAAGTGGAATATATGCTGGAGAAAATTCAATCCATCAAGGCGATCCAGGATCAAATCAAACAGGGATCCCTTTACTACTTGATCCAAGACCAGAAGGCCCAAACCCTCGGCTATGTGGCTATCCTTCCCAAACCCAGTGAACTTTTTTTAAGCAAGCTTTACATACTGGCGGAGAACCGGGGAAAGGGTTTCGGGAGACAAGCCATGGACTTCGTGAGGGACACCGCTAAAAACCAGAACCTTCCCAAAATCACCCTGACCGTCCACAAGCAAAATCCTTCGGTGAAGGCCTACGAGAAAATGGGATTTAAAATAGTGGCGCCCGTCGTGACAGATATCGGCGGAGGGTTTGTCATGGACGATTACAAAATGGAAATCACAATTTAAATTAGGAATGAGGAATTAGTAGTTCGGAATTAAACCCAAAAAAATACTCTTTTTTTGCTAAAAGTTTTTCTTGCGGAGAGCAGAGGGCGGACAGCGGAGGGCGTTTTTACCTCAGTATCAGCAGTTTCCCCGTCCAGCGGCTGTTCAAGGTCGTGACCACCACATAGTAGACGCCGTTGGCCAAAGCGGATCCCACCTTGTCGGACAAATCAATTGTTTGGACCGTTCCCAGCTGGACCAATCCCACCTTGATTTCCCGAACCATGCGGTAGGAAGTCGTGTAGATCGAAACCTTCGTGTCCTGGCCGTAAGGCAGGGCCAGTTTGACCTGGTCGCCCGTGGCGGGATTGGGGAAAAGAACCGGCTTGGTCACGACCTGGACCGGCGCCTTGTTGGATTTCTTGACCGTCACGGCCCAGAGGGAGAAATGGTTCGTCACGACCGTGAGCGTATGGTTAACCGTGTCCACCGTGGTCGGCAAGGTCACCCATCCCGTCCCATCATAAAAGGTAATCATCAAATCCGTCTCAAGCACTCCATTGGGCACACTGGCCGGGTCATAAGGAATGGTGATGGTAATGCTG
>Ga0265319_1001575_pt1 | contig 13381 bp, 8 predicted proteins | sample 4824metaG_FD_192443 | JGI IMG/M metagenome (GOLD analysis project Ga0265319, IMG submission 192443) | Rhizosphere microbial communities from Carex aquatilis grown in University of Washington, Seatle, WA, United States - 4-8-24 metaG | ecosystem: Host-associated > Plants > Roots > Rhizosphere >...
CCGGCTGGACTTAACCTCGGCCCAACTCACCGCCAAGCAGCAGCAGGCGGCCTATGACGAGGCCAGCCAGAATATTTTTCCCGACATCACCGCTTTCGCCTCTTGGAGGGGAAATGGATTAGATCCCAACTTCAGCCCGGCCAATGACATGGCGCTCCAAAATAACCGCCCCACCTACAACCTGGGCGCCCAGTTCAACCTTCCCCTGGATGTCTTTACCGCTTCCCGCGTTTCCGAAGGTTATAAAAAAAATTATGAAAGCGCCCAAATGGCGTTTCGCAATAAGGAAATCCAAGTCAATCAGGATTGGAAGGACTTGGCGGAGCACCTTCAGGACATCGACAAGCGGCTGGTCATGGCGGCCCAAATCGAGGAAATCCAAAAAAACAAGGCCAACCAGGAACGCACGAGGCTGGAATTGGGAAGGACGACCCAGTTTCAACTCTTATCGTTCGAGAACGATTACGCCCTGGCCCGGTTGAACCGCCTCTCGCTGGTATTGGAAAAATTATCGGCCCTGGCCCAGGCGCAGTGGTGGCTTGCCGGGGAAAAATAGGATCCTTCTTTTCGCGAAACCAAAATGACAATTAAATTTAAGGAGAGTTAAGTGAATTTACCGAAAATGGCCATCGAGCGCCCCGTCTTCGTCAGCTGCATCGTCATTCTCCTCATGGTTTTGGGTTTCATGGCCTACCGCGCGATGGGGGTGGACCTTTTTCCTGACGTCAGTTTCCCCTTTGTTTCCGTCACGACAGGTTATAAGGGGGCGGCCCCGCAGGAAATTGAGAATCAAATTTCAAAGCCCATCGAGGAGCAGTTTTCCACCCTGGAAGGCGTGAAGAAAGTTTATTCCATCAACCAGGAGGGATTCTCCGTCGTGACGGTGCAATTCACCTTGGAAACGGACGTCAAGGACGCGGAGCAACGAGTGAGGGACCGCCTGTCCTTCGTCCGGCCCCAGCTACCCAAAGACATCGACGAGCCGGTCATCCAAAGGCTGGATCCCTCCTCCCAGCCCGTCATGATTCTCTACCTTCAATCCGACCTCCCGCCGGCCCAGGCTTTCGACTTGGCGGATCAGGTCATTAAGCCCCAGTTGTCCCAGGTCGGGGGCGTGGGAGCGGTGGATATTTTCGGCGGTTCCAAAAGGGAGGTCCGGGTCGAATTGGACCGGGCCAAGCTCAACGCCTACCGCATCAGCGCCACTTCGGTGGCCAATAACATCGGCTTGAACGGCATGAACATTCCCGTGGGCAAGCACGAGGTCAACGGAGCCAATATTCTTTTCAGGTCCGTGGGCGAGTACAACGATTTGGACCGCCTCAAGCACACGGTGGTCAATTTCCTCGGCTCCGACGTGCCCATCACGGTGGACAAGGTGGGCCACGTGGTGGATTCCGTGGAGGATGCCCGCAACTATACTTTTCTCAACGGAAAACCAGCCCTTTTTCTCATGATCCATAAACAATCCAAGGCCAATACCGTTTCCATGGTGGACGGCGTGTTTAAAAACATGGACAAAATGAACGCGGTCTTGAAAACCCACGCCGGATCCCCCCGTCTAGGGTTGGTCCGGGAGGACGGCCGCATCGTCAAGATGAACCTGGACGACGTCCAACACACCATCGCTTTGGGGATTTTATTGACGGTCCTGGTGGTTTTCCTTTTCCTGGGTTCCTTCCGGTCCACCTTGATCACCATCACGGCCCTGCCGGTCTCGCTGTTGGGGTCTTTTATCCTGATGAACGGCATGGGATTCACCTTGAATCTCATGACGCTTCTGGCCCTTTCACTGGCGGTGGGGCTTTTGATCGATGACGCCATTGTCGTCCGGGAAAATATCTGGCGCCGGTTGGAGGAGGGCGAGGAACCCAAGGCGGCGGCCCTGAACGGCACACTGGAAGTTGCCATGGCGGTGGTCGCGACGACTTCCGTCATCATCTCGGTTTTCCTGCCGATCGCCTTTCTCAAGGGCACGGTGGGCCAATTTTTCCGCCAGTTCGGCATGACCATTTGCTTCGCCATGGCCATTTCCCTCTTCGAGGCGATGGTGATGGGCCCCATGTTGTCGGCTTACTGGGCCAAGCGCAACAAGGGAGGGAAGCATGACAAGCCCTCGGGAATCCTCAAGTGGTTCGACGCTTTTCAAACTTTCCTGGAGCTGGGATATGAAAAGGTCATCACCTGGACCATCCGCCACCGCCTCATCGTGGTTTTGTCCGCCCTGGCCCTATTCGTCGCCAGTTTGGGCTTGGGAAAATTCATCAAATTTACCTTCCTGCCGGCGGGGGATAACGGCGAATTCATGGTCACCTTGAAGGCGCCGCCGGCGACCTCCTTGGAAGCCATGAGCCAATTCAGCCACCAGGTCAACGACGTGATCCGCCGCCACAAGGAAGTGGAAATCACATCGGAGATCATCGGCGACACCCAAGGCAACGACAATACCTGCATGATTTACATCCGATTGATCAATTATAAACTCCGGAAATTATCCCACCAGCAGTTAAAGGATATAGTCCGCAAGGAATTGGAGCCTTTTAGGAAGCAGCTCCAGCCCCAAGTGGCGGAATATGACCTCGTGAGCAACCAGGCTCCCTTTAGTTTGGTGATCGTGGGGGACGACTACAAGACTTTGGAGCCTTTGGTGAATGACGTCCGGAAAAAAATAGAGCTCATTCCCGGACTCGCGGATGTCCAGACGAACTACGACGGAGGCAAGCCGGAATTCCAGGCCCAATTGGAGCCGGACCGGCTCAGGCAATTGGGGGTTTTGGGAATCGAGGCGGGCAATGAGCTTCGCACCCAGGTGGAAGGTTTTGTGCCGGCCAAGTTCCGGGACAACGGGATGGACTACGACATCCGGGTCCGGATGCAGGAGGACCAGCGGAATCTTCAGAAAGATTTCAACAATGTCTGGGTTCCCAACACCAACCACAACCAGGTGAGGTTGTCCGAAATCGCAAAACCCGTCACCACCGAAGGTCCTTCCAAGATCAACCGCCTCAACCGGGCCAGGTACATCATGATCTCGGGCCAATTGGGGCCGGGAGGCGCGCTGGGGGACATCACGGAAAAGGCCAAGAAGATCATGCAGGGGACGGACCTGCCGCCGGGCGTCAGTTACAACTTCATCGGGCAGGCGGAGGATTTAGGCGACCTCGTCACCAGCATGCTGCTGGCGGTGGGCTTGGCCCTTCTATTTACCTATATGATCCTGGCCAGCCTCTACGAGTCTCCGATCCTACCCCTCACGATCATGATGTCCATTCCTCTGGCCATTGTGGGGGCCTTTATCGCCCTGGCGGTGACGGGCCAAACCTTGAATATCTTCAGCATGATTTCCCTCGTCATGTTGATGGGATTGGTGACCAAAAACGCCATCCTATTGGTGGACTATATCGTCCAAATGGAGAAAAAAGGGATGCCCCGCGATGAAGCCATTAAGCGGGCGGGAAAAATCAGGCTCCGGCCGATTCTCATGACGACCTTCGCCCTCATTTCCGGCATGATCCCCACGGCCTTGGCCCTCACGGAGGTTGGTAAATTCCGGCAATCCATGGGAGTGGCGGTGATCGGGGGTCTGATCAGCTCCCTGGTCTTGACCCTGGTGATTGTCCCGTCGGTTTACGGCTACGTGGACGATTTCCGCCTGTGGTTGAGGCGGATGGCGGGTTTAGGGGGGGACACAAACTCCACGCCGGCGAAAACGGCTAAGGGTAAAAAGGGTTCCTTAATTTCCTGATTCGCCGAAAGCGGAAGCGGGAATCACTTCCCAAATTTCCGTTCCTGATTTTTTCCAGACCAAATGGAGAGAGGTGTAATAGCCTTTTTGTTTTTTAAACTCCAGCTTTAGGGAATGGAGGCCTTTGGAAAGGGGCAGGGGCTTTTCCAACTCAACCCGCCGCCCGTCCATCCAAAGGCCGGCCTGGTCTGGGGTTAAAACTTGAAACTGGTAGATCCCTCCCAGGGGAACCAGGCATTTTCCAACCCAATGAGCCTCATAGGGCGGACCGCCGGTGAATGGAAAATCCCTCAGACTGGAGAAGTTGACCAAGGGATCAATTCTCGATTCGACCAAGGAATGTCCGTCCATTCCGGCGCTTTCATAACTTCCCTTTAAGCCTTTAGCCCATCCATGGAATTGCGCGAGGGATTGGGGCGGGGCATTGTAACGGTAGAGCAGAGGGAACCCCTCCTCGCTCCCCAAAGCTTCGTCCCGGCCCCCGGGAAAGATCCCTTTCAAGAAATTCACCGCGCCCGATTGGCCCCCTTCGAGGAAAAAAACCGTTGGTTTATCCCTGGGAATTTGGTTGGCGGCGATGGAGGCCAGGTTGAGGGGCCTCATGTCCTCGCGGAAATCATAGGCGAGGAAATCCACCGTCGGGTTCCGGAAATAAAAGGGCGCGATCTCGAAATTAAATCTCCCCGGGTTTTTTGTCTCAAGTTGTTTAATGGTCCCGCCGATTTGATTTTGCTCCACGCCGAAAGCCTGGCGGCAACGGGGGTCGCCGGCCTGGAGGCGGAAATAAGTCCAGGCGTTTTGAAAAACGATGGCGAGAAGAAAGAGGCCCGCCGCCGCGGTGAGCCATCCCCGCCGCCGGCCCGCCCAAGGAGCTAAGGCATCCCATAAACCCATGCCGCCGACCGCGGCGATGTAAGCCGTGAAGGGCATCAAGCCCGTGAACCGGTGGGGTGGGCCTGGGTCCGCGGCCAAGAGGCCTGGCAGGGCCATGACGCAGAGGCCTAGAAGGGGAATGGCGCCTGCCTGGGTTTTTCGGAGGCCCCAGACCCAACCCAGTCCCAATATCAAAAGCACCGCCGTTCCATCGTCCAAGATTCGATGGCCCGGCAGATTGTGGTAAGGATCGGAAGTACCTTCCCGGTTAAGCATCAGGGCTGTCCCGCGCCAGGAGGTCAAAAGCGGGGAGAGGCTTTTTTGATCCCTTATCGCGTTCAAGATAAAAACATCCGCCTCCCGCTTTTCAAATGTTTTGTGGGAGAGAAGATAAAGACAAAGGGGCGCGGCCAGGGCGAATAGCAAGATTACCGCCGGGACAAGGCGCGCGCCTTTTTTGCCGGGGGAATCACCGGTTTTTGTCAGTTCCAACATCACGAGGACTCCGAACAGAATGGGAAGGGCCTTGAGGGATTGATAGGCGTATAAACCCAGACCCGCGAAAAGGGCCGCGGCTGTTAAGAGGATGATTTTTCGCCGGAGGGTACCCTCGAAGAACAAAACCAACATGGACATCATGTAAAAAGGGACTTCGGCGCTGGAGTGGCCGTTGCGGGCCTCGGTCCAATCCCAACGCATGACCGCCTGAAAAAATAAGGACAATAAGGCGATTCGCGGCCCCGCCAACCGGCGGAAGAACCAGTAGGACAAAGGAAGGGCGGCCAGCGACAGAAAAATAAAAAAGAGGCGGAAAGTCAGTGGGGAAGACCCAAGTACCCCAAACCAGCCGGCTAATTGGTAGAATTCCAGGGGAAATGGTGTTTGAAATTGGACTGCCTCCAGCCCCGGCCGCCAACCCTCGTGAAGCACCCGAAGCGCGAACAAGCCGATCCCACCCTGGTCCGTATGCAGACCCGTCGGAAAATCATTCAAGCGCCAAAGGCGGGCTAAGACGGCAAGCAGCATTAGGAAGAAAAAAATCCCTATTTCCTCACGAAGCGGAGGTTCGAGGGCAGGTCGAGGGGAGGGTGGTTTGGGCTGGACCCCAAGGGCGGCGAGAAAAAAAACAAGTCCCGGGCCCAAGGTCCAAGGCGCCTGGGATTGGGCGAAGAAACATTGTCCGAGCAGGGCCAAAAGAAAGGCCGCGAGGGCGGCTGGCCATTTCAAGGAGAATCTTTTCCGAAGGCTAAGTCCGGGACGATCTCCCGTTTTTCGGTTCCGGGTTTTTTCAAAATATAATTGGTCGCCAACCCGTTGCCTGAGTTCTTCTCCAAGTTGATCGGAAGGGGCTGGGACCCGGCGGCGAGGGCGAGGGGTTTTCCGGATTGGACAAGAAAGACTTGGTCCGGAATGGCCGGGCCAACCAGGATTAAAAAATGACGGACGGGGGGAGACCAGGCGGCAGCGGTTTTTGTGACTCGCTTGGGTCGCAGCAAGAGTTCTCCCGGTCGGTTAAGTAGATTCCTATCATACAGGGAAAATAAGGCCCTTCAAGATTGACGGTTCCAAGGGTTCCCGACTAGGATAAGCCTATTCAAAGTTCCCCCAAACCACATTTTTTAAAGGGAAACATGTTTAAACAAGCCTCCTGGTTTTTAGCGCTTTCGCTGGGCGCGCTGTTGTTTTACACCTGTTCCCAAGTCCCCTTTGAAGGCGATTCTCCCCTGTCCCTGCATCTGGCGCCCCGCTACCTCCAAATGTCCGTAGGGGAAACAGGAATCCATTCCCCCACGGGGGCGGTGGCGGGGGATTACCGTGGTTTGGACCTCTTCGTTGTTGGTTTTCTTTTTTTTCTTTCAGCCATGTCCTTGTTTTTGTTTTGGACGGCTTCTCCCGGGGCCACTGTTTTTTTTCCGGCCCTTTTTTGGGTGAGCGGAGCCTGCCTTACGCTGGGACTTGGATTTTTCACCCTCCATCACGGCAGTAATTTTTTGGATTATGAGGCCATGGCCTTTTGGGGAGAGGCTTCCTTTGCCAGGTTGAACGGGGTCCTTCTCCTCACGGCGGGCGTTTTACTCTGCCTGGGAGGGTTCATCCTGATGGCGGTTCAATGGGCGAGGGTGCCGGAGGCAGCCGGTGAGCGCTAACAGTCTTCACTTAATCCTACCTGCGGTTTTGGGACTGGTTGGTTTCCATGGACTTTTCTTTTATGACCATCTGGCTGGCAAAACAGCGTCTTGGCTGTTGTCGCAGTTGGGGATCATTGGGTTCCTTCTTTCGTTTCCAACAGCGGCTGGCCCCCTGCCCCGAGTATTGGCCTTAGAGGCTGGCGCGGTGGGACTTGCGTTGTCGCTCTTGATGGGCGTTTTTTGCCTCAAACTGTGGAAAATATTTAAGACCCTTCAAGGCGGTGAGATTTCCAAGAGAGTTTCAAAATGAAGGACCATCTGCCGGTTCTTCTCATCGCCGTTCCATTGGCGGGAACTTGGTTTTCGCTTTTTTTTGGATTTTTTTCCTACCGTTTATCCCGATGGACAACTTATGGAGTCCTGCTCCTGGATTTCATCCTGGTCTGGAAAACTTTTCCCAAACTATTAGCCCAGGGTCCTTGGCGTTATTCCCTGGGGGGATGGGCACCGCCCTGGGGGATCGAACTGGAGGTCTCGCCATTTTCCGCCCTGCTCGCGGCCCTCATTCTTTTGTTGGCCCTGATTGCCTTTTACCGCTTGGGTTCCTACGGGATTATCGCCGGACTTTTAAAAACCAGGGAAATCCTGGCGGGGCCCCTGCTCTCGACCCTGACCGCCTGTCTTTTGGCCGTGTTTTTTGTCCGGGACGGCTTCACCCTTTATTTGTTCCTCCAGATGGGCGTGGTTGCGGCGGCGGGATTGCTCGTTTGCCTGGCCCGGCAGGGTTATTTGGACGGCTTTTATTTTCTCCTCGGCGGAAGCACGGGAGCCTCCTTGTTCTTAGCGGGAATTATTTTTCTCTATGGCGCCACGGGAACCCTCCATTTGGATGACCTCTTGGCCCAACTCTTCATCGCCAAAAATTTCAAATTAGTCCTGGGGGCGGGATTGTTGTTAGTGTCGGCCTTTGGTTTTTTTCTCGTTTTTCCCTCGCCGTTTTTTTTCAAAAGGCTTTTGGACCAGACGCCTCCCTTTATGCTTGGTTTTTTATCCTCCGTGATGGTCCGGACTGCCGTCTTTGTTTTGTTCCTGATGCTTTTTTTCACCCTGAACGTGCCGGGCCTGGTCCTGCCGGCCTGGCTTTCCACCGCCGCCTGCCTGACTCCGGTTCTTTTCCTGGGTCATTTCCTGTTCGCGGCCCGGCAAAAGGATTTCCTGCATTCCGTGGCGTTTCTCAGCGTGGCGCAACTAGGCTATGTCCTGATCGGTTTTATCTTGGGGAGCAAAAGCGCCCTGACAGGGGCCTTGATGGAGTTGTTAAGCCAGATGCTGGTGGTGATGGGGTTATTTCTCGCCGTGGGGATCCTTAGTTTGAAGCCGGTCGGCGCCCATCCCTTCTCGAAGTTGGCCGGCGTGGGCCGCCATGATTTCTCGGCGGCCCTTTTCCTGATCATTTTCATCTCCTCCGTCGTTGGGGTTCCACCCACGGGCGGCTTCTTCGGAAAGTTTTACCTGCTCCAAGCCCTCGTGGAAAAGCGCAATTGGTTTTTGATGATCCCGATGATCTTCGTGATGATCTTTAACTTGGTTCCCGCCGCTAAATTTACCTGGCTCTTATTCGAGCACCGTAAAGCCGCCTCTTTCCACGCGCCCATATCCTTCGCCTCCAAAGCGCCTTTACTGTTGTTGGCCCTGGCGGTCCTGCTCTTGGGCCTCTTTCACCAGGAAATCATCCATAACTTCATCGAACCTGCATTGCCAAAAGCCTTTCTGGACTTACCTGTGCCGAATGTGCCGTTCCTGGGAAAACAAGTTGAATAACGGCAATTAGGAATTTAAACCTAGAACCAAGAGTTCGAGTTCGCGATAAGCAGATAGATCCGATTTGTCAAAGGATGATTAGATGAAGTCTAAGCTTATCTTTTTTCCTGGTTTAGGAGCTGATTCTCGTCTTTTTTTTAATCAAAAAAAAGTTTTCAAAAACTCCATCGTTCCACCTTGGTTACCTCCTCAAAGGAATGAAACGCTCTCGCAATATTCACGTCGTTGGTCAAAATTTTTAAAATTAAAAAAGGGATGTATTTTAGTAGGAGTTTCTTTTGGTGGAATGGTGGCTTTAGAAATGGCCAAGTGGGTTAAACCCAAAGCTGTTCTTTTGGTTGGCAGTTGCCGAACGCCCGTTAGCGTTCCCCTCATCTTAAGAGTGATGGGGAGTTATCCAGGCTGGCCTATTATTGCAAAATCATTAGCCAAAACTTTTCCATTTGGACGTGGATGGTTTTTGGGGGTTGAAAAAAGAGATCAGTTAGATTTGCTAATGGATATGTTCCTCAAAACCCCTAATTCGTTTCTTCGTTGGACCGTCAATGCTATCCGGGGTTGGGACGGGGTAGAGTTAAACGTGGCTCCCACTTATCACATACACGGTAGTCGAGACCGATTGATCCCTTGTCGAAATGTAAAACCAGATTTTGTTATTGAGGGTGGCGGGCACACAATAATTTTGACTCATCCAAGAGAAATAAAAGAATTCATTGAGAAATGGGCATGAAGATTTAAATCTTCTACTAGGGGGAAAATATCAAAACTCAAAAAATAAACTGGGGAATATTATCAACTGGCCGAATCGCGGGGATATTTGCGGAAGGGGTTCTCAAGTCCAAAACTGGGAAAATCGCGGCGGTGGGGAGCAGAGCTATTGTTCCAGCATGGAACTTCGCCCAAAAATACGGCATTCCTAAGGCCCATGGGTCCTATGACTCTCTTCTGAAAGATCCCACCGTGGATGCCGTTTATATCGCGACGCCCCATCCTATGCACCTGGAATGGGTTTTGAAGGCGGCCAAGGCGGGGAAGCATATCCTCTGCGAGAAGCCTTTAGGAATGAATGCGTCGGAGGCGAAGCGGATGATCGAGGCGGTACGGAAACACCGCGTGTTTTTCATGGAAGCCTTCATGTATCGATGCCATCCCCAAACCCGGAAACTGGTTCAACTCATCACAAGCGGTTTGATCGGGGAAGTTAGACTCATCGAGGCTTCCTTTTGCTTCAATAATCCCGTAGATCCGAAGCATCGCCTCTTTAATAAGAAGTTGGGCGGCGGGGGAATTTTGGATATCGGCTGTTACCCCGTTTCCTTTGTCAGGCTTGTGGCGGGAGCCTCCCAAGGAAAACTCTTCGCGGATCCAATACAAACAAAAAGCTTTCTTCACCAGGGAAAAACAGGGGTGGATGAATGGGCTATCGCGGCCTTGAAATTCAAGGGCGACATCCTGGCGGAAGTTTCCTGCGCCACCAGGGCCCAAAAGGACAACACTGCCAGGATTTGCGGCTCCAAGGGAACCTTAACCCTCGAAAGACCCTGGTTCGCCAGTTGGGGGCCGGGCAAAAGTAAAATCACCTTCCAAAAGAATTGGAATAGTCCCAAGCGGGATATTTGGATAAAAAGCGACAGAGGACTCTACGCCGTCGAGGCGGACGAGGTGGGGTACTGCCTCCAAAAAGGGCTCAAGCAATCACCGGTCATGAGTTGGGCCGATAGCTTGGGGAACGCGAAAGTGCTGGACGAATGGATGAAATGAAAAAAGCGCCGTCTGCTGTCCGCCCCCAGCTCTCCGCAAAGGATTAAAGATTTAATCTTTTAAGTTTCGCAGAGGGCGGAGAGCCGACGGCGTGGGGCGGTTTTTAGAGTGTTTTATGCGTCCCGTCGCAATAGGGCGGGTTTTTCGTGTGCTTGCATTGGCAGAGGAAGGCGGTTTTCGTTTCCTCGACCTTGAAGACCATGGGCTTGAACTCGGTGGTCTTGTGGGAGCCGTCGCAGAATGGCTGGCTCTTGGACAATCCGCAGGCGCACCAGGCGTAATTTTTTCCAGCTTCCAGCTCCACTTTGGCGGGGTTTTTGGCGGCGATGGTAGGCTCGGACATGGTCTCTCCTTTGGTTTAATACTGATCCAACCATAGCGATATCAGTGATAAAAAGAAACACCCAGGGTGATTATTTGGTTACACTCGGGTAATTATTACCATTTTGATACTATCTCCATCTCACCCGGGATTGAATTAAACCAATAGCGGTACTCCCTCCCTGCCCGTTCCCCCACGGGGTGAGGGAAAAGGTGTCGGTCAAGAACCATTCCGGAAGCCAAAGGAACGGCTTTGAGTATTGATCCCAACCAACTGAAGCCGGGTCACAGGACATGGATTCTTTTCCTTATCTTTGCCATCGTCAACGCGGTTCTGACCTTTTTCCCCATGCCGTCCGCCGTTCGTTTGCTGTTATTGGCGGCAGGAATCATCTTTCCCTGCGTTTGGGCCGTGGGAAAAGCGCCGTCCTATTTTTTGTCCTTCTCACCCTTTGAAAACCAGGAGTTCCTTCCTCCTATTTCTTTAGGGTGGTGGATCCTATTGGGAATGGCCGCGCTGTTCCTCCGCTTTTATAAGCTGGAGAATCTTTTCGCCCTGCCTGTTTCCGACGAGGGCTTGTTCAGTTTTTTCGCCATTGGTTTAAGTGAAAAGTGGAATTGGAATTTTTTTTACGCGACCTGCCAGAATTCCCCGCTCTTGGTTTGGGCCATGAGTTTTTTTTACCGTTTATTCGATTCCACCTTCTTTAATTTGAGGATTTTCCCGGCCTTGGCCTCGCTCGCGGCCCTTCCGTTTTTTTACTGCGCCTTGAGGCGGGCCTATTCCAGGTCCTTCGCCTTTTTGGGATTGGCGGCGGCCGCCTTTAACTTGTGGCTTTGGGGCTGCGGCCGGTGGTGCCAGCCGGGAGTTGTCCTACCGGCTTGGGAAATGATTTGTCTCCTTCTGATGATCGGCTTTACGAGGGAGGACAATCCCGCTAAGAAAACAAGACTGGCCGCTTTTTTGGGTTTTGCCGCCGGCCTCGGCCCCTATACCTTTCCCATTTGGCCTTTTCCAGTTTTAACGATGGCCCTCGGGGCCTTTGGCGCTTCCTTTTCCAAGATTTCAAAAAACCGCCGGTATATTTTTTGGTTTTCGATATTTTTTTTGACCGCTTTCGCGCCTTATTTTATCGCTTCCCATGCCCAGGCCTATGACCCCTGGGCGAGGATAAAATATGGGCTGGGCGAAGGCGTTTCCTGGAAAGACAGGGGTTTAGCCTCCTTTTCCTTTTTGTCTTCCTTGTTTTGGGGTCCTTGGGAGGGGGTCCGGGTTTGGGACGGGGATAACCTGGAACGATTCAATCCGCTGGCGGGAGCCGCCCTGCTTTTGGGCATCGTGCAAATGATCCGGCTTCGTTCCCGGAAGGAAGTCCAATGGATCCTATTAGGCCTCTCTATTTGTTTTTTTCCGGCCTTGATCTCGATTTACGTTGAGACCTTTAGGATTCTTCCCGTCCTTCCTTTCTTGATCTTGGCCGCGGCTTGGGGATGGGGGACTCTCTTGACGGCGGTCCCCCTGGAAAAGCGGCTGGTCCTGTCGCTTCTATTTTTGCTGCTTTCAGTGGGCCTGGACGGAAGGAGGGTTTTATCACTCCATGGAAACGAACCAGGCTTGGCGGGGACTTCGGCAACAGGGGCATCCTTGTTTAATTTAAGGGTCTATAAAACATTGAAGGAACAATCGAATCGATTGGGTCCCGGCTTGATCCTGACGGAATTTACCCAAGACTTGGATGAGGTGCCTTTTGTCTCAACCTATGACTTTAACGCCGCTGAAAATCCCCGCCGCGCCGGGACGGCGGCAAAATGGGCGGGTTTTTTGACCAACGTCCATTACCGGCCTTTTTTATCCGCGAGATTTCCCGGGGTCCAGTGGGTCCGATTGGAGCCGGAAGCGCCGCAGGAGGATGAAGTTTGCCTCGCCATCATCCCCGTCAGCGGGGAAAACCAGCTGACGCTGGAAAATTGGGTTCTGGCCCACCACCGCTTCCGCCGATTGAACGGGTTATTCAATAATGCCGGGGGATCCCGAAGTTACGGCCTTGCGGAGAAGGCCCTGGACGAGGAACTTCCCATGTTGAAGAACGATCCTTTTTTGCAATCCTGTTATTGGGAATTACGCTCGGAATTTTATTACCGGTTCAATTTTAAAGGTCATTACGATGATATGGTTTTCGATTTGCGCCAAGCGGTTGAAAGGGGTTATCCGTCGGCCCATTTATATTACAAGCTTGGCAGTTTGTTGATGAGGCGGAGCCGGTTTGGGGAGGCGAGGCAGTCCCTTCAAAAGGCCCTGGCGCAAGAGCCGGATTTCCAGCCGGCGCGGGACGCCTTGCTGCTATTGGGCGGTTTGGAAAAAAAATCAAACCAGGATCAAACGAGTAAATGAAAAATCCCCAAAATCCATGGGCTTATTTTTTCATATTCCTTTTGTCGAACCTGGTAATAACGGCCGCGCCTATACCGGTCCTGGTAAAAGCCTCTTTCGCGATGTTGGGGATATTCCTTCCCCTCATCCTATTTTTTCGAAGGTTGCCGGAAAAGACCGCGTCCCTTTCAGATAACGACGGGGACGCATGGTTGCCTTCCATCCCCCCGTGGTTCGGGGCCAGCCTGTTTTTTTTCGCGGTTTTCGCGAGGTTTTACAGGTTGAGTGATTTTATGATTTGGCCCAAGGAAGATGAGGGCATTTTCGCTTTTTCCGCCCTGCACTTGATGGAGAAATGGG
>Ga0265319_1001576_pt1 | contig 13378 bp, 10 predicted proteins | sample 4824metaG_FD_192443 | JGI IMG/M metagenome (GOLD analysis project Ga0265319, IMG submission 192443) | Rhizosphere microbial communities from Carex aquatilis grown in University of Washington, Seatle, WA, United States - 4-8-24 metaG | ecosystem: Host-associated > Plants > Roots > Rhizosphere >...
CCGCTGGAGATGGCTGGCTGGATAATTAATATGGGACTTGAGCAATGGGTTGGGCTGGCCGTTGGCACCGGTCGCGGCACTGTAGGCCGTGGGAAGCTTGCTGGGTGATGACGGCGGCGTTTCCCAGTTCCACCAGTGCAAGGCGGAAGTCGGAACGATGTCCTTCAAATACTGTTCGAAATGATAAAGATAAGCCCGGTGCCAGGGAAGGAAAAGGGGATAGGTTAGGTGCTGATTGGAGTTGCCCAGAACATTATGATGCCAACATTTCCATTGCGGCACACCATGAACGCCCGCCCAATAATTAAAGCCCCGATTGTCCGAAATTGCCTGCATGCCCGCAATAGCCTTGCGCAGTTCCGCCAACTTCTGAACAGAAAGAGTGGCGACGTTTTCACGTACGGTGGGTGAAGCCATGATATGCAGTTAAAAGATGCCCTGATACGGCGCAAGCCAAAAATATCCAGCGGGTTGCACTTGTGGCAATAATTGAGTCAGGTCAAATCCGTGATGGACCCAAATGCGGGGTCAAACAACCGGCGGTAGAGCCGGATGGCCGCGCCGTCGGTCAAATCTGCGAGGAAATCGCACACCAGGCGCGCGCGGGAGGCTTGATCCTTCGCTTCACGAATGGCGGCGTTCCACCGCGCGGGCAAAAAGGCCAGTTTCGGCGTTTTCGGCTCAATATAATTCTCCCGCAGCGCGTCAAACATCCGGTCGAGAATGAAGCCGCCTTTGAACTCGATTTGCAAAATGGAAGGGGACTGAAAGATGACGTCAAAGGCGAGGCGTTTGTAAAATCTTGCCTCGGCTTCCACTTCTGGCTTCACCTCCAGGCTCCAGGCATAGCGCTGGGTTTTCACGGCCAGCGGATGCTTCCGTTTCACCAGTCGGCACGCGCGGATGAACTGGCCGATTTTCGCATTAAATACCGGCTCCGGGTTTTCCTGTCGGATGACCTCCAGCAATTTATCCAACCACGTTTGCTCCGGCGCGGACAGCGCTTTTTCCTCCGCCCAGTGCTCCACCGTTTCCACGGTGATGAATTTCGCCTTCACGCCATCCAGAATGTCGTGCAGGCAATACGCGGTGTCGTCCGCCCAATCCATGATTTGGCATTCGAGCGATTTGCTGTCGTTGAGGTCGCGCGCTTTGACGCAAGCGGCGACCGCCTTTTCTCCGCCTAGGGCGAAATCGCGCAATTCTTTTTGGTTGTCGTAAAGGAAATGATTCTTGGGCGCTGATTTGCCTTTTCCGGCCTCCCGATGGAGCTTTTTATACTTCATCACGCCATCTAAAAACGCCCGGGTTGGATTTAGCCCGCGTGATTGCCTGGGGCGTTCGTAGAAGCGTTCCGCCAAGAGGCGCAAGGTCTGGGCATTCCCCTCGAAACCGCCCCATTCCCCCATCAACGCATGCAACCGCCGCTCTCCGATGTGTCCGAACGGCGGGTGCCCAATGTCGTGGGCGAGGCCAATCGCCTCCACCAAATCCGGGTCCACGTGAAAATTTAATTCCTTGTTGAACTGCCGCGCATTTACAAATTCCGCGATTGAGCGCCCGATGCGGGCGACCTCGATGGAGTGGGTGAGTCTTGTCCGGTAAAAATCATATTCGCCCGACTGGAACACCTGGGTTTTTGATTGCAGGCGCCGGAAGACCGAGGAAAAGATCACGCGGTCGCGATCCACCGCAAATGGCGTGCGCGGGTCACCCTCTTCATGCGGGCGGCGCACGGCGGGGACGCTCTCGAGGAGCGCGACGTCGTCGGCGTTGTAGAAGCGGTTGGGCATGGGTTTTCCGAAAACTGCCCATTCCGCTGGCAATTGCCAACAGGAATCGGTCTACTGCGCGAGGGGGATTGGGGATATTTTGGTTTGGGATTGGCAAGGAGAGGGGCGCCGCAGGTCGACGGTTTTGGGAAGTTTGGGGAGATATAGGAGATAGGGGAGTAATGGGAGATGGGGTAGAACCTCGCTAGACGGCGCCGAGCCAAAACGATCTCATTTACCAGATGCGCCAGTGCAACCGCCACCACTCCGACCTTGCCTCCGGGTGTCGGGTACGGTAATCGGTTACCTTCGCGCGGTCGCCGACACCCGCCGCCGCGCTTAACCCAACCCGATTCACCCAGCCGGCCATGGCCAAGGATTTCCTCAAAGGCGCGCGCGACGCCTACGACGTTGTTGTCATTGGCAGCGGCCTGGGCGGGCTCACGGCGGGGAATTATTTGGCGAAATTGGGCCGGTCCGTACTGATTTTGGAGCATCATTACCAATTTGGCGGTTTGGCGACGTGGTTCACCCGCAAACGCGGCCATATTTTCGACATTTCGCTCCATGGGTTTCCCATCGGCATGATCAAATCGTGCCGAAAATATTGGACGAAGGAAATCTCCGACCGCATCGGCCAGCTCCACGACATCCGGTTCGTCAATCCGCAGTTTAATCTGCAGACGACGTTTGACCGCGAGGACTTCACCCGTCAATTGACCGACCATTTTAAAGTCCCCGCCGAGCGTGTGACCGCCTTCTTTGACCATCTGCGGCAGATGAATTATTACGACCGCGATCAGCGCACGACGCGCGAGCTGTTTGAGGAATTCTTCCCCGGCCGCGGCGATGTCCACCGCCTGCTGCTCGAGCCCATCGCCTACGCCAACGGCTCGACGCTCGACGACCCTGCCATCACCTATGGCATCGTTTTTTCGAATTTCATGAGCAAGGGCGTGTATATTTTCCGCGGCGGCACGGATTTGCTCATCGGGCTCATGGCCGCCGAACTCCGCAAGAATGGCGCCGACCTTCGTCACCGTTGTCTCGTCGAAAAAGTGCTCACGGAGCCCGGCCCGGATGGCCGCCCGCGGGTCAAAGGGGTCATCGTCAACGGCCGGGAAATTCGCTGCCGCTCCGTGGTCTCGAATTCGAACATCAAGAACACGCTCTTTGACTTGGTGGGCCGCGAAAATCTTCCGCCGGCTTATTGCGCCGAGGCCGAAGCCGTGCGCATCAATTCCAGTTCCTGCCAGGTCTACATGGGTATTCGCGAAGGGGAAACCATCCCGCACATCGGCGACCTTGTCTTCACCTCCGACGCCCCGAATTTCACCAGCACCGAGCTGACCGATTTCCACACCACCAGCCGCACCTATTCCGTCTATTACCCCGACACCCGGCCGCACTTGAAAATGCCGCGCTACGCGGTCGTCGCCTCCATCAACGCCCGCTGGCAGGACTGGGCGAATCTTTCCGACGAGGATTACGCGAAGCACAAGGCCCGCCTCATTGAGGAATCGGTCGCTGGCCTCGAACGGTTCATTCCCGGTGTGCGTGAAAAAATTGACTGGCTCGAAGCCGCCACGCCGCGCACGGTGCAGCGCTACGTCCGCCACTGGGGCGGCACCTCTTTCGGCACTAAATTCGAGGGCCTCAAGGTCTCGATGGAACTGCCCGAGCAAATTCCCGGCATGTATCACGCCGGTTCCGTGGGAATTATCATGTCCGGCTGGCTGGGCACCATCAACTACGGCGTCATTACGGCGAGCAAGGTGGATACGTTTTTGTTGGTGGGGAAGAGTCAGGCCCGAGCCGCCGGAAATGCTCCTGTGGGCTGACGATTCTAACCTCGCGGCCCTGTCCTCCGCCTTATATTTTCCTCTTCGCTTTATGAACGAAATCTACCGTGCCATTCCGCACCGCCCGCCGTTTTTGTTCGTGGACGAAATTGTTCAAGAGCGCCCGGACGGCCTCATTGCCCGGCGCACCTTTCGCGCAGACGAGTATTTTTATGCCGGCCACTATCCCGGAAACCCCATTACTCCCGGCGTGATTCTTTGCGAGGCCGCCTTCCAGACGGCCGCCGTGTTTCTCGTCCGCAAGCTCATCGCCCAGGGTCACAGCGCCGAGGGCTTGACGCCCGTGCTCTCGCGCATTGGCGAGGCCAAGTTCAAGCGCATGGTCAAACCCGGTGACACCATTGAAATCGAGGTTACCGAAAAGGAAGTGGTGCAAAAATTCCATTTCTTGCGCGGGGTGTTGCGCAAGGACGGGAAGCCGGTGCTGGCGCTCGAATTTGCGCTGGCGCTGCTACCGCAGGGGGAGACTGAATAAGGCAGTTTTTGACAGAATTAACGGAATTTTTCAGAATTAGCGGTCATCTGCTTTGGAAAATTAGTTTTCTTAATTCTGTTAATTCTGTCAAAAAACTCCGACAATCCCCCCATGGCATTCCTCGGCATCGAAGGACGCACTTATTTGGTCACCGGCGTGGCCAACAAGAAAAGCGTCGCCTGGCACGTCGCGCAGACCCTCGAGACCGAGGGCGCTAAGGTCATTTACAGCGTCCGCTCACCCGCCCGGAAAGAATCGCTCGCCAGACATCTGGCAGGCAAGACCGTGCTGGTCTGCGATGTCGAGGACGAGGCCCAAATTCCCGCCCTTGCTGTGACCGCTGCCCCCTACGGCCCCTTTGACGGGCTGCTCCATTCCATCGCCTGGGCGAATTACCTCGAAGGCGTAAAGCCGTTCCACGAATCTTCGCGCAAGGATTTCATGCAGGCTTGCGCCATCTCCTGCTTCTCACTCGTCGAACTGGCCCGCGCCTTCAAGCCGCTTTTCCGCCGCGACGCCTCAGTCGTGGCCATCGGCATTTCTTCCCAGGTGACGACCGACAACTACGGCTACATGGCGCCCATCAAGGCGGCTCTCGATTCCTCGGTCCGCCAGCTCGCCAAATCGTTCAGCGCGGATACCGAGGTGCGTTTCAACACGGTGAATGCCGGGCCGCTCAAGACCAGTTCGTCCGCGGGCATTCCCGGTTACCTCGACCACTACCTCTTCGCCGAAAAACTCACTTACCGCAAACGCGCGCTCGAAACCCGCGAAGTCGCCGACGCCATCGTGTTTCTCCTCAGCCCGCGTGCCAGCGGCATCAATGGTCACGGCCTCGTGGTCAACGCCGGGCTCGATTGGAACTATTTCGACCGCGAGGTCGTGCGCGCGGCCACGCGGCCGGTTGCGCCCGGCGCGGTGCCCACGCCATGAAGTTTTCCTCGGCCGCCATCGCCGCGCTCGCCTACGAACTGCCGCCGGAAGTCTGGACCTCCGCGACGCTCGAGGCGAAACTTGCGCCCCTCTACCAGCGTCTGCGGTTGCCCGAAGGCCGCCTCGAATTGATGACCGGGATTCGCGAGCGGCGATTCTGGCCGGGGGCATTCTTGCCCTCACAAGCGTCGGCTGCCGCCGGGAAGAAGCTGCTCGAGCAAACCAACGCGGACCCGCGGGAAATTGATTTACTCGCGCATTGCGCCGTCTGCCGCGACCGGCTCGAGCCCGCCACGGCTGCCTACGTCCATAAATTAATTGGCCTCGGTCCGCACACGCAGATTTTTGATTTATCGAACGCCTGCCTTGGGTTTGTGAACGGCCTCGCCGCTGCGGCCTCGATGATTGACGGCGGCCAGGTGCGTCGTGCGCTGCTGGTCTCCGGCGAAAACGGCCGCCCGCTTGTCGAGCGCACCATCGCCCGCCTGAACGACGGTACGCTCGACCGCCAGCAGATTAAATCGTATTTCGCCAACCTTACGATAGGCGCCGGTGCCGTTTCCGCGCTCGTGGTGCATCAGGATTTGGCGCCCGCCAACTCGCCCCGGCTCTTGGCCAGTGTCGTGGAAACCGACACCTCCGCGAGCAATCTTTGTGAAGGTGACACTGCGGGCGGCGGGCTCGACATGCAAACCGACAGCGAGGCCCTGCTTGAAGCGGGAATTACCGTCGCTGCGCGGTGCTGGGAGCGTTTCCAAGCCGAAACCGGCTGGGACGCCAATACTCCCGATACGGTCATTTGCCACCAAGTCGGCAAGGCCCATCAACGTCGGCTCTTCGAAAGGCTCGGCCTCGACGACGCCAAAGATTTCTCCACCTTCGCGTGGCTGGGCAACGTCGGCTCGGTTTCACTACCGCTGACCCTCACCCGCGCCGTCGAGGAAGGCCGCATCCGCCCCGGCGCGAAAGTTGCGCTCCTTGGCATTGGCAGTGGATTGAGTTGCCAGATGATGGCCCTGCAATGGTAACCTTGTTGCTTCCATGAGCGCCCCACCTGAACTTCCGCCCGACGTGCGCGCGCAGTATCCCTTTGCGCCGCACTGGCTGGAAACCTCCGCCGGGCGCATCCACTATGTGGATGAAGGACCGCCTAATGCCGATACCGCAGTCATTTGTGTTCATGGTAATCCGACCTGGTCATTCATGTATCGCGAGGTGATTAAAGCGCTGACGCCGAAATTTCGAGTGCTGGCCCTTGACCATCTCGGCTGCGGACTATCGGATAAGCCCCAAGATTTTTCCTATCGCCTGGCCGACCACATCGGGAACCTGGCCAAGCTGGTCGGTAACGTTTCCCAGCCAAAGCTGCATTTCATCGTCCACGACTGGGGTGGGGCCATCGGCAGTGCCGTGGCCGAACAGTTTAGTGACAGGGTGGGGAAGTTGGTGGTGATGAACACGGCCGCCTTCGCCGGCCCCTGCCCCTGGCGCATCCGCATCTGCCGTGTGCCGGTGGTCGGCCCGTTTCTGGTGCGCGGGTTGAACGGCTTTGCCGGTACTGCTGCGTTTATGGCCGTTTCCCGTCCGCTGCCGGCTGCCGTCAAACGCGGGTTCCTTTGGCCTTATCGGTCCTGGCACGACCGCGTCGCCGTCCAGCGCTTCGTTGAGGACATTCCGTTGGAGGCCGGCCATCCCAGCTTCCCCGCTTTGCGCAGACTGGAAGCGGGATTGGTAAAACTTCAAACCAAGCCGATGCTCATCGGCTGGGGCATGCGTGATTTTTGTTTTACGCCGGTTTACCTGGCCGAATGGCGCAAGCGCTTCCCAACGGCCACGGTGCACAAGTTTCCTGACGCCGGCCATTATCTGCTCGAAGATGCGGGCGCCGAATTCATCCCTCAAATCACGGAATTTTTGGCCCACTGAGCGGAACCCGGTCGCGGCGGCTGGCGGCCCGAGTTGTCCGAGAGCTCCCGCATATAACCCGCCAAATTGTCCCAGGCGTAATTCAGTTGCGTGTCCGCAAAGCGCCATTGCCAGTTTCCAGCGGCGGTGCCCGGGGTGTTGAACCTGGCGGTGGCATCGAGGCCGAACACGTCCTGGAGGGGAGTAATGGCCAGGCGGCAAACTGATTTGTAGGCCGCATGAATCAAATCCCAATGGGGCGCCTCGCCACTGGAACGCAGATAGCGGCGAAATTCGTCCTGGATCACCGGGCCGGCGCCATTATACCAGCCGAGCGTCGTGTCATTGTCATGGGTGCCGGAATAAATGACGCTGTTTGGCTTCACGTTGTGCGGGAGATAAAAATTATCCGAGCCACTGCCGAAGGCAAATTGCAAAACCGCCATGCCCGGCAGCCCGGTCGAGTCGCGCAGGTCGAGCACGCCTTCGGTGATGAAGCCCAAGTCCTCGGCGATAATCCGCGCCTGCGGCACTTTTTCCTTGAGTGCCCTGAAGAAGGGCAGGCCGGGGCCGTTTTCCCAAAACCCTTCGCGGGCGTCCGCTGCCTTGGCATCCACGGACCAATAGGCCTCGAAACCGCGGAAATGGTCCAACCGGATGATGTCGTAAAGTTCAAAGTTCGACCGGAAGCGTTCGATCCACCAGTCATAATGGCGGGCGCGCAAGGCCTGCCAATCATACAGCGGGTTGCCCCACAACTGGCCGAGCGGCGAAAAATAATCCGGTGGCACCGCCGCCACGCGCAAGGGCTGGCCGGTGCGGTGGTCGAGTTGGAAAATCTCCGGGGTGGCCCAAACGTCTGCGCTATCCAACGCGACAAAAATCGGGATGTCACCGATGATGCCGACGCCGCGCTGATGCGCATAATCGCGCAATTTCCGCCACTGGGCGAAAAATAGAAATTGAAAAAACTGCTGGGCTCCCACGGCGTGGACCAATTCGGGCGTCAACGGCCTGCTTAATGCGGCCCGGTAACTGCGCCATTCCGGCGGCCAGGTCTGCCAGGGTTGTCCGCCAAAATGTTGTTTAAGGGCGGAGAACAGGGCATAGGGGTGCAGCCAGCCGTGGTGGGCCGCGCGAAACTGGTCGAAGTCGCCGTAATCCGCCAAAACGTGAAGCTCCCCAATAAACCGCTCATAGGCCCGGCGCAACACCGGCCAAAAGTGATGATAGAGCTGGCCGAAGTCAGCGTGCAGGTGCGGTAGCGCGCGCAAAGGGGCAACCTCATCCTCGGTTAGCAACTTGCGTTCGAGCAGTGGGGTGAGATCCACCAAATACGCGTTACCGGCAAAAGCGGAGAAGCATTGGTAGGGCGAATCGCCATATCCCGTCGGTCCCAGCGGGCAGATTTGCCAGTAGCGAGTATGAGTGTCAGCCAAAAAATCCACAAAGCGGAGCGCCGGCGCCCCCAAGTTGCCAATGCCGAACGGTCCCGGCAACGCCGTGGGATGCAGCAAAATACCGGCGGAGCGTTCTTGCAGCCAGGGAAACAAGGGCGCGGAATGTTCGGGCATATAACCAACCAAGATATACCTTCGAACGTCCGTTTGACAAGACGATACGAGCGCCGGCCCGGGGCGGGATTTTGTGCGTGCATCGCGCCGTTATTTTCTGCTAGTTTGACTGGGTCATGCAGGCACAGATCGCATTGTTGAAAACCTCTTGGGCCGGTTTGCCTGCGCGGCTCCGGTACCTGATTGAGGTAACTTTCTATTTTGTAATTTTCTATTTGCTGCAGCAAATCGGCCTCATCTTTGCCAGCAGCCAGATCAAGGATAACATTACACCGGTCCGGCCTGTGTCGGGGGTGACCCTTGCCATCATTCTTTGGCGAGGCTACCGGTTTTGGCCCGCCATGTTGGTCACGGGGATGATTTCCCAATATCAGGGCAGCCACAATTGGCTTGAAACCTTCATTGTGCCGGGGGGCGGGACTGCGCTGAGCCTCGCTGGCGTCTGGCTGGTGCGCCGCTTTGTCGGACAACGTATTGACTTTGGCTCAATTCGCAGTGTTCTCGGTTTTCTCTGGTGGGGCGCCATTGTGCGGGCCGTCCTGACGACGACGTGGACGGTCGGCACTCTCTGGCTGCTCGGCAAGATTTCCGGCCAGGATTTCGCGATGGACTGGACCACCAATTTCGTTGGCATCGCCATGGGCGTCGCGGTTTTTGGCTCGTTTGTGTTGAATTGGGTGCAACCCTCGACCACGGGAGAAGGCGAGGCCTCCTGGGGCGAAACTGCGCTGCTTTTTGTCCTCCTCGCGGTCACGACGGTGGCGGATTATCTTTCTGAGATGCCGTTGACTTTTTTACCATTTCCATTGCTGGTTTGGGCCGGCCTGCGGCTGGAGGCGCGCGCGTTAACCACCGCCATCGTGGTGGTGGTGCTGTCGGCGCTCGGTTGCGTCGTGGCCGGTTATACGCCGTTTGGCATTTTGGGCGAAGATCCCAGCCAATTGCTGATCGTTCTGCAAATCTTCGTGGTCTGCGCCGCCGGAACCGCGATGGTGCTGGGCGCCGTAGCCGCGCAGCGTCGCCGAACCCTGCGGGCCACTGCGGAATTGTCGGCGTTTCAAAAATCCGTGTTGGACGGGTCTAATTTTTCCATTGTCGTGACGGATGACAACGGCGTGATCAAGAGTATCAATCGCGGCGCCGAACGCCTGCTGGGATATACGGAACAGGAACTCCTGGGCCGCACCCCCGCCTTGTTTCACGATCCCGCCGAGGTAGCTGCGCGGGCGGAGGCGTTATCCGCGGAAACCGGGCGCCGCATACAAAACATTGAAGCGTTCGTTGACTTGCCCCGGCGCGGGCAGGCGGACGAACGGGAGTGGACCTACATCCGCAAAGATGGCACCCGCATACCGGTGTTTTTGTCCACCACGGCGTTGAACCGGGTGGACGAGCGCGCCCGCGGTTTTATGAGCATGGCGGTGGACATCACCGCGCGCAAACTGGCGGAAGCGCAGATGCAATCCGCTAAAGCGGCAGCGGAACAGGCGAACCGGGCGAAATCTGAATTTTTGGCGAACATCTCCCATGAAATTCGGACGCCGATGAATTCCATTCTCGGCTTCGCGGAAATGCTGCAGCGCCACTTGCGCGATCCGGCGATGAAGAAACAGGCCCAAGCCATCTTTTCCAGCGGTCAGACTTTAATGCAATTAATAAACGACTTGCTGGACCTCTCCAAGGTCGAGGCCGGCCGGCTGGAACTCCAGCCCGGGCCGGTAAACGTGCGAGCCCTGGCGGGGGAAATGCGGCAATTCTTTTCGCTCAAGGCAGAGGAGAAAGGATTGGGCCTTGCCGTGCAATTCGATGGACCGGTCAGCGGCCGTTTTGAACTTGATGAAGTGCGGGTGCGCCAGATCTTGTTCAATTTGATCGGCAACGCGCTCAAGTTCACCGAACGCGGTCATATCGTCCTGGGGGTGGAGGTTGAAACGGAAGGACACGGACGTTGCCGCATGCATTTTGAGGTTCGTGATACGGGCGTCGGAATTCCCGCGGATCAGCTGGACCGGTTGTTCATGCCGTTTGAACAACGTGCCGGTCAAAGCACCCGTAAATACGGCGGGACGGGATTGGGTTTGAGCATCAGCCGCCGCCTCGCCGAGCTCATGGGTGGCACCCTGCTGGCCTCAAGTGAAGTCAACGTTGGCAGTGTGTTTCGACTGACAATTCCCAATGTGCAGCATGACGGGACTATTACGGCTCCAATAACGACTTCTGCTGAAACTGATTTCCCCGGTTTCCTGACGCCCGGCAATTCGCCAGAATTTGCCGCGGAGCCGCCCTTGTCGCCCGCCGCCATGGCCGCCTGGCAGTATTGCGCCGAGCAGGCCCAAGGCCGGTGGTTCACGACGTGGAAAATGCTGCTGCAGGCTCCCTTGTTTGAGGACGTGGAGCAATTTGGTGCCTTACTGGCTGGCGCTGCGGGCGATGACACTCCGGGTGTCTTGCGCGATTATGGAAGCCGGTTGGCGGAACTGGCCCGCGACTTCGAGGTTGAAGAAATGACCCATTCGCTGGGTGATTTCCCGCAACTGGCAACCCGTTTGCGGCAGGGCGCCGCTGACCGCAAAGTCGCACTTGCACCGGATGGCCGCCGGTGATTGGATCGGGTCCTTTCCCGATGCCGCAGACCCGCAAGCCCTACATTCTGCTCGTGGACGATACCGAGGCGAACCTGCGGGTGCTCGGGCCGCTATTGCGGGCGGAGGGCTGGTCGGTGGCGGCTGCCACGCGTGGCGAACAGGCGCTTAATCTCATCAATCAGCGGCTGCCCGACCTCGTACTTCTCGACGTGATGATGCCCGAAATGGATGGGTTTGAGGTTTGCCGCCGCCTTCGCGCGGAACCGGCGACGAAAGATTTGCCGGTGCTCTTTATTACGGCGTTGACGGACGAGGAAAATATTGTGCGTGGCTTTTGGGAGGGCGCGCAAGACTACATCGTCAAGCCTTTCCGCCAGGCGGAACTGGTGGCGCGCGTGCGCACCCATCTGGCATTGCACAGTGCCACCCAGCGCGCGGAACGGCAGGCGGCGGACTTGATTCGCCTGAACGCCGACAAGGACCGGTTCTTTTCCATCATCGCGCATGATTTGCGCAGTCCACTGGCTGGATTACTCGGTTTGTGTGAAGCGCTGGCCGGCAACCTGGCGGAATTCACGCCGGCCGAAGTGGCGGAGGCTGCTGGAGAAATGTCCAAGTCCACCCGCAACCTGTACCAGCTGCTGGAGAATTTGCTCGAGTGGTCCCAACTGCAAACCGGCCGGATGGAATGTCGCGCCGAGCGCGTCAACCTACCCGGCCTGCTGACGGAGTTGGCGGAATTGTTCAGCCAGTCCGCCCAGCAAAAAGGCGTCGCCGTGGGCTTGGAACTTCAACCTATCCATGCCTGGGGAGACCGGCGCATGCTGCATGCGGTTTTTCGGAATCTGCTTTCGAATGCCATTAAATTTACTCCTGCCGGCGGCACCGTGATTATGCGCTGCCTGCTGCGGGATGGCCGGGTGGCGGGTGAGGTGAGTGACACCGGCGAAGGGATTCCCGCCGCGCAACTGGCCAATCTCCTGGTCCCGGGGGCGACCCTCGTGAGCAAGCCCGGCACGTCCGGGGAGCGCAGCACCGGACTGGGTTTGGTGCTGTGCCGTGAATTCCTGGAGCGGATGGAGGGGACCATCAGCGCCCGCAGTACGCCGGGCGAGGGCAGTGTTTTTACCGTCATGCTGCCGTCTCCGCCGACGGGACCACAGTAACTTTTATTATTGCAACTATTTTGCGTTTGTGGAATAGTTGCGCAATGGATTACTGGAGAATCAACCGCCAGGCTTGGGTCACCGCCGTGCTTTCAATATTGCCGCTGCTGTCCGCTTGCGGTGAGAGGACGATTGCCCCGCCAGCGACGCCAGCTTTTTGCGTTGTGGCGGAATTCTATCCACTTTACGTGGACGTGCTGAACGTGGTTGGCGAAACCCCGGGTGTGCAGGTGACGAACCTGGTGTCGACGGCCACTGGGTGCCCGGAAGATTACCAGCTTTCGCCCGGGGACGTTAAGTCCCTGGACGCGGCCAAGGTTTTCATCATCAATGGGGCGGGCCTCGAAGGATTTCTGGACAAGGTGGCGGAGCAATGTCCCCATCTGCAGGTGGTGGATGCCAGCGCCACCGTGGAAAAACTTGAAACTGGCGGCGCCATCAACCCGCATGTATGGGTGTCGCCGTTGCTGGCGGTCAACCAAGTCCGGGCCATCGCCGCGGCCCTGGCGAAGTACGATCCCACCCACGCCGCGAGTTATCAAAAAAATGCGGGAGTGTACGAGGCCCGGCTGGCGGCAATGGCGGAGCAGTGCCGCGCTGAACTCGCGGCTGCGCCAGTGCGTAGGATTGTGGTGTTCCACGATTCCATGCCCTATCTGGCCCGAGACTTGAATTTGCAAATCGTCGCCGTGATGGAGCCAGCGCCGGGGCAGAATCCGAGTCCGCGCGAACTGGCGGATGTCGCCGCGCGCATTCACGCGGCGTCCGGACCGGTGGCATTGTTGACGGAACTTGATTCCCGGAACCCCGCCGCCGACATTTTGAGCCGTGAATTGGGCTTGCCGCTGTTCAGCCTTGATACGTGCACGGGTGGTCCGCTCGAACCCGCCGCCGCCCGTGAAGCTTATCTGCGGGCCATGGCGAAGAATCTTGCGATGTTGCGTGTGGCCCTCGGCATGGACAAGAATTCCGGTAAAGTTTCGTCGGGGTTATGAATCATGTCCGAATCTGCACCCATTTCATCCAGTTCTGCCCCGCACGCCCCGTGCGGGGCATGTCTGACCCATGTGCATAATCTGTGTGTGCGCTTGGGGGGGCAATTGGTG
>Ga0265319_1001579_pt1 | contig 13357 bp, 11 predicted proteins | sample 4824metaG_FD_192443 | JGI IMG/M metagenome (GOLD analysis project Ga0265319, IMG submission 192443) | Rhizosphere microbial communities from Carex aquatilis grown in University of Washington, Seatle, WA, United States - 4-8-24 metaG | ecosystem: Host-associated > Plants > Roots > Rhizosphere >...
ACCCGAAATTTTCGCCCCGCACCATCAACCATTTTTACGACGCAGTGAACGGCTTTCGCAACTGGGTGAAGCGCACCTACGACATTGCCAATCCGATTGACGGCATGGGCAAGGTCAGGGTCATTGCCAGGTATCCCGAGGGGCCGCGTGCATTCAGCGGTGACGAGCTTGCCCGCCTGTTCGCGGTGGCGGAGAAGTGGGGCCTGCTCTATCGCCTCCTCGCCTTTACCGGGCTGCGTCGGCAAGAGGCCAAAGACCTGCAATGGCGGGACGTGGTGTCCGACGAAAAGCCGCGCCTCCAACTGCGGGCGGAGTCCACCAAGAGCAAGCGGGCCGACAAGATTCCCCTGCCGCCTGAGCTGGCGCGTGACCTTGCTGCCTTCCGGCCTTACCACTGGAAACCGACTGGCCTTGTGTTTCGGCATGGGGTGGCGCGCAATGCCAAGCTGAAGAAAGACATCGTTTTGGCGGGCATTGACCAAACAAACGACACCCGGCAACTAGGCTTCCATACCTTTCGCCGGACTTATATCTCCCTCATGCAGAATCTGGCCGTGCCGCCTCGGGCCATTATGGAACTGGCCCGGCACAAGAACCCGTATTTGACGAACGTTACCTACACGGACACGACCAAGCTGGAACTGAATAGCCATGTGGCCCGGCTGGAGAAATCGGTCACGCATGGGCCGGATTTATCCCCACCCCTGTCCCCCGGTCAGAACGGTATTTCGTGCATTTCAGTGGTCACGAATGGTCATGACAGGAAATCTCACGACGTAACTTCAAGCGCGGAACATGCTGTTAATGAGGAGGATAGACTACCGGTGACAACGAATGGTCACGCTTGCTCAAACGTGGAAGGAGCGGAGAGGGAGGGATTCGAACCCCCGGTACCCTTGCGAGTACACAACATTTCCAATGTTGCACATTCGGCCACTCTGTCACCTCTCCCGGCAGTTCGCAGGAACGCCAAGGGGGAGAGGTTAGGGGGGAGGCGGGCCGGGGTCAAACAAAAGTGGAGGCGGTGGCTGGGGAGATCTGGGGAGGGGGTGGCAGGATTCCTCCGACCCTGCAGGGCGGGAGTTTTTTTTTGGGTCGGCACCCAAGGTAGCTCCCGCTTGGCGGGAGCAACCCTGGGTTTGGCTCCTTCGCCCCGTTGGGGCAAAAAGGCGAGCACGGACCGAGCGCGACGTCGTCGTTGGGGCGAAAGGGTGGGCAAGGACTGAAGGCGACGTCGGCGTTGAGGCGATCCGAACCACCCGGCTAGGTCTTTGGCTGGGCGGGGGTGCCTACAGGAAGGTCCAGGAACGCGCGCTCCAGTGATTGACCGCGCGCGACGGCTGAGATGCGGGCGCCGGCGTCGAGCAAGGCGCGCAGGGCGATGCCGGTGACGTCCTCGGCCTGGCGGTCCGGTTGGACGACGAAGCGAATGCGCAAGGTGCGATTGGCCAAATCCTCCTCGATGGTGTCGCCGGGTAAAGCGGCTTGGACCTGGGCGATGGGCCATGGGCCTGCGGCCAGCGTAATGCAGACTTCTTCGTTGCGATTCGTGACCTGCGAAATGGTGCCCCCCGCGACCAGGCGGCCGTGGTCAATCAAGGCCACATGGTCGCAGATGCTTTCGATTTCGTTGAGGTTGTGCGAACTGACGACGATGGTGCGGGTGCCGCGCTGGCTGGCGATGAAGTTGCGGATGTCGCGGGCCTGACGGGGGTCGAGGCCGTTGGTGGGTTCGTCGAGGAGGACGAGTTCGGGGTTGCCGAGGAAGGCCTGGCCAATGCCGAGACGACGCAACATGCCATGGGAAAGGGTGCGGGTGCGGTGGCGGGCGCGGTCAGTCAAATCCACCAACTGTAAAATGCGGTCCACTTCGGAACCGATTTGCGCATGGGGAATGCCCTGCAACTGGCCGAAGTAGCGCAGGACATCCACGAGCATGAGGTCACGCCCGAGGGCGGCATCCTGGGGGAGGGCGGTGACGCGGCCACGGTGTTTTTTGGCGTTGAAGCGACCTTCGCCGAGGAGATTCACGACACCGCGGTCGGCGTGGAGGAAACCGCAGGCGATGGCGAAGGTGGTGGTCTTGCCGGCGCCATTGGGCCCGACGAGACCAAAGATGGAGCCGCGGGGCACGTCAAGCATCAGGCCGTCGAGGGCTTTATTGCGACCATAGCGTTTGCCGACGTCGGCAAAGGTGAGGGCGGAAGGGGAGGAATTGGGCGCAATCATAGATCACGCTCCCGGTAATTGATCAGGCCGATGGCGAGGTAAAAGACGCCGAGGAAGATGAGCGAAGCCATGGCGCCGCCGTAACGGCCGGTCTCGGGGTACCACAGGTCATTCTGGTGGGAAAAGGGCGAAAAGAAGTCAATGGCATTCAACAAACGGGCCCAGCCTCCGCCAACGTCCAAAAAAGTGATGTAAACGTTTACGAGATGGCTGATGAACCACAGGCTGACCAGGCCAATGAGCGAAAAGGTGCGCGAGCCCACGGTGGAGTTGGTGTTCATGGAGCACAGGCCAGCCAAGCCGAGAAAGGCCACGCAATAGGCGGTCAAGCGCGGCCAGAAAAGGAGGAGGGCGGAGAGCGTGGGGAAGAATTCAAAGTCCTGCAATTTCCAAGCGGCAATAGCCATGCACACGGCGCCTGCCAGCAGGGTCATCAGCGCGATCGTCACGCCCTGGCCGAGCACTTTGCCGAGGACAAATTCGGCGCGGCCGGTGCGCAGGGCGACAAAGCGCACGCCACGGGATTGGTGTTCCTGGGAAATGGATTCCGAGGAGGTGATCATGATGACCATCGGTAAAATCATGAGCGAAATGAGCATGTGAAAGAGGGTAATGGGGGGCAGGGCGGCCATGAAATCCACCGCCTCCTGCTCATCCACGCTGCCACTCAATATTCCGCGAAACGGTGAGCCCCGTTGAAACAGCTTGCCTTGCGTGGGCCGGTTTGGGTCAGTTACGGTCGCCGCCGGGAGTTCTGGCCGACTGGGGGAGGGCGTGTTGTTAAAATCAAACGGCCGGCCATCGCGGCGCTGGGGTGGCTCGCGCATTGGTTGGGTGGCGGTAAGGAACTGCACAAAGCCATAGGAGCCCAGGGCCGCGACGATCATGTAAAGGGCGGCGAACAGGAAAGCCCGTTTGCTGCGGGTCATTTCGCGCAATTCGAAGCCGGCGACGAGGAAGATGTCGCGAAAGGGGGTGGGACCAAACATAAAAGGAAAACAGCATTGCGGGGCGCGGCGGCCGGGTCAACGGTCTTTGCGGTAATGGGGGCGTAATTTTTGGTTAGCGTCCGGGCGCAAAGCCCTGCATGCTTGCGGCGAGCAAATTTCCCCATGTCACTACGCATACTTCTCAATGGATACAAGGGCCGGATGGGCCAGGCCATCCTCGCCGCCGCTCCCGCGGCCGACGTGGAGGTCATGTGCCGCATGGATGCCGGCGATGCCCTCACCGCCGCGGCGTTTGCGGGCATGGATGCCGCGGTGGACTTCAGCTCGCATGACGCGACGGCAATGCTGGCCAAGTTGGCGGCAGCCCGCAAGGTGCCGCTGGTCATTGGGACGACGGGCCATACGCTGGCGGAGCGCAAGGAGATCACGGCCCTGGCGAAGAAGATTCCCATAGTCTGGGCGGGCAATTATTCCGTGGGGGTCAATGTGCTCAACTTTCTGGTGCGCCGGGCGGCGACCGTGCTCGGCCCGCGTTACAATGTGGAGATAGTGGAAATGCACCATCGGGACAAAAAGGACGCCCCCAGCGGAACGGCGGAGAAACTGCTCGAATTGGTCCGCGAAGCCCGCCATCTCGCGGAAGACAAGGTCGTGCATGGCCGCAAGGGCCTGGTCGGCGCGCGGCCGGAAGACCAAATCGGCGTCCATGCGTTGCGTGGTGGTGACATTGTGGGCGACCACACGGTAATTTTTGCCGGTGATGGCGAGCGGTTGGAATTGACGCACAAAGCGTCCTCGCGGGCGATCTTTGCGACGGGCGCGTTGCAAGCGGCGCACTGGGTCAAGGGTCAAAAGCCCGGATTGTACGGGATGGATGACGTGCTGGGGCTGAAGGGATAAATTAAAAAGTAAAAATTAAAAAACCCGCGACACAAACAATGTCAGCACCAGGCCGGTTCCGGATTTCTTACTTCTTAATTCTTCCTTTTTAATTTCCCCGATGATCGTTTCCCTCGAAGGCCTGCTGGTCGAATGCGCCCCGTTGCGCGCGGTGGTGGAGACGCAGGGCATGGGCTATGAGGTGAACATCCCGTTGACGACCGCGGAAAAGTTGCCGCCGATTGGGAATAAGGTAAAACTTTACACGCTGGCGGTTTACCGGGAGGATGCGCAATCGCTTTACGGGTTTGCGGCGCGGGAAGACCGGGATTTTTTCCAATTGCTCGTCGAAAAAGTTTCCGGCATCGGGCCGAAGACGGCGTTGAATTTGTTGAGCCGTCTGTCGGCGGACACGCTGAAGTCGGCCATCGCCCAGGCCAACGTGGACCTGCTGTCGAAATGCCCCGGCATCGGCAAGAAAACGGCGGAACGGCTGGTGATTGAATTGCGGGACAAGGTCTATACGGGTGGTTCGGTGGCGCTGCCGGCGAATGCGTCGGCCGGAGCGACGAAAGAAGGCGATCAGAATTCGGCGTTTACGGATGCCGTTGGGGCGCTCATGGCGCTGGGGTACAAGGCACCCGATGCCGACAAGGCCGCCCGGCGGGCGCAATCTGTGCTGGGACCGAAGGCGACTTCCGAAGCGCTGGTGAAGAAGGCGCTGGCGCAGGGATCATGAATGAACACCCCTGGCTCCAGTTTCGTCCAAAGGTTTTGTGATTGCGAGGTCGAGGGCTTTGCAGTGGTGATGTCGAATTTCAATAAGTACATTGATGACGTTTGGGATATTCCCGTGAGAAAGTACGACAATCAAAACACCTATATATCAGTTTTTGAATTGCGGGCCGATGCTGAGATGGAGCTTGGGCAATCACCTAAGGGAATGAATTTAATTGTAGAGTCGGTATCTTTTGATGACGTGGCAACCCGCATAAAATTCTTAAAGGAAGTCGCGCCGGCCCCGGTGTTCCTATTTCTAAAGGATGCAGCTGGCAAGTGGGCGCGAATTGCTCAAAAATCGGAATCCGATTGAAGGACGGAATGACAAGAAATGGTCGCGCAAGGGTGACCACGGTGAGCAGGGCAAGGTGGGTAGTGACGCAGTTTCGTAGCGCTGATCCGCATTCGCGGGACAGCGCTCTGGATCATTCGAATTTCGAAGAAGCGCTGGCTAAAGCTCAGCGCTACGAAACTGCCCTTGGGTTCAAACCGCGTCACCACCGCAAGGTGGATGATGTCGACCCAACGGCGGATTCACCCCTTCCGGCCAATCGGCATGAAAAAATCATTTCTGCGTTAACTGGTTCACCTTTTCGCGCAGGGCGTTGTTATTCGGGAGTTGGCGGAGGGCTTCCTGGTATTCGCGCAGGGCGTCTGCGGGGCGGTGGAGATTTTCGTAGGTTTGGGCGAGGCTGAGGCGGGCGTCCACGTGGTCGGGCTTCAGGCGGAGGGCTTCGAGGAAATTGGTGCGCGCTTCCTCAAAGTGGCCCTGGGTAAAAAGAACGTAGCCGAGGTTGTAGCGTATCTCCGCGGAGTGATTGCCGTATTGCAGCGCGGTGACGAACTGGGCCTTGGCATCGTCGGCGCGACCGTACAGGAACATGATGTAACCGAGATTGGCGTGGGCGCCGACGTAATCGGGTTTCAATTCGAGGGCCTTTTGGAATTGGGCATAGGCGTCGCTCAATTGGCCCTGCTGCTGGCGCACCACGCCAAGTTGATAGAAGGCAACGGGGTCGTGCGGGTTGGCGGCAATGGCTTTCTTTTGAGATTGGGCCGCGGCCTCCATCTGGTCCTGGGCCGCGTTTTCATTGCCATGGTCCCGGGCGATTTGCGCGAGGCTGCGGTGGGCGAGCCAGGCGTCGGGATTGGCTTTGACTGCGTAAGTGAAGAGAGTCTCGGGATTGTGGAAAACTGCCGTGTAATTGTGGGCCAACCACGCGAGCAACAAAATCACGGCGGCGCCGACCGCGGCCAGGGATTTTTGAAATTGAGACTGGCGAACCCAGAGCACGCCGAATCCGGCGGTCACCAGTCCGATGATGCCGACCAAGGAAAGGTAGGCGAGGTGATCGGCGGTCCATGTCACCCACATATAGGCCATGGTGACGAAGCCCAGCACGGGAAGCAGGTTAAGCAGAAAGAAACCAACCCCCAGCAAGGCATGGCGGCCCCAGGTCGCGCGCCGGGTCCAGAACCAGCCGAGCGCCGCGGCGAGCAACGGCCAGGGGAGAAACTGCACCAGCGTAGGCGGGTTCACGGTCCAACGCGGATACATGGGCATGAGGTTGCCGGGCACGAGGCACTTTAACAGATAGAAAGCCTGGGCCAGGCCAGCCCGGGCGCAGCGGGTGGCGAAACCGCCTGCGGGCACATATTCATCGCCGATACCATGATAATCCTGATACCAAATCGTGACCAAACCGAAAGCCAGCGCGGCGCCGAAAAAGGGCAGCACGGAATGGAGGTCCGGCTTGGTGATGCGGTCATTTTTCCACCAAACATAAAGCAACAAGACGAAGGGCAGCATGACCACCGAGGTCTTGGAAAGCATCGCGGCGACGAATAATCCCAGTGCGGCCCGATACAGGCCCTTTCGCCTGGGCGTGGTCGTCCACGTCACGAAGGCAATCATCGAGGCCAACGCGAGGAACTGCGACAACGTGTTCTTGAGTTCAGAGGCCTGGGCCACGGATTCCACGGCGAGCGGGTGCACGACCCACAGCAGCCCGCCCACCCAGGCCAAGCGGACGCCGAGTTGGGCGAGCAACCGCCAAAGCAAGAATCCGCTGCCGAGGTGCAATGCAATATTGACGAAGTGAAACGCCCAGGGTTGGTCGCCAAATATTTGCCACAGCAGCCAGTGGCCGGAAGTCACCAGGGGAAAATAATCCACCTGCGACGGGGCGAACCAAATCTTCCATAGGCCCCAGGGATCGTGGACGACGGTGTTGCCGGTGATGAGGAGCGAATCGTCCCATACCCAAGTCGCCTGCAGGGTCGGGTAGTAGACGAAGAGTCCAAGCGCCACCAGCGTCAGGGCCGGAAGGGCGGGGAAGGCCTTGCCGGGTGGCGACGGCACGGGGCTGGCCGAGGGGCGGCCGGCAGCTTTAGGGTTTTTTTTCACGGCGTTGGGGATGGGCCAATCGCCACCGGGCACCGGGGCAAAGATACCGCCTTTCGGGCCAATGCCGCCATGGGCCCAGGCGTCACGCCACCGTTCCGCTGGGCACGACGCCGTGTTTGCCGACGACGATGACGCCGTCGCGGACAAAAAGGTCGCCCTGCTGCCAGAGGTCGGGCTTGCCCTCGGGGGAGAGCTTCACGTTGTCGCCGATGCGCGCATTTTTATCAATGATGGCGTTTTTGATGACGCAGTTTTTGCCGACACCGATGAGGGGCATCCCTCGGGCGAGGTTGCGTTGGCGGTCGGCATTCGACTCGTACACGTCGGCGCCCATCATCACCACGCGTTCCAGACTGGTGCCGTCACCGACATGCGAGCGCACGCCGATAATGGCATGGTTGATCGTGGCCGAGTGAATTTGGCTGCCGGCGGCCACAATGGCGCGGTTGATGGTGCAATTGGTAAATTTTGGCGGCGGCAGATAGTTCAGGTGGGTGAAAATCGTACGGTCATGATCATAAAGATCAAAGGGCGGGTTGGGGCCGGCGAGGGAGAGATTGGCCTCGAAGAACGCGCCGACGGTGCCGATGTCCTCCCAGTAATCATCAAAGACGAAGGCCGAGAGCTGCTTTTTGCCAAGCAGGCCGGGGATGATTTCCTTGCCGAAATCCGCATGATCCTCCTGCAGGGCGTCTTTGAGGATTTTGCCGGTAAAGACGTAAATGCCCATCGAGGCGAGGCAGTAATCCTGGCCCGTGGCGGCATTCTGCATCCGGGCGCGCACCGCGGAGCCCACGACCAGGCTGTCCACGACCTTCGGGTCCTTGGGTTTTTCGACAAACTGGGTGATGGTCAAATCTTCCGCCACGCGCATGACCCCGAGGCCATGGACTTCCTGCTTCGGCATGGCTTTCGCCGCAATCGTGACGTCCGCCTTGGTATCCAAATGCTGGCGGACGATTTGGCGGAAATCCATGTGATACAACTGGTCGCCGGAAAGAATAAGATAGAGGTCGTCATCCGCGCCGCCAAAATGGTGGAGGTTCTGGCGCACAGCGTCGGCGGTGCCTTGATACCACTTTTCGCTGGCGTGGGTCTGTTCGGCGGAGAGGATGTCCACAAAACCCTCGTCAAAGGGGTCGAATTGATAGGCGGACTGGACGTGGCGGTGGAGGGAGGCGGTGTTGAACTGGGTGAGCAAATAGATTTGATTGTAGCCGGAGTGAATGCAGTTGCTGATCGGGATGTCCACGAGGCGGTATTTGCCGCCGAGCGGAACCGCCGGTTTGCAACGGTCTTTAGTGAGCGGATGAAGGCGGCTGCCGCGGCCGCCGCCCATGATGATGGAAATGACGCGAGGGGACATGGGGGAGGAGAATTAAGAATTATGAATTAAGAAGTAAGGCAAAAAACCAAAACCCGGAAATTCGCAAGGAGGAGGCGCATTAAGGCTGGGGCGGGTGGCGGGAGGCGCGAATTTGGGGTAATTGCGCATCCAGCCTTGCTTAACCCTGTGGGTTTGCGTTATTTTTGCAAATCTTATGTGTGGCATCGTCGGTTATGTCGGTAAACAGGCTGCCAGCGGCATCCTGCTGGAGGGGCTAAAACGCCTTGAATACCGCGGTTATGACTCCGCGGGCCTTGCCGTGACCGCCAAGGGCGGACTGGAGGTCATTAAAAAGGCGGGGCGGGTGGAGAATCTGGCGCGGGCGGCGGTCGGGGTCAAGGACTCCGCCCATACCGGCATCGCCCACACCCGGTGGGCGACGCATGGCCGCGTGACCGACGCGAATGCCCACCCGCATGTGAGTTCCGACCACAAGATTGCCCTGTGCCACAATGGCGTGATCGAAAATTACCTCGCCATCAAAAAATTCTGTGAGAATCACGGATTTAGTTTTTATTCTGAGACGGACACCGAGGTCCTGGCGAACCTCATCGCCTACCATTATCAAAAGGAGCCGGAAGCGAAGGGCAAAAACCGCTTTCTCACCGCCGTGCGCAAGGCGTTGATGCACGTGGAGGGAACCTACGGCATCGCGGTGTTGTGTGCGGATTACCCCAATGAAATCGTGGGCGCGCGCAAGGGTTCGCCGCTGGTCCTCGGCGTGGGGAACGGGGAGACATGATTGCCTCCGACGTCTCGGCCTTCATCGGGCGGACGCAAAACGTCATTTACCTGGATGACGGCCAGGTCGTCCATCTCACGGCCGATGATTTTAACATCACCACGATTGCGGACGAAGCGGTGGATCCGGTCATCGCCAAAGTGGATTGGGAAATCGAGCAGGCGGAGTTGGGGCGTTTTGCCCATTACATGGAGAAGGAGATTTTCGAACAGCCGGTGGCACTGGAGAACGCCATTCGCGGGAGGTTTTCCGATGATCTGAGCACTGCGAAGTTTGGCGGTCTCAACATTGACCCGCTCCAACTGCGCCACGTGGACCGGTTGCTGTTCTGCGCGTGCGGCACCGCCTGGCATGCCTGCCTGGTGGCCGAGTATTTGATTGAACGGTTTGCCCGTATCCCGGTGGAGGTCGAATACGCCAGCGAATTCCGCTACCGCAACGCGCCGCTGGATAAGAACACGCTGGTCATCGTGGTTTCCCAGTCGGGGGAAACAATTGACACGCTGGAGGCGCTGCGCGAGGCGAAGCGGAAGGGTTTCCGCACCCTGGCCATCATCAATGTGGTGGGTTCGACGATTGCGCGGGAGACGGACGGCGGCATCTACCAGCACGCCGGGCCGGAAATTGGCGTGGCCTCAACCAAGGCCTTTACCTCGCAGATTTTGCTCGCGGCGATGCTGGCGCTTTATTTTGGTCGCGCGCGGGATATGAGTTTCACGGAGGGTCGCGACATGGTGGACGCCCTGCGCACGGTGCCGGGCCTCGCCAGCCAGGTGCTCGACCAGGCGGACAAGATAAAAACCATTGCCAAGAAATACGCCCGGGCGAACGACTTTTTATTTCTGGGGCGGCAGGCGATGTTCCCGATTGCGCTCGAGGGCGCGCTCAAACTCAAGGAGATTTCCTACATCCATGCCGAGGGCTATCCCGCCGCGGAGATGAAGCACGGCCCGATTGCGCTCATCAGCCCGGAATGCCCGTCCGTGTTTTTGGCGCCGCGCGGCGAGATGCTGAAGAAGCTCATTTCCAATATTCAAGAAGTGCGCGCGCGCAACGGTCCGGTGATTGTCATCACCTCCGCCACCCGGGATGAATTGCCCGACGACCTGGCCACGGACATTATCCGGATACCCGACGCCCATGAGGCAATTCAGCCGATTTTGTTTACGCTGCCGATTCAAATGCTGGCCTACTACATCGCCTGTGAACGGGATTGCGACGTGGACAAGCCGAGGAATTTGGCGAAATCGGTGACGGTGGAGTAGAAGTATTCCCGGGCAAATCCGGAAGTGGCAAAATGAAGCTCAATCCCAAGCTAGCCCCGGAGTATGAGGCTGCAGCTGACGCGGCCGTTCTGCAACAATTTGTGTTGGGCTTTGGATCTTACTTTCTGGACCATTTTTATCATTTCTCGGATCTATTTGCGCAGATCATTTTCGTTGAAGGATGGGCTTTAAGTGCAATCACATTTTGGGGAATAGTGCTCTGGATTGTACTTCGCCGAAGACTTTCGCCCAGTAGGGTTGATTTGGGATTAATTAAATTCGGATTTATGCTCCTTGGGCTATTTGCCACCGGGAGTATTTTAGTGACCGCAAAAATTCACGGTCTGATTTGAGTCACTTTCGCAGCCAGCGGCGCACCGCGTCGTGGTTGCCCAGGAATTGCACCCGCAGCCAGTCGCCTTCCCGGGTAAAAACGGCGGGCAAGTCCAAGCCGACGCGAGCCTCGTAAATGCCGGGCCGCAAATGCCGGATACCCAGGCCGCCATGCAAATGAGGACGGCCGAATTCCGCGGGAATAGCTTCCAATACTTCCGTAACGTTTGCAGCCTGTGGCTCAGGCAGCTCCGCGATGATGTCCAGTACGCGGTTCTTTACGGCGAGCTGCAACTGCCTGGGCGAGGTTGCCCGTGACTTCGACGAACTGGCCGGCACGGCGGGCAGCTGTGCTTTCCGCACGGATGCGCTGAGCGGCGCGGTCAGCTTCTTCCGGAGTGAGTCCATATTCGGCTTCAAGATAATCGGTAGCCTCGACGGGCACGGGGCGCAAGGCCACAATCTGTGCGCCGACCACAATGCCGATGGATTCGCCGTTGGCCGCTTTTTTCAGCCATTGACCGAGGTTTTGCCGGGCCGTGGTGATGGTTAGAGTCTTCATCCCGACAATATTATGACATTATGGAGACAAGTCAAGGTGGAGATGCGGGGCACCCGGATAAGCCCCGGACACCCTGTTTTATGGCCTCCCTGGATTGCAACCTTGCGTGCCCCGGCAGTGTGCGGTAAGCAGTTCGGCGCCGATTTCGGCATTATGAACCACAACCGATCAGCCGACGGCCTGCGGGGCATTGCGGCCTTGAACGTGGTGGTGTCGCACTTCTTTTGCGCCTTTGCGCCGGGCTTGCTGCATAATTTTTACCCGGAGCTGTTTCGGGAAAATTCCTCGCCCGAGGTCTGGCAGCGCATCTTGCAATGGCCGGTTTTTTCGGTCTTTTACAACGGCCTGTTCGCGGTGTTCGTTTTCTTTGTGCTCTCCGGCTATGTGCTCGCCCTGCCGTATTTTCAGAACCAGCCGGAAAAGATCAGCCGGCGTTTTTGGGCGCGGTATCTGCGGTTGAACATCCCGGTGGCGGCGGTGGTTTTGCTGTCGTGGCTGCTGTTTGTGCTCCACGGATATTACAATGTCCCCGCGGCCAAAGCCGCCAACTCGCCGTGGCTGGATTCGGCGCTCCAGGCGGGCGGGGCCAATTTCCGCGCCATGATGGACCACGCGGTGTCCGGGGCGATTATCTTTGGCCGCAAGACGTTCGACCCGCCGCTGTGGACGATCAACCTCGAATTTATCGGATCGATGTATTTGCTGGCGTATTTCGCGGTGAAGCCCCGCGGGCGGGAGGCGCTGCCCCTGCTGCTTGTTTGCCTGCTGCTGCTGACCTGTTATCCGGACGCATCGATTTTTTTCATAACGCTGTTTTGCGGAAGTTACCTGGGCTGCCTGCCCGCGCGGGGCAAATATCGGGCGCTCAGTTTTGCCCTCGGCATCTACCTGGGCGGATATCAATATGATAATGCGTTGTATGATTATCTGCCCGACGTCCTGGGTTGGGGGACGAAATCGTTTTATAACGCGCTGGGCGCCCTCTTGCTGGTCTGGCCGGTGGTGAACGGATTTGGCGCCCGGATTCTTCAAAGCCGGCCCCTGCAATATCTGGGGCGGATTTCCTATTCCATCTATCTGGTGCACTTTTTGGTCCTCGGCTCCGTGGCGTGCAAATTGTACCTCACCCTCCCGCAAAGCCGGTCCAGTCTCGCGCTCATTTTCGTTGTCTATGTGGCCGCCGCCATGGTGCTGGCGCATTACTTTGAGAAAATCGTTGATCGAAATGCCATTGCCGCCTCGCGAAAATTCAGCGATTTTCTGTTTCGCAAAAAACCACCGATTGTTGGCCAGCCAGGTTGACGCCGGTGCCACCCACCCATGCCGCCTCCGCCTGAAATCAAAATTCTGTCCGCCGCCTGGCCGGACTACGCCCTGCTCGACACGGGACGGAGGCGAAAGCTGGAGCGCTTTGGGCCGCACGTCCTCATCCGCAGCGAGCCCAAGGCGTGGTGGGATCCGATCCTGCCAGATGCGGAATGGGCGAAGGCGCAGGCCGTGCACGTGGAGGATGACCGCTGGCAACTGGCGCCGGGCGTGGCGCGCGAGTGGACGATGCGCTGGCGCGAACTCACCCTCCAGGCCAAGTTTACCGACGGGTCGAAACATCTGGGCGTTTTTCCGGAGCAGGCGCCACATTGGGAGTTTATTCAAGCGGGGAGCGGGGAGCGGGGAGCGGGAAGTGGAAATGGAAAATGGAAAATGGAAAATGGAAAACACCCTGAACCGACCGCTGCAGTTGACCCTGACGCCAGGCCCAAACTGCTTAATCTATTCGGGTATACGGGGGTGGCGACGCTGGCGGCGGCGGCGGCGGGGTTCGC
>Ga0265319_1001581_pt1 | contig 13345 bp, 13 predicted proteins | sample 4824metaG_FD_192443 | JGI IMG/M metagenome (GOLD analysis project Ga0265319, IMG submission 192443) | Rhizosphere microbial communities from Carex aquatilis grown in University of Washington, Seatle, WA, United States - 4-8-24 metaG | ecosystem: Host-associated > Plants > Roots > Rhizosphere >...
GCCCGCCTTCGTTCCGCTCGCGACGGCCGGCAGCGTCCGCACACTGGCCAGCGCCGACGTCGCCGCGCTCGGCTACGACATGGTGCTCGGCAACACCTTTCACCTGTTCCTGCGGCCGGGTGGGGTGCTCGTCGAGCGTCTCGGCGGTCTGCACCGCTTCATGGGCTGGGAGCGCGCGATCATCACCGACTCCGGCGGCTTCCAGGTCTTCTCGATGGGGCACGGGACCGTCGCCGACGAGATCAAGGGGCGCCGCCCCACATCGCGGGGGAGCGGCGGCGGTGCGGGGCAGGGGTCGATCCTCTCGATCGAGGAGGACGGCGTGCGCTTTCGCTCCTACATCGACGGCTCGGAGCGCTTCATCAGCCCGGAGGTCTCGATGGCCGTGCAGGCCCAGCTGCACTCCGACATCGTCCTGGCGTTCGATGAGTGCACGCCGTTTCACGCCGACCGCGATTACACCGCGCGCTCGACCGAGCGCACCCACCGTTGGCTGGCGCGCTGCCTGGACTGGCGCACGGAAAACGACGCCGCGGCACCTGGGGGGTCCCTCTTCTACGCCATCATCCAGGGCGGCGTCTATGAGGATCTGCGGATCTCCTCGGCGCAGGCCGTCGCCTCGAGCGGCGCCGAGGGCATCGCGATCGGCGGCTCACTCGGCCAGGACAAGCCACAGATGTACGAGGTGATCGACTGGAGCACGCGGGAGCTCGAGCGTCTCGCACCCGAGCGCCCGCGCCACCTGCTCGGCATCGGCGAGGTCGACGACCTGATCCGCGGCGTCGAGCTGGGGATCGACAGCTTCGACTGCGCGATGCCGACGCGGCTCGCCCGCCACGGCACGGCGCTCGTCGCCGACCCGGCGAACCGCTGGCGTCTCGCGCTCGACCGCCCGGCGTTCGTCGCCGATGAGGCGCCGCTGGCCGAGGACTGCCCGTGCCCGGCCTGCGTCGCGGGGCTCTCGCGCGCCTACCTGCACCACCTCGTCAAGACCGGCGAACAGGCCGGCGGGCGGCTGCTGACGCTGCACAACCTGACGTTCATCGCAAGTCTGATGACGCGCCTGCGCGACGCGATCATCGACGGCCGTCTCGGCGAGGTCGCGGCGGCGCTGCGAGCGGGCAACTAGGCGGTTCGAGTCGGCGCACCCCGTTCGGGGCACAGGCATGCGCCGACTCGTGGGTTGGCGCATGCGCCAACCCACGGGCTGGTGCATGCACCAGCCCGCCAAACCAGGGCCTAGGAGGTGTTGCTGTTGATCAGGTTCGTCAGCTGCTGCAGCGCGTTCGGGAAGCTCTTCGAGAAGGTGTCGGGGTGCTGCAGCTGGACGCTGCCGCCCGACTGCAGCGAGAGGACGACGACGATCACCACGACGACCACCACCGCGGCCGCGATCAGCACCGCCGCGATCCGGCGCGAGCGCACCGGGGTGGGCTCGGGCTCCGGCGCCGCCTCGCGCCGCGGCTGGCCCGGGCGAGGCTGGCGCGCAGCCACCGAGCCGACGCGCGTGCGGTCGTCGCGGGACACGCGGGTGTGCTCGTCGCGGGCGACGACGGTTTCGGCGGTCGGCCCGGCGGGGGGCACGATCGCGGTGCCCGACCCGGGCGCGATTCCCCGCGAGCCCTCCTCGAGCGCGCGCGCCATCTCGACGGCCGTCGGGTAGCGCAGCCGGGGCTCGATCCGCAGCGCGACCGCGACGGCCGCGGCAAGCTCGGGCGAGACGGCGGCGACGAGCTCGTCGAGGCTCGCGGGCGGCTCGCGCTGCTGCTTGATCGCCAGTTCTGTGAGCGAGGCGCCCTCGAAGGGGAGGCGCCCGGACAGGATCTGGTAGGTGACGACGCCGAGCGCGTAGATGTCGGCGGGCGGACCGGCCTCCTCGCCGCGGCCCTGCTCGGGGGCCAGGTAGGCAGCGGTGCCGAGCACGGATCCGATCTGGGTGATGCTCGACTGCTCGGTCGCCTTGGCGATGCCGAAGTCGGCGAGCTTGACCACGCGGTCGGTGCCGATCAGGAGATTGCCGGGCTTGACGTCGCGGTGCACGACGCCCTTGCGGTGAGCGTAGTCCAGGCCGGCGCAGGCGCCGAGCACGATCGGCAACGCCTCCTCGACGCTCAGCCAGCCGCGCTCGCGCAGAATCTCGGCGCAGGACTGCCCGTCGATGTACTCCATCACGATGTAGTGCTGGTCACGGCGCTCGTCGAGGCCGGAGTCGAAGACCTGGACGATGTTGGGGTGGATCAGCCGCGCCGCCGCCAGCGCCTCGCGCTGGAAGCGCGACACGAACGCGGGATCGGCCGCCAGGTGCTCGGCCAGCAGCTTCACCGCGACGTAGCGCTCGAGACGCTCGTCGAAGGCGAGATGCACCGTGGACATGCCGCCCGACCCGAGCCGGCTCTCGATCCGGTAACGGTCCGCGACCGTGTTCCCGCGCGCCATCACGATGGCGCCGCCTGCCGGCTCGACTTCGCGGGGGTCGTGTTCTCGGGCGCCATCTCAGTTCCCCAGGCTCGCCGCGCCGGTGCCGGTGCCTCCGCCGATGCCGCCGCTGCCGGCCCCGCCGATGCCGCTGGGCGAGGTGGAGCCGTCGCAGGCCGGGGTGCCGCCGTTGCCGCCGGTCGTCGAGGTGCATGTCGGGCCCGTCACGCCGGTCGTCGCCGAGCTGGTGGTGCTGGTCGAGGTGGAACTGGTCGAGGTGGAGCTCGTCGTGCTCGAGCTGGTCGAGGACGAGCTGGTGGTCCCGGTCGAGCCGGTCTGGCCGGTCTGGCCGGTGCCGGTGCCGGCCGTCGAGCCACCGCCCGAGCCGGAGTGGCGGCACTGGCGCTGCTCGTCGTGCGAGAGCGTGCTCAGCCCGCGCTCGAGCTGGCCGGCGAGCTTCTGGTTGACGGTCGCCAGCAGGTTGTAGAAGTCGATCTGCGCGGTCGACAGGGCGGCGCTCGCCGCTGAGCAGTCGCCGTTCAGAAACGCCGTGTCGACAGCCGTCAGATCGCCGTGCAGCGTGTTGGCGCTGTCGACCGGGATCTGTCCCGCGCTCGATCCGCAGGCGGCAAGCAGCGCCGCCGTCGCGATCGCGGCCATCGCGAGCCGCAGTGGCCTCATTGGCCGTACTCCAGGCGCTCGGCGAGCGAGTCGGGCAGGCGCGCCGCGCGGATCGCCCCCGCCGCCCCGGGGATGTCGTATTCGCAGCGCTGGTAGCTCGCGGTCAGCTCGCCGAGGTCGAGCAGCATCCAGGCCGCCCGCGGATCACCGTCGCGGGGCTGCCCGACGCTGCCGGGGTTGAGCAGCCATTCGCCGCTGCGCAGGTCGAGCACGCTGTCGGCACGGCGCGTCTCGCCGGTGGCGGGATGCCCTTCGAGGCGCTCGAACGACAACGCCACGTGTGAGTGTCCGAGCAGGTTGAGCCTGTGGCGCGCGACGTCGAAGCACAGTTCCGCCAGCAGCGCCGAGAGCACGTACTCCCAGACCTCGTCGCGCGGGCTCGCGTGGTAGAGCCCGACGTCGTCGCGGACGCCCGACGGTCGCAGCGTCGCGAGGAAGTCGCGGTTGGCCGGTGCGATCACGTCCTGTGTCCAGCGCACCGCGATCGCGGCGCCGCGCGAGAAGTCGTCGAGCGGGAGCTTCCCGGCGACGGCGAGGTCGTGGTTGCCCGCCAGGCATACGTCGGTGTTGTCGCGCGCGAGATCGACGCAGGCGTCAGGATCGGCGCCGTACCCGACGAGATCACCCAGGCACCAGACCTCCGCGACGGACGCATCGACGATGTCTCTGAGCACCGCCTCGAACGCTTGGCGGTTGCCGTGTATGTCGGAGATGATGGCGACCTTCATTTGGTGCGTGGACCGACCCCCTGCTGCAGCAAGCACCACGCAGTCTTGCAGTCGGGGCGGTCGAGCGAGTCGCTGGTTGCGATCCTGCGCCGTCCGCCGCGCAACTGGGTAGCGTGAGGAGCCGTGGGGCTCCAGACCGACCGGCGCTGGCTCGCCGCGCTCGCGGCGTCCGTCGCCTGCGCGGAGGCGGCGGTGCTCGCGCTGCGGCCCCGCCACGGCGTGATCGCCGCCCAGGAGATCGACGTGCTGGCGCACTTCGACGCCGCCGACATCGCCCGCGCGCGCCGCTACGGCCGCGGCCAGCTCGCGCTCTCCGGGGCCGGGGCGCTGGCGGAGGGCGCGCTGCTGGTGTGGCTCGTGCGGCGGGCGCGGGATCGGCCGGGCGAGGCGGGGGCGGAGCCGACGCAGGCCGCAGCCGAGCCTCTCGGCGTCGTCGCCGCGCGGGGCGCCGGCCTTTCGCTGGCGCTGATGGTGGTTCCGCTGCCGTTTGGGGCGCTGATGCGAGGCCGCGCGCTGCGGGTCGGCCTGGCCACCCAGTCGTGGCGCGGCTGGGCCGGCGACGTCGCGCGCAGCGGGGCGCTGGGCGCCGGCTTCACGTCCGCCGGCGCGGTGGTCGTCACGGCGCTGATGCGCCGCTACGGGGAGGACTGGTGGCGGGCCGCAGCCGCCGGGAGCGTCGCCGTCGCCGTGATCGTGACGAGCGCGGCGCCGGTCGTGCTCGATCCGATCTTCAACGACTTCGAGCCGCTCCCGGAGGGCGAGCTGCGCCGCGAGGTCCTGGAGCTCTCCCGTCGCGCCGGTGTGCGGGTCGGTGAGGTGTTCGCCGTCGACGCGAGCCGGCGCACGAGCGCCGCCAACGCGTACGTGAACGGTCTCGGCGCGAGCCGCCGCGTGGTTCTGTACGACACCCTGCTGTCCGCCTTCACGCCGGCGGAGGCGCGCTCGGTAGTCGCGCACGAGCTGGCGCACGTGCGCTACCGCGACGTTCCGCGGCTGCTGGTCTATTTGGCGCTGGTCGCGCCGGCCGGCACGCGCGCCGTGGCGCGGCTGGCGGAACGCATGGATGGCGACCCGGCTCCGGGTCTGGCGGCGCTCGCGCTGGCGGGCGCCGTGGTGTCGGGGGCGCTGGGCGTCGTCACTCGCCAGCTGTCGCGGGCGCTGGAGCGGCGAGCGGACAGCTTCGCGCTCGAGCTGACCGGCGAGGCCGACGCCTTCGTCTCGTTCGAGCAGCGAATCACTCGGCAGAACCTCGCCGACCCGGATCCGCCGCGCTGGCTCTCGGCGCTGCTCGGTACGCATCCTCCGATCGTGGAGCGGATCGGGATCGCAGCCGCCTACCGGGCTGGGGCGCGGACTATTCCTCCAGGTCGCCGGAGGAGCCTTCGAACTCCGGCAGGTTCTTGATCCCCTCGCGCGCCTGCCAGCGCGAGAAGTTGTCCTCGAGCGCGGCGATCAGCTCCTTCATGAAGCGCGGCGAGAGGCTGACGCGCGAGACGATGATGCCGGGGATCTCACCGGTCTCCACCTCGTGGTCGACACGCGCGAAGGTGATCGTGAACTCGTAGTCGGAATGGCTGACGTTGGCGAAGTTCGCGTAGACGCCGGCCATCATCTCCGGCGAGACCTGGATGTTGATGTGGCGATCGCTGCCGGCCGACTCGGTGCTCATGTCAATGCTCCAGGCGTGGGAGGGCAAGCTGTTGCTGGTTAGTATCGCAGCCGTGCAGCTCGTCGTGATCTCGATCGGGCGGCTGCGAGCGCCCTACGTCGACGACGTCGAGCACTACGCAAAGCTGCTCGGGCGCTACACCCGGCTCTCGCAGATCGAGCTGCGCGACGCGCCGGCCCGCGAGGGCGGCACCGAACGTCTCGCCGCGAGGCTGCCGCGCGGTGCTTTCACATCGCTCCTGGCGGCCGATGGCGAGCGCTTCGACAGCATCGAGTTCGCGCGCTTCATCGAACGCCGCCGCGACAGCGGCCGCGACCTTGTGTTCGTGATCGGCGGCGCGCACGGGCTGGAGCTCACGGACGTCGACCACCGTCTCTCGCTGGGGCCGATGACGCTGCCGCACCAGCTCGCTCGCGTGGTGCTGCTCGAGGCGCTTTTTCGCGCGCACCGGATCATTGCCGGAGAGCCCTACCACTACTGAGTCTGGGCCGCAGGCCGTTAGGCTGCGGGGCGATGACGCCGCAGGAGTCCCTTCACGAGGTGATCCGCGCCACCGCGGCCGCGGTGGCCGGCGCGGAGGTCCCGGCGGTGAAGCTCGAGGTGCCGCCCCGCGCGGAGCTCGGTGACTACTCGACCAACGCCCCACTGCTGCTGGCGCCACGCCTGGGGGCGTCCGCCCGGGATGTGGCCGAGCGGCTCGGTGGCGAGCTGCACGCACGACTCGGCGCGGCGCTCGAGCGCTTCGAGGTGGCGGGCCCCGGCTTCCTGAACCTCCACCTCGCTGACTCCTGGTTCATCGAAGCGCTCGGCGGCGTTCTCGCGGACGGCGAGCGGTTCGGCGCCCGCACGCCTGACGCGTCGGCGACGATCAACGTCGAGTTCGTCTCGGCCAACCCGACCGGGCCGCTGCACATCGGACACGCCCGCCACGCCGCCTACGGGGACGCGCTGTCGCGGATCCTCGAGTTCCGCGGCTTCGACGTGACGCGCGAGTACTACATCAACGACCAGGGCAGCCAGGTGCTCAAGCTAGGCGAGTCGGTGAGGGCGGTCGCGCTCGGCGAGCCGCTTCCCGAAGGCGGCTACCCGGGCGCGTATGTGGCAACGCTGGTCGCGCCGGAGCGCGCGCGCGACCTCGATCTCGACACGCTGTCCCGGGAGGCCGCCGCAGCGTGTCTCGCGCAGATTCGCAACTCGCTCGAGCGCTTCGGCGTGCGATTCGACGTCTGGTTCTCCGAGCGCTCGCTGCACGAGGGCGGCGAGGTCGAACGGGTGCTCGCCGTGCTCGACGAGCGCGGTGAGACCTACACCGACGACGGGGCTCTGTGGCTGCGCACGAGCAGCCACGGCGACGACAAGGACCGCGTGCTCGTGCGCTCAAGCGGCGAGCACACCTACTTCACCGCTGACATCGCCTATCTCGAGGACAAGCGCGAGCGCGGCTACCAGCGGATCCTCTACGTCTGGGGCGCCGACCATCACGGCTACATCGCGCGGATGAAGGCGGCCTGCGCCGCGCTCGGCGGCGACCCCGCGGAGCTGGAGATGGTGATCGGCCAGTTCGTGCACCTGGTCGGGCTGGAGGGCCGCACCGCGATGTCAAAGCGCGAAGGCGAGTACGTCACGCTCGACGAGCTGGTCGACGAGATCGGCGTTGACGCGGCCCGCTTCCTGTTGCTCGCCCGCTCGCACGACACGACGGTCGATCTGGACCTCGACCTGGCGGTCCGCGAGAGCTCGGAGAACCCGGTCTACTACGTGCAGTACGCGCATGCGCGGATCGCCTCGATCCTCGAGCGGGCCGGAGCCGAGCGCGTGTCGGCGGCGATCGAGCGGCCGGCGCCCGTCGAGCCGCTGCACCCGTCCGAGCGCGCCCTGCTTCAGCGCCTGCTGGCCTTCCCGGGCGAGCTGGCCGAGGCCGTCGAGCGGCGCGCGCCGCACCGCGTCGCCTCCTACGCACTCGAGCTCGCGCAGGACTACACCGCCTTCTACCGCGACTGCCACGTGCTCGGCGTGGAGCCGAGCGCGACCGAGTCCTGGCGGCTGGCGCTTTCGGTGGCAGCCCGGCGCACGATCGCCCGCGCGCTGGAGCTGCTCGGCGTCAGCGCGCCGAGCGAGATGTGATCAGCCGTCGAAGCCGGCGAGCTCGGCGTCGAGCCGCGCGCTGTCGGCGGCGCTGATCGGAGCCGCCGCAGTGTCGCCGGCGTTCAGCGCGCGGCGGTTGCGCCGCCAGCGCGGCACGAGCAGCGCGACGAGCGCGAGCGCCGCCAGCACGACGGCCACCGGCACCAGGTAGAAGGCGACGTTGAAGCCGCGGTCCGGCGGCAGCGAGAGCACCGCGACGCCGTATTCGGCAACGAGCCGGCTCTTGATCTGCGCCGCGGTGTCGCCTGCGGCGACGAGCCGCTGGATGTAGGCCTTCTCCTGCTGCGCGGCGGGCGAGTCCGCCTCCTGCAGGGGAATGCCGCACGTCACGCACATCACCTGCTGCTCGACGGCGACGAACGACGTGCGCGGCGCGGCGGCGCCTGCCGGCGTGGCGCTCAGCGCGGCCGGCGCGGCAAGGACCGCTGCGGCCGCGATGAGTGCGGCGCGCCTGGCCGCGGTGTTGCGCGCGCGCGGGGCCGCGTCCGCGCGCGCGTGGCTGCTGCGCGCGGGGGCGCCGGGTTCGCCGTTGCGACCCGCGTTCGCTGTGTCGCCGCGGCGGCTCATGACCGCTCGGTGGCCGTGGCGGATCATGACCGCTGCGCCTGCTCGATCCAGTGCGTCAGCCAGGCCTGCTTGGTGATCTCGCCGCGCGAGATCGCGATCACCTGGAGCCGGCGATTCAGCACGAACGTCTCCGGCAGCGCGTCGGTTCCGTAGGCGGCCGCGAACGACCCGTCGATGTCGCGCAGGTTGGGAAAGCTGAGACCGTAGGTGCCGACGAACTGCTGTGCCCCCGACGTGAGGTCCTTGTAGTCGATTCCGAGCACCGTGCCCGATCCGCCGGCGGCGAGCCGGCGCTGGGCGCGTTCGATCAGCGGCTCCTCGGCGGTGCAGGTGGAGCACCACGACGCCCAGAAGTTCAGCACCACGACCTTGCCGCGCCACTGCCGCAGCGACGCCTCGGCGCGGCCGAGCCGATCGAGCACCGGCAGCGTCCGCGCCGCGTCCGGCGCCGCCGGCCGCCGGCCCGCCGCCAGCGCCTCGTCCAGTGCGCGACTCGTGCCCTGCTGCGTGAGCCCGTAGGAGAGCAGCCCGACCGCTGCGGCAGCGACGACGACGACGAGCGCTGGAACGAGCTTTCGACGCACCGACCGAACCCTAGACCGATACGATCACGGGCGATCCGGCGGGATTAGTTCATCGGTAGAACGCGAGCTTCCCAAGCTCGAGAGACGGGTTCGATTCCCGTATCCCGCTTGCGCTGTGCGACGCCCGGCAGCCCGGGCGCGCCGGGATCCATGTGAAGACAGCAACGCGTCACGGCGTCTGGACGGTTTCGTGGCGGTTTCGATCAGGCGGGGCGGTCGGGGCAGCGCCCGAGCTGCACAGCCCGCCAGTGGCTAATTCAGCAACCCCCACCGACGGGCTCGGTGCCCCGCAGCAACGCGGGACGGGGCATGCGGTGCGTGGTCTGTCGCGCACGTCTTCTTCTGCCGCCAAGCGAAGGTCTCCGCTGCAGCCCAGTTGACGCTGCGCGTCCAAAAGTCACGATGCTGCGGGTGTTGGGACGATCGGGGTGGCGCGACGGTCGGCCTTTTCGGTGCCGAGGCCTGGGAGCAGCGTTAGGCAGACGCCTGCGACGGCTACGTGCATGACCATCAGGGGTAGCACGGTGGTGGCGGTGGCTGTGTGGGAGTAGCCGTGTGCGGCCCAGATCGCGATGTCGGGTATGAATGACAGCACGAGGGCGACCGGGGCAATGCGCCAGAACGTACGAATGGACTGCTTGACGAACCGGTTCAGGAGCAGGCATGCGCCGGACGCGGCGAGCACGCCGAGCACCGTGAGCATGATCACGCTCTGCGCTTTGAGCGGTGTGAACGCTGCGGGGATGGTGACGATGTTGACGGCGATCGCTCGGACGATGAGCACGCTGATGACGGAGCCAGCGAGGGTTACGGCGGTGGCCAGGGCGAGGCGGCGTGTCGCGAACCGTGAGTCTGGGTCCGGGTGCATGAGGTCACTTCCTTGGATCGGGGTTGCGGCTTGTACGACGACGCTACGCCGGTGCTCGCGCGATGTCATCGTCCGCTGGAGCGAACCGGGGGCACCCGAGCGGGCTACGTGCGGCGGTCGTCTCATCCGCAGGGATGAGAGGCAGCGACGAGGCGCTCGCTCCCGATTGCGTCATGGAGCCACTGGGTGCCGACGCCGACGTGCGACGCCCGCGCGTGGTCTCGCGCGCTACCCGGCGGCTTCGCGGGGCGTGATCAGGCCGGTCTCGTAGGCGTAGATCACTGCCTGGACACGGTCGCGCAAGCTGAGCTTGCCGAGGAGCCGTGAGACGTGCGACTTGACGGTCGCCTCGGAGACAACCATGGCGGCGGCGATCTCGGCGTTGGAGAGGCCGGCGGCGAGCATGTGCAGGACCTCCTCTTCGCGGTCGGTGAGGCCGGCCAGTTCGTGGGCGTCGCGTGATACGGCGGCGGGTAGGCGGCGCCCAACCTGGTCCAGCAACTGGCGGGTTACTGCGGCCGATAGGACCGCGTCGCCGGCCGCGACGGCGCGCACCGCTGCGAGCACGTCGTGGGTCGGTGCGTCCTTGAGCAGGAACCCGCTTGCGCCGGCGCGCAGCGCGTCGATGATGTACTCGTCCAAGCCGAAGGTTGTGAGGATCAGTACTCGCTGATGCGGTAACCGGCGGGTGGCTTCGATGCCGTCCATCACGGGCATGCGGATGTCCATGAGCACGACGTCGGGGCGCTGCGCTCTGGCCAGGCTGACGGCCTCATGTCCGTTTTCGGCCTCGCCCACGACGGTGATGTCGCCGGCGGATTCGAGGACCGATTTGAATCCGGCGCGCATCATCGGCTGGTCGTCGGCGATGACGACGCGTAGCGGCGTCATAGATCGCCTGCGAGATACGGCAGCACGGCGGTGACCTCAAATCCTCGCCCCGCCCGGGGATGGGCGCTCAGTGTCCCCCCAAACATCGCCACTCGCTCGCGCATGCCGACGAGGCCGTACCCGTCGCCCGGCGTGTGCTCCCTCTGTGAGTCGGTCCTCTCGCCGGCGTCGGCGATCGTCAGCCGCAGTCCCTCGTCGGAGTAGTCGAGGGTCACATGCGTATCTGCGCCGGCGGCGTGCTTGACGACGTTGGTGAGGGCCTCCTGAACGATGCGAAAAGCCGAGAGGTCTTCGCTCTGGGGCAGCTCCCGTCGCCGGCCGTGCACGGTGAACTCGACGCGCAGACCGGCCGAGCGGGCTTGCTCCACGAGCCGGTCGATGTTTGCGAGACCCGGCTGTGGCGCGAGCTCCGCTGCCGCGCCATCGGTGCGCAAGAGGCGGAGCGTGCGGTGCATTTCGGCCATCGCCTGGCGGCCGAGGTCGGCGATCGCTCGCGCGTCGCTCGCGACACGGGGATCGTCGATTGCCGCTCCGAGTCCCTGCGCCTGCACCACCATCAGGCTCACGTTGTGAGCGATCACGTCGTGAAGCTCCTGGGCGATGCGCACGCGCTCCAGGGCGACTGCGCGATCCGCGAGCAATTCGCGCTCGCGGTCGAGCCGCTCTGCGCGCTCGCGAAGGCTGTCGATCAGCCTGCGGCGCGTGCCGACGTACAGACCGACCGCGACCGCGGCGGCACACGATCCCGCGCTGCCGATCGCAAACCCAAGCAGCCCGCCCGCGTCGAGGGCGCCGCCCCAGCCGGCGGTCGCGACGATCGAAGCGACGGCGACTGCAAGCGCGGCGGCCGTGGGAAGTCGCCACGAGCGGCGGGAAGCCATGGCGTAGAGGACCACGAGGGCTGGCAGCAGCAGTGCCGGGTCGTCGGGGATCGCTTCCAGGACCACGATTGCGAGTAGCAGTGCCGGAATTGGCCGGCGCTCGCGCCAGAGAACCGCGAGCACGGCGACGAGCGCGAGGAGCAGCACGAGCGGCTCGTGGTGGTGTGCCGCGGTGATGCTCAGCGCGAGGATCACGGGGATCGAGACGATCGCGGCGAGTTCAACGTCGCGGCGAGCGAGCGAAAACCGGCCGGTGCGCGCGTTTGGGGCCGGGGGCATCGTTTGAGGATAGCCCTGGCCCCGCGCGATCAAGCCGCAGCCAACGCGCACCTACTTCACACGTCGCGGCGCATCAGGACCACCGCGCCGACGGCGAGCGTCGCGGCGCAGTAGCCGGCGAATACCGCCAGACCGGCCCATGGCGAGAGCGTGTGGGCCTGGACGGTGATGTCCATGATCGCCGAACCCGCGTTGCTCGGCAGGTAGGGATCGATCGCATTCGCGAGACTCGACGGCAGGATCCCGACGAGCGGGGGGATCACGAACATGACAGCTGCGAACGTCGCGATCCCGGCAGCTGTGTTGCGCAGGATCGTCCCGAGACCCAGGCCGAACAAACCCACGAGCATCAGGTAGAGGGCCGACCCGACCACTGCGCCCGCGACGCCGGCGTGCGAGAACGAGATCTGGATGTGCTCAGATGACAGCAACGCCTGTCCCGCGAAGAACGCGATCAGCGTCGACGGGAGCGCCACCGCGAAGCCGACGAGCGCGAGCACGCCGACCTTGGCTCGCAGCACCGGCAGCCGCGTGGGCACCGCGGCGAACGTTGAGCGGACCATGCCGGTGCTGTACTCGCCGGTGATCAGCAACACGCCCAGCACGCCGATCGCGAGGACACCGAAGTTCACGCCGAGCAGACTCGTGGACAGAGGATCGAACGTCGCCTTGTCAGCGAAGCTCATCGAGCTCCAGCGCGACGCGGTCGCCGCGCTGGCGATCACACCGAAGCCAATCGTCGTGACGGCGGTGATCAGAAGCGTGTACCACGTGGAGCGCAGTGACCGGAGCTTGGTCCACTCCGAGCGCGCCACGCGGCCCTGGGTAACGCGCGTTGCAGGGACTTCCCGCGGACGGAGAAGTGTGACGGTGGCGGAGCTCATGCTGCGATCCTTTCCGGCTCGTCGATGGTGGTGGTTGCGGTACTGTCGGACCCGCGGTACTCGATCGCATCGTGGGTGAGCGCCATGAACGCCTCCTCGAGGGAGACCTCCACCGGAGTGAGCTCGTACAGGACGAACCCGCTCGATGCAGCGCTGCGTCCAATGTCGTCGGAGGACAATCCCTCGATCTCCAGAACCCCGGGCGCGTCGCTCGACACCCGCACGTCGGGCGCCAACAGCAGTTCGCGCAACTCACCCGCCTGCGGCGTACGGACACGGACGACGTTCCGCGACGAGTCGCGCACGAAGTCGCTCACGCTGATGTCACGAATCAGACGCCCGCGCCCGATGATGATCAGGTGCTCGGCCGTGAGAGCCATCTCGCTCATCAAGTGCGAGGAGAGAAAGACGGTGCGACCCTCGGCCGCGAGTGAACGCAGCAGATCCCTGATCCAGTGGATCCCGTCCGGGTCCAGCCCATTGATCGGCTCATCGAGAATCAGCACCTTCGGATCGCCCAACAGCGCCGCGGCGATCCCCAAACGCTGACCCATCCCGAGTGAGAACTGACCCACGCGCTTACGCGCAACACCGGCAAGGCCCGCCAGCTCGATCAACTCATCGACCCGCGCTCGTGGGATCCCATGCGTCTGCGCCAGCGCCAGCAGATGGTTGTACGCCGAGCGGCCCGGATGCACAGCCCGCGCCTCCAACAGCACCCCAACCTCATGCAACGGGGCAACGTGATCACGG
>Ga0265319_1001582_pt1 | contig 13344 bp, 16 predicted proteins | sample 4824metaG_FD_192443 | JGI IMG/M metagenome (GOLD analysis project Ga0265319, IMG submission 192443) | Rhizosphere microbial communities from Carex aquatilis grown in University of Washington, Seatle, WA, United States - 4-8-24 metaG | ecosystem: Host-associated > Plants > Roots > Rhizosphere >...
CGCGCCTACCTGCACTACCTGTTCGGCGCGCGCGAGGAGCTTGCGGCGGTTCTGCCGTCTTGGCGAGCGGAGCGCGCGACGGGCGCGGGCGGCGCCGGCCGCCGCGCCGGAACCTCCTGCGGGCGGCGTGACGACAGCGCGGCCGTCGCGGCGGTGGCGGCAGCGGCGGGCGCGATCAAGCGGGTGGCGGCCGTCGAGCGCGTCGGCGCGCCGGGCGGCGCGATCCCGCGCGCGCCGTCGCGGATCGTCCGCTCCATCGCGGCCGCCGTCTCCGGGCGGCCCTCCGGCTCCAGCGCGAGCGCCTGCTCGACCGCCTGCGCCAGCTCCGGCGACACGGCCGGGTTCAGCTCGTCGAGCGGCGTCGGCAGCTCGCGCTGCTGCTTGAGCGCCAGCTCCGACAGCGACGCCGCCTCGTACGGCAGGCGCCCGGACAGCAACTGGTAGGCGACGACGCCGAGCGAGTAGAGGTCGGCGCGCGGGCCGGCCTCCTCGCCGCGCGCCTGCTCGGGCGCGAGGTACGCGGCCGTGCCGAGCACCGAGCCGACCTGCGTGATCGAGGACTGCTCGGTCGCCTTCGCGATCCCGAAGTCGGCGAGCTTCACGCTGCCGTCGTCGGCGACGAGCAGGTTGCCGGGCTTGACGTCGCGGTGCACGACGCCGTTGCGGTGGGCGTAGTCGAGCCCGCGGCAGGCCTGCGCGACGATCTCGACGGCTTCGTCGACGTCGAGGTGCCCGCGCTCGCGCAGCAGCTCCGCGCACGATCTGCCGGAGACGGCCTCCATCACGATGAAGTGGTGGTGGGCGGCCTCGTCGAAGCCGAAGTCGAACACCTGCACGACGTTCGGGTGCACGAGTCGCGCGGCCGCGAGCGCCTCGCGGCGGAAGCGCGAGACGAACGCGGGGTCGTCGGCGAGGTGCTCGGCGAGCAGCTTGACGGCGACGTTGCGCTCCAGCCGGCGGTCGAGCGCGAGCTGCACGGTCGACATGCCGCCGATGCCGAGGCGGCGGCCGAGCTCGTAGCGGCCGGCGATCACGACGGTCTCGCTCACGGCGCCGCTCCTCCGGGAGACGCGCCGCCGCTGCTGCCGGTGGTCGTGCCGCCGCCCGTGCTCCCGCCGCCGTTGTTCGGCGTCGTGTTCGGCGTCGTCGGTGGAGTCGTGGGCGTCGTCGGGGTCGTCGGCGTGGTCGGCTGGGTCGTCGTCGTGACCGTCGTCGCCGTGGTGGTCGTGGGCGTGGTCGTCGTCGTGACCGTCGGCGTCGTCGCGGTGCTCGTCGTGCCGGTGCACGTTTGCGGTGCGAGCGTCTGCAGCGTCGCGGCGCCCTGCTGCAGGATCGCGATCAGCTTGCGGTCGACCGTGCCGCCGGGCAGCGCGTTCACACGGTCGGCGAACGTCTGCGCCGCGCGCGTGGCCTGCGCGGACCTTCCGCCGAAGCAGGCCGACTGCACCGACGAGAGCACGGCCTGGAGGTTCTGCGCCTGCGAGCCGGACAGCAGCCCGTTGCTGCTGCCGCAGGCGACGAGCAGGGCGACGGCGAAGCCGAGCGCGCCGAGGGGGACGACCTTCGCAGCGAACCGCATGAAGCTCAACAGGCTACTGACCGTGCGAGAGCCGCTCGGCGAGCGAGTCCGGCAGGCGCGCGGCGCGGATCGCGGCGGCGGCGCCCGCGACGTCGTATTCCGTGCGGTGGAACGCGGCCGTCCAAGCGCTCGTGTCGAGCAGCAGCCAGGCGGCGCGCGGGTCGCCGTCGCGCGGCTGGCCGACGCTGCCCGGGTTCAGCAGCCACGCGCCCTCGGCGAGGTCGCGCTCGGCGCCGGCGCGGCAGGTGTCGCCGGTGGCGGGCGAGCCTTCCACGCGGCGGTACGCGAGCGCCATGTGCGAGTGGCCGATGCAGGCGACGCGGTGCTCGAGCCGGTCGAGGCACAGCTCGGCTTGCAGGGGGGAGAGGACGTATTCCCACACCGGGTCGCGCGGCGAGGCGTGGTAGAGGCCGACGGCCTCGTCGAGCCTCTGCGGCTCGAGCGTCTGCAGGTACGCGAGGCTCTCCGGCTCGATCACGTCGCTCGTCCAGCGGATCGACAGCTCCGCGCCGCGCACGAACTGCGTGAGCGGCAGCCGGCCGGAGACGGCCAGGTCATGGTTGCCGGCGAGGCAGACGGCCGCATGGCGGCGCGCCAGCTCGACGCACGCGTCCGGCTCGGCGCCGTAGCCGACGAGGTCGCCGAGGCACCACAGCTCCTCGGCGCCGGCCGCCTCGACCGCGTCGAGCACCGCCTCGAACGCGTGGCGGTTGGCGTGGACGTCGGCGACGATCGCGACCCGCATCGCTCAGGCGGCGGCGGACGCCTGGGCGGGCAGGATGTCGGCGTAGACGAAGCCGTCGCGCTCGACGACCTCGCCGGTCGAAACCGCGATCGGCGCGTCGAAGACCGGGCCGGCGTGGACGAACGTGTGGAACTCCCCGTTCTCGCCGCATGGGTCGACGTGGGGTGGCAGGTCGTTGAGGAAGTCGGCGTCGTAGGCGCGGCCGGCGAACGACGCATCGAGGACGCGCGGGTCGACCGTGGCGACGATCGCCTCGAAGCCCTGCTCGACGAACGCTTGCGCGAGCGCCGCCGTGTCCCGTCCCCACACCGGGAACAGCGCTCTGCGGCCGGTCGGGTGGAGGCGCTCCTCGCGGTACGCGCGGATGTCCTCGAGGAACAGGTCGCCGAAGGCCATCTCGGTCACCGCGTCGAGCGGCGGCGCGGCGAGCGCTGCGGCCATCCGCTGTTCGTAGACCTCGTTCGGGCACGGCAGCGGGATCCGCACCTCGACGACCTCGATGCCCGTCGCGCGCGCCTGGGCGTGCAGCAGCTCGCGGCGCACGCCGTGGATGCTGATGCGCTCGACGCCCTCGGTGACGGTGGTCAGCAGCGCGACGGGCTCGCGGCCGGCGGTGCGCAGCGCCTGCAGCGCGAGCGCCGAGTCCTTGCCGCCGCTCCAGCCGAGCGCGAGCGCCACCGGACGCCTACTGGCGCGGCTCGTCGGGGCCGCCGAACTCGGGGAGGTTCTTGATCCCCTCGCTCGTCTGCCACTTCGAGTAGTTGTCCTGCATCGCGTCGATCAGCTCGCGCATGAAGCGGGGCGACAGGTTCACCCGCGACACGACGACGCCGGGGATCTCCTCGTCGTCCACCTCGTGGTCGACCCGCGCGAAGGTGATCGTGAACTCGTACTCCGAGTGGCTCACGTTCGCGAAGTTCGCGTAGACCCCGGCCATGATCTCCGGGGAGAAGTGGATGTTGATGTGGCGCTCGCGGTCTTCGTCGTCCATGGGGCCTAGTATCGCAGCCGTGCGGATCATCGTCTTGGCAGTCGGCCGTCTGCGCCCGCCGTTCGCCGACGACGTGCAGCACTACCAGAAGCTGCTCGCCCGCCACGCCCGCGTGGAGCTGGTCGAGGTGCGCGAGGACGAGCAGGTCGCGAGACGGATCCCCGACCGCGCGTTCGTCTCGCTGCTCGACGCGGAGGGCGAGCAGTATTCGTCGGAGGCGTTCGCCCGCTTCCTGGAGGATCGCCGGCAGGCCGGCCGCGACGTCTGCTTCGTCGTCGGCGGCCCGTTCGGGCTCTCGCTGGACGCCGTCGACCATCGCCTGAGCCTCGGCCGCATGACCCTCCCGCACCAGCTCGCCCGCGTCGTCCTGCTCGAGCAGATCTACCGCGGCCACAAGATCCTCGCGAGAGAGCCGTACCACTATTGACGCAAACGCCTGTCGAAACGCCGCAGGTGAGCTGCGAGCGTTCCGGATGCTCGATGCGCGACGAGAACGGGTCGTTGAGCGCCCCGAAAACGTCACGCATCCCGATCGAGCGCTGGGGGAGCTGGCGGCGCGGCAGCACGGCGTGGTCCCGGTCACGAGCGCGGCCGGAGGAGACGATCGCGACCGTGCGCGGGGCGCTGGCACGCGCCCGCCGCTACCCTCCGACGCCGTGACTCCGCTGCAGGATCTCCGCGCCGCCGTCGCGGCGGCATCGACCGCGCTGCGCAACGGCGACAGCGGGACCGCTCCGAGCGTCGAGCGTCCCAGACGCGACGGCTTCGGCGACTACTCGACGAACGCCGCGATGCTGCTCGCCCCGAGCGTCGGCGCGCCGCCGCGCGAGATCGCCGAGCGGCTGGGGCAGGCACTGCAAGAGCGTCTGGGCACCGGCCTCGCCAAGTTCGAGGTCGCCGGTCCGGGCTTCCTCAACCTCTTCCTCGCCGACACGTGGCACGCCGAAGCGCTCGCGCACGTCATCCAGCAGGGCGCCACGTACGGCGCCGGCGGAGCAGCGACCGGGGAGCGCATCCTCGTCGAGTTCGTCAGCGCGAACCCGACCGGCCCGCTCGTCGCCGCCAGCGGCCGCCACGCCGCCTACGGCGACGCGCTCGCGGAGATCCTCGCCTTCCACGGCCACGACGTGCAGCGCGAGTACTACCTCAACGACGCCGGTGCGCAGGTGCGCAAGCTCGGCGAGTCGGTGCAGGCGCGGGCGCTCGGGCAGGACGTGCCGGAGGGCGGCTACGAGGGCGACTACGTCGCCGAGCTGGCGCAGGAGATCGCCGACTCCAAGACCGCCGACCCGGACGACCTCGCGCAGGAGGCGGTCGCGAAGATGCTCGAGCGCATCCGCGCAACGCTGGCGCGCTTCGGCGTCACGCACGACCGCGTCTTCAGCGAGCGCTCGCTGTACGAGGGCGAGCCGAGCGCGGTGAGACGTGCGCTCGCGGCGCTGGACGAGAGCGGCCACGCCTACCGCTCCGAGGGCGCGCTGTGGCTGCGCACGACGACCTTCGGCGACGACAAGGACCGCGTGCTGGAACGCGCGAACGGCGAGCCGACGTACTTCGCCTCCGACTGCGCCTACCTGCTCGACAAGCAGGCGCGCGGCTTCGGGCGGCAGATCGACGTCTTCGGCGCCGACCACCACGGCTACGTTGCGCGGCTGAGAGGCGCCTTCCAGGCGCTTGGCGGCGAGCCGGACATGATCGAGATCCTGATCATGCAGTTCGTCCACCTGATCGACCGCGGCGAGCGCTCGGCGATGTCGAAGCGGCGCGGGATCTTCAACACGCTCGACGAGCTGATCGACGACATCGGCGTCGACGCGACGCGCTTCTTCATGCTGCAGCGCTCGCACGACACGACGGTCGACCTCGACCTCGACCTCGCGCGCGAGCAGTCGAACGAGAACCCCGTCTACTACGTGCAGTACGCGCACGCGCGGATCCACTCGATCCTGGCGAAGGCGGGGGAGGGGCGCGTCGCCGAGGCGCTCGCGAGCGCCGGCGCGGGCGCCGTTCCGGGCGCGCCGCTCGAGCCGGCCGAGCGCGCGCTGATCAAGAAGCTGCTGGCCTTCCCCGACGAGGTCGCCGAGGCGGCCGAGCGGCGCGCGCCGCACCGCGTTGCCGCGTACGCGCTCGAGCTGGCGCAGGACTTCACCGCCTTCTACCGCGACTGCCACGTCGTCGGCGCCGAGCCGGCGGAGGTCGAAGCGTTCCGGATCGCGCTGTCGGTCGCGGCGCAGCGGACGATCGCGCGGGCGCTCGGCCTGCTCGGCGTCAGCGCGCCGGACTCGATGTGAGCGGCGCCGCGTCGTCGCCGGCGGCGTCGAGCAGGTCGCTGAGCGCGTAGCCGGCCAGCGCGGCGTCGGCGAGCGCCTCGCAGGCGTCTGGTCTGCCCTCGCGGAACGCCGCCGGCAGGTTCACGTACGGGGCGCCGTGGTAGAAGCGCTCGTAGTGCTCGTGGCGGCTCGCGAACTCCGAGCCGACCGCGTCCCACACGAGCTTGTAGAGCTTGATCCGCTCCTCCGCGGTGTGGCCGGGGGAGCGCACGTAGCGCTCGATCAGCGGCCCGGCCTCGGGGTGCACGAGGTCGCGGTAGGAGGCCGGCATCTGTATGAGCGAGCCGCCGGCGAGCCACTTGATCTCTTCGATCAGCGCGACGTAGGCGTTCGGCGCCCAGGCGCGCTGGGCGAACGCCACCGCCCGGTTCGGCTGCACCGCTCCGTCGCCGCCCGGCACCGGCTCGCAGGCGTCCTCCATCGCGAGCACGGCGGCCTTCGCGAGGTTGACGGTCGTGAGGATTCTGCCGAGCTGCATCTGCACGAGCGGCACGCGCATGACGTTGTTCGCCTTCGCGACCTTGATCGCGAGGCCGGCGAGGAACTCGAGCTTCGTCCAGTAGCGGGTCGCGGCCTGGTGGATCCAGTAGGAGAAGGCGGGCGTGTCCCACCACTGCTTGAACGCCAGCTCGACGTCTCTGTAGACGAACACGCGCTCCCACGGGACGAAGACGTTCTCGTAGATCATCAGCGCGTCGTTCTCGTCGAAGCGGCTCGAGAGCGGGTTGTCCCACGGGCTGCGCGCGGCCTGCTCGTAGGAGGCGCGCGAGATCACCTTCACGCCGGGCGAGTTGAAGGGGATCGAGAACGTCAGCGCGTAGTCCTGATCGTCCCTGCCGAGCGGTTCGATCGTGCCGACGAAGATCTCGTCGCCGAACAGCGCGGCCGTGCCGACCATCTTCGCGCCGCGCACGACGATCCCGTCGTCGCGCTCGCCGACGACGCCGACGTAGAGGAACGGCTCCTCCTGCTCGGCGGCCGGCTTGGAGCGGTCGATCTGCGGGTTGACGATCGTGTGCGACTGGTACAGGTCGTCGTCGCGCATGTGCTCGTAGGAGGCGAGGACGTTGTCGGCCCGCTCCTGCCCGCCGCGCGCGAAGACGCCGGGCGCGGCGGCGAAGCCGGCCCAGCAGGAGGCCATGTAGTCGGGGCTGCGGCCGAGGTAGCCGAACGTCGCCCTCGCCCAGGCGCGCGTCGCCTCGCGGCGGGCGACGAGGTCGGCGTGAGAGTGGGGGATCGTGTAGCAGCGGTGGACCGACTCGCCCGTCTTCGGCGACGGCGTCGTGAGCACGCCGGCGTGGCGCGGGTCGTGCGTCATGTCGTAGAGCTGCGCGATCGAGCGGACGGTGTTGCGGAAGGCCGGGTGCGTCGTGACGTCTTCGACGCGCTCCCCGTCGATCCACACCTCGCGCCCGTCGCGCAGGGCCTCGACGTACTCCGCTCCGGTCCGTGTCATCGGCGCTTCCCCCGTGGCTGCCGTCGGCTTCGCGCGGCCGGCTGCGGCCGCGTCGCGTTTTCACACAGTAATCCGGTGCAGAGAGCCGCGTCAACCGCGGCGCGTCAGTCGTGGCGCGCGAGGTCCTCGTCGAGGCGTGCCATGTCCTGCGCGTCGAGCGCGGGGACGGCGGCGGCCGGCGCGGCGGCGCGAGCGCGCGCGTGGCGGCGCCAGCGCGGCAGCGCGACTGCGAGCACGGCGAGCGCCAGCAGGACCACGGCGAGCGGGACGAGGTAGACGGTGAGGTCGAAGCCGCTGCTCGGCGGGAGCGCGAGCACGCGCGTCCCGTACTGCGCGACGAGCACGTCCTTGATCTGCTGCTCGGTCTTGCCCTGTGCGATCAGCTGGCGGATCTGGTCGCGCTCGGCGTCGGCCTGCGGGCCGTTGGCGACCGCGAGCGGGGTTCTGCAGACGGCGCACATGACCTGCTGTTCGATCGCGGGCAGGGTGGTGCGCGGCTGGACGGCAGCGGCGCCGGGCACGACGAGGAGCGCCGCCGCGAGCACGGCGAGCAGCGGGAGGCGGCGTGCGGTGCGGCTCATCCGCGCCGTCCCGCCGACGCGATCAGCGGGTCGATCGCGGCGGCGATCCAACCGGGCGTGAGCTGGTTGCGCTCCAGCGCGACGATGCGCCCGCGCGGGTCGATCACGAACGTCTCGGGCATCCCCTTCACGCCGTAGGCGCTCGCAAACGAGCCGTCGACGTCGCGCAGCACCGGATAGCCGAGCGCGTGCACGCGCGCGAATCTGAGCGTGTCCTCGGTCGCGTCGTTCCAGGCGACGCCGACGACCGTGCCGTGGCCGGCGAGCTGGCGCTGCATGCGGTTCAGCAGCGGCGCCTCTTCGGCGCACGGGGCGCACCACGAGGCGAAGAAGTTGACGACGACGTAGCCCTTCCCCGCCGCGCGATAGCTGGCGAGCGTGCGCGTCCCTCCGCCGTCGAGCAGCGGCAGCGCGGCGTCGTGCGCCACGGGATGCTGCCCGCGGGCGACCGCCTGGTCGATCGAGCTGTCGTCCCCCGTCTGCAGCACGCCGAACACGAGCAGGCCGACGAGCAGGAGCGCGAGGACGGAGGCGGCGAGGGTCGTGACGATGCGGCGCATGCGCGGCCTCAAGGATAAGCCGGCGGGGCGCTCGGCTCGCCGCCGGCGGCGGCGTGGAGGACATCGGACCGGGTGGGGTCGTCCGGCGCGTGCACCAGCTCGCGCACGCCGAGCGGGCCGCTGAGGGCGACGGTCGTCTCGTGCTCCTGCGGCTCGCCGGCCGAGCTGTCGGGGGCGGCGGCGCCGCGCCGGCGCAGCAGCACGGTGACGAAGACCTGCGTCGGCGTCTCCTGCGCGTCGACGCGGTCGAGCTCGAGCCGCTCGTCGCAGGCGAAGCGGATCGTCAGCTCCGCGCGATCGGCGGGGGCGGCGGCGAGCGTCCAGGGGACGCTCAGGAAGCACGAGTCGGCTGGGGGAGGCGGCACCGCCGCGAGCGGGGCGGCCGGCGCCGGGGCGCCGGAGACCCGTGGCGGGGTCGGGCGTGGGCTCGGGCCGAGCGGGGTCCGCGCCGCACGCGCGCGCCGGCGGCGCCACGCGAGCAGCGCGCCCGCCAGCAGGACGATCGGCGCGATGACGGCGCGACGGCGCATGCCCGAAGCCTACGGCCCCGGGCGCCGCCGCTTGTCCTCCCGGGCTCCGCCCGACTAGAATCCCTCCCCGCTGCGGATGTAGCTCAGTTGGTAGAGCGCCAGCTTCCCAAGCTGGAGGTCGCGGGTTCGAGGCCCGTCGTCCGCTTCTCGGCTACGTCGAGGCGTGGGCTGACGAGCGCGACGCGGCGGCGCGGGCGCGTACGGAGCGGCGGCGCGCTCGCAGGGAGCGGCATGCGCGGCAGCGGACGACGCCGTCCGTGGCGTCTCGGCTGGCGGCGGCCATCGCGGGGGTCGTGCCGCGTCGCGTCCGCTGGCGTTGATCGGGTTCGCGCTGAGCTTGTGGCTGGTGACGATTTCGCGGTGCAGGCGGCGCGGCTCGGTCGCGATCATCTGATCGCGACCACCCACACGCTCGTGCTGGTCTACGTCGGTGCGACGTTCCCGCTGCTGCTCGCGCGCCGTCGGAGGCGCTGCCGGCCTCCGGCGGGCACGCGCACCACCACCACTGAGCGTCGCGGCGTCTCGGCCCGCGTTGCATGTCGAGCCAGTCCGCCCGTTAGCATCCTGCGCCTGGTGCCCGGCGAGCTGTCACGACAGCGTCGCGTCCTGACGGCTGCGGTGCGCGACAGGTTGAGCGTCATGTCGCGCCAACTGCGGTGGGGTGCGCTCGCGGTCGTCGCGCTGCTCGTGGGTGGTTGCGGCGCGCAGGTCACGGGCGCCACGCACCGTGCCGCGAGGCCCAGCACGCGTGCCGCGACGACGGCGGCGGCCGCTGTCGTGCCGGCGACGCCGACGGCGCCCGGCAGTGGGCGTCCTGGGCGGATGGGGGCGCCGGTGTTGATGTATCACGTGATCGCGGCGCCGCCGGCGGGTGCGCCGTTCCCCGGCCTCTACGTGCTGCCGGCCGACTTCGCGGCGCAGATGCAAGCGCTTGCGCACGCCGGATATCACGCGGTGACGTTGGATCAGCTGATGGCGTATTGGCGCCGTGGGGTGCCGTTGCCGGCGGGTCGGCCGGTCGTGGTGACGTTCGACAACGGGTACCGCTCGCAGGCGACCGAGGCGTTGCCGGTGCTGCGCGCGCTCGGGTGGCCGGCGGACATGAACATCCAGCTGACCGGGTTGCCGCCGTCGCAGGGCGGGCTGACCGGCGCGCAGGTGCGTGCGATGCTCGCGGCCGGCTGGGAGCTGGACACGCAGGGGTTGAGTCACGCCGATCTCGTCACGCAGACCGCCGCCGGGCTGCACGCGCAGATCGTCGCGCCGCGGCTGACGTTGCAGCGGCGCTACCACGTCCCGGTGAACTGGTTCTGCTACCCCTCCTCCGGCCACTACGACGCGACCGTGATCGCGGCCGTGAAGGCTGCCGGGTATGTCGGCTCGACGACGACGATCCCGGGCTGGGGGCAGCGCGGCGACGATCCCTACCGGATCAAGCGCCTGCGCGTGCTGGGCGGCACGACGCCGGCTGCGCTGCTCGCCCAGATCGCCGCGAGCCGCGAGACGCCGCCGCCACCGGCCGCCTATCCCAACTGACAGGCCGGCGCCCTCTTCTCGTTGAGATGCGAGCGCGCTAGGCTGTCGCGCGTGTGCGCGGGCTGCATCATGGCTGCGACTGCCGGGGCGAGCGGGCTTCGCGCGTGGCTGCAGGCGCAGCACATCACGTGGCTGACGCCCAAGCGGATGAAGGCGGTCACGATCTCGCTCGTCGTCGTCGCGTTCGCGATCTCCTCGGTCGGGATCAGCGGCTCGACGCCCGCCTCGGCAGCCCACCAAGGCCAGGGCTCGGGCTCGGCCGCGGCGGCGCGCCACTGAGCCCGCGTTAGGGCGCGATCGCGGCTCTGATCGCGCTGCGCATGCTGCTCGCAGCCCGCATCTCGGCCGTCGCGGTTTCGCTCGCCGTCGTGCTGCTCGCCGGATGCGGCGGAAGCACAGCCGAGCTGCGGGTGACACGGGTGCGCTGGCCGGTGCCGATCCCTGTCGGACACGGTGCGGCGTTCCGGCTCGCACCGCACGGCGCAGCCGCTGCGCGCGGGGAGCCGATCGACGGGTTGCGCTGCTCCGCCGCGCCCGGCGTGCGGGTGCTGGCGCACGTCGAGCTGTTCGCGGCCGGGCGGGTCGTCCCGGTGCCGCCGGGCATCGGGATCGCTCCGCCGCTCGTGCGCCGCGGCGCCTACGTGCGCGGCGGCCGCTGCTCCTACCCGGTCCGCACGACCGAGCCGACCGGCCTGCTCGAGCTGCGCGCCGGCACGCGGCTTACGCTCGGGGACGTGTTCGCGATCTGGGGCCAGCCGCTCTCGCGCACGCGCCTCGCCGCCTTGCGCACGACGCCCGCGGCTCCGGTGCGCGCCTACCTCGACGGCCGTCCGTGGCGCGGCGACCCGCGGGCGCTGCGGCTGGGCGCCCACGCGGTCGTCGTGCTCGAGGTCGGCCCGCGCGTTGCGCCGCACGTCCGCTACCGCTTCCCGCCCGGCCGATGAGATCGGCCGTCCTTCTGCGCGTGGTGATGGTGCTGGTCGCGATTTTCGCGTTCGCTCCAGCGCGCGCTCGCGGACGCCGATCCGCCCAGCGACGTGCTGCTGCTCCAAGCCGTCTACTACCCCTACCACCCGACCGTCTCGCACACGCTCCAAGCCCAGCTCGACGACCTCACGGCCCGCGCGCGCCGTGCCGGCTTTCCGATCAAGGTCGCGCTCGTCGCCAGCCCAGCCGACCTCGGTGCCGTGCCGCAGCTGTTCGGTCACGTCACCCGCTATGCCCGCTTCCTCGAGCGCGAGCTCGAGTACAACCGCCCGCAGCCGACGCTCGCCGTCATGCCCGGCGGGTACGGCACCGCCGCCACCGGCCCGCACGGCCCCGCGATCGTCGCCCGGCTGCCCGCGCCGCGCACCGCGGACGGCATGGCACGCGGCGCGATCGTCGCCGTCGAGCGACTCGCGGCCGCCGACGGCCACCCGCTGAGCACCGGCGGGCTCGGCACCCGGCAGACGCATCGCGGCGGCGGCACGCCCGCGGCGCTCGTCTTCGCGCCCCTCGCACTCCTCGCGCTCGGCTTCGCGGCGCTCTCGATCCGCCGCCGCCGCGGATCGCCGCGCTCCGCTGACGCGCAGCCCTTTGACTGGGACGCCGAGGGTTGATGTCGCCGCTTCGTGACCAGACGATAACCAGACTCAGTCCTGACAGTTTGGGCAGCACACCGGAACTGAGACAGTCGCGATGCGGAACACTGGGACGGTGCCGCATCACCGCCGCAGGCGCCACGGCAGGCGTGCTCGGGTCCTCCTCGTGGGCGTACTCCTGCTCGCCGCTGGCGCAGCCGGCTGCGGCGGCGCCGGCATGCGGCACGCGCAGCCGGTGACCGTCGCCGCCGCGCACACCGCAGCGCGCTCAGACCCCCGGCCCGCGCGTGCGCCGGTGCGCCGGCGCATGGTCTCGGTCAACGGCAAGATCGGCACCAGACCCGACCCGTTGCCGCGCCAGGCCGCGACGTCCACGGGCCGGATCGCGCCCGGCGCGCCCTCCGACGCGCAGGTGCGCCGCGAGCTGCAGCAGCTCAAGCAGGCCGGGGTGGCCGTGCCCAGCGGCGACAGCGCGCAGTCGTTCAACGAGGAACCGCAGAGCGGACTCGCGGTCGGCGGGTTCGCGTTCCCGATCCAGCCGCTCTCGGTGGTGCTGTCGCCCGGGACGTGGAGCCTCGACCAGGGCGTCGACATCGCGACCGTCGGCAGCGCCTGCGGCCCGCAGGCGACCGAGGTCGCGATCGCGAGCGGCACGATCGTGCGCGAGGGGATCGCCGGCTTCGGCCCCTACGCGCCCGTGTTGCGCCTCGACGCAGGCCCCTACGCCGGCCGCTATGTCTACTACGGCCACGCCGCCCCCGCACTCGTGCCCATCGGAGCGCACGTCACCGCCGGCCAGCCGATCGCCGAGGTCGGCTGCGGCGACGTCGGCATCTCCAGCGGCCCCCACATCGAGATCGGCATCGACGTCCCCGACGGACCACCCTGCTGCCCCGGCTGGCAAGAGACCTCCCCGCTGATGCAGGCGATCCTCCAACAGATCTACACGCGCTCGCGGTAGCCGAGCAGGCCACACGGACGCGTTGGGGCGATCGCGGGGGCCGGCGCGCGCGGGTGGTCGACCTTGCAATTCCTACAAATTTGGTAGAGAAAGTAGTATTGTTTTTCGAACCAACCGGATCCAGCCGGCGACGAGCTTCCACGTCCGCCGGAGGGTGAGCACCGGTCCTGAACCTTCGTGTCACCCACTGGGGGAGACACGGCAAACCACATCGAAAGGATGTGATCGCAAGTGAGCAGACCCATGCCCGCACTTCGCCGGGCTCCGCTGCTGGTCGCCATGATCGTGGCAGCGCTGCTGTCGCTGACGGCCGGCGTTGCCGCTACGACGGCGAGTGCATTCTCGTTCCCGCTGACGGGCACGCTCCTAATCACGAGCGGCGACGACAGCGGTGGCAGCCCGACGGGGTCGTACTTCGTGATGAGAGACCCGGGCGGCAACCCCATAATCAACTCGAGCACCGGCCAGACCTACACGCTGCTCGCAGCGGGG
>Ga0265319_1001583_pt1 | contig 13334 bp, 12 predicted proteins | sample 4824metaG_FD_192443 | JGI IMG/M metagenome (GOLD analysis project Ga0265319, IMG submission 192443) | Rhizosphere microbial communities from Carex aquatilis grown in University of Washington, Seatle, WA, United States - 4-8-24 metaG | ecosystem: Host-associated > Plants > Roots > Rhizosphere >...
GGCGCCCGCATCGGTGCGGCTCGGGGAGTCGATTTCGTTTTCCTTCATGCTCGAGTCGACTTCCGCCACGAAACAGCGGCTGGTGGTGGATTACGCGGTGCATTACATGAAAAAGAACGGCGCCGCTGCGCCCAAGGTCTTCAAGCTCCGCAACGTCACGCTCGCTCCCCGCGCCTCGCTCGGGCTGTCCCGCCGCCAGGTGCTCCGCGACTTCACCACGCGCAAGCACCATCCCGGCCGCCACCAGGTGGAGATCCTCGTCAACGGCCGCCGGATGGCCGCCGGGTCGTTCCTGCTGCACACCTAGGGCGTCGCAAAAAATACTGTAGCCGGGGTCGCTGACCCCGGGGTCTGCCTTGCTTCAGTCGTGACCTCCAGCACCGGGGTCAGCGACCCCGGCTACAGCAATTCTTAAACCGCTCTGGCGGCATCGATGGATTGACTCAGCCAAGGTCCGCAACCGCCCGGCAGCTCTTCACCTTACTCTTGCGGGACCTTCGGATGACTCTGCCGCCCTCACGATCCTCCGGGACTACGGGGAAAACGATCCCCTTCCGATGAGACATTAAAATTCGCGCGTCACCGAAAACCCGCTGCACCGTCTCCCGATATGTTCCTCCCGCCGGCGGCCAGACGAAACAAAGCGTCCCTTTCCGCTGTCCGCCGGGTGATGCCGCGATTCCTTCTTTCGTTTTGCCTGACCCCAACCGTTGTGACCGTATTTTCTCCATGACCGTGAAGCCCTTCCCCCGTCCCGCCGCCTTGATCCTGATCGTGACGGCGCTCCTGGCCGGGTGCAACAGCGTGGGCCCGGTCGCCGGCCGGCCCGGCACCGCCGAGAACGCCGCCTCGCATCGCTCCGCCCTCCGCCTCGCGCTCGCGCACGCGGACCGGTTGACGATCGCGGCCTCCGGGACCGAGGGCGCGGCGCCGACGGTGGTCGACCTGCACACGGCCGACGCGGTGGCCGACTTCCTGGGAAACGTGGAATTTGACGAAAGCTACGGGCCGGTCCGCTGTGACTGCCCGAAGGACGCCGTGTTTTCCTTCTACACGGGCGACAAGCTAATCGTGAGCCTGAGCCTGCACCGGCTCCAGTATCTCCGCTGGACCGGTGGCCCGTGGTCGGGCGATGCAGTCCTGACGGCGGATGCGGCGCAATGGCTGCAGCAGTGGACCAAGCTGGCCGGTGCCGACGTGACCGTGATGCTCCAGGGCGTCGCCACCAAGGAAGAGCAGCGCGTCCAGGCCTCGCGGGAGCGCTGCGTGGCGAACTTCACCCCGGCGGCCCGCGCCGTGTTCGCGGGCGCCGACTCCGTGGTGGGCAATGGCCATCATCTGCGCCAGATCACGACATCCCTCGGGAGCCTCTACGACGACAAGGCGGCCCTCGCCGATTCGGGCTTCCGCGCCCTCGGCGACAGCGCCCAGCGCTGGCTCGAGGACGACTGGGCGGTGGGCGCGGTGCAAACGGCGCTGCGGGAACTCGATCCCGCCGTGGTGCGGGCGGCGATGGACCGGTTGAAAAACCAGGACACCGCCCTGCTCGGCGTGGCGCGCTTCTTCTTCCGCACCGATTTCGAGTCGCAGCTGCCTCCCGCGGAGCGCGACGCCTGGGCCGTCCGCCTCGCCGACCTCGTGCTGCGCGCCGGACGCGATTCCGACAAGCACGTCATGCTCGAATACCTCGCGACGATCCCGGGCGATTCGACGGCCAATTTCCTCCGGGCCATCGCGCGCGGAGAAAAAGCCTACGTTTACGCCGTGCCGAGCGACGAACTCACCCTGGACATCGAGGAGCCCGGCCTGCGCTACACGGCGGCGCTACTCCTGGCCAAACGCGGTGACCCCAGCGCTCGTGAGCTGCTCCAGTCGCTCGCCGGCCAGCATCCGTTCGGGCCCGACGAGGCCGCGCTCGAGGTGGCCGCCGCCCTGCTCGACGGCACAGCGCCGCTGAAACCCGCCCATTTCAAGTACCATTCGCGCACGCTCGGCATGGGCGCCTTGTCGGCGCTCGAGTGGCGTCCCGGTTCCGCCATCTCGCTCGATGTGCTCGGCGCCGCCTGCGCGAACTTCCAGGACGATGTTGCCACCCGCGCGGAGAAGGTCGCCCAGCATTACCAGCTCCAGCGGGCCGACGACGGGATGGATGACAAGGAACCGGCGATCGACTACGATCCGCTGCTCGCAACTTCCTACCCCCGGCTCGCCGTGGCGGAATATTCCGCCATCATCCCCAAGGTCCGCGGCCTCACGCAGGCCCGCCTCATTGCCCTCCGGGCGCAGGCCCATTCCAATCTGCGGGAGTTCGCCGAGGCCGAGGCGGATTATGCAAACGTGGTCAAGACCCCCTTCGCCGACGGCACCGACGTCCGCACCCGCCTGGCCTGGGTCCAGTGGTACCTCGGCAAGTTCGACGCCGCCGAGCAGACGATCGAGGATGCGTTGCAGGCCAGCCCTTCGTCCGACCTGGTCCTGTTGCGCGGCCTGATGCATTACAGCCTCGAGGATTTCCGGCGGAGCACGGAAGCGGACCTGATCGCGGCCCGCGTCCTCGATCCCAAGGAAGGCTACGCCCCCCTCCTGCAGCATCTCGTGTCCGCCCTCGGCGGGCGGCCCGAGCAATCCCAGCTCAAGGCCTACCTCACCGCCACGCCCGATCTCGCCGACTGGCCGCGTCAGCTTGCGGGTTTCCTCCTCGGCTACATCGATGCCCCGCACCTGCTCGACATGGCCGCGGCCAGCGAACCCAACGAGATCGCGTGGCATACGTGCGAAGCGAACTTCTATGCGTCCCAAGCCGCCCGGGTGGCCGGCCGGGCTGACGAAGAGCGCAAATACCTCGAGCAGTGCGTCGCAACCAACCAGCCCGACGTAGCGGAGTACTGGGTGGCCAAGTTCCGCCTGGAGGCGCTGCGCCCCGGCCGGACGCTTCCAACCGGCAAACCGCGTTCGCTCGGCGCTCCCACCATCTGACCACCGTTCCTCGCCATGGACCTGCGCAGCATCATCGAGGATATTGCCAGCCAGGCCGACGACTTCCTCGCCGGCGCCACCAGCCGCGAGCAGGCCCGCGCGGGCATCGCGGAGTTGCTGAACGCCGACTACTTCCAGCTCGGTCCGGCTGATTGCAAGAAAGTGACCGACGCCGTCATGGCGATCCTCGAGCACGAGGATTTCTTCGGCACCGAGTTCGCCGGCGGCGCCTTCGACGAGGACGAGGAGGCCTGAGGCCGGGCACGGCCGGTCATGAAAGGTTGTCAGGGGCCTGCTTTTACGAGCAGCTGCACGCCGCGAGGATCGGGCCGGCAGGGCAAAGCATCACGGCCGAAAGCTCCTCCTACATTGACCTGAAGCGCCATCCGATCCTTGGCAGTGCCATCAATCCGCTGGGTTGGGTGGAAGATCGTTCTCGTTCCTCCTTCTCGCGTTGGTGTTCGGACGGGAGAACGAGAAAGAGAACGAAGAACGAGAACGATTAGATCGAATCGGATATGAAATTGGGACGCCACCCGGTCCCTGGCCCTCTTGACCCACGGCGCGCGGCGGTGTTGCCTGTTCCTTTCCATGTCGCCGGCTCCCGCCGATTCCACGTCCTGCTGCATTCTCGCCTTCAATCCCGGCAACCAGCTGGCCGTGCGCGAGCTCGCCGGGAGGGCGGTTGCGGCATTCACGGGTCCTGACCTGATGGCGGCCTCCGCCCGCCTCACGGCCGTTTTCCCCAGTCACACGCCGCCGGCGGAATACTACGCGGCCGATGCCGGCGGCACGCCGTGCCGGATCTTTTTCGCCCAGGTCGGCGGTCCGGCGGCGGACGCGGATATTTCCTTTCGTTCCATCGATGACCTTAGCAACCGCCCGGGTGCAACAGACCCGGCCCTGGCCGCGATCCTGGCGGGCCTCACGCCCTACCTGATCGAGATTCCCTACCTACACCTCGGCGAGAACGACTTCATCTACAAGTTCCGCCCGGAAAAGGAGCGCAACACCTCGATCTACGCCCAGGACCCGACGGCCAGTGCCCTCTATCAATCGCAGCTGTGCACCGCGATCAAGGCCCTCGCCCGGCAACAGGAGCGCTCGGCCGCCGCCCCCGTCACGCTCGATTTCGGCGCGGTCCACCACATCATCCCCAGCCATTTCGGCTTCTGCCTCGGCGTGAAGAACGCCATCGAGCGCGCGTACGAGACGCTGGCCGAGAATCCCGGCCGCCGGGTCTTCATGCTCTCGGAGCTCATCCACAATCCCTTCGTGAACGAGGATCTGCTCCGCCGCGGCCTGCGTTACCTGCAGACCGACCGCGGTGTCGCCTACGGCACGGACGGCCGGGCCGCCGGCGAGGCGCGCCAGCTATGGGACACGCTCACGCCCGACGACATCGTGATCACCCCGGCGTTCGGCGCCACCGACGAGGACAAGGCCCGGCTCGTGCGCAAGGGCATTCCCGTCTGCCAGTACGACGCCACCTGCATGCTCGTGGAAAAAGTCTGGAAGGCGGCCCGGGCCTATGGCCGCGAGGGCTACACCGTCATCATCCACGGCAAGCACGAGCACGAGGAGACCAAGGCCACGTTCTCGAACACCCGCCGGCACGCCCAAGCCGTGATCATCCGGAACCTCGACGAAACCCGGCAGCTCGGCGCGATCATCGCGAGCGACGACCCGGCGTTCCGCGCCCGGTTTTACGAGCTTTTTGCCGGCCGGCACACGCCGGGTTTCGACGTGAACCGCCACCTCGGGCGCGTCGCAGTGGTCAACCAGACCACCCTGCTGATGAACGAGACCCTCGCCATCATCGACCACCTGCGCGGCGTGTACCGCGACCGATTCGGCGACGACACGCGCGTGGGTGGCAGTACCCGGCGCGACACACTTTGCTATGCCACCCAGGTGAACCAGGACGCGCTCAGCCGCGCGCTGGCCGAGCCGCTCGACGCGGCGTTTGTGATCGGCGGACGGAATTCATCGAACACCTACCAGCTTTTCCGCCTCTGCGAGCAACGGCTCGGGCCCAAGGCCTTTTTCATCCAATCCGAGCACAGCATCGTGTCGCGCGACACGGTCGAGCACTATGTCTACTCCGGCGGCGGCCAAGGCCACACCGAGCCGCGTCCGCTCTGGCCCGCCGCTGCCGGGGCCATGGCGGGCACGCCCGGGGATTTCCCGCCGAAACGCGTGCTCATCACCGGCGGAGCCTCCTGCCCTGACGGCATCATCCAGCAGGTCATCACCCGCATCAACGGATTCTTCCCCGCCTCTCGTCTGCGGACGGTCGATTCCGTACTCGGCGATCTCGCGGCCGTTTGAATTCCTCGGATTTGTCGTCCCGGCTTCAGCCGGAATCGACGCGAAAATCAGGGGGTATATTCAAACCCAGTTTGCGCTTCGCTGCTGGAGCAGCGACCCCAACAGGTCGGTTCGCCGCCTGAACAAACAAAAGCCGGCCACCGCCGCCGGCACCTCCTGCTCAAAACCTGAAATTAACTCCGAAGCGAAACCCCTGGAGACTGCTGAGATCGACCTTCGTCAGGTAACTCGTGGTGTCCGTATTGATGGTCTGCAGGTAATCACCGCTGTTCTGGTACACCGCGCCCAGGTAGACTCCGGTGCGGGCCGACATCCAGTACTCCATGCCGGCATCGACATAGTATCCCGGCAGCAGCCGGCTCTTCGTGTTGCTCACGACGGAGATGATGTCGGCATCCGTCGCGGGCGTGAAATCCTGCTCCACCGTGTAGGTCGAGCCCGAGTAAACCATCACGGCCCCGAGGCTCAGCGTCGCCCGCAGGCTGTCGGTGACGGGGAAGATGATCGTGGGGCCCGCCCGGAAGGTATAGAAGCCACCCTTGAGGAAATAATGATTTTGGACGCTGACCGAGTCGACCGAAGTCGTCGTGGTGCGGCTTTGGGGCGTATTGGCCAGCAGCGGGGCGCTCACGGTCACGGTCTGCTGGCTGCCGTCGGCATTCAGGATCGGGTTCCCGCTGGAATCCACCAGGTTCACCGTGCTTGAGGCGGGACCGCTGTACGGCGGCGCGGGGGCCGGCGCTCCATTGAGCGAATAAACATCGGTCACGGTCGTGATGGTGGCCTTTTCCGCCGAGGTCATCTTCGACCGGAGATCATTCAGGCTCAGGCCGGCGGCGATATTCCAGTCGAAGTGAAAACGGGAGGACAACCTTCCCAAGTCACGCGTCACCGTGAGTTCAATGCCGGCGGAGGTCCCGGGATTCTTCGAGCGCGGTCCCGCGTCGGACACGGTGGCCGAGTACGTATGGAGCGCAATCGAGCCGTCGGGCAGGATCTGCGAGCTCTGGCCAAAACCCCAGGTGTTGGTCTGGCCGTCAGGCGTGATCGGCTGGCTGGTGCTGCTGCCGTTGCCGTCATCGACCACGACCGTCCGGGAATCGAGGCCCACCACGCCGTCGTGGTAAACGCGCGCCGCGTTCGTGCTGGTCGTGTCGCCGATCGACTGCGCGGTGTCGGCGATGATGCCCGTCCCGCTGAAGGACGACTTGGCCCCGCTCAGCGCCCGCGCCCCGAAATTGATCGAGAACTTCGGCTCGTAGACATATACGTCCGTGTCGAAGAACAGGTTGGAGGGCGGCTCGGGCTGCGAATCCTGGTCGGCGAAACCGACGGTGGCGGAGAGCAGGCAGAGCGCGACAAAGCGTTTTTTCATGTAGGGTCGGTCCAAGACAGCGGGAAGATCGCCAAGGTTCAAGAAAAGTCGTGAGGCGGGCAATGGCTCCAGTTGACCCGCTGGCTGCTTGCAGCGCCAAGTGAGCGCGAGCAGCCTCGCGGCCTGCGAAAATTCCCCAAACTGACCCACTCCCTCCAAGGCCGGGCGAACGGGCTGGTCGTCCCTTCCGGTGCCGGCCGGTGAAGAATGCCGGGCCTCACTCGTTGAATTCGTCCGCCTTTTTCGCCGCCGCCGCCTCGTCCTCGGCCTTGTGGGCCGCGGCCACCTGCGGGTCGAGCGCCGCCTCGCGCTCGCGCAGCTTCCGGTCGCGCTTTCGGATGTCGTCGGCCTGCTGCTCCAGCTCGGTTTCCTTCTCCTGCTGCTGCATCATCTTCTCGAAGAGCTTGGTCTCGTTCTCCTCCATGAAGCGCTCGCGCTCGAGCAACGCCGCCTTCTGCTCCTTGAGCGAGGCCTCCTGCTGGTCCAGCGCCATCTTCAGTTGCTCGAGGGCGTTCTGCTCCTCCTTGGAAACGGGCGCCTTCGCCGCCGCCGGGACCGTGCTCTTGCGGGACGCCGCCATCAACTTCTCGCGCGCCAGCAGCAGGGCTTCCGCCTCCGCGAGGTCACGCTCGCGCTCGGTCTGGCGCGCCTCGGTCTCCTCGACCGCCCGCTCGCGCTCCGCCAGCCGCGTTTCCAGCGACCGCAGCGAGCGTTCCAGCGCGGCCATCTGCTCGTTGTTGACCTGGGCCGCCCCGCCGAATGGCGAGCGCGTCGCCGCGACAATCTGGGCGATTTGCTTCCGCGCCTCCACCGAGGCCGCCGACAGCTCGACCGGCGACCGCGGAACGGTCCCGCGGCGCTGGAGGGTCAGCGCGGGCGGCCCACCGGACGGACGGACGGGAAACTTGATCGGGCTCGGTGGAACCGGGGCATCCGGCATGGCAGTTATTTCTTGAAGAGCTTCGAGAAGGAGCCAAATAGGCCGCCCTTTTTGTCCGCGCCCCGCGCCGAGCCGAGATGGGGTTGCAGCAGTTCGGCGACCTTCGCCTCCACCTGCGGGTTGCGCAGCACGGCCAGGCTGCGGGCCAGCGTGCCGCCACCAGCCAGATCCTTCTTGATGGCTTCAAGGTCGGCCTTGAACCAGTCCACGGCGGCAGCCGTGCGCTCCGCGGGGGCGGGCGAGGCCGCGGCCTGCGCCACGGCCTCGAACAGGTGCAGCCCCTTCGATCCCGGGCGGAAGGGCACGCACTCGGCCAGCGTCTGCTCGTCAATGTGCGAAAGGGAGTTGAGCAGCCGCCGGAAATCGCCGCCGACAATCACGTTTTGCGACATGTCCTGGGCAAAGATCGCAAACTCGCCGAGCGTGGTAAGCTTCTCCAGCTTGCAGAATTCCCGCGTGTCCGCCCCGAGCGCCGTCAGCCCGATCGGGAACGCCTCCGGGATCTCCAGCCGCGCCATGTTCTTCAGGAGCTGGTTGTCCTTCTTCTCCGCGGCCTCCGTCTGCGCGACCATGTCCCCAAACGGGTTGTCGAAGGCCAGCGTCTCCTTCAGGATGCCGACCAGCTGGTCCGCGCGCCCGGGCGGCTGGCCCTTCAGGGCGAGCAGCCCGATCATCTCGTCATAGGACAGGTCGACGTATTTCGCGGGCGTCTCGTCCTTGCCCTTCACCGGCCAGTCGGGGCCGTCCAGGTTTTGCGCCAGGCTGCTGAGCGGCGTATTGACCATGATGGAGGCGGCAAAGGCGGAGCGGACCTCGTCCCAGTCCTTGGCGGAATATTTGGCAGGCATGGCGGTAAGTTTGGAGTGAGGGATGGCGCGGGACCAGCAGGCCCCGGGCCGGAATTAGAGCTGGGCGCCCTGGCGCACAATCTCGGTGGCCAGCTTGCGGTAGTCGCTGACCACGCTGTCCTGCGCCGACTCGTCGGTGGCATCACCGACCAGGATCACGGGCAGGCCGAGCGTCACCGCGCGCCGGACAACCATCGCGTCGCGGATCTGCGTGTCGAAGATCTTCGCGTTCTGGCCGACGCGCTTGGCGGAGCGGAATTGATTCAGGCGAAGCTGCATCCGCATCTTCGGCACCTCGATGTCCACGCCGGTCTTGATCGAGTTGAAGATCAGGCCCTGCACCTGCGCCGGCACGCCCATGCTGGACTTGCGGAAGCTCGCGGACAGCTGGTGAAACTTGCCGAGCTTCTCGACCAGCAGCGTGAAGCCGATGAGGCTCAGCGCATCGGGGTTTGACGGCACGTAGATTTCGTTGGCCGAAAAGACGCCGCACTGCGACGCGCGCAGGATGTTCGGCGGGCAGTCGAACAGGATGAAGTCGTAGTTCGCCTCCACCGTCGCCAGCTGCTCGGCAAAGATCACGTAGGCCGGCCGCTTCGGGTCGCCGCTGTATTCGTTCTCCAGGTCGACGAGGTTGAAGGTTGTCGGCACGACATCGAGGCCCGGCAGGAGCTTCTCCCCCGCCTTGCCCTCGACCACGTCCTTGACGATGATGTCCTTCAGCTGCGCCGTGCCCGGATCGAAGAGCGAATAAATCGCGCCCTCGCCCGTCGCATTGATCTTGTTCCAGCGATCCAGCCGCAGCAGCCAGATGCTCGCGTTGGACTGGGTGTCAAAATCGCAGAGCAGGACGCGCTTGCCCTGCTTGGCGAGGCAGGCGGCCGTGTTGACGATGAGCGAGGTCTTGCCGACACCACCCTTGTAATTGATAAAAGCAATCTTGCGTGCCATCCAAAGTAAAACGTTAAGAAGCGTTCCCTGAGCCGTTTGACGATGCCATCCCGCACCCGTCGCGCGAGCCAAAAAAAGGCGCGGACTGCTTTCATTTAATTTTTGCACTTGGCGCACCGGTTTTGGCGCCGGGCTCCGCCGGATTTTGCCCAAGTCACCGGGTTGTCACCGTTTCGCCGCCGGACCGACACCTCCGCCTGCGACCATGGCAGTCCGATGCCTGCGACGATACTCAGCGTGGATGACGAGCGCGATGTCACCGACCTGGTTCATTTTCACCTGACGAAGGCCGGTTACCGCGTGCTCACCGCCTCCTGCGGCCGGGAAGCGCTGGAATCCATCCGGCTCGTCCCGCCCAATCTCATCCTGCTCGATCTCATGCTGCCAGACGTGGACGGCTTTGCCGTGTGCGAGATTCTGCGGCGGCAGGCCGTCACGGCCACCATTCCCATCGTCATCCTCACCGCCTGGGCCACCACCGATGCGCAGAGCCTCGGGCTGGAACTGGGCGCCCTCGATTACATGACGAAGCCCTTCAGCCCGCGCGAACTCGTTGAGCGGGTCCGACGCCTGCTCGACCTGCGGCCGGCTTCCGCTATCGTCGGCGGGTGAACAAGTCCGTCCTTCGCGACCAGATCATCGCCCGGCTCGAGGCCGAGCTCGCCCAGCAAACCGCCGCCGCGCACCTCGCGCGGGACGAGGCGATCAGCGAGGAAAGCCGGCCGGAGAACCAGTACGACACGCACAGCCTCGAGGCCGGCTACCTCGCCGAGGGCCAGGCGCGGCTGGCGGCCGGGATCCATGCGAGCATCGAATACTACCGCGCGCTGGCTCCCGTCGATTTTCCCTCCGGCGCCCCGATTGCGATCGGGGCGCTCGTCGAGTTGCAATTCCGCGCCCAAGGCACGTGGTATTTTCTCGGCCCGCGGGCGGGCGGACTGGAAATTTCACTGGACGGCCGCACGGTGCTGGTGCTCACGCCCCAATCTCCCCTCGGCCGCGAATTGCTCGGCCGGCGCGAGGGTGACACAGTGCATGTGCCCGGCCGCGGCGGGGCCTCCACCCATCGCATCGCCACGGTGCGTTGAACCGGCGAGCGCCGCTAGCCATCGAGGCGGAAGACCACTGGCGCAATCATGCGGAACGCCACGGGGCGCCCTCCCACGCGGCCCGGTTCAAACCGCCATTTCGCCACGGCCCGGAGGGTCGGCTCCTCGAATATCGGGTCGCTGGAGCGCAACACCCGCGCACGGGTCACGCGGCCGTCAGTCGTCACCACGAACTCCACCACGACCTCGCCCGCCAGTCCCGCCGTCCGCGCTATCGCCGGGTAAGCCGGCGACGATTGCACCCGGGCCTGCGGGATCCGGTCGAGCCGGGCCGCTTCCACCACCGCCGAACCAAAACCGTCCGTGTTGCCGGGACCGACGGCCGCGGGCCGAAGCAGCCCGGCATCGATCGTGACCGGCGCGGCGCCAGGCGTGGGTGGTGGTCCCGGCCGCAACGGCGCGACCATCTCGTCCGGGCGCGGTGGAACCGGAGTCTCGCCTATGTCGGGCAGGCGTGAACGGTCGGGAATCGCGCGACTCTCCGCCTCATCCGCCCCGGACGATTCCGGCTCCACGGGCGCAAGGGGAAGGATTTCATCCGGCAAGGCATCCTTTGACTTCCGAACGGCCGGGACCAGGGCGCTCCGGGCGGGGAATCCGAGGAAGATTTCGCCCAGGAGCGCGAGGGCCAGGGCGGCGGGCAGGGTAAACCGGTGGTTCATGGGTCCTCCTTGTTTGGCGGTTCATCAACAAGACGCCCGGGCGCCCGATTTCTTAGGCGCCATTAAGGCCGCTTTCGCCGGCACCGGGCCCATCAACCCGTGCTAATACCCGGGAAAATCGCGCGTATCGGAGAGCCGTTACACAACCTTGGCCGGGATTCTGCAGCGGGCGGCGCCGCTTCATGCTCATCAGCGTTCACATTCCCAAGTGCGCCGGCACCAGCTTCCACCAGGTCCTCGAGACGGTCCACGGGGGCGGGCTCTGGCTCAACTACGGCGCCATCTTCACCCGCGAGCAGGCCGCGGAGGGCCTGGTGCCGGCGGATGCCACCTGCATCCACGGCCATTTCTTCGCGGACGCCTTCGATGCGCTGTATCCTGAGCGCCGGCTCGTGGCGTGGCTGCGCCACCCGGTCGAACGCGTGGTCTCGAATTACCACCACTTCCTTCGCAGCCCGGACTCGCGCGACGACTGTTGCCGCCAGCTGCACGAACAGGGCCTCTCGCTGCGCGACTTTGCCGCGCTCGACTGGATGCGCAACGAGTCCAGCCGCTACCTGGCCGGGAAGCGGCTCGATGACTTTGCCTTTGTCGGGATCGCGGAGCGTTTCGCCGAATCCCTGTCGGTATGCGGGCGGAACCTCGGCTGGACGAGTTCCCTGCCCCTGCCGTGCGTCAATGCCAACCCGGAGCGCCACACCGAGCGGTATGCCCTTTCCCCGGGGGATTTCACCTATCTGCTCGACCTGAACGCCGCCGACCTCGCCGGCTACGAGGAGGCAGTCGCGCAGCTGGACGAGGCCTTGCTGGAACTGCGGGAGAGGGCGGCCTAGGTCTGCGGCAGACCCGTCCATTATTTTGTTCCTTTGCCGCACGATTGGTTCCCAGTGTGCGGGATGCTTAAACGAGGCCTGCTGCCATTCTTCCTGCTGGGTATTCTGCCGCTGTCGGCGGAATCGCTGCCGCCAGACTTCGCAGCGGTACTGCAGGACTTCCGTGCGGACGGGCCAAAAGGCTGGAGTTACACCCAGACCACCGTCGCGGGCAACGAGAGCCTGGTCGAGCATTTCAACCCGGCCGAGCCGGACTTCCAGCGCTGGACCCTCGTGCGGAAGGACGGCCGGGCTCCGACTCCGGACGAGATCAAGACGTACAACGAGGGGCGGTCCCGCCGCTCCTCCGGCGCCACCGCCCCCCGCCTTCAGGACCAGCTCGACCTCGCCTCCGCCACCGTCGTCCGCAACGAGGGCACGCGCCACCTCTGGCATTTCCATCTGCAATCCGGCGGCCTCGACGACCGGGCCGCCGACTCCATGGGGGTGACCATCACCTTTGACCAGTCCACCCGCACCATTGAAACCGTGGAAATCGCGAGCACGGCCCCGTTTTCCCCGGTTTTTGGAGTGCACATCGCCTCAACCATGACGCGGATGAATTACAGCAGGCCCACCGCCGACCGGCCCAGTCTCCTCCTCAGCGTCACCATTCAGGTGCGTGGCCGTGCGTTTTGGTTCAAATCGCTCGATCAGGACATGACCGTGACCTACACGGACCAGACCCCCGCCTTGAGGAAATAGCCGGCCGCGCGGGGCTGCGACGCTGCCAGGCTGCGATTCGGTGCCTTCCCAATCTTCCGTTTTCGGCCCATCGGGTTGGAAATCGATCCGGCGGCCGGGTAGTGGGTCCGTTTGCCCCGTAGGCCGCCTGCTTGCAGGCGCCATGAGAGCGCGAGCGAGCTCGCGACCTACCAAGATTCCTCAAACTGACCCACTACCCGAGGATGCGAAAGCTCGACACTCTCATTTGAAAAACCTACCTATCGGGGCGTGTCCGCCGCGAATTCCCGCCCTGTGAGCCAGTCCGGTAACAAACAGCCCGTGGATAGAGCGCAATTGGGTGGGTCACGCCGGTCCCTTGCAGGTGATTCCCCGCTGCTGTTGACTCGGGCATCTTGTTGAATTCCTAATCGATGTGCGTAACCCGCCCTGATTAAATACTCTGCGCATCATGATCGCCCCGCCACTGAGAATGGCCACCCACAATTGTCGCCCGGCTGGCGCGCCCGGAGCCGCCTCCATTCGCAATGTTTAATCTAAGTCGCATGCCCCTGAGGTGGCGGCTGACCCTGCTGATCACGCTCGT
>Ga0265319_1001584_pt1 | contig 13333 bp, 12 predicted proteins | sample 4824metaG_FD_192443 | JGI IMG/M metagenome (GOLD analysis project Ga0265319, IMG submission 192443) | Rhizosphere microbial communities from Carex aquatilis grown in University of Washington, Seatle, WA, United States - 4-8-24 metaG | ecosystem: Host-associated > Plants > Roots > Rhizosphere >...
CGACCACGTACGTGCTTTTCAGCCGGATGTCGTGGTCGCCTGGGCAATGGGATTCTCCCACTGGGTGTTCCTCGGGGCGCGGGCGGCGGGAAGCCGGGCGGCGTTGCTCTCGCACTGCGGGAATCCGTCCGGGACGGGCTGGCCCTACGGACCGCTCCTGACATGGATATGCCTTTGGACGACGGGGGCATGTGGCGGCAGGGTCGTCGCCTGCTCCCGCTACGTGAAGGACCGGTTCCGGGAGATCCCACTCGTTCCGAATTCGATCGTGGGCCTGGCCTACAACTGCGTCCAGGGGGCCCTCATTTCGTCCAGGGCAGGGGAAGCCCGTCGGTCTCGACCGCCAGGGAGCGGGTTCCGGGCCGTGATGGTGGCGACGCTCGAGGCGCACAAGGACCATGCGACGCTCATCCGTGCGGCTGCGCTCCTCCGTGGCCAGGGCGTGGAGATGGAGATTTGCCTGGCCGGCTCAGGGAGCCTTGAGCCCTCACTCAGGGCCATGGCTGCAGAACTCGGCGTGGACGGGAGCGTGAAGTTCCTCGGTGCCCGGCGGGACGTTCCTGAACTCCTTGGCACGAGCGACGTTTTCGTGTTGTCGACGACCCCGAACGAGGGTCGTCCGGGAGTGATCATGGAGGCGCTTGCGGCAGGACTTCCGATCATCGCTTCCGACGTGAAGCCCGTTCGGGAGGTGCTGGAGGAGGGTCGCTGGGGCACGCTGGTGCCGGCGGGCAACGCCGGGGCGTTGGCCGAGGCACTTGCGGCCGCGGCGCGGTACGGCCCGCCGGACAAGACGCGAATGGCTGAAGGACAGGCTTATGCAGCCGGCTACACGCCCGAGCGTATGATTGCCGACTACTTGGACGTGGCGGGGCGCGACGTTCCCGCTCCTGCGGATCGGCTTGGGGCGGCGCCGACCGGGGCTGCTGTGCGATGATTGACGGCACGACATGTGAAGGCCTCGGCATGGTTGGCGGCCCTGGCGCGTCCCCGGACATATAACGACTGCGATGTACCACATTGTCTATATTCTCGGATCGATCCTGGCCGCCGTCCTGGCCGGCATTGGGATTTGGGCTGAGCTGCCCGGCCTCTACGGGACTATTCCCGGAATCATTGGGGGGGCCATGGCGCTGGTTGCCGCGTTGCGTTTCTTCAGGGGCAAGAAGGACCTTGCGGGCTTCATCGCAACCTTTTGCGGCTTTGTCTACTATCAGGCCTACCAGGCCAACCCGGTGATGCTGCCGGATTTCACGGGCTACATGATAGCGATTCCCAAGCAGGACCAATTGGTGGGAATCGTCCTCGCAAACCTAACGACGGCAATGCTCCTCGGGGCGTGCCTCGCGATGTCGCGACTGATGAGGGGGACGATAGGCGCATTTGTCCCTGAGACGGAATCGACGACACATGAGCGTACTGACAGCATGGCCATTGTCGCGTTCTGGATCCTTTTCGCTGTCGTGGCACTTCCGAACGTCCTATTTGGAAAGGTGGTCGTCGGGGCTTACCGCAATATCGTCTACCAGCGCCTTTCGTGGTCCGGCGACGCGGAATTCAGCGGCTTCGAGGTGTTTGGCGGCCCCGTGGGGGGCAGCGTTGCCAACATGGCGCTCTGGGCGACAAGCCTGTTCTTCGTCTGGCTCTATCTGCTTAGGTCCGGCCACAGGGTCCTGATGCTCGTGCTTTCCCCGCTCGTTCTGATTTGGACGGCGAGCGTGGCTATGCAGGGATCGCGAACGTACCTCGTCACGATTGCAGTCGGGATCGGCGTCTTCGTGCTCGGGGATTCCAAACTCGGTGCCAAGGCGGCGTTTCACGCCATCTGGGCGATTCTTGTCCTTTTTGCGCTCGTGCAGGTCGCCTCGTTGTACCGCGGAGTGGGTCTGCAGGCGGTGAGCCTCCCCGACTTCGCGGAGCACGCGATGGAGGTGAGCGGCAACGAGGGCGCCTCGAGCGAGATGGACGGCGTCGAGTATTTCAGGACCGAGCTTGTCGCGCGCGGCACCGTACCCAATCCGGCGGTTGGATTCGTGCGGGGCATGCTGGAGCGCCCGATCGAGGGCCTGATGATGCCCATTCCCCGGTCCCTTTTCCCCATGAAGCCGGTCGACCAGTCCGGCACCGAGTACAATCTCTTCTTCGAGAACGTGCGCCTAGGGATAGAGACATCCGAGATCTTCCTCGGTGCGTCGCCGGGACTCATAGGCCGGGAGTTGATCAAGTACGGATATCTGGGCCCTATCACACTTTTCTTCTGGATGGGCCTCGCTCTCGCCATGGCCGACCAGCTCTACGAGAAGGGGCCGTCCTCCGACTTTCACCGGGTCTTTGCCGCAGTGATCCTGGCTTTCTTTGTCGCGCAGGCCCGGGACTTCTCCCCGGTCTGGTTCATCCCGTTTCTCCCCGCGTTTGTCGTCTTCGCATGGATGGCTCGCAACGCCAAGGCCTCCGAGAACTTCCGTGCGGCAGACGCGGTTGGCCGCGTCGCCCGCGCCGGCGCGCCTTCCGCGCCGATCCAGCGTCGCCCGAGATGACGATAGCCCTAGACGCGAGGTTCCTTCTGAACGGCTCCGTGCACCCGCACAGCCGCCTTGCCCATATTCTTCTGCGTCGCAACCGGGAGGCCCAGTATCCGGCGAAAATCGTCCTTCTTGCCGATCGCCCTCCGGAGACGGAGCGATATGCGCGCGACTACGCCGCACCCAATGTGACCCTGGAGGTGCTGCGTCCCACAGGGGGAAGGCTGCAGCGACTGCGCTGGCTCTTCTTGAGCGTTCCGCGCGCCCTAATGCGCCTGGGCGCCTCGGTGTTCTATTCCTCCTTCTATTTCCTGCCTCCACGCTGTGCGGGCATTCGCCTTGTGAACAGCATCCACGATTGCTGTGTGTTCTATATAGAGCCGAGCCTGAACCGGGGCCTTCTTTCGTCGCCGCTTTACCTCTGGGTGCTCAAGAGGACGATGCAGTGGACCAACAGGCGAGCCGATGCGACGGTTACGGTTTCGAGATTCTCTAAGCGCATGCTGGAGAAGCACCTCGGGCTGCCGGAGGATAGGGTTAAGGTCTGTTACCACGGCATAGACCCTGTCGCGGCGACCACCGGGAAGACGCCGCGCGTGGGACCCAACCCAAGGCCCTACTTCCTGTTCGTTGGGAGCAACCTTCCGAAGAAAAACATCCGACAGTGCCTGGATGGATTTGCGCGCCTTCCCGAGGCGATGCGCCTCGGCCACGTCCTTCGCCTGAAGACGACCTGCTATCCCGAGGACCGCGAACGGATCGAGGCACTGGGCATCGGGGCCCAGGTCGAATTCATTTCGGGCCATCTCGACGAATCGGCGATGTCGGAGCTCTACGCGGGCGCAAAGCTGCTGCTGTTGCTGTCCTACGACGAGGGATTCGGGCTGCCGATCATAGAATCCTTTGCGGCGGGAGTGCCGGTCCTCGTTTCGGACCGGGCGGCCTGTGGGGAGCTTGTCACGATGCCGGAATGCAAGGCGGACCCCGATGACACGGCCGAGATTTCCTCCAAATGGCTGGCGCTGGCGAGTGACCCCGAGCTCCGCGAGCGCTGCCTAGCCGAGCAGAGCCGCCTCATGTCCCAGTTCGAGATGAAGAGGGCGGCGGACGCGTTCTACCAGAGTTTGGTTGCCTGAACATGGACGCAGAGAAGAACGGGAAATCGAGGCGGTCTGTTGCGTTTCTTCTCCAACGCATCGGTCCGTACCATCACGCCCGCCTGAAGGCGCTCGCGGCCGACCGCTCCCTGTCCGTCAGCGCGATCGAGTTTCGGGCGAAGGACGAGGTGTATGCCTGGGATTCCGTGAAGGAGGATGGGGGCTTCGCCCGACTCCGTCCGCGTTCCACGCTGGACCTGCGCCGCGCGCTCGACGAGGTCCGGCCTGACGTCGTCGTCTGCGCCGGCTACTCCGATCCGGAGGTCCACCGCTCGGCGGCATGGGCCCTTCGAAGCGGCACACCGCTTGTGACCTGCAGCGACAGCAACTACGATGACGAGCCGCGAAATCCGGCAAAGGAGGCGGTTAAGAAGATGATGCTCAAGGCCTTCGATGCGGCGCTTGTGGCGGGTAGCCGAGCGCACGACTACATGGATACGCTCGGTGTCGGCGTCGATCGCCGGTTTTGGCCCTGGGACGTGATCGACAACGCCCATTTTGAAAGCGGTGCCGATGCCGCAAGAAGCGCACCCGGGGAGGTGCTGGAACGGCTCAGGCTGCCCGAGCGCTATTTCATATGTGTCGCCCGGTTTGTGCCCAAGAAAAATCTTTGTGTGCTGGTGGAGGCCTACGCCCGATACGCGGCGGTCGCGGGGGAGTCGGCGTGGTCGCTGGTCCTCTCCGGGGCTGGGCCGCTGGAGGACGCTCTTCGTGCACAGGCAGCTGAGGCGGGCCTGGGCGCGCGCGTCTGCTTTCCGGGGTTCCTACAGTATCCGGATCTTCCAGCCTGCTACGGTCTGGCCGGGGCGCTGATTCTCCCCAGCAGATCGGACCAGTGGGGACTCGTCGTCAACGAGGCGATGGCCGCAGGCCTGCCGGTTGTCGTCTCGTCGCAATGCGGGTGCGCTCCCGATCTGGTGCGCGAGGGGGAGAACGGCTTCACCTTTGAGTCTCGGGATGTGGCCGGGTTGGCGGAACTGATGGGGCGGATCGCCGGAATGCGCCAGGAGGAGCGCTGCGCGATGGGAACACGGTCCCGCCGCATCGTGGCTGCGTACACGCCGGAGGCTTTCGCCTCGGGCCTAAAGGCCGCGATCTCATGCGCCATCGCAAGGCGCCGGCGCCGAAAGGGTCCCTTCACGCGTGCCATCGTCGGGGCTCTGGCGGCGCGCCGCGATCGCTGAATCCCGAACATGGCGACACTCTCCAGACCCGATCCGTTGTTCTTCTCATTTGCGGATCCCGTTGGCTTCTCCGGCCAGAAGGCGGCGACGGAACTCGTCATAAGGGGCCTTTCGGGGCGCGGATGGGTGTGCAAGCGCCTCCCGCTTCCGGTCCTAAGGGACAGCGGAAAGACGGCGAGCCCTGTCCGGTTCGTGATAAGTCTTCTTGCCGCCTGGTTCCGCTCGCTCGCCATGGTCCCTGCACGAGGGGGCTGGCTCTGCGTAAACATTGGCCAAACCCGCTTCTCGTTCATCAGGGACGCGGTGCCGTTGCTTGCCGGCAGGACGGTTTTCGGGAGGGAGAGGGTGTGCATCACGCTGCATGGGAGCCTTTTCATGCGTTGGGAGCGCGGCTCGGTCGACGAACGGATGTTCACGTTTCTGCTTCGGAAGGCCGGAATTGTCACCGTGCTGGGCGAAAACCACAGGGCCCGCCTGGTTGCACTCGGGATTCCCGGGGACCGGGTGAGGGTCGTGATCAATTCGTGTGACGCGGGGGTCCTCGACCCCGAGGGCGTGAGGGCAAAGCACGCCATCGAACCCGACCGCAAGCGGCCGCTGCGCCTTCTCTTTCTTAGCAGCCTGATCGATACCAAGGGCTATCCGGAGTACCTCGAGGCCGTGCGCAGGCTCGCGGCCTGGGGCGGGACGGCGGTCGACGCCGTCCTCTGCGGGCGCGTCTCTCCGAGTGAATTCTCCGAGGAATTCAAAGACGGCTCGGCCGCGGAGCGATGGATCGAGGCTCAGGTTGCGGCGATAAACCTTTTCCCCGGATCGCGCGCGCGGTGGGTTCGGGGAGCCGCCGGGCCGGAGAAGGCGGCGCTTCTCCGGGACGCCGACATATTCGTGCTTCCGACGCGGTATCCCGTGGAGGCGCAGCCGGTGGCGCTCCTCGAAGCCATGGCCTCGGGCTGCGCGATTGTCACGACGCGCGCGGGAGAAATCTCCGCGATCCTTGACGATTCGTGCGCTGTGATGATCGGGGCCCCAGACGCCGACGCCGTCGAGGCGGCTCTGCAGTCCCTCGCAGTGAATCCCGAAAAGAGATCCCGCCTCGCCGTCGCCGCTCACAGCCGGTTCGTCGAGCGCTTTGGGGTGGAGCGGCACCTGGATGTCTGGGAGACGATCCTTGGATCGCCGCCGGATCGGAAAGGGGCAGCGCCATGAGCCGCGAGCGCCGCTTCTGCCTTTCAGTCGTGTTTGAATTCGCGGGCGAACCCGACCACATGATGCATTCCCTGCTGGAGAACCTCAGGTCGATGGTGCCGGGATTGCGGGTCACCTTGATTTCCGGGGTATTCAAGAAATATCGCCCTGGCGGCCTTCGTCCCGGGCGCCTACTGAATCTCGCCTGCGTCTATCTGAAGGTCGCGGCTCATCTCCTTTTTCGCCGGCCGGACGCCGTGATTGTCCAGTCGGCGCCTCCGGGAATCCAGCTTTGGACGGTCGCCTGGGCGGCGTTTGGCAAGGCCCCTGTTTGCTGCTGGCTCATGGACTACCACCCTGAATTCGAGGCTCGCGCACTCGAGCGGCTCGGACACAAGGGCCTCGCCCGGCCGCTGCGGGCGCTGGATGCGCTGCTTATGCCGCGATTCGCGGCCATCATAACGCTTGATCCGGCGATGACGGCCTTGGTGAGGAGCAGGGCCAAGGATGCATTTGTCCTCGAGCATCCCACGTGGGTTGCAGATAGCACGGCGGGGGTCTGGCGCGTTTCCTACAGCCCGGGCGGTGGTGTCGGACCTCTGCGCCTGGCCTATTCGGGAAATCTGGGCAAGGCGCACGACCTGAGATTGCTGCGGCAGCTGCTCGAGGCGGTCGGGCGTCGGCGGACAGTCCGGTTGTTCGCCATAGGCGGATCGAAGGAGGGAGAAGTCCGCTTCAGGGAACTGTGCTCCGACATTGGCGTTGCGATCGAATTCATCCCCAGGGTTCCGCAATTCTCGGACCTGCGCGGCCTCTATGAACGCCTGAGGATCGACGCGGGGATCGTGTTGCTCTCGGAGGAATCCGCCGGTCTCGTGTCCCCGAGTAAATTTGCCGGCTACATCAACTTTGGCCTTCCCGTGGTCTACCTTGGCCCGCCAGGCACAAACGTGGCCACGGTCTGCCGCCGGTTTCAGGGCGGGTTCTGGCTGCGGGCCGATTCCGGGGCGGTTGAAATGGACGCGGTCGCCGCGGGGCTGCTCGATGAGCGCCAGATGGCCGCGGCTGCGGCCGGGGCACATTCCGCCGCGAAGCATTTTGCAGGATTCAGCGGCCGTTCGTTGGCGGGCGCCCTGGCCCCCCATCTTGCCGAGGGCCTGGCATGACCCCATGAAACGTGCCTTTGATTTCGCGGCGTCGCTTGTCGGGCTGATCCTCATCTCGCCGGTCCTGGTCCTCGTCGGTGTCCTCGTGCGCGTGAAACTCGGGTCTCCAATACTTTTTGCCCAGCAGCGCCCCGGGTTGCGCGGCCGCATCTTTACCCTCTGGAAATTCAGGACGATGACCGACGAGCGGGGCGCCGACGGCAGGCTGCTTCCGGATGCCTCGAGGCTGACGGCGTTTGGGCGCCTGCTCAGGTCGACCAGCCTCGACGAGCTCCCGGAGCTCTGGAACGTGCTTCGGGGCGACATGAGCCTTGTCGGTCCCCGGCCCCTCCTCGCCTCGTATCTCCCGCGTTATTCGGCCGACCAGGCTCGCCGACATGATGTCCGACCTGGGGTAACCGGGTGGGCTCAGGTCAACGGCAGGAACGCGACGAGCTGGGAGGAGCGGCTGCGCCTCGACACATGGTACGTCGACCACCGAACCGCGGTGCTGGATCTTCACATACTTCTCAGGACGGTTACGATCGTGTTACGGCGCGAGGGGGTGAGCTCCGCCAATTCTGTCACGATGCCCGAGTTTGATCCGCCTCCCAGGGAGCCCGTCCATGGAAAACCGTCGACACCCGGAAACGCGCTTCAATAACCCAACGAGATGCCTCTGAAAACCGTGACGCGCAGGGACAGGGTGGTGGCGATGATCATAGAAACGCTGCCGCCCGGCGCGACCGGGGGCTCCACGATATTCGGCCCCGGAGGGATGCTCGACAGCCTCGGCCTCGTGAGCTTCCTCGCCGACCTGGAATACAAGCTTTCCGAGGAGTTTGACCGGGCCGTGGTCCTTGCGAGCGAGCAGGCGATGAGCCGGAGCCGGTCGCCCTTCCGGGACGTCGCCGCGCTCGCCGCGTACATCACTGAACTTCTTGAAAAATGAGCTCTCCGCGCTCAATTCTGATCACCGGGACGAGCCGGGGAATAGGGCTCGGGCTGGCAAAGCATTTCCTGGCCCATGGCGACAAGGTATGCGGATGCAGCCGGGCCCCCGCCACGATTCGCCATCAGGGATATACGCATTTCGAGCTTGATGTGTCGGACGAGTCCGAGGTCGCTTCCATGGTCAGGGCGACCGTCCGAAAACACGGGCGGATCGACGCGCTGCTCAACAACGCGGGGATTGCCTCGATGAACCACGCGCTGCTTTCGCCCGGGGCTTCGGCCCAGGCGATCTTTGCGACAAATTTCCACGGGACTTTCCTGTTCTGCCGCGAGGTCGCTAAGGCGATGGTGCGCCGCGGAAAGGGCCGCATTGTCAACTTCGCGACCGTCGCGACCCCGCTCAGGCTGGAGGGCGAGTCGCTCTACGCCGCGAGCAAGGCTGCCGTCGAGTCATTTACCCAGATCCTCGCCAGGGAGCTCGGTCCGACTGGGGTGACTGTCAACGCGGTGGGGCCGACCCCGGTCCAGACCGACCTCATCAAGAATGTCCCGAAGTCGAAAATGGAGGCGCTCCTGGCGCGCCAGGCGATCCGCAGGTTTGGGGAGATCGAGGACATCATTAACGTGGTCGACTTTTTCCTCCTGCCCAGGAGCGGGTTCATAACGGGCCAGATCATCTACCTTGGCGGCGTGACCGGATAACATGAGCGACGCTCCCATCTCGCTTACCGTGGAAGGAATTGGGGCGCTCGCGAGGGAGCGCGGCCCGTGGGTACTCTGGGCAGACGATCGAGGTGCCCACACATGGGGAGAATTCGGAGCGAGGGTGGCGGACATCGCGCGGGCATGCGAGTCGGCCGGGGTGCGGCCGGGAGATGTCGTCGTTATCCCCGCTGAGGAACGCCTCGAATCCCTCGCCTGGGGATTCGGCGCCGCAGCCGTGGGCGCCGTCCTGGCGCCGCTTCGCCTCGAGAGACATGGCGAATTGGAGTCTTGGAGGGACAGTTTTGAGATCGCCTGGCGCGTGAACGGCAACCGGCTCGTTTGGGACGGCGGGGGGGCATTCTCCGCCCGCGCGACAAAGCTCTTTGCCAAGCTCGCGGCGTGCGGCCATCCGGGCCTCATATTGTCCACGGGTGGGACGGTGGGAATCCCAAAGCTCGTGCTTCACGACTTCGCGGCGCTCATCGCCACGGTTCCGGTCAGGGCGGGCCGCACCTGGCGCACGCTGCCTCTCATGCGTTTTGACCACATCGGTGGCCTCGACACGGCGTGGCGGGCGCTTGCGGGCGGGCAGACGCTCGTCGAGCCCCCGGCAACGATAACGCCCGAGTCCGTGGCCCGCACCATTGAGGCCTTTCGGGTGGAAGTACTGCCGGCAACCCCAAGCTTCCTCAATCTGCTCCTTCTGGCCGAGGCGCACCTGACACACGACCTAAGCTCCCTGCGAATCGTGCCGTACGGCGCCGAACCGATGCCCGATGCGTTGCTTGAGCGCCTAAGGGAGGCCCTGCCACGGGCGGAATTCGTCCAGAGGTTTGGCACAAGCGAGACCGGAACCCTCCCGGTCGTGAAGGCGGGATCAGGGCTGCAAATCAGCCGCGGGAAGGCCGGTTACGAATGGAAAGTTGTCGATGACGAGCTCTGGGTGCTGAGCCCCGGCCGTGCGATCGGCTATCTCTCGAATACGCCGGGTGGATTCGACGACTCTGGATGGTTCCAGACAGGGGACCTCGCCCAGCGGTTTCCCGACGGAACGATCCGGATTCTGGGGCGCCGCTCCGAGCTCATCAATGTCGGCGGCGAAAAGGTGCTACCGGCCGAGGTCGAGGGTTTCCTCCTCACGCATCCCCTCGTGGCCGACTGCCGCGTCGTCCCGGAGCCGAACGCCGTACTGGGCCAGGTTGTCGCCGCGGACATCGTCTGGATGGGCCCCGAGAGCGCAGCCATCGAGGTGAAGCGAAGGATTCACGAGTTCGCTCGCGACCGGCTGGCCCGCCACAAGCTCCCCGTGGTGATCCGTCTTGTGGAGTTCATTGAGTCAACCCGGAACCTCAAGAAGCCGAGGTTCGCCCAGGCATGAGGGACCTTGTCATAGTCGGCGCAGGGGGTTTCGGGCGCGAGGTGCTCTGCTGGGCGAGGGAATCCGCGGGCGAGTGGCTGGTCGCGGGCTTCCTTGATGACAATCCCAGGGCCCTGGACGGATTCGGCTCGGATCTCCCGCCGATCCTTTCAGGTGTCGGTGACCATGTCCCAAGGCCCTCCGAGGTCTTCATCTGCGCGATGGGCCAGGTCGCGGCGAAGCGCCGCTGCGTCGAGCGCGTCCTTTCCCGCGGGGGCGTGTTCACGAGGGTCATCCATGCCACCGCCGTCCACAGCACCCGCGCCACATTGGGAACGGGCGTCATTCTCTGCCCGTATTCGATCGTGAGCCCGAACGCATCGATAGGCGACTATGTCACGGTTAATCTGCATTCAAGCGTGGCTCATGACGCGGTGATCGGCCGATGGAGCCAGCTTCACTGCCATGTCGATATCACGGGCGGCGTGACGCTTGGCGAGGGCGTCCTCGTCGGAAGCCACGCCTCCATTCTGCCCGGGGTAAGGGTGGGCGACGGCGCCATCATCGGGGCCGGCTCCGTCGTGAATCGCGACGTGCCTGCCGGCGTCACCGTCTTTGGCGCCCCGGCACGGCCTTATGTGAAGAAGGAGGGCCCCCGTGCTTGAGCCCCGCCGCAGGTCGATCGCCGCCCTCGGGGACGTCACGGACCCGAGCTGCTTCGGCGGCGCCCCGAACCAGTTCTTCAATGCGGCGTTGGAGCGCGGGTTCGCGCAGGACGCCTGGCGCATAAACCTGACCCGACTGCGGCGGGACAGGATCAAATGGAACGCGGGACGCGTCCTCAGGGGCCGAAGGCCCGGGGGATTCCAATTCTCGAGCGCGGGGCGCCGCGCGGCGCTCGACTGCTCGGACCGCAGCCTCCTGGCAACCGAGGTGATCTCGTACCACCAGCACGTTCCGCCCTTCGACGAGGTGGAGAAGGCGGGAGGGAAGCTGAACTTCTACATCGACGCCACCTACCAGCAGTTGTTTCCCGCCTACGGGATCGACCGCACGCTGTCCAAATCCACGATGCGCCAGGCGCTCGAGTACGAGCGCGAGGCCTTCCGGTCGGCCCAGCGAATCGTGACCAACCAGGCCTGGACCCTGGGTTCGCTGATCGGCGACTACGGCATTCCTGCCGAAAAATGCACCGTGATCCTGCCCGCGCCGAACTACGAGGTGAACCCGGGAATCAGGCCGGAACCCGAGGGCGCGGCCGGAAGCGACAGGCCGTTCGTCATCGGATTCATCGGCAAGGACTGGCGCAGGAAGGGGCTAAAGGTCGCGGTCGAGGTGGCGCGCGTCCTGAAGCGCATCGGGTGGAAGGTTAAAATCCAGGCGATCGGGTTCCTGGCGAAGGATTGCCCCTACCGGGACGAGGTGGACTGCCTCGGGTTCATCGACAAGCGAACCGAATTCCGACCGTTCCTCCACGGCTGCGACATGGGCTGCCTCTTCTCAAAGGCCGAGGCCATGGGCTCCTCCATTCTGGAGTTCCTGGGCGCCGGCGTCCCCGTGGCCGGATTCACCGTGAACGGGTTGAATTACGTCCTGCCCGAGGGCGCCGGGCTCCGCTTCGCCCCCTTGTCGACGTCGGAGCAGATCGCAGATGCCTTCGACGACTACCTTAAGGACGGGGAGAGGCAGCGCGCCTTTCGCGCCAGGGCGATCGATCTCGCGGGCCGGCTGACCTGGCGCCGCTGCATTGAGGAATTCGAGGAGCTCTGGTGCACGGGAAGGGTGAGCAATCCCTTCGAGCTCTGGACGGGGTCATGAGACGGTCCCATATGCGCATCTCGCTCATTCTTCCCGTTCTTGTCATCGCGGCGTCGGTCGCCATGCAGGGCGCGCACGTGTTTCGCGAGACTCCGCGGCCCCGCGACATCCACCTTGCCCAGTCGGTTCCCCTGGTGCTTCCCGGATGGGAGGGGCGCGACGTACCTCTCGGCCCGAACGAGTTCCAATCAAACGAGGTCGAGAAGGTCCTCAACTACGACCAGATCCTCAACCGGGAATACCGGCACAACGGCGCGACGTTTGGCGTTTATGTCGCCTACTGGGGCGCAGGCAAGATGCCCACCCGGTTCGTTGCGTCGCACACTCCCGACCGCTGCTGGACTGAGAACGGCTGGCACTGCGTCGAGATGAGGTTCAAGCAGGCCAAGGCGTTTGAGGGCGCGGCGCTCCAGCCCGCCGAATGGCGCGTGTTCGACCCGCCGGACGGCGGGAGCCGCACCTGGGTCCTCTATTGGCATCTGGTCGACGGCCGGACCTACGACTATGGGGAGCGATTCAATGAGGTGCCCGACCCCGTTCGCTGGTGGAAGGACGCGGTGCAGCAGGTGGTGCTGGGCAGCCGCGAGCAGTTTTTCATCCGTCTGACAAGCAACGAGCCGCTGGAGCAGCTTTGGGCGGACCCAGGCGTCGCCGACGTCCTTCGTTCGCTCGAGGCACTCGGACTTTCTAAGGACCAACCTCCGGGGACCAAATCATGAATGCAACGAACGTAACCGCACTCGCCACCCAAAGGATCTACCTCTCGCCGCCGCACATTGGCGCTGAGGAGCGGCGCAACGTGGAGGCCGCCTTCGACGGCAACTGGATCGCGCCGGTGGGCCCGCAACTCCTGGCATTCGAGGAGGAGATGTGCGCCGCCAGTGGAATCAAGTCGGCGGTGTGCGTCTCGTCGGGAACGGCGGGCCTGCACCTCGCGGCGCGCCTCCTGGGCGTCGAGCCGGGCGACGAGGTCTTTTGCTCGACGTTCACCTTCGTGGCCACTGCGAACCCGATCGTCTATCAGGGTGCTCGCCCTGTGTTCATAGATTCGGACGAGCGCTCCTGGAACATGGATCCGGAGCTTCTCGCCGTCGCCCTGGCCGACCGGGCCGAATCTGGGCGGCTGCCGCGGGCGATCATGGTCGCCGACATCTATGGCCAATGCGCCGATTGGGATGCGATCGGCAGGATCGCGTCCAACTACGGGGTGCCGGTGATCGAGGACGCCGCAGAGGCCGTCGGCGCCACGTACCACGGGCGCTGGGCAGGGGGGTTCGGACGCATCGGTGTCTTCTCGTTCAACGGG
>Ga0265319_1001586_pt1 | contig 13298 bp, 13 predicted proteins | sample 4824metaG_FD_192443 | JGI IMG/M metagenome (GOLD analysis project Ga0265319, IMG submission 192443) | Rhizosphere microbial communities from Carex aquatilis grown in University of Washington, Seatle, WA, United States - 4-8-24 metaG | ecosystem: Host-associated > Plants > Roots > Rhizosphere >...
GCCTACACGCACATGAAGCTCAAGGCCGGCCAGCCCATCAAAGGCACCAAGGTGGATGTCGTCTTTTTGGGCAGTTGCACGAACGGACGCCTTTCCGACCTCCAGGAAGTCGCCCGGCTGGTCAAAGGCCACCACGTGAAAGCGGGCGTGAAGGCCATTGTCGTGCCCGGCTCGCAGGGCGTGAGTAAACTCGCCGAGGAAATGGGCCTCGCTGACACCTTCCGCGAAGCCGGTTTCGAATGGCGCGGCGCGGGCTGCTCCATGTGCCTAGCCATGAATCCGGACAAGCTGGTCGGCGACCAGCTCTGTGCCAGCTCGAGCAACCGCAACTTCAAGGGCCGCCAAGGCAGCCCGACCGGACGCACCATTTTGATGAGCCCGGCCATGGTCGCCGCGGCAGCGGTCACGGGAGTCATCAGCGACGCCCGTGAGGTATTTAAGAATTAAGATTTATGATTTATGAAGTGGTTCATTTCCCTTCATTTTTCGATTCGTCAATTTCTTAATTCTTAAATCATAATTCATAAATCCAATTTTCCCATGTCCCTCGCCAAAATCACCTCCATATCCGGCCGCGGCGTTTGCATCCCCGGGGCCGACATTGACACGGACCGCATCATCCCGGCGCGGTTCATGAAATGCATCACGTTTGATGGGCTCGGCGAGTTCGCCTTTTACGACGAGCGCAAAAAGGCCGACGGCAGCGACAAGCCGCACCCGCTCAATGACCCGCGCTTCAAAGGCGCCAGCATCCTCATCAGCGGCACGAATTTCGGCTGCGGGTCCTCGCGCGAGCACGCGCCGCAATCGCTTTATCGTTATGGCTTCCGGGCGATCATTGCGGAAAGTTTTGCGGAAATCTTTTTCGGCAACTCCATCACGCTCGGGATGCCCTGCATGACGTTGTCTCGCGCGGATTTGCTGTCGCTCGCGGCGGCCATCGAAAAGAACCCGCAGGCGGAAATCGCGGTGGACGTGCAAAATCGCACGGTTACCTGCGCGGGCACGACCTATGCCGCCGGCCTGCCGCATTCGGCGCATGAAGCGTTGCTTTCAGGCAAATGGGATGCGATTGCGGACCTGCTGGAAGGCCTGCCGGAGGTGGCGCGGGTGGCCAAGTCGCTGGCGTATGTGAACTAACCGCCCAATGAAAAAGTCGTCGTTTGACGCCATTGCGCGCGCCTTGAATGAGGCGCAAGTGCCGTTTTTGGTCGTTGGGGGCATCGCGGTAATTGGAAAATCATCCAGCTATGACAAGGAAAACCAAGCCTGAGGTGGATTGGTGCCTGACAACCTGGAAAGGCAGCCGGCTCCAGCAACACCGCGAGTTTCAAGCCCTCCCGTTTGCCCGCAAATTGGAGGTGATGGATGAATTGCAAGCGACGGCGGAGAGTTTGCAAAAGGCAAAACCGGTAAAAGCCGGTTCACCGCCGGTGCGCAAAAGTTAGCCATCTTGTTCCGGGGGGTGATTATGATTACAAACCTTGCGGAACGATTGGTGCGGAGGCTTTGGCCGGATGGATTCGTATCCGTCGTCGTCGCGTTCATAACTTTGGCCGCGGCCGCGCCAGCCCCGGTGGGCTTGCCGCCGGCATTCTACGCCGCCTGGCGAAACGGCCCCTCCGCCGACCCCAATTTTTTCCCTATTGCCGTCTGGCTCCAGGATCCCAAGAACGCGGACCGCTACAAGACCGCCGGATTCAACACCTACGTTGGCCTCTGGGAAGGCCCGACGGAGGAGCAGCTCGCCACTTTGAAAAAATTTGGATTGCGCGTCATCTGCGAGCAAAACGCGGTGGCCTTAAGGCATCTCGACGACCCGACCATTTGCGCCTGGATGCACGGCGACGAGCCGGACAACGCGCAGGAACTGCCGGATAAGCAAGGTTACGGACCGCCCGTTGCACCGGAGAAAATCACCGCCGATTACGACCGCATCAAGCAAGCCGACCCCTCGCGCCCGGTCATGCTCAACCTCGGCCAGGGCGTCGCGTGGGACGGCTGGTATGGCCGCGGGGTGCGCAGTAATCATCCCGAGGATTATCCGCTCTACCTTAAAGGCGCCGACATCGCGTCCTTCGACATCTACCCGGTCAACCACGACCGCGCGGAAATCGCGAATAAACTCTGGTTCGTCGCGCACGGCGTGGACCGGCTGGTGGACTGGGGCGCCGACAAAAAAATTACCTGGAACTGCATCGAGTGCACCCGCATCGGCGACGTGGACCGCAAGCCGACGCCTGCGCAAGTGAAGGCCGAGGTTTGGATGTCGTTAATTCACGGCTCGCAGGGACTCATTTATTTCGTACATCAATTCAAGCCAACCTTCCGGGAAGCCGCGCTTTTTGATGATGCGGCGATGCTGGCGGGGGTTACGGTATTGAATAAACAGATTCAATCGCTTGCTCCGGCGCTGAACTCGCCGACCGTTCATGGCGCCGCGACCGTCAAGTCCTCCAATCCGGACGTGCCGGTGGATATCCTCGTGAAGCGGGAGGGTGGGGCGACTTACATTTTCGCCGTCGCCATGCGCGACGCTGAAACCGTTGCCACCATCACGCTAACCAACGCCGCGGGCTCGCAAAAGGTGGAAGTCCTCGGTGAAGGTCGCGCCCCCGAAATGACCACGGGTGTTCTCAGTGACCAATTTGCCCCTTGGGCGGTGCATCTCTATCGCATCACCGACCCGTTGGCGAAGCCCTGACCCATGGCCGGGGATCACGGGAAAAGGCTTCCCCGCGTGGCTTTCTCCCATTATATCCATGGCTGGAGTTCACCATTCATGGGCTACTTTCTTTTCATCGTCGTTGGAGTGTTCGGCTGCCTGATGGTGCTGAATATGGGGTTCACCATCTGGTCGCGGATTGCGGAGATGAGATACCTCTCTGCGCTTGCGCACCGTTTGGAAATCGAGATGGTGCCGGCGCATCAGGATGACGGCGCTTTCGACCGGTCCGCGGCGGAGGGCACTTCGGATGTGCTGTTTGACATTACCCGGGGCGTTGATCTTCTGGCGGGAGACTGGCGCGGCCAGCGGTTGCATTTTATCCGCTACGACCTTAACTCGACGAATTTCAGCACCCCGCGGGTGGAATTGGCCGTGCGGGCCCGGGTGCAGCCGTTTACGTTTTCCCTGCGGCGCAAAACGATCCGTTGGAAATTGCTGGAGCTGGTCGGCGCGCGCGAGGTGCGGGTGGACGACCCGGAATTTGACCGGCGCTGGCACGTTCACACCTCGAATCCCGGGCTGTTCCTCGCCTTGATGCTGCCCGAATTGCGCGCCAAAATTGACCGGGCGGCGGACGCGGGCGCGGTCGGCGAATACCGGTTGAACCATGGCTGGATGCGCTATATTGAACAGGGCCGGTTTGACAGCCCCAAGCGCGTCACCCGCTACGAGGGCTTGGTGGAAGTGATGTGGGAACTCGCGATGGCTGTGGAAATGGCCGCCAAAAACAACGTGGCCAGCTAAAGTCGGCCATATTTCCCCGAAAAAGGCTTTCCCGGGCAGCGAAATTTGATAGAGTCACCAGTTTCCCTTTTCCTCGGTGCCATCCGCCACCCATCCTTCATCCGGTTCCGCCGCTGCGCCGCATCTGCGCGTGCGGTATAAGAACCCTGCCGAGCGCATCGTCGTCACGGGCCTTGGCCTGACCGCGCCCAATGGGAACACGCCGGCCGAGTTTCGCGCCAATCTGCTGGCCACGAAGCCGAACATCCAGCGCATCACCACGCGCTACATGGGCGAAGTTCTGGCGGGGGTTTGCAACTACGACGCCCTCAAATACCAGAAGCGCAAGGAAGTGCGCAACGGCACGCGGGCCGGGAGCATTGCCATCTATTGCGCACGGGAAGCGCTGGCCGATGCCGGTCTGGACTTGGCGAAAATGAATCCGGCGCGGGCGGGGGTTTATATCGGCATCACCGAGCACGGCAATGTCGAGACGGAGAACGAAATTTTTAACATCTCGCAGTTCAATTACGACACGAAGTATTGGACCCACCACCACAATCCCCGCACGGTCGCGAACAATCCGGCGGGGGAGGTGACCATCAATCTCGGCATCACCGGCCCGCATTACACCATCGGCGCGGCTTGTGCCGCGGGGAACGCGGGACTGATCCAGGCGGCGCAGATGCTCCGACTCGGTGAGGTGGATGTGGCGATTGCGGGGGGAGTCAGCGAAAGCATTCACACCTTTGGCATTTTTGCCGCCTTCAAGGCCCAGGGCGCGCTGGCGCACCACGAGGACCCGAACAAGGCCTCGCGGCCCTTTGACCGCGACCGCAACGGCATCGTTATTTCGGAGGGTGGGGCACTTTATATTGTTGAACGCCTGAGTGACGCGCTGGCGCGCGGGGCCCGCATCATCTGCGAAATTGCCGGCTACAACATGAATTCGGACGCCACGGACGCCGTCCTGCCAAATCCCGACCGTCAGGCCGAATGCATGTTTGCCGCGATTGCGCGAAGTGGTCTTGAACCCGCCGATATCGGCCTCATCTCGACCCACGCCACGGCCACTCACCAGGGTGACGCCCAAGAGTGCGCCGCGCTGCGCCGGGTCTTTGCCAACTGCCCGGACACGTATTTTAACAACACGAAGAGCTTCATCGGCCACGCGATGGGCGCCGCTGGCGCGCTCGAGCTGGCGGGCAATCTGGGCACGTTTACGGATGGCCTCATCCACCCGACCATCAACTTGGATAATCTTGACCCCGCGTGTGAATTGCCCAATCTGGTGTCAGGCCAAACGCGCCCCGTCTCCGGCGTGCGCGCCATCCTCAACAACTCCTTCGGCATGCTCGGCATCAACTCCGCCGTGGTCGTCACCTCTTATCAAGGCACTTAGGCGCTGAGGCACTTAGGCACTGAGAATTTAAGACACAAAACTCGAAACACCAAACCCGAAACTTATGGCAGTAGCTGTTACCACTCCCGACGAAGTCAAAAAGATTGTCCTGGCGATCATTGCCGACATCGCCCCCGACGAGGACTTGAGCAACGTCAAGCCCGAGGTCCGCCTGCGCGACCAGCTGGAACTCGATTCGATGGACTTTTTGGACATCGTCATGGAACTCCGGAAGAAATACGGCATTGAAGTGCCCGAGGCGGATTACCCGAAACTGGCGAGCCTGGACAGTTGCGCGGAGTATTTGCTGCCGAAGTTTGGGAAGTGATTTTTGAATTTCTTTGAAGGCTCGGATATGTCCCCTTCAGACAATGCTCAACCTTTGGTTCAAAAGAGCTCCGGTAAGTGGACTGGGCGTCGAAAGAATGCTATAAGAGCGTTGATAGTTCTGAGTTATTTGTTTTCGTGCATTTTACCAGCCTTTCTATTCGGGCAATCTTCGGCAACGTATCTCTTGTATCCATTTGCTACGGCAACTGCTTTTGCATTGGGGCTCAGCGGAATTCATGACCCGGGTAACTATCCAGTAATTTGTGGAGTCGTCGTCTTTGTTTTGTTCTTTTGGATGCTAATACGGCCCCGATGGGTGATTGCCGTCTTTTTGATCCTGTATTTTTTGACCGGTGCTTTTTACATGTATTCGCTTAGCTTGATTCCAGCCCATTAGGCACCAAATTACCATTCTAAGTCATGGGCTTGACAACCACAATGGTTCCGTTATGGTTCCAGCATGGCTACCATCACCCTCAAGGGCATACCCTCCTCTCTGCACCGGGCGCTCAAGCAGCGCGCAGAGCGCAACCATCGGAGCCTCAATCAAGACATACTTTTTGCGCTGAAGGACTCCATTATTGCACCGCCAGAAAATGCGCAGCAACTGCGCGAGCGCGCCCAACGTTTCCGCGACTCCCTTGGTTTTATGACCACTCCGGAGGAAATTGACGCAGCCAAACGCGAGGGGCGCGAATGATTGTGGTGGATGTGAATGTGTTGGCCTATATATGGTTGCCGGATCCTTTGTCCGCAGCGGCGAATGCCTGCCATGTCAAAGATGAACATTGGGCGGCACCCTTGCTATGGCGTTCCGAGTTTTGCAACATCTTGGCCCACTATCTTCGAAAGGGCCTGGTGAACGTGGCGGGTGCGAAGGCGGCTTATCAGAATGCTGAATTCACATTGAAGAAGCTGGAGTATGCGGTGACCGTTGACGAAGTACTGGCGTTGGTTTCCCAATCCACTTGCACGGCCTACGATTGTGAATATGTAGCTTTGGCGCAACGATTGGGCGTTAGGCTCGTGACCAAAGACACCAAACTTGCTAAGGCATTTCCCCAAGTCGCGATTGACTTGGAGGCGTTCGTGAGGCCATAAGCTCCCTACTTCGCCCCCCATGCAAATCCTCGAATTCGCCTTCACCTGCTATTCCGTTACCGCGATGCCTCGGGCGCGGAGCTTTTACGAGAAAGTTCTGGGCTTGAAGCCGGCCAAGGTTTTTGGCGACGAAAAGACTGCCTGGGTGGAATACGAAGTTGGCCCGCACACGCTGGCGATCACGAATATGGCGCCGGATTGGAAGCCGTCAGCCGACGGCGCTGCGGTTGCTTTGGAGGTGGCGGATTTCGATGCGGCCGTTACGGAATTGAGGGCGGCGGGCGTCAAATTTGCCATTGAGCCGACTGATACTCCAGTTTGCCGGATGGCGATCATCTGTGATCCTGATGGCAGCAAAATCTGCATCCATCGGCGCAACCCGGTCAAATTGCCCAATGTCAGTTAAGGACTTTTGGGGGATGGATTTTTAAACACGGAGTACATGGAGGACACGGAGGAGGTTGTTCTATACTCACGCGCCGCTCGCGTCTCCACCCGGATCCGAACCCGTCTCGGCGTCGCCGCCGAATTTTGCGGAGATCCAATCGCCGAGAAGGTTTACCCGCAGGACGAAGGCGGTATAGACGACAATGAGCACGGCCCAGCAGTAGTAACCGAGGAATTGGTAATTGTGCCGGACCTGGAGGTCGGTCCAGTCGAATTGGTCCATGAGCTTGTTGATGTCGCCATTGTTGTCGTCCTCGCCATTTATCAGCGAGCCCATGGGCAGGTCCTCCTGAAAGTGATAGACCTTGTTCCAAAAGACGACGATGTGGAGAAAGGCGGTCGCGCCGATGACGAAGAAGACATACCGACAAAAGCCCCAGCGGAATTTATCCGGCAGTTGCACATAGAAAGTGCACATTAGCGCGGTGCTCAGGTAGAACTCGCCGCCGACGCCGCCAAAGGCGCTCCACCAGAATTCCTGCTGATTGGCGTTCATGCGCCACGTCATGTAATACTGCAGGGCCGCCAGCACCACGGCGGCGATCATCGGCCAGATTTTGCGCTCGATCCAGCCCGTTACGAACAGGGCCACAAAGAGGGCGAGCAGGCCGAAATAGACGAAGGGGGAATACTCGTCCTCGACGGGGGTCCAGCCGAAGGGCAGTGGAGTCGCCTTGCGCCCGCACAACCAGGCGGCGGTGGCATGACCGAATTCATGCACCCAGATTTGAAAGCCGATCAAAAAGGAACCGAGTTTGCTTTCGTTGATCCAGTAGACGGCGACCAGGAGCAGTGGCGGCACAAAGACGTTGGTGCGCCAGTTGCCAAAGGCGAACAACGGATGGGTTTCGGCATCCGGCTTGTCCAAAACAGACAGGTTGATGGGATTGAGGTCGCTCAAGGAGTTCTTATGGAATTTAGCCCGGTGACCTTGGGCAAAGCCAGCCCGAAAAAGCGGAAAACAAGCCCCAAGGCGTCAATAGAATTCCAAAATGAACTTTGTCTTGCCCCCAATTTTCTGATTTCTCCCTGTTACGCATGTCCTCGGCCCACAAAAACCTCTTGCAACAGCGCTTGGCTGACTATTATTCCGGGAAAACTAAAACGATTTCCCATGCGGAACTAATGTGCCGAGTGCGTGGTCAAACGAAGGGAGCGAAATCATGCCTGAAGAAGTAACCGAACTGGTGCGACAGCAGGCGCGCAAATACTTTTCGCCGGAAGACGCGGCGTTGGTGCTGGACGAATTCGAGCCTACGGGTTTGCCGCTGATCAATAATAACGGAGAGCGCGTACACTTGGCTGTCCTCTATTTGTCGAAGGGAAGGCTGGCCTTGTTTGATGAGACATGGAGCCTCGCCAAAATTGACTGGCGCGACACCTTGGTCGCAGCGGGCTTGGCCAACGAAGACTGGCCTGAAGTTTTGCGGCAAAGTGTAATTCGTCCGTAAGTGTCTTAGCCTTAAGCGTTGAGCGTTGAACATTAAGCGTTGAGCGTTTAACGTCCGCCCTCCGAACTCCCCTCTCCGCGCTCCCTGCGCCCCGCTAACTCCATGGCCACGCCTGCCGATACTCATTTCGACGCCGTCATCATCGGCGCGGGCATGTCTGGCCTCGCCGCCGGCATCCGGTTGGCCTTGTTTGAGAAGAAGGTGGTCATTCTCGAGCGTCACAACGCCGCCGGCGGGCTGAACAGTTTTTACTTTAAGGACGGACGCAAGCACGACGTTGGCCTTCACGCGATGACCAATTTTGTTCCGCCCGGCCCCCGCGCCAAGGGCGCGCCGCTGACCAAGCTTTTTCGCCAGTTGCGCCTGACACGCGAGGACTTTGACCTCGCGGAGCAAAACGGCTCGCGCATCGCCTGGCCGGGCGAGAGCCTGCGGTTTACGAATGATTTTGCGGTGCTCGAAAGCGAGGTCGCCCGGGCCTTTCCGCAGGAGATTGATGGCTTTCGCCGGCTCGATGCCGCCATTCGAGCGTCCGCAGCCGAGTCGCTGGCCCTCGATGCCGTGCCGCGGTCGGCCCGGGCCGTGGTGGGCGAATTCCTCCACAACCCGGTGCTCGTGGACATGCTGCTGCTCCCCCTGATGTATTACGGCAGCGCGCAGGAGCACGACATGGAGTGGCCGCAGTTCTGCATTATGTGGCAGGCGTTGTACCGCGAGGGCTTCGCGCGGCCCTTCGAGGGCGTGCGCAAAATCATCCACGCGCTCACGAACAAATACCGCGAGCTCGGCGGCAAACGGGTCATGAAATGCGGCGTGAAACAACTGCTCGTTCGCGATGGCCGCGTGCATGAAATCGTCCTCGACGACGGCCGCACGCTCACCGCCGACAAAATCATTTCCAGCGCCGGGCTGGTCGAAACGCTGCGACTGTGCGACGACCAGTTGCCGGAGGTGGAGGCAAAAGCCATTGGGCGCCTGTCCTTTGTCGAGACGATTACGATGCTCGACCAGCAACCGCGCGCACTGGGCTGGGACGATACCATCATATTCTTTAACGACGCCGAGCGGCTGCACTATCTGCGCCCGCCGGAATTGGTGGACCCGCGCAGCGGGGTTATTTGCTGTCCGAACAATTACCAGTATTCTGGTGGACGCCAGTTGTCGGAGGGCATTTTACGGGTTACGGCCCAGGCGAATTTCGACCGGTGGATGGCGCTGGTGCCTGATGCCATGGCCTATGCGGCAGAGAAGAAAGAGTGGTTCGCGCGGCTCCAGGCGGAAGCGTTGAAATTCCTTCCCGGACACCACACCCTCCCTGGGCTGGAAAAGCATACTCTGGCGACCGACATGTTCACCCCGCGGACGGTGCAGCATTTTACCGGGCATTTGGCCGGGGCGATTTATGGCTCCTCGCGCAAGGTCCGCGATGGCCGCACGCATTTGAGCAATTTATTCCTTTGCGGTACGGATCAGGGATTTCTGGGGATCACGGGCGCGATGCTCAGTGGCATTACGATGGCGAATGTGCATGTGCTGGGGGCGGGCGGTCGGGATTAGCGCCGGTTTAAATATATTGCGGGCGATTTGCGGATGCCGCTGAGATGGAGCGGAGTGCTACAGCAGCGGACTGGAATTTTCTCGCGCGAAGCCGCGAAGTCGCGAAGCGCTACTGTTCCGCCTCCTCGCGGCTTCGCGTGAATCCTCGGTGACCTGTTTTAGTTGCATAAGTGCTCCGTCGCGCCCCAACCAATCGAATGGGTTGCGGAATTCCTAAATCCGCTCTAGTTGGCCTGAGTCCGTTTCAAAATTTCCAGCACTCGGAGTACCGCCGGCTCATCCGGTCCCAGGGTGGGGCGGAGGGCGAAGAGGGCGCGGACCACTTTTTCGTAGGCAATTTCCTTGCCGGTTTCCGCCTTGTATAGATGCCGCGCGTACCGCACCGCGCGATCAATGAGCTTTAAATTACTGGCCCGCACATACGTCATCAGATTTCCGCGGCAGCGTCCGAGGCGGGCCATTACGGCAGTCGAGTGGGCGTTCAACAGCATTTTCAAATGCAAGTGTGCAAAAAGAATTCCCCCTGGTGGAATCGGAAAGGATAATTCGGAGGCACTGATGGAATCTTTGGTTTGAAAGCGCAGATAGTCCTCGTCAATTTCGACGTCCACCGTATACGAATCATGCTGCTTTGTTCTTGTCGTTCGGTTGACAATTACCTGGTCGGAAAAATCGTAACCTTGGAGCCATGCGCGAGAAGTCAGTTTTTCCAGGCCCGGCCATTCGAGTGTGCGGGGCTCACGCAGTAATAATGCCCGCCAGGCCGCTGCGGAGTTGTAAGTGCCTGGAAGTTGAAGATAGGTGAGACTGGCCGGCTGTTCCTGGGCAAAAGTATTCTCAAAGGCTGCCAGGCTGAAAGTCGGTGACCGCTCGGTGGTATCGGTCATGGTGGTCAGGCCGGTGGTCCGGGTGCGGTAGAGCGTGTATTCCCCATTTTGGTATACTTTTGCTTCGTCGTTGGTCAGCCCGACAAGGGCCCCATAATGACTACGGTCGTCGTCGTTGAGGAAATGCCGAAAAGCTCCGATCGCCGGCGAAATCCTCTCCGGCTCATGATGGTATTCGAGTGCGAGACCGACGGCCGCGAGCAACACCGTGCTCGCCTGCATCCGCGTGCTGCCCGCCAACGCCATTGGCCCGACATGAAGGTTGAGCTTCTTGATCCGCAGGTCGTCCAGCACGCGGCGCGACCGCTCGACCGCGGCCCGCAGTTGCTCATCCGGATTGCAATAGAGGAACCATGGCGCGTTGGGCGAAACTGCCGCCGCGCGCTCGACGGCGCCGATGACCCAGGGTGTCTCGCCACCCTCTGTAGAGGCGATAAGCAGGTCGCCTTCGGCAAAACCCAGTTCATCCAATTGCCGCGCGCCGTATTCCGGGAAATCCTCGAAATTCTCGATGGACCTAATCAACGCTGCGTCCCCGCCGGCCATGAAGCCAATGACGCGCTCCGCCAATTCCAGCGGCAACATTCCTGCCCGCCCCAGCCATTCCGCCGCCAGCGACAACCTGCCCGTCGCGCCACAGCCACAGAGGAACACGCGTTTGCCGGCAGCGAAGGTCTTATTTACGGCCCCTGCCAATTCAACCACGCCCCCGGCTTTCGCCTGAAACCGCTCCAACGCCGCCACATCCACCGCCTGCAACGCCCGCAACGCTGCGGGCAAATCGTTCTGCGCCTGTTCGGACAGATTTGCCGTCAGCGGATGAAAGGCCTCGGTGTCAAGCACGCCGAGCTGGTATTGCGCGGCCAGCGCAAGAAATTCATCGGCGGTGTCGGCGGTGGGCATGGAAAAAGGCAGAATTAAGAATTAAGAATTAAGAAAATGGAACACAATGCCAAGAAAGTATCGTTTGGGGGTCAATCGGGTAACGAAATCAATTGGCCAAAGCTTTCGTTTGACTCGTCATGCACTGGACAGGGATGGTATAATCAAAACATGGACATCGCCCAGGAACTGGTTGAGGCCGCGCAGGAACTCGCCGAACGGACTTCCAAGTTGAAGTTCGCGCCGCCCGTGGCCTACGTCTATCGCCCGCTCGAATACGCTTGGCGCGCCCATGAGGCCTATTTGCGCCGCCACGGCAATGGCGAAAAAAAGGTCGTATTCCTGGGTATGAATCCGGGCCCCTTCGGCATGGCGCAGACCGGCGTTCCCTTCGGCGAGGTCAAAGCCGTGCGGGACTGGGTGGGGGTTTGTACACCGGTGGACCATCCCGTGCGTGAGCATCCCAAGCGGCCGGTGCTGGGCTTTAATTGTAAACGCTCGGAGGTCAGCGGCAAGCGGCTTTGGGGTCTGTTCGCCCAGCGGTTTGGCACGGCGGAGAACTTTTTTAAGGACCATTTCGTGGTTAATTACTGCCCATTGCTGTTCCTGAGCGAAACCGGCAGCAATCTCACCCCCGACAAATTCAAGGGCGAGTCCGCCGAGGCGCTCTTTGCCGCCTGCGACACCCATTTGCGGCGGGTGGTGGCGGACATGCGCGCGACCTGGGTGGTCGGGATCGGGGCCTTTGCCGAGGAACGTGCGCGCCAGGCGCTGCTGGGGCACGGCGTGGCCATCGCGCGCATTCCCCATCCCAGCCCGGCCAATCCGCAGGCGAATAAAGACTGGCCCGGCGCGGCGACGAAGGCCATGGTCAAGCAAGGCGTGTGGGAATGAGGTTTTCGAAAGGGCATCGTAATGAGAACATTTAAGATCAATTTGCTCGATGGAATTCTGATTATTGCTCTTTTGGCTCTTGTCGGAGTAATAGTGTTTGAATACCACAGGGATGGATTCGTGGATAATTTGGGGCCTGCTCTTGTCGCAGGAGTGGCGGGTGTTTTGGGCTATCTCCAATATCGGAAGGGGTATTCAAAGAAGCCTTAATAGTGACATTTCGGAATTATTTGGATACACCCTTTAGTCCATGCCCGCCAATTCCCAGCCCCCATTTTCCCAATATCGCGAAGGACTTGCGGTGGTATGGCGGAGCTTGTGGGTCAATATCGCGCTGGCTGCCATTAAGATGGGCGTGGGGTTGGTGGCGCGTTCGCAGGCGCTGGTGGCCGACGGCCTGCACAGCCTCGCGGACTTGGCGGGCGACATCGCGGCGCTGCTGGGTTTGAAAATCGCCGAGAAGCCCGGCGACGAGGACCATCCCTATGGCCATCACAAATTTGCCAGCCTGTCGTGCCTATTCGTCGCGGTGCTGCTGCTCGGTTTTTGCGCGCTGCTGATTTGGAACTCGGTGCATAATTTGCAGGAGCATGGGGACGAAGTGCCCGGGGCGGCGGCCCTGTGGGTGGCGCTGGTGGCGATGGTGGTAAAGGAGTTTTTCTACCGCTATGCCTCCCGCGAGGCGCGACGACTGAAATTGCGCGTACTCAACGCCAACGCGCTCGACCATCGCGCCGACGCCCTGGCCTCGCTGCTTGCGGTTGGTGCCATTGGCGCAGCCCGGCTTGGCGGGCCCTCGTGGGCGTTTATGGACAAGGTCACGGGCCTGCTGCTCGGCGGCTATCTGGCGGCGTTTGGCGTGAAGATTCTGTGGCAGTCGTGCGCCGACCTGCTCG
>Ga0265319_1001590_pt1 | contig 13279 bp, 18 predicted proteins | sample 4824metaG_FD_192443 | JGI IMG/M metagenome (GOLD analysis project Ga0265319, IMG submission 192443) | Rhizosphere microbial communities from Carex aquatilis grown in University of Washington, Seatle, WA, United States - 4-8-24 metaG | ecosystem: Host-associated > Plants > Roots > Rhizosphere >...
AGCGCCCGAAGGGTGAAGCATGCGTAGCCACCGGTTGATCGAGCTCGGGTAAAACTGCGTCGTGGCCGTGTACCCCCCATACCAGATCGAGTTCTACGAAGACGAAGCGGGCAACGAACCAGCCCTTGTCTTCATGCGCTCCCTTCCGGGCGTGAAGAAGCGCGCGATCGGCGTGGCCATCAACGAAGTTCTGCAATACCTCGGGCCCGATGTTGCGGAGGGAAACTTTGGCCGCAACCTGGGCGGTGGCCTGTACGAGTTCAGGCTCGATCAGGACGCCGAGCAGATCCTCCGCCGAAGCGGAAAGGAACCGAGGCCTGAGAGGGACGCGGGAAAGATCCTGCTCAGGTTGTTCTTTCATCCACACGGCGACAAGCTGCTTCTGCTCCTTTCCGGCTATGACAAGGGCGAGCGGCCCAGCAGGAGCAGCCAGCAAGAGCAGATCCACGAAGCCAAAGCGATGCTCAACCGTTGGAAAGAACGAGAGAAGGCGATCGCAGCGGTGCGCAAGAGCGGCCGGCGCACGCGTTGACTCTATGGCCTTTACGCCATACCCTTTGGAGTGATGGAGCGGCATGCGATGGCCACCAAGTTCACCGATGTCATGCGCGAGATCGAGGCGGAGGCGCGCGCTGAAGGGCCGGAAGCCGTCAAGGAACTCGAAACCTTCCGTGCGCACTTTCGCCTGGGCCGCCAGATCGCCGAAGCGCGGCGCGCGCGGCATTTGACCCAGAAGCAGGTCGCGAGGATTGCCAGCATCGACCAGGCAGACGTTTCGAACATCGAACGCGGCACGGCGAACCCGACGTTCACCACCTTGAATGCCGTGGTGTCCGCCGTCGGGATGGAGATCGACATCACGAAGAAGCGGCGCACCCGATAAGGAGCGGCCAGAAACTCGACCTTCGGATGCCGCGATAAAGTCAGCGTGATCACGAAGCCTGAGGGTCGATTAATCACGTTCTCTGCGGGGCGCATCGCGTCAGCGGAATCGTTGACGCGGGGCACGACGCTCAGAAGGGGTGGGTCGGTCAAGTAGACTCGGGGACGGGGACTGTTGATCCCCTCCGGAGTGCACGGTCACTCCCCGCTACTTGGTGATCGTGATGTCGTAGTCACAGTGTGAGAAAAGCATCGGGTCCGTCGCAACGATGGACTCCTTGCCCGAGACCGAACCGGCTTGGAGCGTGAGGGTAGTGGAGACAATCGTACTGATGCCGCTCGCCTTGGTATCGCAGATCAGACTGGACTCACAGGTCGAAGACCCCACGTTGATCTCGCAATGCGGCCAGCCCCCATCCGCGCCGGAGCCGCCTGCGATCGCCCCATCGTTCTCGATGGTCACCATCTGATCGGGGATGCTCGGACAGGGATCGGCCCCAACCACCGTGAAGTGCTGCACGTACGTCCCCGACGGGATCAAGCAGACGTTTGCCGTACGCGCGCCACAGGCCACGGGGGTCAGAAGAAGGAGCGACCAGTCAACGGCAACGACGCAGAGTTGGCGCGTGCTCATTGGACTGAACAACGTAAGAGGATCGCCCACTGCGTCAAGGCGGCGGTTCAAAACGGGTCGTCGACGTTGAACGAACGGATCGTGCCCCCTTGCGCGACCTGCTGGACGTTCCCCTTCCACTGCGCGTCCCCGCGCCAGCCACTTCCGCCGACCCCACGTTGATTGCCCCCTTCTCCGCCGTTTGCGTCAAGAGTCCGATGGGCTCATCGACTTGCGCCGTATTCCCCCGGTAAGAAGTCGACGTCGGAAAATAACGCTTGATAGATGCGCACGCGCTCGGGTGCAGTCTCGAAAACATGCAGCTTTACAGGGGCAGCGAGGAGCTCGCGCGACAGAAGTTCGCACCCAGCCGAACCAAATCTTCACGAGTTGACGTCGGCGGCCGACAAGGACAAAGAGTGCGCCGCTGCGCGGCTCGTACCGCATCCGCTCACGCACCATGGCCGATAAGCGATCAAGTCCGTAGCGCATGTCGACGGGCTCGAGCGCCACGAATACCTGCACGCTGGCCGGGATCATTGGCCCACACCTCCGAGCGCACGGACCACATCGCTCAGCATCAACGCGTCGAATCCGCGCAGCACGCGGATCCTTGCCGCGCCGATCTCCACGACCATCTCGACCGCCTCCGCCCTTGGCCGGGTCCGCAGGGGCAAGAATAGAGGTGCCTCGCCCGACGATCGGGTCCGTCGCTCAGGCCGCGCGCGGGCGCAGCTTTCCGTCGAACTCGGTGTCGTCGGCGACGGCGACTTGGCCGCTCGCCGCAGTAGCGACGACGCCCAATGGAGCGTCGACGCCTTGCAGCCCTCGCTCGTCGCGAAATCCTCGGCAGAAAGCCAGCTCGCGCGCCATTCCCGAATGCGCTCCACCCACTTCGCTTCCGCCTCCTTCGTCATGTGCGACAACCTGCCGCCGAATCGACCCTCGCGGAAGAACGCCTCTTCGCGCAGCGGTTACAACAGGGCGTCGACATCGGCGGGGGATCTCCTCGACCGACCGCGTGCCACGTCGACCGCTGCTCTTCTACACGCCCCTCGTGGACGGCTTACGAAGGAACGACTTTCTCACCACGACAGCGCGCGCTCGGCGTCCAGGCCGTGATGACCCGCGATTCGCGGGGCCGCGCCCACCTCGTCCAGACGCAAAAGCCCCGCGGCCGGTCCGACCAGGGAAAAGCCGATCAAGGGCCCGAGAAGCAATCGGAGGGGCTTGAGCAGTACAACTTGCAAAAGGCGCCATCCGCCGTCGGGCAACCATATCCGCATACGAGATCCACCCCCCCGACCGCGCCAACGCCGTCGCTCGCTGCTAGGCCGAAGCACGCACCGCCGTCTCCGGTACAGTCTTGACACGCTGCGCCGTTGCTGCCGCAGGCGATGTCTTGCGAGCCCATAACGCAGAGGGCCCCGTAGCAACAGCCGATGCAATTCGTAGCGTTGCATTGCCCCGCGCCCTCACAGTGTCCGCCCGTCGAAGCGGCGACGCAGTGGCCGCCATTCGTCCCCGGCGAGCAGCGTTGGCACGGACCGCCACCGCTTCCGCAATAATTGTCCTGCAATCCCTCGAAACATTGAGTCGAATTACCCCCACCGCCGTCGTCCACGCTGTAGCAGCAACCAGCGCAATTCTCAGGTGTACACGTAACCCCCAAATCGCGCTGGCAGCCACCGCCAACGCATGACTCGCCGGATGAGCACGTCGCACAGGCTTCGCCGTTCGAGCCGCACGGAATGCCCGGGGATCCTGCAGGGGGAATGTTAGTGGAACCTCCGGGCGGTAGGAAACAGCCGCCGTCGTCCAGACAGCATCCACCACCACAGGTAAAAGGACCGCACAGTGCGCTACTCGTTGCACCGCCGTCGACCCTTGATGCGACCGATGGAGCGTCCTCGGTTGTAGCGTCAACGCCGGCAGCGCCGGTCTCCTCCGTGCCGCCGCCTGTGTCGGATACGGAGGACCGGGCGTCTGGACCAGCTTGAGCATCGCCGTCGACCCTTGACGCGACGCCTGAATCGGCGCCGGTTGTAGCGGCAACGTCCCCGAAGCTGGTCGTATCCGAGCCACCGCCTGTGTCGGATACGGACGATCCGGCCTCTGGAAGACGTTGAGCATCGCTGCCAACCGTCGATGTATCGGATATGGCCGATCCGGCCTCTGGAAGACGTTGAGCATCGTTGCCAACCGTCGATGGGGCGGCTGAATCGGCGTCAGTTGTGGCGTCAGCGCCGGCGAAGCTGGTCCCATCCGTGCCGCTGCCTGTGTCGGATACGGAGGATCCGGCGTCTGGATGAGGTTGAGCATCGTTGTCGACCAACGAGCCGCCACAGCCAAGCCCTAGGAACGCGACAGCAAAACTGGTCAGGAGGCGCATAAAGACAAGTGATGGCCAAGGGTCGGACGATCCGTCAACGCCAGCCTCATGTCGCAGTCAGGGTAGGCGGTCCGCTGCAACAACCTGCGGCTTGCGAAATTCCAGCAATACGCCTTCACGCATCTGGCCCGGTGCCAATTCCGCTTCTTGCTGCGCAAGCGCTCCCTCACCATCGAATGCGCGGATCCGCCATTGCCCTGACATCATGTTTGCCAGACTCCAGTGCCCTCCCAAAGACGCCACCGACTCTCTGCGCGAGATCCCCGTTTGTCGTTCGTCCATCAAGACCGTGAAGCTCTCGACGGGACTCCCGTCCGGTCTCATGGCGCTGCCGCTGAGCCCACCGACGACCGGCATGACAACGATAGCTTCGTCGCCAGGGCGGACGTTGCGCAGCACCGCCAGTCCTCCCGTCGGATCCTCGGCGCGAACTGCACATGCGACTCCGCTCGCAAGGCCCCCGAGAACGAACCGACCCTCCTCATCGCTCAGGACGCGGGCGCCAACGGCCGCGCCCGATTGTGCAGACAAGTGCTGCTCGCTGGTGACCTGACATGTGGCGCTGACCCAAGCGTCCCGTACAGGCTGCTGCGCCGAGTCCACGACGCGGCCGCGGATCGTCGCATTTTCGACGACGATCGTCCTCCGCGCAGCCGCTCCTGCTGCGACCTCGACGATCTCACCCAACGAACCATTGCCTCCAGAGGGGCCAGACACTCGCACGCGATAGCGACCTGCACCCACGGGCGAAATTCGGAAGTGCCCATCGCCTTCGGGTACCGCGGACATCACGGCGGGCCCCATCCAAAACGGAAAACCTTTTTTTTCAATCGAACCAATATCCGCAGTAAGCCCTTCGGGCACTTGAAACTGCTCGTGCCCCCCGGCAGCCTCGCGAACAGGCTCAGCCGTCACCGTTACGCCGTTCACTGGTTCTGAATTCGCGGTCTGAACTGTGACTAGAATCGAGCCATTTCCGGTGAGTCTAAGAATAGCGTCCACCTTCCCCATTCCATCGCGCAGGTCTACCGCGACAGCCTTTCCTTCGTAGCCAGCCTCCGGTACGAGGGTATAGATGCCGGGGTTAAGCAAGCCGGCAACCTCAGAGCGGCCCTGCCAATCAGAGACGAGTTGCATGCTGGTGGTACGCGAGCTTCCATCTCGAATGGGCCAGATCAGCTGAAAGCGCATCCCTGGAAGCGGATGGTCCGCCTCGTCGGCCACGTGGACGACCAAGTCGAGTCCCACGCCGACCTTCCACACGAGGTTGTCCATATCGGAATCGAAGACATCCAGACTCGTCGGTCCCTCGTTCAACACGTGCTGCGCGCACTGAACGATGACGTGGTACGAGCCGCGAGGTACCGCCGGAAAGTGAACACCTCCAGCCGCTTCAATTCTCGCAACCAGGGAAGGCACGGCGGACCGCTGCGGCATCCCTTCCGTCGCGTAAGGCGGATCATAGATCGACCGAATCCCTGGCGGACCGAGGGTGACGGAGCCCTGGGGACAGGGCTGGCCATCGGCACGAAGCATAACCTGGCCGGTTACTTGAGCAGCCGACGACAAAGTCACTGTAACGTGCTCGACGCTCTGGGCAACGCCCACCTGGACTTGGGCTGTAGACCGGCCTCGCCAGCCGCGAGCCTCGCCAACGATACTGTAGGTACCGGGCTGGAGCCCTTGAATGGTAAATGCGCCATTGGCCGCGCTAGTGACCGGCCGAGGAGTTGCGAGGTTTGGTCTGCCCGCGAGGACCGCCCGGACCTCGACATCCGGTAGAGTGCGTCCGTCGTGCTCGGCGACTACGGTCCCCTGCACGCTGGAGCCCGGGAGCAGGGCCAAGACTAAATCGCGACTTGGCGCGACGTGGGACGTGTTCGCAGGCGCGTAGCCGAAGGCCTCGGCAGTGATATTGACCACTCCAGGTTCGATCCGAAGGCCAAACCGCCCGTTGATATCGGTCTGGACAATAACCGGAAATTGGCGAGACAGAACTTGCGTCACGCGGATCACCGCTCCGGCAATTGGACCACCCGTTGCGTCCACCACACCGCCAACTAGCGTAGCACCACCTCGCTCGAGGATGATGTCGATTGCAGTTAGGGCCGACGCCCCAGTAAGACTCACGTCCTTGCCGTCTCTTGCAAAACCAGGCAAAAAACCTTCCGCTTGGGCCCCGATCGCGTAGTCCCCGACCTCCAACGGCACCAGCTCATAGCCGCCATTTGGTTCGCTTTCCACGCAAACCGTATGAACCGCGTAGCCCGCAGGGAAGGTCACGCCTGTTGCGCAGATACGAGCGCTTCGGACCGGTGAGCCCTCCCGCGTCCGGACCGTTCCCGAGATAGACAAAGGCCGCCGGTCTGCCGGTTCCCTCACCGGAGAGGTCGGCTTCTGACCCTCTGCTGCCGTCGCAACCATACGCATGCCACCCGCTCGCTCGCGTCGGCTCCAAAGCACTAAACAAGCACACGCCGCGAGAGCAACAACCCCCAGAGCCATCCGGCGCTTCGCCCGAACCATCCTCGTAACAACCCTCGCTCGGCCATCGGCCATTCCGGCGCAACACACACCGTTGACCATTTAGTGCCGCACCGTGCCCGATCGATCACTTGTGGCGAGGCCGCGACGATGTGCCCCGCCGCTCAATCGCGCGCCAGTTCTTGACGCGCTTCCAGTTTGCGTCGCAGAGTGGCCTTCGCCCGACGAATCCGACTCGCTACGGTGCCGGAGGGAAGCCGAAGTCGCTTCGCAGCCGCCGCCATGGTCAGGCGCTCGAAATAGACTAGCCGAAGTATTTGCTCCAATTCAGGCGCCAACTCGGCAATGGCACCGGTTAGGTCCCGTAAGCTCGTCTCAAGTGTCAACCACGATTCTTCGATTGGCGGGTCTTCGGTTTGCGTGTCAATCTCGGCTCTTGGTTCTATTTTTATGCGCCGGCGAAGTTCCGCATAAACAAGATTGCGCGCGATGCCCAATAAAAATGTTGTAACGCTCGAGTCGGCACGAAACTGGGGCCCCTTTTCGAGAAAAATAACCAACGTCTGCTGAACGACATCCTCAATGTCCCGTCGTAGTCGCCGACGCACGAACCGACGCAATTCGGGTACGTGTCGACTGACCAGGTCCAGTCCAGCATGCACATCGCCACGCCGCCAGTTGCGCAGGCATTCGAGGTCAGCAACCGAAGCCATCTCCTCAAACCCCTTTCTTCGAGACGCGCCAAGACGTTAGGAAACGTCATCGCGCGCGTCACGTGCCCCATTCGATCGATAGCTCGTCGGCGACGCTGCCACAGCTTCGCGTCCTACGTCAAGACAGGCCATGCGAGTGCCGTCGCCGCAAGCAAGTGCCCCAAAGACGGACGGCGCGGCGCAGCCTGATCGCCGAGGGGTGCGCATGAAGGCGCTTGCGGTGGCATCACCCTCTCTTCGGTGCGCGGTGACTTTTGCGCTTTCATTAGACCTAGATCTAAGAGAAGCCCGAAAGAATGCGGTTGAACTTTAGGTGCCCGCGCGAGCGTACGTGGAGTGATCAATTCCTAGCGCGAGACACTTAACCCTGGAGTCTGCAAGCGCGCCACGCACACTTGGGGCGGCACTGACCACCTTTCACCGTTTACATCATGGTGGGGGGCGGTTGGTGTGATACTAGATTGGTCGTCCAGTTGAAGCGCTGCACGAGGACCTCGCCAAGGCATTGGAGCGGGGGCGAAGCTTTGGTCGGCGGCCGCAGAGTGTTTCGTAATCTCGAACTCACGAAGAGGGAAAAGCCATGTTCAACTCAAGCACGATAAGGTGGATGCTGGCGGCAAGCATTGCCGCGGTCGCAGCTGTTCAGGCTACTGACGCGTACGCTACATGCACTGGTTGCCCGGTGGGTAAGACGCGAACGGACACTTTCGGTTCAGTAAGCTGGTCCTCGGCGCTCAGCTTTCCGAGCGTTTGTAGCTCTACCGGATGGGTCGGCACGGGCGATGACTCGCAGGGTAAAGGTAATTATATTGAAGTGGACCTCGACACGACCAGCTGGTGCATGGAGGCGGAGGGGTATCAGAACAGCACGCCCACCGCGGCTTGTGCCATTACCTGCGACTACAATGCAAACCAATGCGGTTACGCCTGGAATAGTACTACGGCCTGCAACCCGGACAACACTGTCCGATACCACTGCGTAACCTGCATTTAGTCGGCGGTGAGCAACAGGCGCGAAGCGTCGGGGTAGACGCGTCGCCCCATCCGCCGCCACTCGGCGTGTCGTGGTCGATGCGACAGTGACCCATTCCGCGTTGCGTCCGATTCCGTAGACGCCGTACGGAATCGCCTTACCGAGGCGGCGCCGCGTGAGTAGGTCAAGCGTCCCCAGTGCGTCTGCTGCTGCTCGGCGAACCGAGCAGCGGCAACGCACGCATGGCCCGCCGCGACCATGCGTGTCCGACTCCTGAAAGTGACGGACGGACGAACTGTCGGCCATCAGCTTAGCTATGCGCGATCGTAGAGGTTTGTCGACCATGTTGCCGGGGTTCGTGATGGCAGCATGTTGCATCGCCTGCGGAAGCCGCACTGCACTCCTCACGGGAAAGGACGTCATCACCCGTGAAACGGAGAAGGCGTCCGAGGCAGGCTCTGGCGCCGCGGCGGGAGGGGTACCGGGCGTCGGCGGTATGCCGGCAAGCGCGGACGCGGGGCCAGTACAGCCTATCTATGTCGCGGATGACACGGGTCTCTTGTCGCGCTTCGTTCCATCGAACGCCTCATTCACCCCGGTCGGGCACATCGAGTGCTGGCCCGATGCGGGCACGATCCCATCGGCGATGGCTGTCGACCGCTCAGGCACCATCTACCTTGTCTATGGCGACACTCGCGCTGGCTACCGTGCCGACCGTGTGGACGCGGCCAACGCTTCATGCGGGCAGTCGGTGGTGTCGAGCCAGATCGCGAGCATCAACCCAAACGGCATGGCGTTCTCGGCCGATCCCAGTGGCCGGGGTGAGACGCTTTATGGACTTGTTCTGGATTCCCGTACATTTGCGGAGCTGGTGTCAATTGACGTTGGCACCTTTGCGGCAAATCCGATTGCCGAGCTCTTCAACCCCGCTACGCAGGTCGGAGACGGATATCCTCCACAAGGATCCATTACCCAACTCACGGGAAGCGGTCTGGGAGATCTTTTCGAGATTGGACTCGGACAGGGTTTGGCGCCCTCGTACGTCCTGAACCGCGTGGACCGGGCGACGGGGATCCTGACGACGATCACGGTAGGCGATGTAAGCGGCGATGTTATGACGGCGATTCCCGCGGCAGCCGCCGCGTATTGGGGCGGTGACATTTACGTGTTTGGTATGGGTCGTCCTCTGAGGGATGCCAGCGAAGTGATACGAATCGGCCTCGGCAGCAGATCGGCGGCGCATGTCGGGCGTTATCCGGGGGCCATTGTCCGCGCCGCCGTCCCAACAACGGCTCCAGCGCGGTAGCGGAGCGCGTAGATGCCATGTTGGTCCTCGTGGTGCATCGCGATCGAGAAAGGCCGCCCGAGCCGACGACGAACTCCAAGCCGGAGAGCGTCCTCTCGCATAGACGTTCGAATTGTGTGCTCTCGGACTCTGTTTAGTTGTCCTCGATGGCGGGCGGCGCCCACTTTGGCATCGCCCGCCGTCGAGATGCTACCCGGTCGCTAGCGATCCAGCGTCTGCCTCACTGGGGAGGGCCTGATCCCCGAGTTGCCGCCATCGGCGAGCACCGGCCGTAACCAGGCGGCGTCGCAGAGCCACGTCTCCGAGCCAACGAATGGGTCCCTGGGTACCGGTGATACCGCTGATAGGGGGACCCTCGCTCGCCGTCGGTAACAGGTCGTGCAACGGGGGTGAGATCGCCGCGACGGCGCGTGAGCTCACGGAGCTGGCGCGCCGGCTGATGTCATCGGACGAGCTGATGTGCGGCCAAAAGGTCGACACGTTGTGCCACTTCGTCCACGACGTCATCGCGACCGCGGGGGCGAAGATCCTGTCGCTCAATGCCCAACAACATCTTCGCATTGGCGCCTCTTCCCGCAAGAAGACCGATAAGCGCGACGCCCACTCCGTCTTCGGCAGTGCGTAGGGCTCGTCGAAGAAATTGCTGAATTGGCGCGATCGTGGTCGGCTTGACCAGGTATTCGGCGCGAAGCTCAAACGCCGCGCTCGCGACGTCGTGATCGAGAAGTCCGGTGACAATTAGCGCGGGCGCGCTCGGAAAGCTGAGCGTGCCCGCAAAAGGACGTCCAGGCCCAAGCCATCAGCAAGATAAATGTCCAGCACAAGGCCGTCGCAAAGGTCGACCGTGCCAAATTCCTCCGTTGCCGCACTGACCGAGCGGACTGCGGTCGCGGCGCCCCCAAGGCGCTCGATCAAAGTTGCTACCAGGCCCGCGAACGTCGCGTCGTCCTCGACGACGAGAATCTTTGGTCTCTGTCTCTCGCGTGCATGTGTCGAAGATATCGGCATCGCGTCCCACAATAACGCATCCGTTGCTGCGGCGCGTAACGTTTTAGTGCACATCTCGCAAGGGATAACGAGGGAGATGCGCCATACGATTACGATCTGCGAGAAAGCTAGGCCGAGCAACCGGCCGCCCAAGCGTAGCTGCTGTTGCCGCACGGCAACACCTATGGTGAATCGTACTCAAGTCACACCCGCGCTCTGCCGCGCATCATATTCGGTGCACAATGACTGCGCGCTCACTGCGACATGGTCGTCGGTCGAATGCTGCGCGACGGTGTCCGGGGAATCATGGCGGGGCCGACCGCAATCGCGTTCGTCCACTTCGCCATGGCGCAGCAAGTCCGTTTAGTGTATCGTGACGCGCGGCAGGCGGGGCGAAAGCAGGGCTCTTGCCAGGGAGGGGAACACCGCGGTCATGAAGAAGAACGTAACCCCGGATCGGCGGGTGGAGCAGTCAGGACGCGGGCCGGACAGACACGCGCCGGTCGGCGCCTCCACGGTGGCTGTAGTAGCTGGCACTCAAGGAGTCGCCCCGGAGAGCGGCACGTATCCAACGCGTGTCGCCGACACAGTACCGGAAGAAGTCATTGAACGGATTATTCTGCAGCTGAATGGCATTTGCAAGACGGCGACGTTGAATTTCGCTTTTTGCGTGGGCCAGCTCATCATTGGCAACTGGTATGCGGGGGACCTCGAACGCTGGCGGGCTCGCAACCCTCACAAGGATTATTCTCTGCGCAAGCTCGCAAAGCATCCGAGCCTTCCGATGAGTCCAGCAGCTTTATATCGCAGCGTCGCCATCTTCGAGTTATGTGAACGGCTCGGAATTCGGTCGTGGAAACATGTCTCAACGACACATGTCCGAGTCGTTCTGCCTCTTCCCCTAGAAGATCAGGCACGGCTCCTCCGCGCTGCGGAGGCGAACAGGTGGTCCGCGCGGCGCCTCGAGGACGAAGCGGCCGCGCTGATGCGCTGTGACCCTTCCACATGCACGAATCGAGGCGGACGCAAGCGCGGGTCGCGACTGAAGGGCGCTATACGGAAGTTCGGGGAGATCGTCACGAACCTAAGCCGCCTCGTTGGTTCCGACGATGACATCATCACGGAGGCGTCACCTGACAGTGCGCGCGCTGCAATCGAGCTGCTCCGAGATGCGGCGCAAAAATGCGCTGTCCTCGAGCATCGGTTGGAGAGCAGCCTGGCCGTTGCTCCCGTGCCCGAGGAATAGCCTTTAGTTTGGCCAAGGGCCGTCACTACATGATCAGCTACGAAATCGACTCTGAACCGGGCGCGCGCAAGGGCTTCAGCAATTGGTGATATCGGACGCGCAAGTTGGCGAGCGCGTCCGCGGATGACCCAAGTAGCCACGACACTGGCTCTTTGTCGGCAGCGACGACCAGCAGAGTGCCGCCCACCTGTTCTCGCTTGTCGCCTCCTGCGGGCTGCAGGGGCTCGACCCCGAGGCGTACCTTCGCGACCTGTTCCGCGTCCTCGCCCACTGGCCCAAGGATCGGCAGCTCCAGCTGGCGCCCAAGTACTGGGCCGCCATCCGCGCCCGGCTCGACTCCCAAGAACTCGCACGCGAGATCGGCCGGCTGACCGTCGCGCGCGCCGTCCATCCGCCGAGTGGTGGCAGCGTCGTCGCGCTTCCGCGTGTCGGTGGGCTCCACCACCGTTACTCGAGGGCTGCGTGACTGCCGAACGAGTATTTGGCCAGAGCAGGCCGAACAGCAGCCCACGACGAACAGCGGCTGCTGACGACGGCGAACGGCGCGACTCGATTGGCACGCCCCGATATTGCCTCCGTCACGCCCCACCCGACAGACGCGGTTCGTGCAGCGGATACCGCTGACGCCTCTAGTCGGACGCCTCCGCGTCGAGTCCGGCGTCGCAATTTGGCGCGGGGACGGATACCTGAATGCTCGGGCCGCCATCCGCATTGGTGCCGAGGAAGCCTTGCCCGCAGCCATGCGGGTCAGATTCGCACCCTATCGATATGAAGTCCACATCGACGTACGACGTCGCGCCGTTCCCAAAGGTCAATTCCACGTGACATCTGCCCGCGCCGCTGGCGTTCACAACGATGTATGATGAGTGTGAGGGCACTGCGCAGCCGGATCCTGGAGGCATCATGCCGTTCGGGAGGACGACTGGGCATACGGAACAAGGCCCCGTCGTCGTCACCATGGGTGGCAGGACGGGAACGCATCCCAGCTGAATGGTCGCGCCGAAGGGCGGCGCGGGCGAGCCGTGGCCGCATCCTTCGGCCCCCAAAAGGGCGAATCCAAGTATCACGCCGACGTTGAGTACGAGTCGCCACGCACTCATCCCGCGCTTCTCCCGAGCCAAGCTCTTCTTCGTACGCCTAAGTGCATTACGCGGCGCTGCCATTCTTTTCGCTTTCGTTGGGTCTGCGGGCATAGCGGGGCACGTTCAGGCTCTGAAAGCTGCCCGTCGTCCACCGGGACCGTCCACCAGCCCTGCTCGATCGATGGGCCCTACAAATCCACCGGGAGCGAGGCGATTCGGACCAAGTCGGGCGCGACGTCATGATATCCGACGTCCGTGACCCGATAGGTCGCTGCGTCTACGGTGACAGTGAGAACGTTGCCCTGCGGTGGGAGTGCACCAGGGGGATGGTGCGGCGATGTGAAAACGCCTCCACTGATCTCTAGCACATACACAGGCGCATGATCATTGATGATGGCACCGCTAATAATGGACTCGGCGGCCTGATGATCGGAAACCGCCACGGCGCGCATCGTCGACGCCGACGCCACGCCCGTAAGCGACGAAGCGCGCAATGCTATACTGCGTAGTGCGGCTAAGACGGTTGGATCTTGAACAGGCCCTGGCAGCGTCAAAATTTCCGGGGGGGGTGGGGGTGCGATTTTGGGTATCAAAACTGTTG
>Ga0265319_1001594_pt1 | contig 13263 bp, 12 predicted proteins | sample 4824metaG_FD_192443 | JGI IMG/M metagenome (GOLD analysis project Ga0265319, IMG submission 192443) | Rhizosphere microbial communities from Carex aquatilis grown in University of Washington, Seatle, WA, United States - 4-8-24 metaG | ecosystem: Host-associated > Plants > Roots > Rhizosphere >...
CACCAGCGCGAGTGGAAATGGCGGGTCCAGAAAAACTGGTCGCCCGAGTACCAGCCCCACCAGTGGTAACCCGTCGGATCGATATAGTGGCAAAAATTGAACCCTTGGTCCTGGTGCCAATAGTAATGGTTGGCCAGTTTTTCAGAGTCATGGAATCCATGGATCCTGGCGGTCCAATCCGCATTGTCAATCCTGGCCATTTGCTGCCGCACGATGGGATCGTTGAAATGCCGGGGGGAAAGGGCATTCCCCCGTAAGGGACGATGGCCCGGCCCTTCCTTCGGAAGACCGATGGCGGAATGGAGCCGGTCGGTGTGGATGATTTCCGCACGGTCCGTGATCAAGCTGGGCTCCGCTGTCACGCCGATCTTGCGCAGTTTCCCGCGCACATACCCCGGCGTATAAGCGTGGTGATGGACGGCGACCGCCGCGTGAATGCCGGGGCTGGCATAGGCTTTCACGTTGGGCCTTTCATAGGTCCTTGGGATGGCTTGGCCCATGCTTCGATTCACTTGCCCGGAATTTCGATTGGCGGGTGTCCAAATTTGGGTCTGGGCAGGAGCCCTTTTGGCGACCGGCGCGCTCCAGTTGAGCCTGCCGTAGGAAGGCCGGCTTTCCGGCTGGGCGGCGGGGCGGGACGGTTGTTGCGACGGAAAATTGCGGTTGTGTCCCCCGCTGGATCCGCGGCTCATGTTGATGACAACCGGCTGGCGGGCTTGGGGGGCCCGGGTTACGGACTGGCCGCGGGCCGGCCTGGTGTTGTCATTGGAAGGTCTCCCGTCCCGATTGTTGTCCGCGAAAGCGTTTAGGGCCGGCATCAGCAAAAGCGCCAGCATCAAGGTATTCGTCGATTTCATTTTCCACTTCTTTCTCTTGGCAAAAACCGCCGGGTTCCAAGGACCCTTGTCTTAAATTAGACGCTTCGTCCTACGAATGGGTTCCAAAAAATTAAGATATTGATGTTAACCGGTAATGGGTGATTTCCAGTGACTTCGATGCAATCCTACCGGGCGTGGCCTCATCAAGGCGCAAGCAAAAAGGTTTAAGCGGTGCTTTTTCCTTGTCCACGACGGGTCCCCGTCGTGGACGATTTCTTATCGACCGTGCTTGCGGGCCCGTCCGGGACACAACGCAGGCACTACTTCATCATTTTACTCAAGCGCTGAAGGTCAATCGGACGGGAGCGGACAAGAAGTAGAACGCCTTCTTCAACATAACTCTCCTTCAAGATTTTCATATTCAAACGCATTTCTCGGATGACCCCTTGGGCTTTGTAGGGAACGAGAATCTCCTTTTCAATCATGTCTTTCTCGAAAAAATGGATAATGCGTTCACTAACGCCCCGCATGTCCTCGGGACTACGGGTCGAGGTTAAAACCGCGTCCGGATACTCCGCCCCGAGAACCTGCTTCTGCCATTCGCTCAAGCAGTCAGCTTTATTGAGGATAAGAAGATGGGGCGTTTTGTCGGCGCCAATCTCACCCAAGACTTCCCGAACCACCGCGAGCTGGGAACGAAAGTTGCGATCAGCGGCATCCACCACGTAAAGGATCAGGGCGGCGCCGCGGGCTTCATCGAGCGTGGAGCGGAAGGACGCCACCAGATCGTGTGGAAGCTTGTGGATAAAACCCACCGTATCGGTGATCAGGATTCTCGGCTGGGTCTCTGGTTGTAGGGCGCGTATGGTCGTATCCAGGGTCGCGAAGAGCTTGTCCTCCACCAGGACGTCGCTGCCGGTCAGCGCCCGCATGAGGGATGATTTCCCGGCATTCGTGTAGCCCACGAGCGCGGCGCCGAGCAGTTCCGCGCGTTTCGTCCGGCGTTGCTCCTCTTCTTGTTGAACCGCTTGTAACTCGCGCCTCAGCTCAGCCAGGCGATCGCGGACTTTGCGTTTTTCCGTCTCGACGCTGGTTTCCCCTGTTCCGCGGCCGGACTGGTGCCCCTTCCCCACCCCCGTTTCCCGCAGACGGGGAGCCTGATAGGTTTGGCGCGCGATTTCGACCTGGAGCCGCGCGGCCCGGGTCTTCGCGTGCCGGTTGAAGATTTCGATAATGACCCCGGTCCGATCCAGCACCGGAACCCCCAAAGCCGTTTCGACGTTCCGAATCTGGGACGGGCTTAAATCGCAATCAAAAACGACCATCTCGGGTCCATCGGGAGCCGAGGCCGGGACTGGCGCCGGTTGCGCCGCTTCGGAGTCCCCCTTGATCCGATCTCGGGAGCCCTTTCCGCCGGTGAGTTGGGCGAGTTCCATCAGTTTTCCCTCACCCACCACAGTGACCCCTTTTGTGCTGGGTTGCCGCTGGGACATCGTCCCGGTCACCCCGTAACCCAAGGTCGTCACCAGCCGCTCGAGCTCGATCATCGATTCCATCGCTTCGGTATCGGTCACCTTGGGCGTTCTGATCGAAACCAGGAGCGCTTTCGGCTGCGTGTTTGTCTGCGGGGATTCCATTTTCAGCCTCGATTGAATTCTTTCAACTTGAATTATCTACATTTCTTACACATAACAAAGGGGCCAGGCCCCTTTGTTTGCTTCATTTTTTGAGGGCCCATAGCTGTCCACGACAGGTCCCCGCCGTGGACAGGTTAGGACTTAAGGTTTATAGACCAGCGTAGCTTTGATGTACATGGCGATGGCTCCGACAATCCAGCCCGCGAAAAAAATAGCGACAGGCTTGGCTTGTTCTTTACCGCCCTTGAGCCAAAATATTCCGAGAACGACGGCCATTACGATGGCCACCGCGAACCCCCAACTTACGAATTTATTCATATTGCCTCTTCTCTTGGTCCATCATGGTTCATTCAATTTTTATTTCAATAAAACGGATATTCCATTTTTGGGGGCATAAAAATATTCCGAGGGAAATCGGAACCCCTAGGGAGTTGTTAACCTCAATTTAAAGTCTGTTTAAAACGCTTGAAACTCAGCCAAACCATGAAGACCGCCATTCCGCACAAAATCGCGATATGGGTTCCAACCAGGGTAGGATCCCCCCCTTTGAGCATGATGTTCCTGAGTAGCGTCACGAAATAATACAAGGGGTCGATGTAGGCCACGGGTTTTAGGATCCAAGGCATATTTGCCACCGGATACATGAGACCGGATAACTGGATGGCGGGAAATATAAAAAGAAATCCGAACATAGCCGATTGCTGCATGTTATCGACGAAACTGGCCAACAGCACCCCAAGGCTGACCGTATTGACCACGAAGGCAAGGGACGCCAAGAGCAGCATCCATAGGGGCCCGCGCATGGGCACATGGAAGCCGAAAATCGCTACCGTCAAAACCAGGCCCATGTCCATCATCCCGAAGATCACATAAGGAAGCGTTTTGCCGATCAATAATTCATAGGGTTTAGCCGGGGACGCGATCAAGTTCTCAAAGGTTCCCAGTTCCTTTTCCCGGGCGATGGCCGAACTGGTCAAAACCACTGTAATGATGACCAGCACCATGCAAAGTACTCCCGGCACCATAAAGATAGAGGTTTTCATCTCGGGGTTATAAAGATACCGGACCGCGAACTGCACCGCCGGTGGCCGAACCGCTGTTCCCCATTGTTCCTGAACCGCTTCCCCCACTACTGCCTTGGCATAACCTTCGATGCTTTGGGCTTTCACAATATTCTCCGCGTCCACCAATAGCTGGACCCTGCCTTGTCCGTTCCCTACGGCCCTGGTCAGCCCCCCCGCCGGGGCCATCAACACCGCGTCCGCCTGACCCGACTGGATAAGGTGAAAAGGATTGGCGTCCTCATGGGGAGCGCGGATGAACCAGCCAGAGGCATAGCTTCGATCCTCTATCTTTTGGAACAAAACGTCGTTGGGCTTGTAGACGAAGGACATCTTGATGTTGTTGACTTCGGTGTTAAGGGCCAAGCCGAAAAGGATCAATTGGATCATGGGCGCGACAAAAAGAAGTACCCGCATACGGTTGTCCCGAAGCGTCTGAACCATTTCCTTTTTGATGAATCCGAGGATGACTTGGTTCATTTTCAAGGTTCCACGTCCTTCTTGAAAAACTTGACGGCGAGGGTGATAAAAAAGATGTCCATCAACAGCAACACCGAAAGGGGTAAAAGCAGATCGAAAAAACCGGCTCCCCTGAGGAAAAGACCGCGCATGATGACCATGAACCAACGGGCCGGAAAAAGCATGGTGAAATACTGGAAAAAAACCGGCATGCTCTCGATGGGAAAGATAAAACCCGAAAGCATGAGGGAGGGCAGCTGACCCGCCATCTGGGAAAACTGAATGGCCGCGATCTGGTTGCGGGTAGTAACTGAAATAATGAGGCCCTGGGCCATGTTGGCGGCCAGGAAAAGCACGGTCCCCAGCAGAAGCAGTAAATGGCTGCCCGCGAAGGGCGCCCCGAAAAGCAGCCGGGCCGCCGTATAAATGACAACCTGGGCGATGAGACCCATCGCCAGGTACGGTGCCAATTTGCCCAGGATGATTTCCAGGGGTGAAACGGGAGTGGAAAGAAGCAGTTCCATCGACCCATGTTCCCATTCCCTCGCCACCGTGATGGCGGTCAGCATGATGCTGAGGATTGCCAGCACCACCACCGAAAGGCCCGGCACGGTGAACCACCGGCTGTTGAGCTCCGGGTTGAAAAGGTAACGGGTGTCGACTGCGATGGGCGAAACCGGGATTGATCCTGAAATTCTTTCGGAAGCCGCAGTTTGGATGCCGGCCAAGTAACCGCCGATAACGCCGGCGGTGGAGCTGTCGGATCCATCGATCAGGACCTGGGCCGTCGCCGAACCATTTTTTTCCATGTCGCGGGCGAAATGGGGCTCGATAAAAAGCGCGCCCTTGGATTCTTCCGAATCCAAGGCGGCAGCGGGGTTGGCTTCCATATTCCGATAACGGGTATTGAAATAACCGGAGGACTGAAAGACCTCCGTTAATTGGCGGGAAGCCCGGCTGTGGTCCTGGTCATAGACCGAAAAATTAATATCATGAACATCAAAATCCATGGCATAACCGAAAAAAAGCACCATCAACAAAGGCAGGCCCAGGGCCAGCCCCAAGGTAAAGGGATCTCGGACAATGTGGCGCACTTCCTTATGGGTGATGGAAAGGGCCCTTTGGACATTGAAGGAGCCGATCGTTTTTATTCTTATCGGGAACTTCACGGGCTTGGAAATACCGGACGGAGGAACCGTTCCCGAGAGCTGGGGTGTAATGGCTTTTTTACCTATCATTTCTTCTTCCCTTCCACCAGGCGGATGAAGACATCTTCCAGTGACGGGGGGATGGGCCTGTTTTGAAAATCCCGGGACTTACGGGCGGCGGCCTTTCGCCAGCCCGCGGCGGCCTTGACCACCACGTGGTAGCGCATCCCGTAGGGGTTGACCTCCTCAACGGAGGGTTCCTTTTTGAGATCCGCCAGCCATTCCCGGGCGGGAGTCTTGGGGGTGATCTCGAATATGGGCTCGGGGAAGGCCTGCCGCTTTAATTTCGCAGGGCTTCCGAGGGCGATAATTTTACCGTCCCTCATCAAGGCGATTCGGCCGCATTGTTCGGCCTCGTCCATGTAATGGGTGGTGACAAAAACCGTCTTGCCCCTTTGGGAGAGACGCTGGATGATCGACCAGAAACGGGCGCGGGACGTGGGGGAAACCCCCGCGGTGGGCTCGTCCAGGAACACGATGTCCGGATCATGTAAAAGCGAGGCCACTAGGGCGATCTCCTGCTTGGTGCCGCCGGAAAATTCCCGGACTAATCTTTTCTCGTCTTCCTTAAACCCGATGAAGTTCAGCAATTCCTTGCGGCGGTTTTGATAAACTTCCGGGGCTATCTTGTGCAGGGCCGCGGTGAAGTCCAAGTTCTCATCTACCGATAAATCCTGGTACAGGGTGAATTTTTGGGACATATAGCCCGCCCGCGCCTTTATTGCCTCCAGCCCCTTCTTGGGATTGAGCCCCACGACCTTGACCTCGCCCGAAGTGGGGATAAGAAGCCCGCACAGCACCAGGATGGTGGTGGTCTTTCCAGCCCCATTGGCCCCGAGAAATCCGAAGATCTCGCCGGGGTTGACGGTAAAGGAAATATTATCCACCGCCGTGAAGGCGCCGAACTTGACCGTTAAATTTTTTACCTCAACTGAAAAAGCCATTTCAATCCCTCTTAAGACTTAACCACCGGCGCTTTTTTCGAGTCCTCGGCCTCATATTTCAGGAACAATTTCTCGAAGCTTTCCACCTTTTCCTTCTTCAGGACGGCCTTTGGTTCGCCCGACGCCATCATCTTCCCCATCTCGAAAACATGAACCCGATCACAGCGTTCCGCCTCATCCATATATCCTGTGGTGATGACGATCAGGATGCCTTGGTCCCGCAAGCGGTAAAGCAGGTCCCAAAATTCACGACGGCTGATGGGATCAACTCCTGTGGTGGGTTCGTCCAGCAATACCACTGTGGGCGATTGCAAAAGAGCGCACATGAGCCCCAATTTCTTGTACATGCCGCCGGAAAGCTGGCCTGCGGGCCGGGTCTGGAATTCTTCTAGGCGTGTGATACGCAAAAGATCCCTGCGCCGGTCCTCATATTCTTTTTGCGGGATTTGATATAGATCGCGGAAGAAATCCAGGTGTTCGGACACGGACAAGTCACCGTAAAGGCTTTGTTGCTGGGGCATGTAGGCCATGAGGGGCCGGACCTTTTTAAAAGTCGTGGATTTACCATGATCCAGGTAATCCACCCGGCCAGAGGTGGGCTGGAGGAGTCCCATGAGGACACGCAGCAAAGTCGTCTTGCCGGCGCCTTCAGGACCAATTAGGCCATGTAGGAGGGACGGTTTCAGGGAAAGACTCACTCCCTCCAGTGCGGTATGGGTTTTCATTTTTTTGAAGAGGTTTTTGACCTCAATCCCGATTTTGGCCGTTGCCATAAAACCTCTTTTACCACCAAGGCGCCAAGAACAATAAAATGAAAGGATTTTTAGAATCCGATCTTGTTTTTGACTTTCGTGGGAGACTCGTAGTCTTGCTAGTTAAATTCCCCTTATTTTTTTGGCAGGTCCGCTTCCAGGGTCATGCCCGGCTTCAACAACCGGTCCGAATTATCAAAGGTGATTTTGACGGCATAGACCAGCCTGGTTCTTTCTGCCACAGTCTGCACGTTCTTGGGGGTGAATTCGGCCTCGTCGTTGATGTGTGAAATCAATCCCGGGAATACCTTCCCTTTCATTTCCGGCAGGGTGCCGTTCACCTTTTGGCCGTAGGAGAGATTGACCAGAATCGGTTGTGGAACGTAAAAGTAACACCAGACCTGGCGCAGGTCGGCCAAAGTGAAAAGTTTGGTGCCCGGGCCTACCCAATCGCCGGGCTGGTGGTATTTGGTGAGGATGGTGGCGACTAGGGGCGAGGTGACAAAACACCACTGCACATGCAGGTCCGCGAGTTGTTTTTGGGACTTCAAGTGGTTGAAGGTTTCCAAAGGAAGGGATCCGGCTTGGTAAAGCTTCAACCCCCGGTTGTAATCGTCGTTGGCCTGGGCTTGGGCCAGCTTATAATCCGGCCCATCCAGGGTGATCAGCGGCTGTCCCAGGGTGACCGCTTGCCCCTCATCCGCCTGGAGGGAGTTGACGGTTGACGAGACCAGCGAGGAAACGTCCACCTCGGTGGCCTCCACCGTTCCGGCATAGACGAACCGGTTACTTTGGATCCGCCAATAGATCAAAGCCCCCAACCCCAGTAAAACAACGGGGGCAATCCAAATTAATTTTTTTTTCATGCCAATCTCCTTTTTGAATATTCCAATGATATTGGTATTGTCCCGCACTACCTTTTTAATTTTCAAAATAAGGAGCGGGACTTTCCTTCACTCTTTTCCGGAGAGGGACGACAAAATGGATAACTGCATCAGAATTCCTACTTCATTGGAGGCGGCCTGGATCTTGGCGTTCAGGGCCTGAAAATTGGCCGTCTGGACTTCCAGGAAGCGGAGGGTGCCGGCCCGGTAGGCACCGTAAGTGAGCGAGGCCAATTCCTGGGTTTCGGACACCGCGGTCTGGTTGAGGGCCTGCTGGTATTCCATGGATCTCAGGGAATCCCCCGCTTTGTTCCAATCCCGCCAAAGGTCGGATTTGGCCTGGCCCAAGTCCGCCAGGTAGGCTTCCGATTGTTCACGCTTGGAATCCGAATCCTTCAGGATGGCCCCCCAATCAAACAGAGGCACGCTGGCCGAAATCGAAATGATGTTTTGCTGGACCGTATCCAGTACCGGCCCATCGGGATTTTCGTAGCCGGCCTGCGCCGAAAGGGTGACCTTGGGCAGGAGTTCGGAACGCACCGCGTTCGCCGCGAACCGGGCGGAATCGGCCAGGTAAGCGTAGGTTTTCAGTTGGGGCACGCCGTCATCGGGGGGGACCTGGGCTTCCTTTTCGAGCGTGTCCCGGGAATCCTTCACCAAATCGGTGGAAAGCCAAACCGTGGGTCCCGACACCCCCTCGGGAAGCCCGCCTTCCATGTGGAAATCGAGTGGAGCGGTCAAATCCGCCGGGTCCTTTTCCCCCGCCAAATCAAATAGGTCCCGCAAGGCCTGTGCCAGGGTTGCCTGGGCCTGGATAAACTGCCGTTGAAAATTCAAAACTTCCTGGTGCGAGGAAAGTAAGTCGATCCGGCTGGCCGTGCCGAAGCGGGCCTGATGGGTGATGTCCGTGTGTTGAGCCTGGGCTACTTTGAGCGAATCCCCCAGAAGATGGATCTGTTCAAGCCCAATCTTCACTTGGAAATAATTCAGCCGGACCGCCAAACGTAATTGCCGCTGGGCGGCGAGATATTGTTGTTCTTTTGATTTTGAAGAGGCCGTGGCACTATCCGCTACGTTATGCTGGGACCGGAAGTCCCAAAGATTCCAATTAAGGTCGGCCCAGGCGCTCCAGTTATTGTGCTCCCCGAATACGGCCTTCGGCGCGTTGGGGACGACTGAAAACACGGGAACATAGGTCTGATAGAAATAATTACCGCTGAGCGAAATCTTCGGCAGTTCGGCGGCGCTCAGGGATCCGGCCTCGCTTCGGGCCGATTCATAGGCGGACTTAGCCGACTGAAGTTGGGAGTTGTTCTTAAAAGCCGTCTGAATCAAATCGGAAAGCGACAAGGCCAGATGGGTGACGGGGGCCTGGGCTTGATGGTCTTGAAGCGTAAGGGCCGCCGCTTTCCCGATGGGAAACACGGGGGTGGGCGCAATTATTATAGCCGAATCGTTTTCGGTTTGGCCCCAAGCCCGAACTGCGAGAGTAAATATCAGGATCACCAATTTTTTATTCATGGCTTACTAACTTTCTTTTTAGGCGCGAGTGATTCCAAGACCAGATCCACCCGGTTCTTCAAGGCCTTGTCCGAGGCCACGGCGGATTTAAGGATGGCGAAGGGTATAAAGCCGATGCGTTTCACTTCCAAGTGTTCCAGCATGGCCACCATGATCAGGGGAAAAAGACTTGCGCCCATCAGCATCGGCATGAGGGCGGGAAAGGCCATTTTGCGCAGCGAGCCCTCTTTTTGGCACTGACGAACCAGCCCCAATATGACCAGGCCGTGGCGGGGCGCGTTGGCCTTTACGAAATCCAGTGCCACCATGTCCTTGTTGAGTAAGTCCTGAAGAATGCCCAAGAGCATCCGGCGGTTGGCCCCCACGAATCGTCCCAAAGTTAAAAGGGCGGACCGGAGTTTTTCCCCGGCAGGGCCGTTTCCAGTTGTTTCCAAGGAAAATTCCCGGAAAAACCTCTCATAGGTATCCTGCAAAACCGCGCGGGTGAATTTATCCTTGCTTTTGAAATGGTAATGGAACATGCCCAGGTTGACACCCGCCTTGGCGGCCACCTTACGCAGATTCATGGCGTTGAGGCCAGAGTGCTGGAGCATATCCTGTGCGGCCTTGATCAAACGCCGATCCGCGTCCGAAACCCGTGGCATGGTTTCCCCCTTTGTGGAAAATCACTTTTAATTTATACACTTGTATAATTAAGTCAATGATTTAAATCATATCCCCGGTCGGCAAAACGACTCCTATCAAAACGAGAAAAAAACTCTCGCAGGGGAAATCTTCAAGAACAATTCGAGGGAACGCTTCAAGTTTATGGCAGGGTTAGAAAACGGCTATAACCGCATTAGGAATTGGCGTCCAACACGGGTCCCCGTCATGGACAATAATTTCACCCGATTTTAGCCCTTTTGAAACACGCATGGGTGGTGATCTTATCTGCACAGACAGAAGTTTTAATTGGTTTGAAAATTTGAATTGGATGGATTTTCGAATTACGTACTCGTGGGGGTGGGGGTAAAGGTGGTGGTCGGCGTAATGGTAAGCGTAGGCGTGAACCAAGTCCCCGTTGGGGTAGCGGTCGGCGTATTAGTCGGCAGGGGTGTCCAAGTGGGCGGGCCCACCGCAGGACAACCGGTGGCGTAAAGGGACATGACCTGGCCATTGGCCATGGTACCCCCGGTGAAAGGGGCCGGAAGGTTGTTGATATCGGACAAGTTAGCCCATTGAAAGGGCGCCCCGGGGCTATTTTTCACCTGTGTCTGGCCAAAATTTATTCCGATGGCCAGCCAATAATTGGTTCCAGCCAGAACCGGCAGGGAGGGTAATAGGGTTTGGGTGCCCCAACCGGTCGCCACAGCCGTTTGGGGACCCGTTTGAGCCAATAAAGCTGAAGGACTACCGCTCCCATTGGCATAAACCCCCAAATTATAAATGGTTCCAACCGTGACATAAGCCGAGAGACTCACCAGCGTTGTGTTGAAGGAAGCAGTGGTATTCATCACGAAGATTTCCGTGATAACGCCCCCGCCCAGCGCATAAGGTTCTTGTGCGTTGTCCCCCAGGACAGGCCCCCCTATACAGGCGGTGGCGGTCGCATTGAGGGTGGGGGTTGACGTTACGGTAAAGCTATTCGTGGGCGTCGGGGTGATTGTCGGGGTATTATCCCAAGTCCCGGTCGGGGTGAAGGTTTTGGTGCTAGTGGCGGTGAAAGTGGAGGTGCGGGTGGGTGTGTTAGTGGATGTGGCCGTATTTCGAGCCGTGGGGGTGGAAGTGGGCGTGGAAGTGAACCAGGTTCCCGAGGGCGAGAAAGTGGGGGTCAAGCTATTGGTGGGGGTATCGGTCCAGGTTGGGCTTAGCGTATTCGTGTAGACGAAAGTGAAGGTCCAAGTGCTCGTGGGCAGAGGGGTGTTGGTGTTAGAGGGAGTGAGCGTCCAAGTTGGTGTATCGGTCCAAACCAGCGTGGAGCTTCCGGTCAAAGTCCAAGTAGCGGTAGGTACAAGGGTATTAGTAGAAGTAGCTGAGTAAATGGGTGTCGGTGATCCGGTAAAGATGGGGGCAGGAGTGGGTGAACCGGGCATCAAAACGGGGGTTGAAGTGACAGTCAGGGTGTCGGTAGGAGCTGTAATGGGGGTGATTGGTGTTAAGGTAAAGGATCTAGTACAGCCGGTTATTGTTCCGATGATGGCTAGGGTAAAAATAAAAATTATCCGTAAGTGAAATTTTATGTTCATGCCCGTCTATTCTCCGGCCCGGTGGAGTTGAGACCTATGATCTACCTTCTAGACGGTTTCGGGCCTATTTAATCCAATTAATATTCAAAAAGGATTAAAAAGGGAAGTTTCAATGGTCGAAATGGAGGTATTTGCTTGTCCACGAAGGGTCCCCCTCGTGGACAACCTCAGGCCTACTGTTTTGATTTATCTTTAATTTCCCCAATTTTTTTAACCGAATCAACTGTTAAAGAAGAATCATCAGGTTTTAGTTTAATGACCCGTTCATATTTCTCACGGGCCTCAGAATACCGCCCCAACTTCATGAGCGAATCGCCCCAATCCTTGTAGATATATGCCGCTCTTTCGTCCAATTGAGCTGCCTTTTGAAACTTCTGAATTGCTCCTTTGGAGTCGCCCAAACTATCCAACGCACTTCCCCAGTTATCATAGGATCCGGCGTCTTTTGGGTTCAGTGCCAGGGTCTCCTGACTTTTGTCGATACACTGCTGGAAATGGCCCTCCAAAATGAGGATGGCTCCCCAAGAGTCCTTAGCGTTCATATTATTCGGATCTAGCTCAAGGATTTTTTGGCATTTTTCAACTGCCTCCTCATAATTTTGTTGTTTCATGAGAACCGCCACCCAGTTTCCATAGAGGTCAACCCGGTCCGGATCGATTTCTACAGCCTCTTTGAATTTGGCGTTGGCTTCCTGGGAATTGCCTGTGCTTTCCAAGGCCATTCCACAATCCACGTAAGCCTCAAGAAAACGAGGATTGAGTTCGATGGCTTTCTTAAACTTTTCGATGGCCGTATCGTATTTGCCTAATTTTCCAAGGGTAGCCCCCCAATCGCTATAGGTTCGGGCATTGTTTGGATTGAGTTCGACCGCTTTGGGATATAACTCAATCGCTTCCTCAGGCTGTCCCGACTTCGCTAGGGCGCGCGCCAAATTGAGATAGGCCGCGATATTATCCGGTTCCAGCTTCATCGCTGTTTTAAGTTTCGGAATCGCTTCCTCATACCGACCTTCGTCCGAAAGTAATATACCCCAGAGGAGATACCCGTCTTTGTAATTCGGGAAATGATCGAGAGCTTCCTTGAATTTTTCATCCGCTTCTTGAGTTTGACCCAATTTTCCTAAAGACATCGCCCAAGCCCCGTAAGCTTCGGCCATTTCAGAGTTTAGTTGGATGGCCTTTTGGCTTTTTTCAATTGCTTCCTGATATTGGCCCAGATCCGCCAAGGCAAGCGCCCAATAGGCATAGGCGCTATCATCCTTCGGATTCCTCGCTAAAACCTCCTGGCACTTTTTAATAATCGCTTCGGATTTTAAAATGTGATTTTCCGGCGGGATCGGCTCTGCGGAAAGCGAACCCGTCAGCACACAAAATAAAACACTCGGGAACAAAAAAAACAAAGTCTTTTTTATGCTTCGATACATTTCATTTTACCTCGCCATATTGAACAGCCCGATCAAAGCTAATTTCTTTGTCCAATCCGGGTCCCCGTTGTGGACAGTCTTTTTCCAATAGTAAAGTCGATATTATCCCTTTTCTATTCAAGCGGGTTGCATTCTTGTCAATGACAACATTTTTTTAACGGAATCTCAAATTTGAAATTTGCGGATACCCTTTTTTCCGTGAATTTAATTAGGGGGTTGGTGTTGAAGTTGGGGTGCTAGTCGAGGAATGGGTTGGGGTTATGGTGACTGTGGGGGTGTAGGAGGATGTGGGTGTTCCCTGGGCCCAAAAAGTGAGGAGATATGGACCGG
>Ga0265319_1001595_pt1 | contig 13258 bp, 7 predicted proteins | sample 4824metaG_FD_192443 | JGI IMG/M metagenome (GOLD analysis project Ga0265319, IMG submission 192443) | Rhizosphere microbial communities from Carex aquatilis grown in University of Washington, Seatle, WA, United States - 4-8-24 metaG | ecosystem: Host-associated > Plants > Roots > Rhizosphere >...
TCGCACATCATCGGAGTTGTGGTCAGCGAGACGACCAGCGAGACCATGATCGCGGCGGAAAGGGTGACGGCGAACTCGCGAAACAGGCGCCCGATGATGCCGCCCATCATCAGAATCGGCACAAAGACGGCGATGAGCGAGATGCTCATGGAAACCACGGTGAACCCGACCTCGCGAGCACCGAGCAGCGCGGCTTCGACCGGCGTCTTTCCCTCCTCGATGTGGCGGGAGACGTTTTCCAGGACGACCACGGCATCATCGACGACGAAGCCGGTGGCGATGGTGAGCGCCATGAGCGACAGGTTGTCGAGGCTGTAGCCGCAAAGATACATGATGGCGAACGTACCGATCAGCGAGATCGGCACGGCCACCGCCGGGATGGTCGCAGCCCGCCAGCGGCGCAGAAACAGGAACACCACCAGAATCACCAGCGTGATGGCGATCAGGAGGGTACGTTCGACGTCGCGAAGGGAGGCCCGGATGGTGGTCGTGCTGTCGGAGGAGATTTCCAGCTTGATGGCCGCCGGGATCGACGCTTTCAGCATGGGCAAAATCGCCTTCACGCGGTCGACGGTTTCGATGACGTTGGCGCCGGGTTGGCGGCGGATGAAGACGAGCACGGCCGGCTTGCCGTCGGCCAGGCCGGCATTGCGCAGGTCCTGCACGGAATCGGTTACCGTGGCGACATCGGTCAGACGCACGGCGGCGCCTTTGCGGTAGGCGACGACGATCGGGCGGTAGTCCACGGCTTTCTTGGCCTGATCGTTGGCGGAGATCTGCCAGTGCGACGTGTTGCCGTCGAGGAAGCCTTTCGGCCGGTTGGCGTTGGTGGCGGCAATGGCGGCCCGGACATTCTCCGGGCCGATCCCATAGCTGTTGAGCGCGGTCGGGTTCAGTTCAACGCGCACCGCCGGGAGCGAGCTGCCGCCAATGCCGACCTGACCGACGCCGTTGACCTGAGACAGGGCCTGTCCGAGAATCGTGGAGGCCGAGTCATACATCTGGCCCTGGTCCAGCGTGTCGGAGGTCAGGCTCAGGATCATGATCGGCGCGTCGGACGGGTTGACCTTGCGATAGGTGGGATTGCTCGGCAGCCCGGTGGGGAGCAGACTCCGGGCGGCGTTGATCGCGGCCTGGACGTCGCGCGCGGCTCCGTCGATGTCGCGGCTCAGGTCGAACTGCAGCGTGATACCGGTCGAGCCGAGCGAACTCGACGAGGTCATCTCCGTGATGCCCGCGATGCGGCCGAGGGCCCGCTCCAGCGGGGTGGCGACGGTGGCGGCCATCGTTTCCGGGCTGGCGCCGGGCAGGTTGGCGTTGACCGAGATGGTCGGGTAGTCCACCTGCGGCAGCGGCGACACCGGCAGGAGGCGAAACGCCAGCAGGCCCGCCAGCGCAATCCCCGCGGTCAACAGCGTCGTGGCCACCGGCCGGCGGATGAATATTTCGGAGATGTTCATGACGCGGCCACGGCGGGAGTGCCGGCGGCGGAGGTCTGTTTCCCGAAGCGGCGGCCCAGTCGGTCAAAGGCGAGATAGATCACCGGCGTGGTGAAAAGGGTGAGGACCTGGCTGAAGATCAGCCCGCCCACCATCGTGATCCCGAGGGGATGGCGGAGTTCCGAGCCCACGCCCGTGCCGAGCATGAGCGGCAGGGCGCCGAGCAGCGCGGCCATAGTCGTCATGAGGATCGGGCGGAAGCGCAGCAGGCAGGCCTGAAAGATCGCCTCCTCGGGGGCCTTGCCCTCGTTGCGCTCCGCATCGAGGGCGAAATCGATCATCATGATCGCATTCTTCTTCACGATGCCGATGAGCAGGATGATGCCGATGATGGCGATCATCCCGAGGTCCGTGCCCCACAGCTGCAGCGCGAGCAGGGCGCCGACGCCCGCCGAGGGGAGCGTGGACAGGATCGTGATCGGATGGATGTAGCTTTCGTAAAGGACGCCGAGGACGATGTACATCGTGACCACGGCGGCGAGGATCAGGAACAACGTGTTGGTCAGCGAGGCGCTGAAGGCCTGCGCCGCGCCTTGGAAACTGATGCGGACGCTGAGCGGCACGCCCAGTTCGCGTTGCGCATTTTCGATGGCGGAGACCGCTTCACCGAGCGAATGCCCGGGCGCGAGATTGAACGACAGCGTCGCGGCGGGGAACTGCGCGATATGGTTGATCGACAGCGCGGCCTGGCGTTCGCTGACGCGCGCCAGGGCCGTGAGCGGCACCTGCGCTCCGGTGGAAGAGGTGACGTAGATGCTGTCGAGGCCGGCCAGACCGCGCTGGAGCGCCGGCGGCACCTCGAGGACCACGCGATACTGGTTGGACTGGGTGAAAATAGTCGAGACGAGGCGCTGGCCGAACGAATTGTAGAGGGCGTTGTCGACGGCGCCCACGGTGACGCCGAGTCGCGCCGCGGCGTCCCGGTCGATGTCCAGATACGCCTGCAAGCCGTCGTTCTGGAGGTCACTCGCGACATCGGCGAGCGCGGGCAGCTGGCCAAGCCGGTCGACGAGCCGGTGCACCCAGAGGTCGAGGTCCTCGGGGCTGGGCGACTCGACGCTCACCTGATACTGGGTGCGGCTGACCGTGCTCTCGATCGTGAGGTCCTGCACGGGTTGCAGGTAAAGGCTGATGCCGGGCACCGCGGCGAGCTTCGGCTGGAGCCGGCGGATGACCTCGACCGCGCTGCTCTTGCGCTCGTGCTGCGGCTTGAGGTTGATGAGGAAGCGCCCGCTGTTGAGAGTGGAATTCGTGCCATCGACGCCGATGTAGGACGACAGACTGGCGACATCCTCATCCGCGAGGATCACGCGGGCGAGCGCCTGCTGGTTCTCCGCCATGGCACGGAACGAAATCGACTGCGCGGCCTGGGAAATCCCCTGGATGGCGCCCGTGTCCTGGACCGGAAAAAACCCCTTCGGTACGATCAGGTAGAGCACGACGGTGAGCGCCAGCGTGCCGACGGCCACGGCGAGTGTCAGCATCTGGTGCCGGAGTACCCACTGCAGCATCGTGCCATAGCGGGCGATCACCGTGTCGAAGAAACGACCGCTGGCCCGGTAGAACCGGCCCTGTTTTTCCTCCGGCACGTGGTGCAGGAGCTTGGCGCACATCATCGGGGTGAGCGTCAGCGAGACCACGGCGGAAATCAGGATGGAAACAGCCAGCGTGATGGCGAACTCGCGAAACAGCCGGCCGACGACATCGCCCATGAAGAGCAGCGGGATCAGCACGGCGATGAGCGAGACCGTGAGCGAGATGATGGTGAACCCGATCTGCTCGGCGCCCTTCAGCGCGGCCTCCAGCGGCGGCATCCCCTCCTCGATGTAACGGGAAATGTTTTCGATCATCACGATCGCGTCGTCGACGACGAAGCCGGTGGCGATGGTCAGCGCCATGAGCGTGAGGTTGTTGATGCTGAACCCGACGAGGTACATCACGCCGAAGGTGCCGACGAGCGACAGGGGGACGGCGACGCCCGGGATGATCGTGGCCGGAACGTTGCGCAGGAACAGGAACACGACCAGCACGACGAGGCCGACGGAAAACAGGAGCTCCACCTGGACGTCCGCCACCGAGGCCCGGATCGTCACGGTGCGGTCGGTCAACGGCACGATCTCGATGGAGGCCGGCAGGCTGGCCTGCAGCTGGGGCAGGAGCTGGTGGATGCGGTTGACCACCTCGATGACGTTCGCTCCGGGCTGGCGCTGGATGTTCAGGATGATGGCGGCGCGGTCGTTGGCCCACGCGGCCAGCTGCACGTTTTCCGCGCCATTTATCACCTGGGCCACATCGCGCACCCGGATGGGGGCGCCCTTCCGGTAGGCGATGATCAGGCTTTCGTAGTCCGCGGCGGAGCGAAGCTGGTCGTTCGCATCGATGGTGGACGCGCGCCGGGGTCCGTCGAAGCTGCCCTTGGCCTGGTTGACGTTGGCGGCGCCGATGGCGGTGCGCACGTCGTCGAGCGTCAGGCCGTTCATGGAAAGGGCGCGCGGATCCGCCTGCACCCGCACGGCGGGGCGCTGCCCGCCGCTGAGGCTGACCAGGCCCACGCCGGCGATCTGCGAGAGTTTTTGCGCGAGGCGCGTGTCGACCAGATCCTCCACCTGGGGCAACGGGATCAACGACGAGGTGATGCCGAGCGTGATGATCGGCGCGTCCGCCGGATTGACCTTGTTGTAGATCGGCGGGGTCGGCAGGTCGGTGGGCAGCAGGTTAGAGGCGGCGTTGATCGCGGCCTGCACTTCCTGTTCGGCGACGTCGAGGGTCAGTTCGAGATCGAAGGTCAAGGTGATCACCGAGGCGCCGCCGGAGCTGGTCGAGGCCATGCGGGTGAGGCTCGGCATCTGGCCGAACTGCCGCTCCAACGGGGCGGTGATCGACGAGGTGATGACCTCGGGGCTCGCTCCCGGATAGAGGGTGACGACCTGGATCGTGGGATAGTCCACCTCCGGCAGCGCCGAGATCGGCAGGAGGCGGTAGGCCACGATGCCCGCCAGCAGGATGGCGACCATGAACAGCGTGGTCGCCACCGGCCGCAGAATGAAGGGGCGGGACGGGCTCACTGCGGGGCGGGCGCCGAAGGTTTGCCGGCGGGGCGCTGGGAGCCATCGCCCCAATGCTTGCCGGGGTGTTGGCCGGGCGCACCCGGGGCGCCCGCCGGTTCCGTCAGCTCCACGGTGGCGCCGTCGCGCAGTTTGTCGACGCCATCAACCACGACCATTTCGCCGGGCTTGAGCCCTTTGGTGATCGCGATGACCCCGCGCTCGGTCGGGCCGGTCTCAACCTGACGTACCGAGACGGTCTTCGCGGCGGATACGACATAAACATAGGTGCCCACGGTGCCGCGCTGCACCGCGGCGGTCGTGACCACCGTCGCGCCCGGCAGGTGCGAGGAGACCAGCTGGACGTTCACGAATTGGTTCGGGAAAAGCATCTCGTCATCGTTCTCGAATTCCGCGCGGAGTTTGACCGTTCCCGTGGTGGGATCGATCTGGTTGTCCACGGTGACCAGCTCGCCCTCGGCCAGCTTGGTCCGGCCGTCCTGGGCGTAGGCCTCGACCACCATCGGATCGCCGGTCGCGAAGGATTGCATCACCTGCTGGACGTTGTTTTGCGGAATGGAGAAGAGCACGGTGATGGGTTGGAGCTGCGTGATCACCGCGAGGCCGCTCGGGTCACCGGCGTGGACGATGTTGCCCTGGTCCACCAGCCGCAGGCCGATCCGGCCCGAGATCGGCGAGGTGATGTGAGCGTAGACAAGTTGCAAGGTCGCACTCTGGACCTGGGACTCGTCGAGCTTGATGGACGCCTCATACTGGCGCACGAGTGCGGCCTGGCTGTCGACCTGCTGTTTGGCCACGGAATCCTGCGCCAGCAGGGCTTGGTAACGGGTGAGGTCCAGGCGGGCCTCGTCGAGCAGGGCCCGGTCTTTGGCCAGCTGGGCCTCGGCCTGGTTTTTCTGCACCTAGAAGGGCCGCGGGTCGAGGTCGGCCAAAGGTGCGCCCTCTTCCACGGTCTTGCCTTCCTCGAAATAGATTTTCTGCAGCTCGCCGTCCACCCGGCTGTGGACCGTGACCGTCTTGACCGGGGTCACGGTGCCGAGGGCGACGATCCGCACGTCCAGATCGGCCTTGCGAGCGGCTTCGGCAGTGACCGGGACCGGGCCGCCGCCGAAGCCACCGGGACCGAATCCGCCGCCCCGGCGGCCGCCGGGGGGACCCCCGGCCGCGGAAGCCGGGTGCATGAAGGGGCGGACAAAGACAGCGTAGCCGATCGGCAGGACCACCGCGAGCAGCAGCAGCCAGATCAGCCAGGTGCGCCGCGGGCGGGTCGGTGAGGCCGGCGGTTTCGGACGGAGGTCGGGCGCGGAGGGAGGGCGGAGGTTTGAAGACATGGGATCGGGGAAAGGGGGCGGGTTGTGTGTTCGGGCCAGCCGGACCGTGCAGGCGGTAGCGATTAGACGATGCCGGACGGCGAAGGTTGCGGCAAGCTCTCTGCCCGCAAGCCGGAAATCAAACAGTGGACGAGCGGCGCCACGTGCGGCCGCGGGTCGCCGAACGGGGTGTTCAGCATCATCCAGGGCAGCACAAAAGGTGCGGAAGCGAGGAAAACCAGCCGGCCCATCGCCGCGGGATCCGGGGCGAGCGGAGCCGGTTGGGGCGGGTTCGGCGTCAAGATCGAGACAATGCGGGTCTCGATTTCCCGCAGAAAACCCTGGCGCTGCTCGGGCTTTTCGCGCGCGACAGCCAAGCGCAGTTCAAACAACAGGGGCGTTCGTTTCATTTGCCGGCGGGTAACGTCGATCACGGTCTCAAAAAAGGCAACCAGCCGTCGCGTGGGTTGGCCGGCCTCCCGCGTCACGGCTTGATCGCAAGCGGCGAGCAGCTCTGCCTGCAGCTCGGCTGCAACCGCGACTCCGATCCCCAGTTTTCCGTCGTAGTAACGGTACAGGTTTGCCGCGGACATGCCGCAATCCTTCGCGATCTCCTGCATGGAGGTCTTCGCATAGCCGTACCGTTTGAACCGGGAACGCGCGCCCGCGACAATCCGGGACCGCAGGTCCTCATGCACTGAATCCTGAATGGATTGTTTTTTATTCACTCCTCCGCGTGAGACGCACCAGGTGGGCCGCGGTTACAAAAATCCGACCCGCTCAGCCGGCCTGCCGCCTGAGGTCAAAACAGCTGCAAAAGCGCCGCGGGGAACAGACCGAGGCACACGAGCAGACCGGCTGGCACCACGAGCGCAACGGCGACCGGCATCTCCATCCGGATTGGTTTCGCCTCCGGCACCGGTGCGGCCACGAGCGCCTGCTTCAGCACGATCAGATAGTAATAGAGTCCGACGGCACTCAAAGCGATGCCCAACAGCGCCAGCCCGCCGATCGGCGAGCCAACCCCGCCGGCTTGCAGGGCCTGGGCGAACACGGCGAATTTTCCGAAAAAGCCCGCGAACGGCGGCACGCCGGCGAGCGACAGCAGATACACCGCCAGGCAAACGGCCAACACCGGCGAGCGGCGGTGCAAGCCGGCAAGATCGGTGATCCGCTGGCAGCCGCCGCCCGAGCGGTCGACCACGCCGATCACGCCGAACGCTCCCACGGTGGCGAGGCCGTAGGTGAACACGTAATAAAAGAGCGCTCCGACGCCCCCGGACCCGACGGACATCACGCCGATGAGCATCACACCCGCATGTGCGATTGCCGAATAAGCCAGCAGTCGGCGGACATTCGCCTGCGCCAGCGCGGCCAGATTGCCGATCAGCAGGGAGGCTCCGGCCATCAGCGCCACGACCGTGAGCCAGCCGGCGTGGGCCAGCGGCACACCGAGCGCTCCCGCCCCCGAGCCGAGCCTCGGCCAAAGCAGGCGGGTGAAGACCACGAGACCGGCGAGCTTCGATGCCGAGGCGATCAGCGCTGCGGAGGAGGCAGGCGCGCCCTCGTAAACGTCCGGGGCCCAGAGATGGAACGGCGCGGCGGCGGCCTTGAAGCCAAAGCCCGCCAGCACCATCACGAGCGCCACCGCGAGCAGCGGTCCGCCCGGTCCACGCTGCAGCGCCAGCGCGATCTCCGACAGTTCGATCGAACCGGTCAGCCCGTACAGCAGGCTGAAACCGAACAGCAAAAACGCCGCAGCCATGCCGCCGAACAGGAAATATTTCAACGCCGCCTCGGCGGACTGGGGCCGGGACTTGTCGAATCCCGCGAGCACGTAGAGCGACAGGCTCGCGAGCTCGATGGCGAGGAAGACCAGCAGCAGCTGCTGCGCGGCCGCCATGAGCGTGAACCCGCAGGTGGCGAACAGCAGCACGGCGACGTATTCCGCCGGATGCCGCTGGCGGTCCGCGCCCGGCGCGATCTCCAGGGTCAGCAGCGCGAGCGTCAGCACGCCGAGCCGCGTCAGTTGCGCCAGCGGATCGAGCATCAGCACCGCGCCGAACACCGCGCCGGGCTGGCCGGTCTTGACGACAACCACGACCGCCGAGAGCACGGCGAGCACTCCCAGCGAGGTGACGGCGCGCATGCGCGCGCCGGCGGGAAGCTTCCGGCCGAGCCACAGATCGAATCCGAGCACGACGAGTGCACCGAGCACCAGCGCCAGTTCGGGCGCCAACGCGCGCGCGAGGGCGGCATAGTCCGGATTCATGGCGTGCCTCCCTTCAGCACCGCCGCCAGCAGCGGCGAATGCAGTGCCGGCTCGATCCAGCCTAGCAAAATGTCCGGCCGCAACCCGACAAACACCGTGGCCGCCAGCAACAACGTCGCGCCCGATTTTTCCGCCAGGGTGATTGGAGGCAAGGGATGAGCCGTCGCGGCGGAGTCACGCGAGACCTGGCCGAAAAAGGCCAGTTGCAGCACGCGCAGGGTGAACGCTGCGGCCACGAGCACGCCGAGCGCGGCCGCGAGGGCCCAGACCGGCGAGCTTTGCCACGCGCCGATCAGGATCGAAAGTTCCGCGGGAAAACCGCTGAAGCCCGGCAGGCCCATCGACGCGAGGCTCGCGAGGACGAACGTGACGGCCGCAAACGGCAGCAACCGGAACAGAGGCAGCGCGCGCAGGTCGGCCAGCTGCCGGGTGTGCGTCCGTTCGTAGACCATGCGGCCGACGACGGCGAAAAGGAGTCCCGCAATGACGCCGTGCGAAAACATCTGCAGCACGGCACCGCTGACTGAGCGGAGGTTGGCCGCGGCGAGGCCCAGCAGGACGAATCCCATGTGGCTCACGCTGGAGTAGGCGATCACGAACTTGAAGTCCTGCTGCACCAGCGCGACGGTGCCCGCATAGAGAATCCCCGCGATGGCCAGCCAGGCGATGGTCGGCTGCCAGAACGCGAAGGCGGCGGGAAACAGCGGCAGGGCCACGCGCAGGCAGCCGTAGGCGCCCAGCTTCATGACGACGCCGGCGAGGAGCATCGACGCTCCGGTCGGCGCGGCCACGTGGCCGGTCGGGGCCCAGGTGTGCAGCGGAAAAATGCCCGCGAGCGTGGCAAACCCGACGAAGATCAGCGCAAAAATCACGAGTTGCTGCGCGTGCGGGATGACCACCGTCGCCTGCGCTAGATCATCGAGCGCGAAGCTGTGCGCGCCCCCGGCGACGTAGGTCCACAGCAATCCAGCCAGCACCAGCGCGCTGCCGGCGAACGAGTAGAGCACGAGTTTCATCGCCCCGTATTCGCGCCGGGTCGAACCCCAGATCGCGATCAGGAAGTATTTCGGCACGATCGCGATTTCGTAGAAGACAAAGAATTGAAAGGCATCGGCACTCAGGAACACGCCGTAGACGCCGCCGATCAGGGTCAGGTAGAAGGCGAAGAACTCACCCGTGCGTTCCTCGATGTTCCAGGAGAAAAGAATGCCCGCGGTCGCGGCGAGGCCGGTCAGCACGAGCAGCGTGAGACTGATGCCGTCCGCCGCGAGGTGGTAGCGGATGCCGAGTTCGGGGATCCACGGCACGTCGACGAGGGTTTGCAGGTGCGCGGCCGGCTGAAAATTCCACGCGGCACCGAGGGTGATCGCCCAACCCGCGACCGCCGTGACCAGCGCCACGACCCGCGCGGCCGCGGCCGAACGCCGGCCGGCGATCAGGGCGAGCAGCGCACCGGCGAAGGTGACGTAGATGGCAAAGGGCAGCGCGTTCATGGCAGGGATCCGGCCCAGGCGGTGACCAGCGGGTTGATGAGTCCGGCGAGCAGTTGCGGCATCACGCCAAGGGCGAACATGAGCACGACCGCCGGCAGCAGCGTGGCGATTTCAAGCGGCGAGACGTCCCGGAACCCGTCGACGCCTGCGCCGGTCGGACCGTGAAACACGCGCTGCCAGAACATGAGCAGAAACAGCGCGGTCGCCAGCAGCCCGAGCGTCGCGACCGCCGCCGCCCACGGGACCAGGCCGAACACGCCGCGGAAAATCAGGAACTCGCCGACGAAACCGTTGAGTCCCGGCAAGCCGAGGGACGAGAACAGCGCGATGCCGCAGAGTCCGGCAAACACCGGCATGGCGGTGCGCACGCCGCCGAAATCCGCGAGACCGCGCCGTCCGCCGTGGCGCGTTTCCAGCACGCCGACGCAGAAGAACAAGGCCGAGGCCGAGAGTCCATGGTTGAACACTTGCAACAGCGCGCCGCTCAGGGCCGCGGCGGCGGCGGCCGGGGCGGCGGGCGTCGCGGCGACGACGGCGAACAGCGCCAGCAGGCAGTAGCTGAGGTGGTTGACCGAAGAGTAGGCGATCATCCGCTTCAGGTCGGTCTGCCGCATGGCGGCGAACGCGCCCAGCACCACGCCGCCGAGGGCGAGCCAGAGAAGTGGTGTCGCGATCGCATGGAGTTCCTGCGGGAACAGCGGCCAGAGAATCCGCAGGAAACCGTAGACGCCCATCTTCGACATCACGCCGGTGAGAAACATCGAGGCGCCCGTCGGGGCCTCGGCATAGGCCGGGGGCAGCCAGGTATGGAACGGGTAGAGCGGGACTTTGACGGCGAGTCCAAAAAAGATCCCGGCGAAAACCATCGGGCTCCACACTCCGCCGAGCTGCAGGGCAAGGGTGCCATTGGCCCGGAGAGCGGCGAGTTGGGTGAAGTCGAGCGTGCCGGCCGTCGCGTAAAGCGCCGCGAACCCTGCGAGCATGAACGCGCTGCCGCCAATCGTGTAGATGACGAACTGATACGCGGCCCGCGCGGCCCCGGGGCCGCCCCAGAGCTTGATGAGGAAAAACGCCGGCACGAGGCTCAGTTCCCAGAACACGAACCAGTGGAAGAAATCGAGGGCGAGAAAGACTCCGAGCGCGGCGCCCTGCAGCAGCAGGAAAAGGATGCCGAGCAGGCGCACGTCGCGTTCCTCGTGCCACGAGGCGAGCAGCGCGGCGGGCGAGACGAGGCCCGTCAACAGGACGAGCAGCAGGCTCATGCCGTCGAGCCCCAGATGATAGGAGACGTTCAGCGAGGGGATCCAGGCGTGCTGCTCGACCAATTGCAGGCCGGCGGCGTGCGGATCGAATCGCCCGGTCGCGACCAGGCCCAGCGCCAGCGTCGTCAGGCTGAACAACAGCGCGAGGACGCGGCTCGCCTTCACGGACAATCGCGGAAGCCCGGCCAAGGCCAGGGCGCCGGCCCAGGGTAGAAAGATGAGCAGGGACAGAAGCGGCAGGCCGTTCATCGGGCACCTCCGATCAGCAGCACCACCACGAGCACGACGAAGGAGAGGGCGATGGTCAGCAAGTAGCCGTGGGCGTCGCCGCTTTGCATCCGGGAATAGGTTTGGCCTGGGTCGCGGACCGTCTCGGTGCCGGCATCGAAGCCGGCGTTGAGCACCGAATCGTCGGTCTGCCGGTCAATCACCCCGAGCACCCGCGCGACCGTGGCGATCAACCGGACGAGACTGTCCCAAACGTAGGCGTCGAGGAAATCCGCGAGAAACGCGAGGGCCGTCACCGCGCGGCCGACCGTGGCGGCGTAGAGCTCGTCGAAGCCGAGGCGCGCGGCGAGGGCGGCAAAGACGTCCGGGGCGGCTGCGGCGAACAGGTCGGGCGCGTCGGCGGACACGCGGAGCTTGCGGCCGTAGAGCCACCAGCCGAGGCCGAGGCCGGCTCCGACGAGGACGATCGAGAGGAACATCAATCCACCATTTTCAAAAATCGAGTGACCGTGAACCTCCGATTCGCCGAGGAGGTTGGCTTGCAGCCAGGGCCAGGCGGGCGTGCCGAGGAAACCGAGCGCGACGGCGCCAATGGCGAGCAGGACCAGCGGGATTGTCATGACCGCGGAATTTTCGTGCGCATGCTCGGCCGCGGGCGAGCGCGGTTTCCCGAAAAATACCTCGGCCACAAGACGGGTCATGTAGAAAGCGGTGAGCACGACGGCGGCGAGGCCCAGAAAGAGCGGCAGGTGCGAGACGGGCCATTCGTGGGCGGCGTGGAGAATCGCCTCCTTGCTCCAGAAGCCGGAAAAGAGGAATGGCACGCCGGCGAGCGCCATCATGCCGACGGCGAAAGTGACGAACGTTACGCGCATTTTGGGTGCGAGCCCACCGAGCTGGCGGATGTCCTGTTCGTGGTGCGCCGCGTGGATCACGGAGCCCGCACCGAGGAAGAGCAGCGCCTTGAAGAACGCGTGCGTCAGCAAATGGAAGATCGCGGCGGTCCACGAGCCGACGCCCAGGGCGAGCATCATGTACCCCAGCTGGGAGACGGTAGAGAAAGCCAGGACGCGCTTCAGGTCGTTTTGCGCGACCGCGATGCAGGCGCCGAGCAGCGCGGTGATGGCACCGATGAAAGCGACGACCGTCAATGCATGGACCGGCACGTGCGCCAGCAATTGGTCGGCGCTCATGAGCGGGTAGATGCGAGCGATCAGGAAGACGCCGGCGGCGACCATGGTGGCGGCGTGGATCAGGGCGGAGACGGGCGTCGGGCCCTCCATCGCATCCGGCAGCCAGACATGGAGAGGGAACTGGCCGGACTTGCCGATGGCGCCGCAGAAAATCAGCAGTCCGATTGCGGTCGAGACGGCCAGCCCGCAGCCGAGGGTCTGGGCGGAAAGTGCGGTGAGGGAGGCGGTTTCCAGCACGCCGGCACCGTGATCAAAAAACAGCAGCGAGCCGCGGGCGTCGTAGAGCCAGAGCATCCCGAGCAGGAAGCCGAGATCGCCGATGCGCGTGGTGATGAAGGCCTTTTTTGCGGCGGCGGCGGCGGCGGGTTTGTGGAACCAGAATCCGATGAGCAGGTAAGAGGCGAGGCCGACGAGTTCCCACGACACGAACAGGAGCAGCAGGCTGTTGGCCACGAGGATCCCGAGCATCGCGGCGGCAAACAGACTCAGGAAACAAAAGAACCGCGTGAAGTTGGCGTCCTCCTTCATGTAGCCCAGGCTGAAGATGAAGATCAGCGTCCCGACGAAGGTCACCATCACGCACATGAAAGCCGTGAGCGGATCGAGCAACCAGCCGAGCTGGACGGTGCCGTGGCCCAGGTCGAACCAGGCGAAGTTGAAGGTCTGGTGGGCTCCGGGATCGGCGAGGGCTCCGCGCAGCGCGAGGCACGAAAGTAGGAAAGACCCGGCAAGGCCGGCGATGGCCGCCCCGGCCGCCAGTCGGCGACCTCCGCGCGGGGTGAGGGCGCCGATCGCGGCCGCGAGGAGCGGCAGCGCGGGAATGAGCCAAAGACATTGCGCAGCGAGGGTCATGGGAGATCGGCGGCGCACAAACTTCCAAAAGTCCAAACGCCAAACGCCAAAGGAAGGCGCCTCTTGACCGCCCGACAAAGCGCC
>Ga0265319_1001600_pt1 | contig 13212 bp, 9 predicted proteins | sample 4824metaG_FD_192443 | JGI IMG/M metagenome (GOLD analysis project Ga0265319, IMG submission 192443) | Rhizosphere microbial communities from Carex aquatilis grown in University of Washington, Seatle, WA, United States - 4-8-24 metaG | ecosystem: Host-associated > Plants > Roots > Rhizosphere >...
GACCTGTGAAGCAGGCGAAATATCTTGGGCAGAAGCACTCTGACTGAGGAAGGCCGCGACTCCGCCGAGAGAGGCAACATACGGACTTGCCGCCAAGAACTTCAGGAAGTCACGGCGTGCGGACTGGTTTGCCATCTTGGAGCGGCATTGTAGCGCCGCCTGGGATTTCCCACCAGAGGCGACCGCTGCTCCGAGTGAGGATCGACTGGCGCGAGAAGAAGCGGAAAATGATCGAATTCGTGAACGCGAAAATGATGGAGATCGCTCGCGCCCTTAGGATGGAGAGTTTTTCTGCTCTTTTCAGGTGGGCCGGTATCCTGGAAAATGCCTTCTCAAGACTTGGCCGGAGGCACCCCTCTGTCATCACAGTTCGAACAGTCCCACCTGTGTGGGGCCCCGCGCTTATGCCTTGTTTACACGCCCCTTTGTACGATCAATGGTGGTTTGATGCGAGAAAGTCATCAACCAGCGTAGATTCTGCGCGATGAACGACATGAGGTCCAGGCGTGAGCTTGACTGCGGCGGATGATCCAGGACAAATAAGCAACGTCGAATGGCATGCCGTGGTCAAAAAAGATCGTCAGTATGACGGCAAATTCGTATACGCAGCCGTTACGACTGGAATCTATTGCCGCCCTTCATGCCCTGCGCGTAATCCTCATCGTCGCAATACCCTGATCTTCTTGACTACAGCGGAGGCTGAGCGACGGGGATACGTGTCCTGCCTTCGTTGCCATCCCAATTCACTTACGCCCGCTGAGAAAAGCATCAAGACCGCCCTCGATTATATTGAAGCGAATTTGGACCGAACGATTACGCTCAACACGCTATCGCAGGTGACGGGTCTTAGCCCGCATCACTTGCAAGGGACCTTCAAACGAATGATCGGCGTGTCCCCAAGAGCCTTTTGTGATGCTCGGCGCATCGCTCATTTCAAACAGTGCCTGCGGGCCGGCCAATCTATAAGCCACGCATGTTACGAAGTCGGCTACGGTTCAAGCCGAGCACTCTATGCAAAGACGAGAAAAGGCCTGGGAATGACTCCAGCCGCCTACCGAAACGGCAGTAAGGGGATCCACATTTGTTACGCGATAACCCAGTCGGCATTGGGTAGCGCACTTGTGGCCAGCACCGAGCAGGGCGTATGTACCGTTCTGTTAGGTGACGAAGAAGCTGTTCTCATTCGTGAATTGCGTGAGGAATTTCCGGCCGCCGTACTTCAACGGGAATCCTCCGCGAATTGGAACGCTGTGCAATCCTGCCAGGCACAAGACCCATTGTTGTCGAAGTTTCCCTTGAGCCTGCAAAGTCGAGTATTTCTGGCTAGACTTTGGAACCACCTTCAGCAAGTTTGATTCTTGCAGATTGGCCCACCTCTTCCGCAAATTCAAAAGTTTGGGCGGTACAAACGGATAGATCGCGAAGAAGTGCGTCTGTAAATTATTGCGTGGAACATGACGACGAGGAGATGAATCCACAATGATGCCTGTCTGCACTTTTTCGGCGAAGGTTTCGAAAGCCATCCTGGCCGCGATTCTTTTATTCATTTTGGTTCCTGTCTGCGGGGCTCAGGACCAGTCTCAGAATTCACCTGCCAGCAGCACGGATGAATCAGGGACGAGCACGGACCTGTTTGTCATGATAGGGTCTGATTTTGTCAGGCCCGGACTCGCACCGAAGGCGAACTACAACATTGGAATCGGTCACACGTTTGGCTTCCTGAAAAAAGATCCGATCGGGGATGAGCTCACATTCGCCTACACCTATGAAGATGGCGGCTCGGGTTTTTGGCATTCCCAGTTTGGCTCGCATACGGAGAGCTTTGGGGTTATGAAGAACTTCGGACTCCCAAAGATAAAACGGGTTAGCGGCTACACATGGATCCAAGGAGGGATCAGCAGTTTCACCGGGAACGCCCATGTCGAAAATCACTTTTACAATGGGGAATCTCTAGGCGCTGTCATTCACTTCAACGATCACAATTCCATTTGGGTTCAAGAGACCTTCAACAAAATCGTATCAGCGCCTTGGTATACGACCACCAGCATCGGGTACACCAGAAGTTGGTAGAGATCCGGCTGTGGGTACTGAAGAACATCGAAGTCAGCGTAGAGTCGGCCGCAAGACAGGATTCCGCCTGACCTGGAACTGACCCACCACACTTTCTTGGCCTCTCCCGGAAGCGACTCGTTCCTGTGCTAGAATTCTTAACTTCAATCCCAATCAGGATAGACCGATGAAAATCAGCCGGGAAGACGTGTTGAAAGTAGCGACGCTGGCGAATCTGGAATTAACAGACGCCGAAGTCGAAAAATATCGCGGGCAGCTCGACGACATTCTGAATTACATCGACAAGCTGAATGAGCTCGACACTTCGAATGTCGAGCCGATGACGCAGGTGTTTGCCGCTTCGCCGGAAGATTCCGCGCTGCGCGAAGACGTCGTCGTCCGGTCGGAAGTGATTACGGAAGTGCTCGCAGGGGCGCCCGACCCTGCTCCAATGTATTTCCGCGTGCCCCGGGTGATCGAAAAGTGAGCGCCGCGACGCCATGGACCGTCTCGACCGTTCGCGCGGCCCTCGATTCGAAGAAAATCTCCGCGCGCGAACTGGTGAAGGAATTTTACGCGCGCATCGAAAAGCGCAATCCCGAACTCAATATTTTCCTCGCGCTTTCTCCCGAACGCGCCTACGCACAAGCTGACAAGATCGACGCCGCTATCGCCGCCGGTGACGCGCTGCCTCCGCTGGCCGGCGTGCCGCTGGCTGTAAAGGATGTAATCAGCACACGCGGCATTCCCACCACGTGCGGGTCGCGCATCCTGGAGGGCTACAAGCCCGCCTATGACGCTACGGTCGTTACGCGCCTGGAGCACAATGGCGCAATCGTCCTCGGCAAGACAAACTGCGATGAGTTTGCCATGGGCAGTTCGAATGAAAACTCCGCCTACGGCCCGGTGCGCAATCCGGTCGCCACCGACCGCGTTCCCGGCGGCTCCAGCGGCGGCGCAGCAGCCGCGATTGCTGCGGATTTGGCCGTCATCTCGCTCGGGACGGATACCGGCGGCTCGATCCGCCAGCCCGGCTCATTCTGCGGCGTTCCGGCGCTGAATCCCAGCTACGGACGTGTTTCCCGCTACGGCCTGATTGCTTACGCGTCCTCCCTCGATCGCATTGGCCCGTTCGCGCATAACATTCGCGATGCTGCAGCAGTGATGTCCGCAATGGCCGGCAAAGATCCCATGGATTCGACATCCGCGTCCGTGCCGGCGCCCAATTACGACCATGCCCTGCGCGGCTCGCTCGAAGGATTGCGCATCGGAATTCCCGAAGATTATTTCGGCGAGGGCATCGACCGGGAAGTTCGCCAAAAGGTGGAAGCCGGAATTCATCTACTCGAAAAACTGGGCTGCAAACGCGTGTCGATTCGAATGCCGCATACCGACTACGCCATCGCCACCTATTACATCATCGCCACCGCCGAGGCCAGTTCGAACCTGGCCCGATACGATGGCGTCCGCTACGGCCCGCGCGTTTCCGGCTCGACCCTGATCGAGATGTATCAGAAGACTCGCGGCCACGGCTTCGGCCCGGAAGTGAAGCAGCGGATCATATTGGGCACATACGTTTTATCGGCGGGCTATTACGACGCTTATTACTTGAAGGGGCAGAAAGTTCGCGCCCTGATTGCGAAAGATTTTCGCAGCGCGTTCGAACAAGTGGACGCCATTATTACGCCGACCTCCCCGGTTCCCCCTTTCAAGTTGGGCGAGCGCACGTCAAACCCGCTACAGATGTATCTCGCTGATATTTATACTGTTACCGGATCCCTCGCGGGCGTGCCCGGAATCTCGGTCCCCTGTGGCAAAACCAAGGAAGGCTTGCCCGTCGGACTGCAAATCTACGGCGCGGCCTATGCCGAAGATCGCGTGCTGCAAATCGCTCATGCGTTCGAACAGGCCGGCGGAGCGGAGTTGTAAGCCGCCAATGCCAGACCTTGGGCCTCTGCTGGAAAAACTTCGTCGCACCAGAGCGAAATTCGAATCCGCCGTTCGCCAAGTCCCCGAAAAGCACTGGCGGACGCCTCCCCGCGAGGGAGCCTGGTCCGCCGCCGAAATTGTCGCCCACGTCACGATGGTCGAAACACTGATGACGGGGGCGGCTTCGAAAATCACGCGCAAGCCTCCCGTCGCTGTGCCTATTTTGAAGCGCGTTCATGTCCCCGTGGCATTGGTCGCGTGGCGAGGACGGCGTGTCGAAACACCGATTCCGCTCGATACATTGCTGCTGGATGACCGGGAAGTAATGCTGTCCCGTCTGGCCGAACAGCGATTGCACACGGTTGCCTTCCTCGAATCCGGTCGTGACACCAATTTCCGGAATTACCGCATTCAGCATCCAATCCTGGGCAGCCTGCACTATTACGATTGGTTTCGCACCCTCGCGGCGCATGATGCCCGGCACACGAAGCAGGTGCGTGAGATCATTAAAATGCACAAAATTTGTTAGCAACAGAACAAAAAACGACACAATTTTTCATATTTTTCCGGAACGCGATCCGATCCAAACTCCGCGAGATGCGCTGCCTACGAGATTAAACCCTTTCGATCCATGAATTTGCAGATTCACACTGGTATTAAAGTACGGCCTCGATGAAACGGAAGGACTATTGCTCGTTCATTCTTGGACTTTATATCATGGTGGTGGAATAAACATGGTCACCGTCAAATCGAGTCAAAAACAGTTCACCGATGACGAGATCTCCCGGCTCACGGGAATTTGCTTGGAACATTTGCACAACTTCGCCCGCAGCAAGCATCTGGGCACCATCGTGAAAGCCGCGGAGAGTGCCGGAGAGCAGGCCGAGCGCTTGCTGTTCACCAATTCCGAGCTGATGATCCTGGCAGTCCTCATTCCCCGCTGCCATCACTAAGTTTTTTCACACGCCCATTTTCTTGAGTTCGTACGACTCCCTCCAACCTTTTGCCCCAATCGAAATTCCATTTTGAAGTCCGCCAAACTCACCGTATGATCGAACCAACGCCAATGGAATCGTCCAGCAGCGCTCCACCGAGACGGTAACGGCTCATTTCCTGAGCGCGTCTTAAATGGAGGTACAGCCTTTGCTACCAAAGGAATTGCACGACGCGCGGAGGGGAGCCCTAATGAGATTTCGTTACTTTGGGTCGATTTTTACTTTGCTTGCAGCCCTATTCTTATCGCCATTTCTCCATGCGCAGACGCAGAGCGCTCCAAAGAACCTGAAGCCCGGCGCAGCGGCTGACCAGCCATTCGATGCCCGCGATCTTTATGGCGATTGGCGTGGTGACGATCCGCGACCCGGCAGGCACAATGCGGATTCGGTCGATCAGAAAATTCCGGAACCGCCTCTAACGGAGTGGGCGAAGCAGCATCTGCTCTATAAATCGATTTCGCACGATCCTTTGGCCGGAACGCACATCCCCGGCTGGGACAGTCCGGGCCACGAGTGCCCGAACAATCAGGACCCCTGCTTCTCCGCCGATCAGTACGGTGTGAAGGCCAATGACCCCGATGGGGAATATCCCGCCAAAGATTGCGAACCGCTGTCCACACCGGCGATGTACGACTATCCGCACCTGGGCACCATGGAGCTGATGCTCACGCGCGAGGGAGACCGGGTTTTTCAGCTTTTCGAATATCACCGCGAGTGGCGCACGTTCTGGATGAATCGAGAACACCCCAAGGATCTCGATCCCACTTATGAGGGAGACTCGACGGCCCACTGGGAAGGCAACGAGCTGGTGGTGGATACAATCGGCTACAACGACAAAACCATGCTCACCCAGAATGTCGGCCACTCCAAGAGCGACGCGTTTCATCTGGTGGAGCGCTTTCACCTAGTGGACAAGAACAACTTGCGGATCGATATGACCTGGTACGATCCAAAAGCGTGGGGAGATAAATCCTGGCCGGGATTTCATAAGTATTATCACCGGGTTCCCAAAGGCGATTTTATCGAGTTCATCTGCAGCCCTCGGGAATACGCGTCGTATGACAAGGTGTTGACGGAGCCGATGGAAAAGGAAAAAGCGGCCAAGGGCAAGTAGGCTGAGCAGAAGACCTATCTCATCGACGCGGCATCCTAGATTTAGGGCAATCCCTATGCGACGAAAAACCACAATAATACCGGCAGCTCTCATCGGGTTGCTGGTTGTGGCATTTTTGTTACCAGCTCCGCCAATTTGGAGCCTTCCACAAAGTACGCAAGACTCCGATTCGAAACCCAAAGACCAAATAGCGATTCGCACTCCGCTGCCCAAAGGAAAAAAACTGGTCCTAACCGACGGCAGCTTCCAGCTGGCACGCGAATATTCTGTGGAGGGCGACCGCGTCCGCTATTGGAGCATCGAGCGCTCGGACTGGGAGGAAATCCCAACGTCGCTGGTCGATTGGGACGCGACGCACAAAGCCGAAGCCGAGCAAGCACGCGAAGCGGCAGCCCTAAAAGCGAAAATGCGCGCGACCGACATTATGGAACGCACCAAGGACATCGATGTGGATCGCAGCCTGGAAATCAAACCGGGGGTGTTTTTGCCTGACGCAGTGGGATTCTATTCGCTCGACGATCGGTTGATTTATGAAATGAAGCAGAGTGTGGCCGTCGCCAAGCGGTCGACGGGCCGTGAAGTGGAAAAGATAATGAGCGGCGTGCCGTTGATTCCCAGCAAGCAGACCCTCGAAATCCCCGACGAACATGCGGCGTTGCGCCTCAACTCAGCGGAGCCTGAATTCTTCATGCGTCCGGCCGATGACCGCACACCGCGTTTCAAGCTTCTTCACGCCCAAATAAGGAGCGGCCACCGCGTGCTCGACAACGTCACCATCCACTTCACCGGCGAAGAAACCCACAAGACCACAGACATCGAAGTGCAGACCTGGACGCCCGCCCGCGGCGTCTTCCGCTATACGGTCAATAAACCACTCGAACCCGGCGAATACGCCTTCGTCGAAATGACCAGCGAAGGGATCAACGGCTACGTCTGGGATTTTGGGATTGACACGCCGAAGGCAAAATTGAAGAAGTAGCGTCCGGAATACACTTTCAACCCGCGCAACTTAGGAAGAACTCTTCTTCGGCTGGAAGACCGCTACGGGAACAAACGATTCATTGAGCAGGGAAAGCAAATCGGCAATGCGGAAGGGTTTCTGAAGAAAGAGGCTGTGCTGGCGGCCAACTTGTTCGCTGATAGCGGTATCGACCAGATCGCCAGTCATGAAAATGAAAGGGGGGTGCGCGATGGAACGGATTGCCAACTCCGCACAAATGCGATCGCGAAGTTCGAATCCGGATATGACAGTCCCTGCATCGGATTCCAAATTGATGTCACACAAGATCGCGTCGTAGCGCCGTCTGGAGGTAAACTCCAGAGCCTCCTCGAAGGAGGCAGCGGGATCCACCGAGAAACCCCGACCACCCAGGCTTTCCGCAACCAGTTCCCGGATACCTTCCTCGTCATCCACAACCAGGATACGCTTTCCATCCGGAGCGGACGCCACAGTCGGGGAAACCTCCGCGATGCTTTGTGGTGCGGATTCCGGCCCGGCAATCAAGACTGCCTGCGTACAGACCGGCAACGATACCGTGAAGACCGAACCGCCGTCGGGCAACGGCTGCGCGGATATGTCGCCATTGTGTTCGCGTACGATCGCCATGCAGATGCTAAGCCCGAGTCCGGTGCCGCGTCCAGGTCGCTTGGTTGTATAGAACGGATCGAAAATTCGCGACAAAGCCTCACGGCGAATCCCGACGCCGTCGTCCTGAAATGTAACCAGCACGCGCTCACCGACTACACCGAGGCGAATCCGCAGTGTGCCATGCTCGCGTATCTCGCGGATAGCCTGTTCCGCATTGACGATTAGATTCAGGAAGACCTGCGTCAACTGGTTGGAATCGCCAAGCACGGTGGGCAGGTCCTGGCGCGCAACCAGATCGACTTGAACGTGGTTGGACCGCAGCGAGTGTTCGTGGAGCTGGATCGTCCGCTGAAGCAAGTCCGGCAGGTGAAGCAGGGAATTCCGCGGCGTCGTGGGGCGCGAAAAGACGAGCAGGCTTTCAACGATATGCGCGGCGCGGCGGGCCTGGCGGTGCGCCAGATCGAGTTGACGGCGCGAATTCTCGTCTTCTGTCTTATCGCGCACCATTTCCGTGACGCCCAGGATGGCCGTCAACGGGTTATTCAATTCGTGCGCGACTCCGGCAATCATCTGCCCCATTGCCGCCAAGCGCTCGGACTGGATCAACTGTTGCTGGAGCCGCTGTCGCTCAGTGATGTCACGGGCGGAGGCGATGACTCCGATCGTGCGGCCGGTTTCATCCTGGAGAGGCCGGGCGGAGGCGCGGAAGACGCGCCACTGGCCGTTTTTGTGCTGCGTGCGATATTCCAGCGAACCATTCGAACGCCGTCCGGACATCAAGTCGTCGAACAGTTCCTGCATCGCGACGCGATCCTGAGGATCGGTACCGCGGCCCAGTTTCTTTCCGATCAACTCCTCCGGCTGGTAACCGAGCGCGTCAAAAATCTGCGGGCTCGCGAAGGTGTATCGGCCCTCGGAATCGAGCGAAACGATCAGGTCGGGAAAACTATCCATGAGCCGGCGCGCAAACTCCTGCTGGCGATGCAAGGAGCGTTCCACTTCCCGCTGTTCGGTAACGTCGACAAAGGTTCCTTGGTACCGCACTAATCTTCCGGCAGGGTCGCGGACAGCTGCGGTCGTGTGCAACGCAATTACTTCGCGCTCATTCTGCTTGTGTTTTAAGGTGATCTCGCGGGCGCGGAGGAATCCGAACTCGTTCAGGCTGTTGCGCTCGGTCACGCGGTCCGGCACGTTCCGGTAGAGCGAAGAAAGCTCCAACTGAAGTATTTCATCCTTGCCTGCGAATCCCAGCATGTGCGCCAGGGCCGGGTTCGCCTCGATGATGCGGTCGTCCGCTGAAGCCACATAAACGCCTTCACGCAACGTTTCGAACAACTCTGTAAAGCGCGTTTCATTTTCGCGTTCGCGGGTAATATCGCGCGCAAAGCCGCTGATGCCATGCACCACGCCTTCGTGAACAATGGCGTGAAGAACGCAGTCGAAATAGTGCGTCGTCCCGCGGTGCTTCAGTTTCGCCCGGACGACTCCGTTCCATCGGCGTAGTGCCAGAAAGCTCGCCATCATTTCCGCAGTGACGCTGCGGTCGCTATAATCGAGAAATTCTAGGAACTCATCCATCGGGCGGCCAATCACGTCGGGAAACGAACGGTTCAGCAGGTCTGCAAAGCTGCGATTGACGGTAACAATCCTGCCATCGAGGGTGACGGAGAACAACACGTCCTCAAAGGTATCGATCAGGTCACGGTATCCCTGTTGGGATTTGGAAATCAGGGAAAAAAGATGGTCAAGCTGGTCGTCCTTTTTACTCGTGTCTTCGCTGTTTGCGCGATGCTCAATCCCGTGGACCAGCCCCCGCAATTCGGAAATTTCGTTGGTCTTGCTCCATGCGTAGGCAACGAAAAGCGTTACCAGAATGACCAGCCCCACCGGCAACGCCTCCATGTTACGGGGCATGGAGCGAATCTGGTCCCACGAGGTGACTGCGAAACCCACCGCCAGAACGCAAAGCAGCAGCAATGCCAATCGCCAAACGCCTCGTTCCCGGCGAGTCAGCCGGTCACGATCCAGCTTGAGCGCGGGCGATTCTGCCGACTCTCCAGCGCGTGGCGTGGAAATTTTGGTCATCGGTATTGTTTGGAAGGCGCTCCCTTTGGGCGAGGGACCTGGGAGACTACCTTGCCAAAGAATTATGGGGGTAGTCGCGCGACGGAGCAACGCAGGCGGCATGGTCGGATAGCCAAGTTGCTAACAGGGGGTGGTGAGGGGAGATTTTAGTAGGACTGGCTGCAGTCTGCCCTACTATGAAATGGGCGGCCCAAACCTCGGGCCGCCCATTGGTTTCGCTTGAATTGTGAACTTCCAGCTAATCTGAACCCTCCGCCATGGCGTCGGCATCCTTGCGCAGGAAGTCGAGCGCTGCGGCTTCCTCTGCCGAAAGTTCCGGCGGGGGAAGGATGGCTTCCGGTTCCGGCATTGGAGGCACTTCGGTCAGGAGCTCGATGTTGCGGTAGCGCTCGAGCCCTGTGCCCGCCGGGATCAGGCGGCCCATGATTACGTTTTCCTTCAGGCCGCGCAGGTAATCGACCTTGCCGGCAACGGCGGCTTCGGTGAGGACGCGTGTGGTCTCCTGGAAGCTGGCTGCCGAGATGAACGAATCGGTGGAGAGCGACGCCTTGGTGATACCGAGCAGCAACGGGCGCCCTGTAGCGGGGCGGCCACCTTCGGCGATCGCGCGGTCGTTCTCTTCGCGGAAGCGGAATTTGTCCACCTGCTCTTCGAGCAGGAAGGCGGTGTCTCCCACGTCCTCGACCTTCACCCAGCGCATCATCTGGCGAACGATGGTTTCGATGTGCTTGTCGTTGATGTTGACTCCCTGCAGGCGGTAAACCTCCTGAATCGAATTGACCAGGTAGGCTTGCGTATACTTTTCGCCGAGAACGGCCAGCAAGTCGTGCGGGTTCAGCGGACCGTCGATCAACGGCTCGCCGGCCTTGACGTGTTCGCCTTCCTGCACATTGATGTGCACGCCGCGGATGATGGAGTATTCCTTCTGCGTGCGGCCGTCTTCGCTTTCGACGTAAATCTTGCGCAGGCCCTTGCTGATTTCGCCGTATTTCACCACGCCGTCAATCTCGCTGATGACCGCCGGGTCGCGGGGCTTGCGGGTTTCGAACAGCTCGACGACGCGCGGGAGACCTCCGGTGATGTCCTTGGTCTTGGTGGTCTCACGCGGGATCTTCGCGAGCACGTCGCCTGGCTGCACTTCATCGCCATCCTGCACCATCAAGTGTGCACGGGACGGCATCAGGTATTTCTTACGTGTGCGTCCGGCCGAATCGCGGACAAGGATTGTCGGCGCATGCTTTTCATCGCCCGGTGGCAGCGTAACGACAAGCTGCGAAAGTCCGGTGACTTCGTCAACCTGTTCCTCGATCGTGATGCCGGGCTGGAGATCCTTGAACTGAATCGTTCCTCCGGCTTCGGTGAGAATCGAAAACGTATACGGGTCCCACTCGGCCAGGAGTTCGCCATGCTTGACCGGCTGGTTTTCTTCGACACGAAGGCGCGCACCATAGACCACGTGGTAGCGTTCCTTTTCGCGTCCCTTTTCATCCACGATGGCGATCAAGCCGCTGCGGTTCATGGAGATTAAATCTTTTCCGCGACCACGGACAACGTTGAGATCGACGAAGCGCACAAAACCGCTGTTGCGCGATTCGAGCTTAGACTGCTCGGTGACGCGCGTCGCCGTTCCTCCGATGTGGAACGTGCGCATGGTGAGCTGCGTGCCCGGCTCGCCGATGGACTGCGCGGCAATGACGCCGACCGCTTCGCCCATCTCGACCGTGCGGCCGGTGGCCAGGTTGCGTCCGTAGCAACGGGCGCAGGCCCCGCGGCGGCACTCGCAGGTGAGGACCGAGCGAATTTTCACGCGCTCAATTCCCGCGGCCTGGATGGAGTTGGCCAGCTCCTCGCTGATTTCCTGATTGACTTCGACGATCACGTTGCCTTCGTAGTCTTTGATCTTGTCGAGCGAAACGCGGCCCACGACGCGGTCGCGCAGCGGCTCGACTTCGACGCCGGCTTCGGTAATCGGTTCGACGTAAATGCCGTCGGCGGTGCCGCAATCGATTTCGCTGATGATCACGTCCTGCGCGACGTCCACCAGGCGTCGCGTGAGGTAACCGGAATCGGCGGTCTTGAGCGCGGTGTCGGCGAGGCCTTTACGTGCGCCGTGCGTGGAGATGAAGTATTGCAGCACGGTAAGGCCTTCGCGGAAGTTGGAAGTGATCGGCGTCTCGATGACTTCGCCCGAGGGCTTGGCCATCAGACCGCGCATTCCGGAAAGCTGGCGGATTTGCTGCTTCGAACCGCGCGCGCCGGAATCGGCCATGACGTAGATCGGGTTGATGACGCCTTCCTTGTCCTGATTTTCGAGCGCTTTGAACATCTGCTCGGCGACTTTTTCGGTGATGTCGCTCCAGATGGCGATGACTTTGTTGTAGCGCTCGCCGTTGGTGATGGCGCCGTCCAGGTATTGCTGCTGCACCTTGACGACTTCCTTTTCGGTGTTATCGACCAGCGAAAACTTGTCTCCGGGGATCAACATGTCGTCGATGCCTATGGAGATGCCGGACTTGGTGGCGTACAGGAAGCCTAGTTCTTTCAGCTCGTCAAGCATCTGCACGGTGCGCTTGAGGCCGAAACGCAGGTAGCAGTAATAGCAGAGCTGCTGGACGCCCTTTTTCTTGATCAAGCCGTTGATGAAGGGCATTTCCTTCGGCAGGTGATCGTTGAAGATCACGCGGCCAACCGTCGTGTTGATGAACTGGCGCTTCATCATGACGGGCGCGGCGTGCGGCACGTCCTGATCGTCGTATGCGGCGGCGAGATCGATCACTTCACCGTCGTAACGGAGACGAATTGGCGTAAGCAGTTCAACTTCCTGAGATTCGAGCGCGAGGACCACTTCTTCGGTCAATCCGAAGGCGCGGCCTTCGCCCTTGGCGCCGGGCTTGGACTTGGTCAGGTAGTAGATGCCGAGAACCATGTCCTGCGTCGGCACGGCGAGCGGCAAGCCGTTGGCCGGGGACAGAATGTTGTTGGAGGAAAGCATCAACACTGAAGCTTCGACTTGCGCTTCGGGCGACAGCGGAATGTGCACGGCCATCTGGTCGCCGTCGAAATCGGCGTTAAACGCGGTGCAGACCAGCGGGTGAATTCGAATGGCCTTGCCTTCGACCAGCGTCGGTTCGAACGCCTGGATGCCGAGGCGGTGAAGCGTGGGCGCGCGGTTGAGCAGCACCGGATGCTCGCGAATCACCTCTTCGAGGATGTCCCAGACGACCGGGTCCTGCTGCTCGACCATTTCCTTGGCTTGTTTGATGGTGGTGCAGTGTCCCTGGGCCTCGAGGCGATGGTAGATGAAGGGCTTGAACAGCTCGAGCGCCATCTTCTTCGGCAAGCCGCACTGGTGCAGCTTGAGTTCGGGGCCGACGACGATGACCGAGCGTCCCGAATAGTCCACGCGCTTGCCGAGCAGGTTCTGGCGGAAGCGGCCCTGCTTGCCCTTGAGG
>Ga0265319_1001604_pt1 | contig 13191 bp, 10 predicted proteins | sample 4824metaG_FD_192443 | JGI IMG/M metagenome (GOLD analysis project Ga0265319, IMG submission 192443) | Rhizosphere microbial communities from Carex aquatilis grown in University of Washington, Seatle, WA, United States - 4-8-24 metaG | ecosystem: Host-associated > Plants > Roots > Rhizosphere >...
TACATCGGCGAGCAGTCCGGCACCATCTACCGCGTCTTCTCGTAGCGTCGCGCGCACGAGCAGCGCGCGCGTGCGGGCGCAGGCGCGGCCGCCTTCGATCGCTCCTCAGTGTTCGCGGCCGGGTGCAGCCGTGACCCGCGGCGGCGGCGCGGCGGCGTCCGGCGGCCGCCGGCCGTCATAGGCCCAGAAGGCCGGCAGGGAGGCGGTCAGCACGCCGGTTCCGGCGACGCACAGCGCTCCGCCGAGCACGATCGAGGAGCGCAGCCCGACCAGCGCGCTGGCGATCCCGGCCTCGGTGTTGCCGAGCGTCGGACCCGAGGACCAGGAGAGCATCTCGAGGCCCGCCAGCCGCCCGCGCATCGCGTCGGGAATCGTCTGGTTCCAGATCACGGCGCGGAACAACCCGGAGATCTCGTCGGCGGCGCCCGCAAGCACGAGGAAGACGAGCGCGAGCGCCAGGCTCGGGGCGAGACCGAAGCCGACGATCGCCGCACCCCACGCGGCCGCGGCCGCCACGATCGCGCGGCCGTGGCGATGCACGCCGGCCGACCAGCCGCTCGAGGCTGCCGCCAGCACCGCTCCCGCCGCCGGCGCGGCATAGAGCACTCCGACGAGGCTGGCGCCGACGCCGAAGTGGCGCGCCAGCGCCGGAAACGTCGCCAGCGGCATGCCGAAGAACATCGCGTTCATGTCGACGACGTAGGTTCCGATCAGCTCCGGGCGCCGGCTCGCATAACGCACGGCCTCCATCGTCGAGCGCAGGCTCGGCGCAAGACGCTCGGGGGGCGCGGTCGGTGTGCGGATCGCAGCGATCGCCGCCAGCGAGACACCGAACGTGGCGGCGTCGGCGGCATATGCGCCGGCGAAGCCGAGACCCGCGATCGCAAGGCCCGCGAGCGCCGGGCCGATCAGCGAGCCGAGGCTCCACAGCCCGGACGAGAGCGCCGAGGCGGATTTCAGTTCGTCCGCCCCCACGAGTCGCGGCATGAGTGCGTCGAGCGGCGGACGTCGGAGCGCCTCGAACGCGGCCGAGAGCCCGGCCGCGACGAACAGGAGCCAGGTGGTCGGCGCGGCGAGCGTGGCGTTCACGACCAACGCGAGCGCCACCAGCAGCGTCGCCGCCTCCGCCGCCATCACGAGCAGGCGGCGGTCGAACCTGTCCGCCATCGCACCGCCAACCAGTGCGAGCGCCATGATCGGAACGAACTCGACGGCTCCCAGCAGGCCCACCGTAAGCGTCGAATGGGTCTGCGCGTAACACTGCACCGGCAGCGCCACGAACGTCATCATCGAGCCGAGCCCCGAGACCGCCTGGCCGGCCGTCAGCAGGCCGAAGTCGCGCCGGCGGCGAAGCAGAGCCACGTCGATCGACAGCGCGCGAACGATGCGGGATAGGCGATCCGCCAGCACGACAGCGTGGACCGTACGGCACGCGCCCGTTCCGTCGCCCGTCGACGCCGCCGGCGGAGCGGGAAGAAGACGCCTCCGGCGGCAAACGCCCGCAATCGGCGGCAGGCGGGGCGCCCGGGGCAGACGCCTCGGGCGGCTACAGCCAGTCGCGGCGGCGAAACTCCCGGTACAGCCCGCCCGACAGCACGACGATCACCGCGCTCGAGAACCAGAACCCCCAATGCGCCGCGAAGCCGGGGAAGGGAACGTTCTGCCCGTAGAAGCCGGTGATCGCGGTCGGGACGGCGATGATCGCCGCCCAGCTCGTGACCTTCTTCATCACGAGGTTCATGCGGTTGCCCTGAATCGTGAGATTCGTCTCCAGGATCGTCGTGACGAGGTCGCGCAGCGACTCGGTCCATTCGGTCGCGCGCAGCACGTGGTCATAGATGTCCTGGTAGTAGGGAGCCATCGCCTCGTCCAGGACGCCGAGGTCACGTCGCATCAGCGAGTTCACGACCTCGCGCATCGGGAGCACGACACGGCGCAGGAGAACGAGGCTCTTGCGCAGCTCGAACGACCGCCGCTGAACCTCGGTGTTGCGGGGGTTGTCGTCGAAGAGGAGGTCCTCGAGCGCCTCGATCTCGGTATCGAGAGACTGAACGGCGTCGAAGTGACCATCGACGATGTCGTCAAGCAGCCCCCACAGCAGAAAGGCGACGCCGTGCTTGGCGAGCTCCTTCGAGGCGTCCCAGCGCGCGAGCACCGAATCGATCGGCACCCCCTCGTCCTTGCGCACGGTGACGAGCGCGTGGTGCGTAATGAACGCACCGATTTCGCGTGTGCGCAGCTCGCCCGACTCGCTGTCCAGCCGGACCGCGTAGGCGCTCAGGAAGAGGTGCGTGTCGTAGCGATCGAGCTTCGGGCGCTGATGTTCGTTGATCGCGTCCTCGACCGCCAACGGGTGCAGCCGCAACTCCTCGGCGATCGTCGCCAGGTCCGCCTCGGTGGGCGCGCAGTAGTCAAGCCAGACGCAGGCAGTGGGGTCCTCGAGGTGCTCCGAGATCTCGCTGACGGGAAAGTCCTCGAGCACCAGCTCGCCGTCGCGGTACAACCGTGTGCGCGCCACGCAGCCACGATATGAGGAGCTCCGGACCGCTCCCGTTCCGAGACGCAGCGTCACGCCGTGCGGCGGCACGGCGGCGCGGCGGCGCGGCGGCACGGCGGCGCGGCGGCGCGGCGGCGATCTGCGGCTACCGGCGGCAGCGCGGGCCGTGGTCGAAGATCCGCGTGACCGAGAACGCGATCCCGACATGCAGGCTGCCCGCGACGTTCGCCCGAACCTCGGTCCAGCCGCGGGCGGACCGCTGCACGCAGCCGGCGCCGCTCTCCAGCGCCCAGTAGGGGGTGAAGCGCACGCGCACGGTGAACGTGCCGGGCTGAGGGGCATTGAGTGTGAAGGAGTCCGTGGTCAGGCTCGGCACGCGGCCGAGCCCACTCACGAGCGGCTGGGCGTCCAGCACAGCGAACAGACGCCAGTGGGCGGAGTGCCAGACCTGGCGCAGGTAGCCCGGCAGCTCTCGACGCAGCAGCGCCGCCTCGGCGAGCGCCGATGAGTCAAGCGGTGCGTCGGGGAGAGCGACGTAGGAGATCGCTTCGCTGCGGAGCCAGGTCGCGTAGCCGGCGGCGGTCAGCGGCGCAGAACGGTAGAACAGCGCGTCGTGTTCACGGTCGAGCTGGCGCTCCCAGCCGCGGGCCAGCTCGACATCGGGCGCGACCCAGCGAGCATCCCAATGCACGAGGGTTGGCACGATCTCGATGCGAACGGGCCGGGCCGGATCGAGGGCGCCGAGCACGCGCAGGCGACCAAGGAGCGGGGCATAGTAGGCCTGGCGCACCGACGGATCTGACGCCGCCGCGGACAGGTCCTCGGCTGCGCTGATGACCTGCCAGAGGATGAGCGCGGGCGCCAGCGCGAGCAGTGCCCGCGGGCGGCGCGCAAGCAGCACGCAGGCGGCGAGTGGAGCGGCCGCGAGCGCCCCAAGGCGCTCGGCGTTGCTGCCCAGCGGGCTGGCGATCACGAAGGCCGAAAGCAGCAGCGCGCCGTAGAGCGCGACGCCCAGGCGCAGCGTCCGCTCTGCGCGCGGGAGCAGCGCGAAGATCACCACGACCAACGCCGCCTCGGGCCAGAACGAGCTGGCTGCGTATGGCTGCGTGCCGCCCTCGGGGAAGGCGAGCGCCAGCAACGCGATCGGCGCCAGAGCGCTCGCCGCCAGGGCGATCGCGAAGGCCCGGCCGGGCGTGGTTTGGCCATCCGCAGGAGCGCCCGGAACGGTTGAGCCGCGAACGCGCTCGCGACGGCGCGGCGGCCGGGCGCCCAGCCCCGAAAGGGCCCAGGCCAGACAGGCCAGGCCGAGGAACGCTCCCGCAACAGGGCTCCCAAGCGAGCTGAGGACACCGAGCGCGAGGGCAGTCACGCGCCGTCCGCGCGACGCTGCCAGCAGAGCGCCGAGACCAAGGGCGAGACCAATGTCAAACGCCACCCGCGCCGACACGAGCTCGATCCCCAGACCGAACGCGAACCACGCAGCGGCCAACCGCGTCGATCGCGCGGCGAAGCGCCCGTCGATCAGGAGCGCGAACAGCACGGCGGCGAGGACCGAGGCGAGGACGCAGGCGAGGCGAGGACCAAGCCACGCTCCGAGCTCGGGAGACAGCAGGCTGTAGGCCGGCATGTAGTGGCCGCCGTACCAGCCGTTGTCCCAGATCGTGAGGCCCGCGTGCGAAAACAGCCAGCTTCGGTACGACGCGGCTGCCAGATCGCCGCTCGCCGGCGCCACGAGCAGATACGCAGCACCGAACGCGGCGCTCACGATCAGCGCGAGCAGCCACGGCGGCCGGCTCACGAGATCCGCGCCCACGCGCCGCGGACGCAAGCGTGGCTGCGGCGGCATGGATTCCACGCGACGGGACTCTTCCACGTCGCAGGCCCCCGAGCCCGTGTGGACGGTTGGTGCCCGGGCACGCCTGCGCCGGCCCCGGCGTCGGCTCGCGGTGGACGCGCGTTGAGGGCGGTGGTACGGTCGGCACGGCCGGCGCCGCGCGCCGGCGTTCGGGCATGACGACAGCGCCGCCGAGGGCGCCGCACGCTCGCCGATCGACACTGAGCCGGTCGCCGCGCTAGGCTCGCGCCGATGCTGAGGGACCGCTGGCGCAGTTGGCGTGAAGCGAACCCGGCGGACGCGCGCCGTCTGCTGCGCGGCGGTGCGCTCGGATCTCTGATCGGGCTGCTCGTGCTGATGCTGTTCTACCCCCACGGGCTCTACCTGCTTGGCGTCGTCACCGCCATCGCGGTGGTGATCGCGCTGCTGTACGCGGACTGGCAGACCTAGCGGCGCCGCGGTGGACCCCGAGCACCGCTCAGCTGACCCCGGCACGCCACGCGTGATCAGCGTGAACGTCGGGCGCCCGCGCGAGATCGACACGGGACGGAGAAAGGTCAGCACCGCGATCTGGAAGAGCCCGGTCGCGGGACGTGTGGCCGTTCGCGGCGTGAACCTCGCCGGCGACGACCAGGCCGACCGCTCGGTGCACGGCGGCCCCGACAAGGCGGTTTACGCGTACGCGATCGAGGACACCCGGCACTGGGAGGCGGAGCTTGGCCGCAAACTCGGACCGGGGGCGTTCGGCGAGAACCTCACGACCGAGGACGTCGACGTCACGGGCGCGATCCTCGGCGAGCGCTGGCAGATCGGGACGACGCTACTCGAGGTCGTCCAACCACGGCTTCCGTGCTTCAAGCTGGGTCTGCGGATGAGCGATCCGTCGTTCGTCAGGCGCTTCGCGCAGGCATCGCGGCCTGGCGCATACCTGCGGATCGTCGAGGAGGGCGAGCTCGGCGAGGGTGACCGGGTTTCGGTCGAGGCCGGCGCCCCGCCGGATCACGACGTGACGATCGGCCTGGTGTTCGATGCGATCCTGCGCGACCGCAGCCTGATACCTCGAGTCCTCGAAGCGCCGCAGCTGATCCCCTCGCTGCGGGAGTGGCTCCTCGGGTTGGAGTAGTGACCGGTCGCGTTCGGGGGACCGTTGCAGTGGCGACACCCGGGGGGCAGACGCCACGTGACGATCAGCAGCTCGTCAACTCGGTGTCCGGCTCGGTCGGCAGCCGGTCGGCGGAGTCTCGGCGCACCGTCGACGCCAAGCTGCGTGAGTCACATCACGAACCCACGACCACCTTGGCGACCACGGCATTGGTCAGCTAGCGGGTGCTCGACGGATACGTCCGCGGGGTGCGCGTCGGGCAGTAGAACTCGTAGTTGGGGAACGGGATCAGCGGATTGCCCAGCACGATGTAGAGACCGGTCCCGTCGGGGAAGCTCATGCACGGCGGCGGCTCGCCCGCCCCGTCCACGTGGCGGAGCAGGAAGGCGTCGTTGGGCTTCACCGCCGTCGGATCAAACGGCTGCGAGGGCACGCCGACGTTCGCCGCCAACACGTGCAGCTGCCTGAAGGCGAAGAACGGGACGTTGGCGCTCGCGTAGTCGAACTGCACGGCGGCGATGCCCTGCGCTTTCAGCTCCAGCAGCAGCCGGCCGATCCGGCTGCGCCACGGCTCGGGGATCTGCGGCTCGAGGTAGGCGGCGATCGCCGGCGGCAGCGGCGCTGTGCGGCTGTAGAGGGCGGGGTGGTGATAGGGGCAGAAGAACTTCATCGCTTCGAACGGCAAACTCGCGTTGCCCACCGCGACATACACGCCGACGCCGTCGTCCAGCGTCGTGCACGCCGGCGGATCGCCCGCGACCCGCGCGTGCAACAGGAACATCACGCCCCGAGGCCCTCCGAGCTGCGCCGAATCGAAGACGGGTGTCTGCACGAGCCCGTCCATCGCCGCGAGCGCGTCAAGACCGGGCTGGTTGAAGTCCACGTACCCGGTGGGCCCGTCATCGACCGTTATGTAGCGGTACCCGGCGCGGTGGAGCGCGCTCATCAGCGCCGGGACGTTGCCATCGCTCTTTGGCCCGCCGTCGGGGTAGCCGTCCGGCGAGTAGTAGATGAGGAAGTTCTGTGAGGTGGCGGGCAGATGCCCGGCGACGCTGACCAGCTGGGTTGCCCCGATCCCGACCGACACGCCGAAGAAGTTGACGAGTGCGACGGCGACGGCCACGCCGCTGAGCGCTCGCCGCAGTGGCTTGCGTTGGATCGTCGCGATCCAGCCGGTGCCGAGCGCGGCAATGTAGACGAGATCGGGCAGCGAGTAGCGCGGGTCCTTGTGAATCAGCATCGTCACGCCGAACCAGCCGATCAGGCCGCCAACCAGCAGATCGACGCGCAGGTCATCGCGGCGCGGACGCGGCAGGCAGCCGCGCAGCGCTGCGACGATGCCGATGGCACCCAGCAGCACGAGCGGCACCAGCAACTGCGTGTTGACGGCATTCCAGAAGTACCACGCGAGGCTGTCGGTCGAGAAGCGTTCCGGCGAGGCATAGCCTGGCGAGTTGGGCGTCGACCACAGTGCGCTCTCGGCCTGCAACTGTGCCCAGTGATCGATGTACCAGGGGCCGCAGATCACGCCGGCGACGATCGCGAATGCGAGCAGACCCCGCCACGCGCGCCAGCCGCCGCGCACCAGCGCAACGAGCACCGGTCCGGCCACGAACAGCACGGCGGTCTGCTTGGTCATGATCGCCAGGCCGGTTGCAAGACCCGCCAGAGCCGACACGCCCGCGCGCTCGAAGCGCCGCGACGCAAGGATCCCCCACACACTGAGCGCGACCATCGCCGCCTCGGGGGGGTCGAGCATGAAGACGTGGAAGTCCGAGATGATCATCGGCGTGCCGAGCGCGAACACCGCCGCGAGCAGGCCGGCCAGCGGCGTGCCGAAGGCGAGCTTTCCGACGCCGTAGCAGCCGACCGCGAGAGCCGGCACGAAGACGAGGTTGGACGCCATGATCACCGACAGCGGGTTGGCCGTGGCGATCAGGATTCCGAGCGCCCCGATCACGTGCCCGAACGGCGGATAGAGGTTGAAGGTCTGAAAGAGTGCGTTGAACTGGAGGCCGTGGATCTGCGCCGCGGTGACGACCGCGTCAAGCAGGTGAGCTCCGTTGTCCCAATCCGGTACGCGCTGATTGCGCGTCAGCCACCACGCGCTCATCGCGATGAAACCGACGATCGCGACGATCAGCCAGGCGCGCTCGGGCGGGCCGACGCGTAAGCGACGATCTGCGAGCCGGGCAAGCTTGCCTGTTCGGGCCACCCGTACTCCGCCGATCTGGCCCGCTCCGGTTGCCATCGAAGTCAGACTGTAATGGCCGAGCGGCCGACTTCGCTGCCGCGCGAGGAGTTGGCTCCGCGGGCGCCACGAGGCAAGCGTCGCGGCCGTGCAGCGCGGGCCCGCGATGATGGCAGCGAGCGTAGCGGCGGTGCCATGTCTCGTGCCCAGCAGGAGCGCGGCGCTACCGCATTCGGGCTGCTTGAATCCGGGAGATACCAGGAGCCGCTCACGTGGCCTGCGGCCGCGGCTCCGACGCTCGCACGTTAGGGCGCTGCCGCGACGGGGCGCGCGCCCCGCGTCGCGCGATACCACTCGATCGTCCGTGCGAGGCCGTCGCGGAGGCTGGTGCTGGCGGTGAAGCCGAACTCGCGCTGCGCCCGCGTCGTGTCGAGCCAGCGCCGCGGCTGGCCGTCGGGCTTGGAGGCATCCCACACGATCTTCCCCGAGAACCCGACCAGCTCCGCGATCAGAACGGTCAAGTGTGCAATCGAGATCTCCTGGCCCGACCCGAGGTTGACCGGCTCGGCGCCGGCGTAGCGTTTGGCGGCCGCCACGATCCCCTCCGCAGCGTCGTCGACGTAGAGGAACTCCCGTGACGCCAGCCCGGTGCCCCAGCAGACGATCGAGTCCTCACCGGCGTCGAGCGCGTCGCAGCATTTCTTGATCAGAGCTGGAATGACGTGAGACGTTCGCTCGTCGAAGCTGTCGCCCGGGCCATAGAGGTTCACAGGCAGGAGGTAGATCCCCTCGAACCCATACTGCTGGCGGTAGGCGTGCAGTTGCACGAGGAGCATCTTCTTGGCGAGGCCGTAGGGAGCGTTCGTGTCCTCCGGGTATCCGCTCCACAGCTCCTCCTCCCTGAACGGCACCGGGGCGTGCTTGGGATATGAACACACCGTGCCGACGCATACGAACCGGTGGACGCCGGCCCTGCGGCTCTCCTCGATCAGGTGAATACCCATCACGGCGTTGTCGTAGAAGAACGTCCCTGGAGTCGCCATGTTGGCGCCGATGCCGCCAACCACCGCAGCGAGGTGGACAACCACATCGGGACGCGCTTCGGCGAGCACCGCGCGGATCGCGTCGCGCTCGCGCAGGTCGCTGTCCGCCGCATTCGGCGCGATCACCTCCGCCACGTCGTGACCCGCAAGCCGCGCCACCACCTGCCTGCCGAGGAATCCCGAGCCGCCCGTCACAAGGACGCGCTTGCCGGCCAGGAGGTCCATCGGGCGATGATATCCGCCGCATGCGGGAACCCACGGGCGAGTGTCCGGCGAGCTCGTCGGGCATCCAGCGCGGCTCGACGTGGTCGTGCGAAGTCGAAAGAGGTCGCAGGAACTACGTTCAGGGTCTTCCGCGACTCGGCGAATACGCGTTCGGCAGCGGAGCCCGCCTCCAGCTGTCGTCCTAGACTGCGCCGGTGATTCGCCCCTACTCGGATGACGGTGACGAAGACCGCGGCGCGCGCCGTACCCCCGTGGCCGGCCGAGGCGCCATGAGGCGGATCGTCAGCTTCAGTCTCTACAACGATCGTCGCAAGGATGTCCTCAACGCGGTCATCAACTGCGCGCTCGCCCCGTCCATATATCCCGGTTGGACGTGCCGCTTCTATCTCGACGACACGGTCCCGAAGCAGATCGTCGTGGCGCTGGAGTCATTTGAGCACGTCGAGCTGCGGTGGATGGCGCGCCACACGAGCTCGGCGGCCAAGCTGTGGCGATTCCTCGCCACAGGAGAGGCGGACGTCGAGGCCGTGATCGTCCGCGATGCGGACTCCTGGCTTTCAACCCGTGAGGCCGTGTGCGTGCAGGCGTGGCTGTCCAGCGGCCGCGACTTTCACCTCATACGCGACCACTGCTACCACGCGCAGCCGATGATGGGCGGGATGTGGGGCGTCCGCGGCGGCGTGCTGCCGAACATCGGCGAGTGGATCTCCGAGTACGAGGGCACCGGGGGGGCGTACGACCAGGGCTTCCTCACCGACTGGATCTATCCGCTCACGGTCGGGCGCGCCCTGGTGCATCGTGGTGACCAGCACGACAGCGCCGGCGCACCGACTGACTACTTCCACGACGGCGCCATTCCGATCCCCGACTGCGATGAGGTCGACGAGGCGGTGGCCGGCATCTCGTGGCTCGAGGCTCATCGCCTGAATGCGTTCACCTGCTCGCACTGCGGGCAGGTCCACCCGACCTACATAGGGCCGATCTTCGAGGCGATTCCGGCGGCGGCGCTCGAGGTGGTCGAGAGACTCGGCATCGCGACCGGCAACGAAGCCGGCCTCGCGATGAACGTTGCACCGGCGTGCGTTCCAGGGATCGAAATCAACGAGGTCAAGGACGGTCTCGTCGTGTACGACCCGAGCCGCGGCCGCGCGCATTACCTCAATCACACCGCGGCGCTCATTCTCTCGCTGTGCACGGGGCGCAACGCTCAAGCGGACATCATTCGGCTCGTGAGGGACGCCTTCTCACTCGATGCGCACTCGGCGAGTGAGGTCACCGACTGTCTTGCCCAGCTGCGGAATGAGGGCCTGATCTCGTGATCGGCGCCCGTCAGGACGAGCCGGGTGTGCGCGTGCCAGTCAACGCTGAACGTGCGACCGCTTCACTGCGAGGCCGTCAGGTGTCGTTCGCGTCTCGACCGCTGCCTGCGAGCCGCTCGCGGTCCGCGCCCACCGCTTCGACGATGCGACAGAAGACACGATCGTCGACCGATGCGAGCATCTCGAGAAAGGCTTCGTCGGGGCCGGTTCGCTTCCATTCGAGGTATTCCTCGTATTCGTCTTCATTCTCGTCGAGATGGTTGAGATAGCGCGCGAGTTCCGCCGGGCCATCGAAATCTGTGACATCGATGTAGGAGCGGCGCGCTGGCGCGAATTCCGCGACGTTGGGGGCCCCGAGATACACCGGCACTGATCCCACGCCCCACACCTCGAACAGCTTGTTGCTGACGTAGTCAGCGGCGATGGTGTTTTCAAACGCGAGCGTGAACTTGTGGCGGGCGCAGATCGCCAGGCGCTCGCGGCGTGTGGTGATCGTGCCCGCGTTGGGCATGGTCGGGAGAAACGAGCCGTAGGAGGCAACTTTGATGCGCCGCATGAGCTCTCCCAGCCAGACGTTGCGGCCGCTGAGATCGTAGGGATGCGACTGAAAGTGCGCGACCGGATAGGGCTCTGTCTTGGCCTGCGGTGGCGCGAGGAGTTCTTCGCGGGTGTCCGGCCCGAAGTAGGGGCACCAGAAGTCCGCCGTTCGCCGGTAGCTTGCCTCAATGTCGAACCTGCTCATCGCCTGCGCGTCGCTCATCATTGGCACAGTGACGTCGCTCTCCATCGACCAGGCAACCCACGTTTGGCCGGGGCGCTTCTGAAGGGCATCCAGCGGTGGCGCGGTGGGCAGATGCACCACCACCACGTCGGCGCGGTCGAGGTCCGCGGCGTCGGTGCTGACCTCGCACGGCACACCACAGCTATCCCCATCGAGCTTTGGATAGTCGCCCCACATGCTGTTGAGGAAGAGGACGAGCAGCCGATCTGTTGGCGTCACCGTCGTGCCGCAAGCAGGCTAGGGCAGCGCAGCCGGCGCATGGCTGCGCCAATGCCTTGCCGCGCATTTGGCCGTCGTGTGGAATCTCTGCCACATCCGCCGCCGGACCGTACCGAAGTGCGCCAGGACGCGGAGCGACAACCGTGGCCCAGCCGGCGCAGCGACACCGTCGCGGTGTCCTCGCGTTGGTACGACAACCCAGCGGCCGGGAGTGGGCACAACATGACGTTTACGTAAGCTACGGTCCATCGACCTCGATATGAGTACCCGAGTGCAGTCACCCCCGGGCACGCGCCGGCAGATCGGCGTCGATGCGACCTCGCCGCACTATCGCTGGTGGGCCCTCTCGTGCACGAGTCTCGGAATGCTGCTCGCGGGAGCCAACTCGGGGACGCTGATCATCGCGCTGCCCGACCTCGAGCGGAGCCTCCACACGAGCCTGCTCACCCTGGTCTGGGTGATCCTCGCGTACATGATCTCCTCGACCGTCCTGTTGCTGAGCGCGGGCCGGTTGTCGGACCTCTTCGGGCGCAGAAACGCCTACGTGGCGGGGTTCGTCGTCTTCGCAGCGGCGTCGCTGGGCGCCGGCTTCGCGACGAGCGGCACTCAGCTGATTCTCTGGCGAATTCTGCAGGGGGTCGGGTCCGCGTTCCTGTTCGCGAACTCCGCCGCGCTGGTCACGGACGCCTTCCCACGCCGCCAACTGGGCGTGGCGATGGGCGCCAACACGATGGTCGCCGCGGTCGGCCTGGTGATCGGTCCCGTGCTTGGTGGCGCACTCGTCACGATCTCGTGGCATTGGGTCTTCTGGTTCAACGTCCCGCTCGCGCTCGCGGGCGCGGTCTGGGGCTGGATCGTGTTGCGCGAGCTCGCGAGGCCGGACGAGGTCCGCGGATTCGATCTTGCCGGCACCGGCACGTTCGTCGTCGGACTCACGGCGCTCGTACTCGCCGTTTCGCGCGGCGGCCTCTCGGGCTGGAACGACCCGATCGTGATCGGCGGGTTCGCATTGGCCGCCGTGCTGTTGCCGATCTGGGTGCTGATCGAGGATCGCGGTCGCGCACCGATGCTGGACCTCGCGATCTTCCGCGACCGGCTCTTCGCGGCCGCGAGCGTCGCGACCTTCATCAGCGGCCTCGTCCGCTTCGCGCTGACGTTCGTCTTCGTCTTCTATTTCCAGGGCGCACAGGGCGACTCGCCGATCACGGCGGGTATCAAGCTCTCGCCGCTGGCGATCGGCATGCTGATCGCCTCGCCGATCGCCGGCCGCTACTCCGACCGTCACGGCTCGCGGTCCCTTGCCGCGATCGGGATGCTCGTTGGCGCAGGCGGGCTCGCGTTGATGACAACGCTGCAGGTGCATAGCTCGTTCGCGCTGAGCGCGACAGCACTGGGGATCGTCGGCGTCGGCTCGGGCGTGTTCTCGAGTCCCAACACCGCCGCGATGATGGGCGCGGTTCCAGCGCACCGCCGCGGCGTTGCCGCCGGCGCGCGGATGGTGCTCCTCAACACCGGCTCGGTGCTCTCGATCGCCTTCGTGCTCGCGATCGTGACCGCCGCCATTCCGCAGAAGACGTTGTTTGCGATCTTCTCCGGACTCGCCCGCGGACTGAGCGCCAACAAGCTCGCGCCGTTCATCCACAACATGCATGTTGCGCTGTGGGCGTTGGTCGTCTCGTCGATCCTCGGCGCGCTGGTGAGCCTCATGCGTCCACGCCACAGCCCGGCATGAGCGTCACCTCGCCGCCCGCCGCGCTTCGCATCGGCGAACTCGCCCGCCGCGTCGGCACGACTCCTCGCACGATCCGCTACTACGAAGAACTCGGGCTGCTCGGCGAACCCAGCGACCGCCCGGCCGGGGGACACCGCACATATACCGAGGCCGATGTCACCCACGTAAGCCGCTTGATGCGCCTACGCGAACTGCTCGGACTCTCGCTCGACGAGCTCAGCCGCATGGTCGCGGCGGAGGAGGCGCGC
>Ga0265319_1001607_pt1 | contig 13175 bp, 12 predicted proteins | sample 4824metaG_FD_192443 | JGI IMG/M metagenome (GOLD analysis project Ga0265319, IMG submission 192443) | Rhizosphere microbial communities from Carex aquatilis grown in University of Washington, Seatle, WA, United States - 4-8-24 metaG | ecosystem: Host-associated > Plants > Roots > Rhizosphere >...
GCAGTCGCGACGTGCAGAGTGCGGTGCTCGAAGATGAGCTCCAGCTCGTCGCCTTCGCGGTACACCTCTTTGGGCGCGTCGCGGACGCCCAGCCTGTCGACGACGAGCTTGGTGGCCGCTTCGTCGTCGGCCGGAAGCGGCATCCCGAGCTCGTGAGTCGCCGTGGTGCGGACGAAGTTCGCGTCCCAATCGGCCACATGGTTTACGGCAAGGCCGCTGGCCGCGTAAACCACCGTCAGCCCGACGGCCGAGTAACCGACGTCGCGGTGGATCGCCCGGAGCCAAGGGCGAACGCGAGAACGCGGGGACGGCGCGCGGCGCGGGGGTGCGGCCGCATCAGCCATAACGCTCCTCTTTCCACGGATCCGCATGGTTGTGGTAGCCGCGCGTCTCCCAGTACCCGGGTTGGTCCTCGGCCACGAAGCGCACGCCCGTCAGCCACTTTGCGCTCTTCCAGAAGTAGAGATCCGGTACGAGGGCGCGCGTGGGCGCCCCGTGCGCGCGCGCGAGCGGAACGCCGTCGAGGCGATGGGCGACGAGGACGTTGGGCGCGATCGCCTCTCGCAGGGGAACGTTGGACGTATACCCCTGTGCCGCCTCGAAGATCACGTGGTGTGCGGTCGGCTTGACCCTCGCGCGAGCCGCGAGATCGGCCACGCGCACACCGGTGAAGCGGGCACCGAGCACGGACCACTTGGTCACGCAATGCACGTCGCACTCCTGCTCGACCTGCGGCATGGCGAGCAGCGCCGCGAAATCGAGAACGAGTGGGCTCTCGACTTCGCCGTGCACGCGCAAGCGCCAGGTTCCTGGGCTGGGGTCGCCTTCGTCGCCCCCCATCGGGCGCAGGCGCTTCAGCAGATGCTGGCCGGGCGGCAGCCGCGGACGGCCGTCGGGGCGCAAGGCCGCCCGAGCCCGTCGCTCGTCTTCGTCGTCGGCGAGCACATACGCGCCGCCGCCCAAGGCGACCACGACCGCGCCGCTGGTGACCGAGCGCAGAAACATCCGCCGCTGCAAACGGGTGCTGCTGCCGCCAAGGCCGCCGGAAAGGATGGATCGCATGGGTGACTCGTGGGGACGACTGATGATCGTACGCGGAAAGCCGGCTGCGGTTACGCAGTTGACGAACGGAAGGTACCGGGGCGAAGCTGAGAGATCTTGACGGACCGCGCAGAGCAGGTTCTCGCAAAGATGGACGTCGGCGTCTTGGGGAAGACCATGCTCGACGCCGCGCGCGCAGCCCGAATTGGCGTGACCATCACCCTTGTCGACTCCGAACCGCCGCGCAATCTCTATGTGAGCGAAGCCGCCGCGGAGATCCTCGGCTACTCGGTCGACGAGCTCCTTGTCGGGGATCCGATGTCGTACATCGCGCCCGAAGACCTGCCTCGCATGGGCAATCGCCTCGCCCAGCGCACCCGCGGAGAGCTCGGGGAATTCAAGAGCGACGTCGTGACCGTCCGCAAGGACGGCGAGCGCGTGTTCATCGAGATGACCGCGAGCCCCGTGACGATCGCCGGACGGCGCGCGGTGTTCGCGTTCATCGTCGACGTGAGCGAGCGCAAGGCCGTCGAGCGGCAGCGGTCACTCAACGAGGCGCGCTTCCGGGAGCTCATCGAGATCGCTCCGGAGCCGATCGGTATCGTGCGCGCGGGCCACTTCGTGTACGCGAACCGCGCGTACGTGGAGGCGCTCGGCTTCTCCGACCCGCAGTCGCTCTACGCGACGGCCATCGGCTCGCTGCTCGACGCGGAAGAGGCGGCGATTCGCGAGAAGAACGAGGCGCTGATCATCGAGCGCGGTGCGTCGCAGTCTCCTCTGACGTATCACCTGCGCCGCGGCGACGGTTCGACGGTGCTGCTCGAAGTGAGCACCGTGTATTTCGAATACGAAGGGCAGGCATCCGTGTTGACGATGGCGCGCGACGTCACGGCGCGCAAACGCCTGGAGATGCAGCTCGTTCAGGCAGAGCGACTCGCCGCGCTGGGGACTTTGGCGGCGGGCGTGGCGCACGAGATCAACAACCCGCTCGCGTATCTGATGCTCAACCTCGAGTGGATCGAGCGAAAGCTCCCCGGCGTGGCCGACGAGCCGGAGAGCATCGACGGCCTGATGACGATGCTCCAAGAGGCACGCCACGGAGCGCAGCGCGTATCGACCATCGTCCGAGAGCTCCGCAGTTTCTCTCGCGCCGACGGCGAGACAAGACGGCGGGTCGACCTCACCGCCGTGGCCGAAGCCGCGATCAAGATTACCGGGCACGAGATTCGTCACCGCGCGCGCGTCACGACCTGGTTCGAAGCCGTTCGTCCCGTTTGGGCCAACGAGGCGCGGCTCGTTCAGGTCGTCATCAACCTGCTCATGAACGCCGCCCAGGCCGTCCCGGAAACGCGCGCGGAGGACAACGAGATCCGCGTGACGGTCCGCGAGGACGCCGAAGGCCGGGCGGTACTCGAAGTCGCCGACAACGGCGAAGGAATACGGCCCGACGTGCTTTCGCGCATCTTCGATCCGTTCTTCACGACCAAGCCGGTGGGACTTGGTACGGGGCTCGGTCTGTCGATCTGCCACGGGATCGTGACGTCTCTCGGCGGGCAGATCGCCGCGTACAGCGAACCGGGGGAAGGAGCCGCGTTCCGGGTCGTGCTCCCCACGACCGACGCGCGCGAAGACGAGGCGGGGCCGGCGTCGAGCAAGCGACCCGCGCCGGCCATGGGTAGGCGCGGCCGGATTCTCGTCGTCGACGACGAGCCCCCCATCGCCAACACGCTGCGCGAGCTGCTCGGGGTCGAGCACGAAGTGACCACGGCCACGAGCGCGCGAGAGTGCATCGGCCTGATTCGCTCGGGCGCCGATTTCGAAGTGATCTTCTGCGATCTGATGATGCCGGGCACGAGCGGGGTGGAGCTCTACGAGCAGTTGCGCGCCGAACGGCCCGGGATCGAACGTAAAATGGTCTTCATGACCGGGGGAACGTTCACGTTGCGCGCGGCCGAGTTTCTCGCCTCCGTGGACAATCGAAGGGTCGAGAAGCCGTTCAGCCTCGGGCTGGTCGAGCGCATCGCCCGCGAGATGATGGCGGATGCGACCAAACCCCGATAGCGGTGAGGGACGGCTTCCGCGATGAGCGCGCGCGTGCTCCTCAACGTCGACCTCGGTGAGGTACCCGGCGAACCGGATCTTCTCTACACGTACGCGCACGTCGCGAACATCGCGTGCGGCGGGCACGCCGGAGACGGCGCGTCGATGCGGCGCGCGGTGCAGCTTTGCCGTGCGCGAGGAGCGCTCGTCGGCGCCCATCCATCGTACCCCGATCCCGACGGGTTCGGACGGCGGGCGCTGGCGATCGCTCCCGAGGCGCTGCGGGCAAGCGTTGCCGAGCAGTGTGGGCGGTTGGCGAAGATCGCGGGCGCCATGGGCGCCGACGTCGCCACCATGAAGCCCCACGGCGCCCTCTATCACGCGGCGACGGAACAGGCCGCGCTGGCCGACGCCGTCGTCGGCGGGGCGGCAGACGCGCTGGGCCCGGCCGTGGTGGTCGTCGGGCCCGCGCGCGGCGAGCTGGCGGCGGCGGCGGGCCGCGCGCATCTTGTCTACGCGCGCGAGGGGTTTGCCGACCGGGCTACGGGCGCCGACGGGAAGCTCGTTCCCCGCGGCCATGTCGGAGCCCTGCTGACCGATCCCGCCGTGTGCGCCGAACACGCCCGCGCGCTCGCCTCGCGAGGGGACGTCGACACCGTTTGCGTCCACGGTGACACGCCAGGATCGGTTTCGATCGCGCGGGCAGTGAGGGCCGCCCTCGACTCTCTCGCGGAGGGGTGACGTGGGCGTCGCGCTGCAGCCCTTCGGCGACCGGGCCTGGCGGGCGTCCCTGCCGGAAGGGGTGAGTTGCCGCGCGCTGCTCGCCGCGCTCCGCGCCCTGCCGCGCGTCGTCGATGCGGTCGTCACCGAGCGGCACGCCATCGTGACCTTCGACCCGGACGCAGCCGCACCCGAGGGCGTGAGTGAGGCGATCGAGCGCGCTTTGTCCGAGCCAACGACGCCCGCCAATCCACGCGAGCACGTCGTCCGCGTGCGATATGATGGGGCAGACCTCGAGGAAGTGGCAGACAGGGCCGGATTTTCGGCGGCCGACGTGATCTCGCTCCACGCGGGTGGGTCGTATGTCGTCACGGTCATCGGGTTCCTGCCTGGCTTCGCGTACCTTCGCGGGCTCGACGCGCGCCTCGTCGTGCCTCGACGCGCGACTCCCCGAGCGCGAATCGCCGAGCTGTCGGTGGGTGTCGCCGGCCCTTACACGGGCGTGTATCCGTTCGCCTCCCCCGGCGGCTGGAACATCATCGGCGTCGCCGTGGGCTTCTCGCCTTTCGACCCGCGCTCGGGAGCGGCACTTGCGCTGGGGGACCGGGTGCGCTTCGTCCGAGAAGGGTCGTGATCGAGATCGCCTTCGCCGCCGGGCTGGCAACCGTGCAGGACGGAGGGCGCCCGGGGTACATGTACCAGGGCGTGCCGCCGGGCGGCGCGCTGATCCCGGAGCTACTCTCCCGGGCGAACGCGGGTGCGCGCAACGCAGCGGACGAGGCAGCCATCGAGGTGTCCGGCGCCATCACAATCGTCGCCCGCGGTCCGGTCTTCGTCGCCAGCGACGACGGCGACGCGCGCGCTCTGCAGGACGGCGACAGGGTTACGTTCGCTGGCCGCTCGACGCCCGTGCACTACGTCGCCGTGCGTGGCGGGATCGACGTACCGCGCGTGCTCGGCGGTCGCGGAACGCTCGTCGTCGCGCGATTGGGCGGACATGAAGGGCGGCCTCTGCGCTCTGGGGATCTTCTGCGGGTCGGTGACGCTCCCCCTTGCGACCGGTCGATTCCCCCGCCATTCGACGTCGACTCGTCGGTTCGGGTCGTCCCCGGTCCCGACCTCGATCGATTCCCTTCCGGAACCCTCGACGCCTTCCTCGCCTCCCCGTTCACGGTCGACGCGCGCAGCGATCGCGTCGGTGCACGCTTGAACGGGCCCCGGCTGGAATGCGCGACCGATCCGGCGTCGCTGTCGGCGCCGATGGTTCGCGGCGCCATCCAGGTGCCTCCGTCGGGCCAACCCATCGTCCTTGGGCCCGATCATCCCACTACGGGAGGCTACGCCGTCATCGCGACGGTCGTCCGGAGGCACCTGGGACCGCTGGCGGCGCGGCGCGTCGGCGCTTCGGTGCGGTTCGTGACGTAGCTCGGTTGCGACGCTCACCGCCGCTTGGGCATCGGTATGCTTGCTGCGCTTTCCAGGAAAGGGAATCCCACATGAAGCTGTATTTCGCCCCCGGCACGTGCTCGCTGCATCCGCACATCGCTCTGCTCGAAGCGGGACAGTCGTTCGACCTCGTCCGCGTCGACACCCGCGCGCACAAGACCCAAGACGGCACCGACTACTACACGATCAATCCGAAGGGGTACGTGCCCGCGCTCGAGCTCGACGACGGGTCGGTGCTCACCGAAGGCGCGGTCATCTCCCAATACGTCGCCGACCGAAAACCCGAGTCGAAGCTCGCGCCGCCGGCGGGCACGATGGATCGATATCGCTTGCAAGAGTGGCTGAACTTCATCGCGAGCGAGATCCACAAGAGCTTCGGCGTTCTCTTCGGAAACGCCCCGGACGAGTTCAAGCAGCAGGTGCGCGCGCGCATCGGCGGTCGCTTCGACCTCGTCTCCCGCACTCTGGAGTCCAGTCCGTATTTGCTCGGCAGCGCCTTCACCGTCGCGGACGCCTACTTGTACAACATGCTGCGCTGGACGCGGCACACGGGCATCGAGCTCGGCAAATGGCCGGCCCTGACGGCATTCTTCGCCCGGGTCGACGAGCGGCCGTCGGTCAAGAAGGCGCTCGAAGACGAAGCACCCAAACGGTAGGCTTCACGCGACCCCGCTTGCGCTCGCGCGTTCGTACGCGCACCCTTTCGCTCCTGCTTCGCCACGAAACGAGGAGAAGATCATGAGCAGACCGATTCGCCGAGCCGCCGTCCTGGGCGCAGGCGTCATGGGCAGCGGCATCGCCGCGCACTTCGCGAACGCCGGCATCGAGGTCCTGCTCCTCGACATCGTTCCGCCGGGTTTGGGCGAGGCGGACAAACGCGACCGATCTGCGCGCAACCGCTTCGCTGCCTCCGGGCTCGACAGAGCGCTCAAGGCTCGCCCCGCCTCCTTCTTCCACAAAGATCGCGCGCGCCTCGTTTCGACCGGCAACATCGACGACGACCTCGATCGCGTGCGCGGATGCGACCTCGTCATCGAGGCGATCGTCGAGCAAATCGGGCCCAAGCAGGCTCTCTTCGCGCGGCTCGACGCGATCGTCGACGATCGCACGGTCGTCGCTTCGAACACGAGCGGCTTGTCCATCGCCGAAATGATGAGCGGGCGCTCCGAGCGCTTCCGCAAGGCCTTTCTCGTGATGCACTTCTTCAACCCGGTCCGTTACATGAAGCTCCTCGAGCTCGTGGCCGGCCCGGAGACGGCGCCCGAGACGCTCGAGCGGATGCGCCGGTTCGGCGAAGACGTGCTCGGCAAGGGCATCGTCATCGGCAAGAACACGCCGAACTTCGTGGGCAATCGGATCGGCGTCCACGCGATGCTGGCGACGATCCACCTCATGCTCGAGGCGGGTCTCGCGCCGGAGGACGTCGACGCGATCACCGGCGAGCCTATGGCGCACCCCAAAAGCGCGTCGTTCCGCACGGCGGACCTGGTCGGTCTCGACACCCTCGCCCACGTCGCCGATCACTGTTACGCGACATTGATCAAAGACGAGGATCGCGAGGTCTTCCGCGTGCCGGCGTTCGTCCGGGCAATGATCGAAAAGAAGCTCCTCGGCGACAAGACGCGCGGCGGATTTTATCGGAAGGGCGCCGCGGGCGCGATCGAGACGTTCGATCCGAAGACGCTCGAGTACCGGGCGCGCGGCGGCGACAAGGACATTCGAAACGCGTGCAAAGAGATCGCAGCGATCGAAGACCCGCGCGAGCGGCTGCGCAAGCTGGTCTGGGGGCCCTCGCAGAAGCCGCCGGGTGACGGCGCGCCCTCGAAGACGTCGGCGTTCGCTTGGAAGGTGTTGTCGCGGTCGCTCGCGTACTCGGCGCGCCGGGTGGGAGAAATCGCGGACGACGTCGAAGCGATCGATGACGCCATGCGGTGGGGCTACAACTGGGAGCTCGGCCCGTTCGAGACCTGGGACGCGCTCGGGTTCGAGGCGGTCGTCGACCGGATGAAGCAGGAGGGCGTGCCCCTTCCGCCGACGATCGACAAGATGCGCTCGTCGGGGGCGAAGTCGTTTTATACGGGCGATGGGCGCGTGTTCGATCTGGTCAAAGGGGCGTACCGGCCGCGCGCCGTCGACCCGCGCACGGCGACTCTGACCCTCCTTCGCAAGGGCGGCGCGCCGGTGCTCAAGAACGAGGGCGCCGAAGCCTGGGATCTCGGGGACGGCGTTCTCGGGTTGACCTTCAAGACGAAGGCGAACAGCGTCGACCCGGACGTCATCCAAATGATCGGCGATTCCGTCGCCAAGGCCGAGAGCGATTTTCGCGCGCTCGTCGTGGCCAATCAGGGCGAGCACTTCTGCGTCGGGGCCAACCTGTTCTTGGTGGTGGTCGGCGCGAGCCAGAAGCAGTGGGATTCGATCCGTGCGATGGTGAAGAGCTTCCAGCTCGCCTGCCAGCGAATGAAATACGCGACCGTGCCGGTGGTGGCCGCTCCGTACGGGATGACTCTCGGGGGGGGGCTCGAGGTGTGTCTCGGCGCGGGGAGCGTGCAGGCCGCTGCAGAGACGTACGCCGGGTTGGTCGAAGTGGGCGTGGGTTTGGTGCCCGGCGGCGGGGGGTCGATGAACCTGCTGTGGCGGGCGTTCGACGGCGTACCGGAGGGCACGAGCGTCGACCCCTACGCGCTGGTCACGCAGGTCTTCAAGAACGTCGCGCTGGCGCGCGTGGCGACGAGCGCGGACGAAGCCAAGGCGTATGGGTACTTCCGGCGCGAAGACGGGGTGTCGTTCGATCGCGCACGCCAGCTCACCGCCGCGAAGGCTCGGGCCATCGGCCTGGCCGAGAGCGGCTGGCACCCACCGGCGCCGCGAGCGTACGTCCTGCCGGGGGAGAACGGCATGGCGACCCTCGGGATGTTGGTGCGCTCGCTGGTCGACACTGGGCAGGCCAGCGAGCACGACGCCAAGATCGCGAACAAACTCGCTCTCTTGCTCTGCGGCGGTGTGAGCGGCTCGTCGCACGAAGTGACCGAGGACGAGATGCTCGAGCTCGAGCGCGAGGCGTTCGTCAGCCTCTGCGGCGAGCCCAAGAGTCAGGAGCGAATGCAATACATGCTCACGCAGAACAAGCCGCTTCGCAATTGAAGGCAGCGAGAGTCGCGCGCCGGCGTTATGTTTTGGAGCCATGATTGACAACGTCGTCATCGTCGACGCAGTCCGCTCCGCCGTTGGGCGCGCCCACAAAGGAACGCTCGCGCTAACGCGCCCCGACGAGCTCGCGGGTCAGGTCATCGCGGCGCTGCTCGCGCGAGTGCCTCAGGTCAAACCAGGCGACGTGGAAGACCTGGTGCTCGGTTGCGCGATGCCCGAGGGCGAGCAGGGGCTGAACGTCGCCCGCGTCGTCGGGTTGCTCGGCGGCCTTCCGATCGAAAGCAGCGCAGCGACCATCAATCGGTTTTGCTCGAGCGGGCTTCAAGCCATCGCGATGGCGGCGGGGGCGATTGCGACCGGGGCGCACGACGTGGTCGTCGCGGCGGGCGTGGAGTCGATGACGATGGTGCCCATGACGGGCAACAAGCTCAGCGCCTCGCCCGAGGCGATGCGCCGCTTCCCGGACGTGTACATGCCGATGGGGATCACCGCGGAGAACGTGGCAAAGAGGTTCGTCGTCTCGCGCGCCGATCAAGATGCGTTCGCCCTGAGGAGCCAGCAAAAGGCGGCGACCGCGCAGAAGGCCGGCAAGTTCGACGACGAGATCGTCGCCGTGAAGGCGACGCGCTACGAGGGAAGCGCGCGCGCGGACATCGAATTCAAGCGCGACGAGATGATTCGAGCGGACACGACGCTCGAAGGGCTCGCCGCCCTCAAGCCCGCGTTCTTCGCGAAGGATGGCACGGTGACGGCGGGCAACGCGTCTCCGCTCTCCGATGGTGCCGCGGCGGCGCTGGTGATGAGTCCGGCGAAGGCCGAGGCGCTGGGTGTCCATCCGCTCGGCTTTTTTCGCGCGTTCGCGACCGCCGGCGTCGACCCCGCCGTGATGGGGATCGGGCCGGTTCCTGCCGTGCGCAAGCTGCTCGCGAAGAACGGGTTGTCGATGCGCGATATCGACCTGGTCGAGCTCAACGAGGCGTTCGCCAGCCAGGCCGTGTACGTGCAGAGGGCGCTCGAGGTGCCCGACGAGAAGCTCAACGTCAACGGGGGGGCCATCGCGCTCGGCCACCCCCTGGGCTGCACGGGCGCGAAGCTCGCGGCCACGGCGCTCCACGAGCTCCGGCGCCGCCACGGAAAGTACGCGATCGTGACGATGTGCATCGGCGGGGGCCAAGGGGCGGCCGGTCTCTTCGAACGCGCCCCATAAAGAGCGCGCCCCACAAACTGTGGCGATACCCTACTTGCCGCCGGCCGACCGGGGTCGTTCGGCATCCAGGCTCACGACGGGCTCGTCGCCGACGACCTCCGCACGATGAGGCGTACCGCGTGCGACGCAAAGCAGATCGCCCGCCTCGAGATCGATCTCCTGGCCGTTCGCCGAGAGGCGGAGCTTCCCTGTGACGACGGCGTCGGCCCTGTCGGCGTCGTGGGCGTGTGTGAGGAACACGGTGCCGGGAGGATAGACGTAGCGGACGACGCGAAAGCCGCGTTCCTCGAGTCGGCGCCGCAGGGCGGACTCCGTGGGTTCGCCGTCGCGCGCGTGGTCCCAACGCTCCAGGCCTGTCATGCCTCTATGGTAGATCCGGGCGGGCCGCGCGCATGCCTATTCGGCGCGCACCTCGCGACTCAAACGCTCGGCGGCGCCCCCCGCCCCGGTCCGAGCACGCTCCGCGCGAAGGCCTCGTACCCGTCGCGCCAGCGGTCGAGATCGCCGGCGAGGCCGTCGGTGAGCTTTACGCCGAACCCCGCGGGAACGGTGGCCCCTTCGCTCGGCCCGAAAGCGCGCTTCCAGGCAACCGTCCCTGCCAGGCGCACGCGACGCTCCGAGCGCGGCGGCCACATTTCGAGCCACATTTCCTGCCCGGCTTCGAGTGGCGCCAAGGTGCGCACGTAGACGCCGCCGGCGCTGACGTTGTAGGAAAAGCCGATTTCGTCCTCGTCGCGACCTGCTGCGCGGAAAGCGACCGTGGTGCCGTAAAGGACGCGGGGACTCGCGCGCTGGTCGACGCCGCGCCGCGAGAGGAGCTCGTTGGTCAGAAAGAGCACGTTTTCGGGCGGCGCGAACCCGTCGGCCACCGACACGGGCCCGAGTGACTCGATCGCCGCATGCAGGTTGGCCATGCGCTTCGGCGGAGCGACGACGATCCATGCCGCTTGGGAGCCCCCCGCGCGCGCGGCCGCCAGAGCGCCCTCCGCTTGCCCAGTGCCCAGATCGTCGGCGATGACGACCACCTTCACGCCTTCCGCGAGAGACTCCTGCGCGAGATCGCCCGCGCTCGCAATGAAGCGCACCGAGAAGCCGCCCTGATAGAGCGCGCGTCCCATGACGCTCCGCCAACGCGCGTCCGCTCCTGCGACGAGGGCGCCTCGTTCGCGTGGTTTCGCCTCGACCCGCCCGGGCGATCGCGCAACCAGCGGCCGAAGGCGCCGAGAAAGCGCAGGGGGTGCCGTCAGCGCGAGAAGGTCGTCTCCGCCCCAGGAAAACAGCTCTGTGAACGCCAGGTCATCGCGCTGTGGCGCGACGCCGAAGATCGGCAGCTGAGCCAGACGCGCCTGACCGCGAACGTGCGCGAACGTCTGGGCTGCCGCTTCCGCATCCATTTGCAGAACGATCGCCAGTGGGTCGACTGCCGCGGCAAGCGCCGCCGGCGCCTCCTCGCAACGGCCGACTACCGCCGTTGCGACGCCGACGGTCGCTGCCGCATCCCTCACGCACCGCATGGCGTCGTCGCGGAATGCCCCGATCAAGATCAGTGAACGATCTGCCTGCGTCACGGCGGGACCTCCTTCGTCGACGCCCACGCGTCAAACGAGGGAACGGCAGACCGGGACGTGAGCTTTAGTTCCGTAACCCGGTGGACGCTTGGGTGAGGCGGGCATCGCTTTCCACCGCGGTCGTGGCCCCTGGACTCCATGTACCCGTTCTGCCACGCGTGCGTCCCTTCGGGGGAGCCGCACGGGGTCAACTTGGACGCGTGCCTCCCGCACTGGTACGGGCACCGGTCCACGTGGAACACGTGCCTCCCTGGCTCGTAGGTGCACCGGTCCACGCGGAACGCGCGCCTCCCTGGCTCGTAGGTGCATCGGTCCACGGGAAACGCGCGCCTCCCTGGCTCGTAGGTGCGCCGGTCCACCGGGAACGCGCGCGTCCCTCGCTCGTAGGTGCACCGGTCCACGTGGAACGCGTGCCTCCCCGGCTCGTAGATGCACCGGTCCACCGGGAACGCGCGCCTCCCTGGCTCGGAGGTGCACCGGTCCACGTGGAACGCGCGCCTCCCTGGCTCGGAGGTGCACCGGTCCACGTGGAACGCGCGCCTCCCTCGCTCGTAGGTGCACTGGTTCACGGGGCACGCGTACCTCCCTCGCACGTACGTGCACCGGTCCACGGGGCACGCGTGCCGCCCCGGCTCGTACGTGCACCGGTCCACGGGGAAGGCTCGCGGGCATCCGCGCAAGAGCTCCTGACTGGAGGGTGCCCGGCCGTTCAGGTACCTTCCATCGCCAGCAAGATGCCCAGGCAGACAGCAGCGGCTAGGCGTGTCGAGGATGGCGGCGTGCCGCTGAGGGTGGCTTCCAAGACGGACGGCGGCCGTCCGTTCATCAAGTGGGCCGGAGGAAAGCGCCAGCTCCTGTCCTCCTTGCTCCAGCACGCACCTCACGATGCGCCCACGTACTTCGAGCCGTTCGTCGGGGGCGGAGCGTTGTTCTTCGCCCTGCGCCCCCAGCGCGCCGTGCTTGCGGACGTGAACGAGCGCCTGATTCGTACCTACCGAGGGGTCAAGAACAACGTCGACGACGTGATCCGCCAGCTTCGGGCGCTCCCGCACACGCCCGCCTTTTTCTACCGATTCCGCGAGGAGAAGATCGACGGTGGAACGGACGCGAACGTCGCGGCCTGGTTTATCTACTTGAACAAGACCGGCTTCAATGGGCTCTATCGCGTCAACCGGGACAACCGCTTCAACGTGCCCTTCGGACGCTACGCAAACCCGACGATTTGTGACGAGCCGACGCTCCGCGCCTGCTCGGCGGCGCTCGCGGAGACCGAGCTGCTCGTCGAGGACTTCGCGAAGGTCGCTCCAAAGGCCAAGCGTGGTGACTTCGTCTATTTCGACCCGCCGTACGTGCCCCTGTCGACGACGTCCTCATTCACATCGTACACCTCCCGGGGCTTTGGCGAGGCGGAACAGGCGCGCCTGCGCGATACCGCGCGCAAGCTGAAGAAACGCGGCGTCCGCGTGCTGCTCTCGAATTCCTCGGCTCCGTCCGTTCGCAAGCTCTACGCGGAGGGCTTCGACATCGCCGAGGTGTCGGCCACGCGGCTGGTCAACAGCAAGGCGACCGCGCGCGGCGCGGTCGTCGAGCTGCTCATCACCTAGCAACGGCCGGCCGCGCGGTGGCGGGGGCTAGTCAGCGGCGCGCCAGTCGACAACGACCGCCATCGAGGAACGACAAAGTTCGCCAGAACGAGTAGAAGGGCGGCGATTTTCGCCGAGACCAAGCGATGGCGCCGTCGGCCGCGCGACGGATACTCGAGTATCTTGAGCGCGGCCGGCGACGCCAGCGCGCCGGTATCGGCGAAAAGCGCCGCCCTTCTACGGCCGGCGACGCCAGCGCGCCGGTATCGGCGAAAAGCGCCGCCCTTCTACGGACGGCGACGCCAGCGCGCCGGTATCGGCGAAAAGCGCCGCCCTTCTACGCCATGGTTGCGTTGACGCCCGCTTCCACAGCCGAAACCGCCGCAGTCTTCAGCGAGATCTCGCCGCCGCCCGGAGGAT
>Ga0265319_1001608_pt1 | contig 13175 bp, 9 predicted proteins | sample 4824metaG_FD_192443 | JGI IMG/M metagenome (GOLD analysis project Ga0265319, IMG submission 192443) | Rhizosphere microbial communities from Carex aquatilis grown in University of Washington, Seatle, WA, United States - 4-8-24 metaG | ecosystem: Host-associated > Plants > Roots > Rhizosphere >...
GAAGGACGGGACCATCCGCACCGTCAGCGACGTGGTGCCGAACCGCTTCTGGACGCTGACCGAAGTCACCGCGGCCGTCACCCTGGCGAACACGGTGCTGGCGAACACGGTGCTGGCGAACACGGGCCCCGCCGGCCCGGCCCCCGCCGGGGGCTTCGAGATGGTCGCGACGTACGGCGACTTCGACGCCGCCACCCCGCTTGACGCGCCGACGGCCTGGCGGATGATCATCATCCTCCAGGCCGCCGGAACGGGCTGAGGTAAGCCGGGAAGAACCGCTTACCGGTCCCTGCCTACTCGGCTTGCCTACTCGACGGGGATCTCCTTGTTGATCAGGGAGAGGTCGATGCCCTGACGCTTGCGCACCACGCGGGCGATCAGGTAGATCGCCAGCGCGAGCACGTACATGCAGCCCATGTAGATCAGCGAGTCGTTGTTGTTGATCCCGTACGCGCTCTTGGTCAGCCACTCGTACAGGCAGTACCCGATGAGCCCGATGGTGATCAGGCCGGCCACCGGGACGACGGGCACGCCCGCGACCTTGAGCCGCGAGGCGGGCGAGGCAGCCCACAGGTCCGGCTTGCGCCACGGCAGGATCACCACGGCGATCGCGGAGAACAGGTAGGTGACCGCGATGACCAGCGTCGCGTCCAGCGTGTAGGTGTGGAACGTGGAGTTGTACGCGTACAGGGCCGAGAGCCCGACCGCCGGCAGGAGCATCAGCACCAGCGACCACACCGGGACCCGCCGCTTCTCCGACACTTGCGCGGCGCTGTCCGGCAGGATCCGGTCGAAGGCCGCGGCGAAGATCACCCGCGTCGACGACAGGAACAGGGTGCCCACCCAGGAGAAGAACCACAGGGCCATCAGCAGGATCAGGATGATCTGGAACACCTGGTTGTTCACGAGCCAGCTGGCCAGCAGCACCGGGTAGGGGAAGACCGGCAGCGCGTGCGTGGCGCAGGTCCCGTAGGCGCAGTCGATCCACAGCGCGTTGACGTCCTGGTAGAAGTCGAAGCCGAACGTCTTGGCGAACAGCAGCAGCAGGACGACGGACAGCAGCACGGTGGTCCACAAGCCGAAGAACATGCCGCTGAAGACCCGCTTGAAGTCGGACGCGCCGCGGACCTCGCCGTACAGCGTGGTGCCCCAGTTCGGCCAGAGCAGGTAGAACATCAGCATCGGCACCAGCAGCATCGACTGGCCGAACGAGCCGGCCACGCCGAACGGCGCCGGCGTGTAGCCGATCTTCGCGCTCGCGGCATCCGCCATGGTCCCCGCGTAACCGTTCTTCAGCCCGAACAGCTTGCCGGTCTCGTTGTTGAACGCGGAGATGAAGTCGTTCTTGCTGAAGGCGAGCAGCAGGATGACGATGATCGCGAAGCCGAGCAGGCCGCCGTAGAAGCCCCACTTCTGCATCCTGGCGTAGCCGGCCATGCCGAGCGAGACGAGGACGCCCGCCGCGGCGATGGTGATCAGCGTGACGACGAACACACCGTTGGAGGTGGCGAACCAGGCCGCGCCCGACGGGTCGTTGAACGCCAGCCACAGCGGCTGGAAGAACTCCTCGGAGAGCACGGACCCGTAGATCGGCGCCCACAGCCACAGGATGAACCACCAGCCGGTGGCGGCCATGACGAAGCCGATCCCGCTGCCGAGAATGCGGGACTGCCAGACGTAGTCCCCGCCGGCGCGGGGGATGGTGACGACGAGGCCGCTGTAGGCGACGACGAGGAAGGAGACCCAGACCCCGGAGATGAGCACCGCGGTGAGCAGCTGCCCGGGCGGGAATGCGTCCTGGTAGGCGAATTCCACCAGGCCGAGCGTGATGACGTTGGTGGACAGGATCGCGTAGATCATCGAGTCGCGGACCGACCAGCCGCGCACAAGTCCCGTGGCTTTCCGCAGGAAAAGCGTTGGTCTCTCGTCGCCGATCGCGTTCGAGGCCATGGACCCCTCCGGTATTAATAGAAAAATATCAATGTTGAACCCTTTTCACCCTGTCCTCAGTACGCGACGTCGGACGGGCCAGGACCGCCAGGACGAAAAGGGGGGTTCATTCTCTGGCGTAACGGCAGCACCATAACAGTTAGCCGTTAACGAGGACATACTTAACTTTTCCGTTCTTGGGATTGATATCGATCAGGGCGGCCTGCAGCACGCCGTCGCTGTAGGAGCTGCCGGGGTTCACGGTGAGCGTCCGGCCCAGCTTGGCCACGCCGCGGCTCTCGTGAATGTGCCCGTGCACGGACAGCGGCGGCTGGTAGCGCAGGATCGCGTCGCGGACGGCGGTGGAGCCCACGGGCTTCATCACCGCGCCGCCGTGGGTGGGCCGCATGGTCGCGTCGAGCTCCGGCGCCTCGTCGAGCCCCGTGCCGTACGGCGGCGCGTGGAAGTTGAATATGGTCCTGCTCATGTCGGGCACCTGCGCCGCGATGGCGTCGATGCGCCTCGCGAGCTCCTCCTCCGGTGCCTCGCGGTGCGTGTCCCACGGCGTCGGGTTGGTGTAGCCCATCGAGATCATCGTGTAGCCGCTCCCGGCCAGGTCGATGACCTTGCCCTCGGCGAACGTCACGGCCGGCGCCGACTCGAGGATCGGGTCGATCTCGAAGATGTCGTCGTTGCCGCCGTTGAGTATGCAGGGGGTCTGGCCGCCGCGCAGCTTGGTGTCGGCCATGTCGAGCCAGCGGTCAAGCGACCGGGTCATCTCGGCGTTGAACCGGTCGGTGATCGCGTCCTGCGAGTTGAGCTGGTCCAGCTCCTCCTGGGTGACGATCGCCGGGTAGGAGCCGCGGTCGCGCAGCTGCTGGTCGACCTTGAGCAGCTCCTCCCGGCTCTCCAGGCGCATCCGCTCGCCGCGGACCGTCACCTCCCAGTAGCCGTGGTAGGCCACGATCGGCACCATGATCTTGCCGGTGACGTCACCGCCGAGCACGACCATGTCGGCCTTGTAGAACGCGGCGGCGTTCAGGAACTTCTTCCAGCAGATCTCCGACCCGTGGATGTCGGTCGCGAAGAAAATCTTCATCAGTGCGCCACTTCCTCTGGCAGCTCATACCAGCGCATCCGGTCGCCGACGTTGGCCCGCAGCTTCCACTTCACGGACTTGGGTGCCGACGTCGCCACGTCGAGCAGGCGCTCCGCCTGCGCCAGGGGGTCCAACCGGGCCTGCGGGGGAACCATCTCCGGGTTCTCCGCGATCAGCGCGGGTAGCTTCTCCAGGTTCCCTGTCGTGGTCCGCCACCAGCCCCAGTCAGAGCCGAGGACCTCGCCGAACCGGCGGGTGTGAATCACCGGCCCGGACGATCCGCTTTCGCCGACCGGCACCCCGGACAGCAGGTGGGTGATGTCGCGGGCGTCCTTCGCGTTCAGCTCGAAGATCTGCAGCTTGGACAGCAGCAGGTCGGCCGGGTCGAGCGTGAGCGAGGAGTTGCCGAACGAGGGCCGGAATTCCAGCGTGTGGCACATGACCAGCCGGTCGACCATGACGTCGACCGGCCGCCCCGACGGGGCGATGAAGTACATCTGCCGGTCACCGTTCAGCGAGTTGAACATCTTGTCCGGCTCGCACCCGCTCTTCTCCAGGTACGCGGCGACGTCCCGGCGTCCCTTGCTCGCGCAAGCCAGGTCCATGTCCTGGCCGGGCCGCAGCCGCGGCGGGAAGTCCGGGCAGAGCACGCGCACCCCGAGTCCGCCGAGTATCCGCAGCGGCAGCCCCGCGGCGGCGGCCCCCTCGACTAGCGCGACTGCCTCGGGCAGCGGGTCATCATCGGGGCTTGGCATGCCTGGCCACTCCTGGAATGCGGTCGTTTGATTTGGCTTTGATGATGCGGAGATTCCTGGCCACCTGTCCAGACATTCACCGCCTATGCGGCGATTGGTTCCATCATGTGGGCATGCCGACAACTCCCGCCCCCCGTCACTTCCGCCCCGTCGCCCCCACTCCCGTCACCGGCACAGCCCTATTGGGCCCGGCGGAACACGGGGCCAGCACGCTTACTCGACGTCGGCGTCTGATTTGTAGCGGTAAAAGGGGATTGGTTCCGCCGCTAGCGGCGTGTTGCCCATGATGAGGTCGGCCGCCTTCTCGGCCATCATCATCACCGGCGCGTAAATGTTTCCGTTGGTGACGTAGGGCATGACCGAGGCGTCGACCACCCGTAGCCCGGAGACCCCGTGCACGAGCAGCGACGACGGGTCGGTCACCGCGAGCGGTCCGTTGCCCATGGCGCACGTGCAGGAGGGGTGCAGCGCCGTCTCGGCGTCGCGCGCCACCCAGTCGAGCACCTCCCGCTCCGTGGACACCCCGGGCCCGGGCGATAGTTCCCCGGCGTTGAACTCGTCGAAGGCCGGCTGGCGCAGGATGTGGCGCGCGATCGCGATCGCCTCGGTCCACTCCGCCCGGTCGGTGGGCGTGGAGAGGTAGTTGAACCGCAGCGCCGGCTTGACGAACGGGTCCGCCGAGGTCAGCTTCACCGTGCCGCGCGAGTCCGAGTACATCGGCCCGATGTGCACCTGATAGCCGTGGCCGCCGGCGGGCGCGGAGCCGTCGTAGCGGATCGCGATGGGCAGGAAGTGGAACATCAGGTTGGGGTAGCGAACGGTGTCGTTCGACCGCGCGAACCCGCCGGCCTCGAAGTGGTTGGTCGCCCCGGGGCCGGAACGGGCGAGCGCCCAGCGCAGCGCCACGCCGGGCCGGTTCCGCCACCGACGCGCCGGCGCGACCGACACCGGCAGCTTGGACCCGTACTGTACGTACACCTCAAGGTGGTCCTGCAGGTTCTCGCCGACCCCCGGCAGGTCGGCGACCACGCTGATGCCGAGCGGCGCGAGCTCGGACGCGTTCCCGACCCCGGACAGCTGCAGCAGCTGCGGCGAACCGAACGCGCCGGCGCAGACGATCACCTCACCGCCGTAGGCCCGGCGCGGCGAGGAGGTGACCTCCAGGGCGCGTGACCCGTAGCGGAGCATGAACTCCACCCCGGTCGCCCGGGTGCCGGAGAACAGGATCCGCGTGGTGTGCGCGCTGGTCACCACCCGCAGGTTCGGCCGGGACATGACCGGGTGCAGGTAGGCCCGCGCGGCCGACAGCCGGCGCCCCCGGTGGATGTTCCTGTCGAACGCGGCGAACCCCTCCTGCCGGTACCCGTTCACGTCCGCGGTGAGCGGGTACCCGGCCTGCTGCACCGCCGCGAAGAACGCGCCGAACAGGGGACCACTGGCCGGCCCGCGCTCCAGCACGAGCGGCCCCGACGTGCCACGGAACTGCTCGTCCGGCGGGCCCGGCGCGGCCAGGCAGTTCTCCATCCGCTTGAAGTACGGCAGGCAGTGCGCGTAGTCCCAGTCAGACATGCCCGGGTCCGCGGCCCACCGCTCGTAGTCGAGCGGGTTGCCGCGCTGGAAGATCATCCCGTTGATCGACGACGACCCGCCGAGCACCTTGCCGCGCGCGTGGTAGATCCGCCGCCCGTTCAGGTGAGGCTCGGGCTCCGATTCGTACCGCCAGTCGTACAACGGCGAGCCGATCGGGAACGTCAGGGCGGCGGGCATGTGGATGAACGGGTCCCAGCGGTAATCGGGCCGTCCCGCCTCGAGGACCAGCACGCGGGTGGTCGGGTCGGCGGAAAGCCGCGCCGCGAGCGCGCAGCCCGCCGAGCCGCCGCCGACGATGATGTAGTCGAACTGCGTGGGCGCCACGGCGACCTCCTTCCTTTCGACGTTTCCGAGGCTAGAACGCAGCGATCCGGGCCAAAGGAAAGGAGCCCGTCACCCCGACGCGGCTTGCAGATTGTCCCTGACCGAATTCGTCAGCGGGTCGCCCGGCCCCAGGTACCGCTCGCAGTCGGCGAGCGCGAGGCGCAGCATCTTGATCCCGTCGCTCATCCGGCCCGAGTCGTAGTACGCCATGGCGAGGTTGCAGCGGCTGGTCAGCGTGTCCACGTCGCCGGGACCGAGCACCCGCTCGCTGTCGGCGACGACCGACTCGTAGATCTTGAGGGCCTCGCGCAGCCGGCGGCCCTGCTGGTAGGCGGCGCCGAGGATCGCCCGCGCGGCGAGCGTTTCCCGCTGGTCGGCGCCGAGCAGCCGGTCCCGGTCAGCCACCACGCGCTCGTACTGCGGTATCGCGTCCTTGAGCCGCCCCGCGGTGCGGTAGGCGTAGCCGAGGCTGCCGCGCGCGGCGATCGTGTCGGGATGGTCGGGCCCGAGCAGCCGCTCCCGGTCGGCGAGCACTCGCTCGGAGGCGGTGATCGCCTCCTTGTTCTTCCCCGCGGCCCGGTAGGCGGCGGCCAGGCTGGCCCGCGCGGTCAGGGTGGCCGGGTTATCCGCCCCGCCCGCCCGCTCCTGGTCGGCGAGCGCCCGCTCGTAGGCGGAGATCGCCTGGCGCGTGCGGCCGGCCGCCAGGTACGCGGCGGCGAGGCTGGCGCGGGCCGACAGCGTGTCGGCGTGCCCCGGGCCGAGCTCCCGCTCGGCGTCGGCGAGCGCCCGCTCGTAGAGCCGGATGCTGTCACCGCGCCGGCCCGCCGCCTCGTAGGCCTCGGCGAGCTGGGCGCGCACCGCGAGCGTCTCCGGGTGCCCGGGGCCGAACATCCGCTCCCGCGCCGCGAGCACCTGCTCGAACAGCGCGATCGCCTCCGGCTCCCGGCCGGCCGCGCGCAGTGACCTGGCGGTGTTCAGCCGCGCGGTCACGGTGTCCGGGTGCTGCGGGCCGAGGGCCGCCTCGCGGTCGGCGAGCGTCGCCTCGAAGACGGGCAGCGCCTCGGCGATCCGCCCCGCGATGGCGTAGGCGTCGGCGAGCCGGTCCCTGGCGTGCGCGGACTGCGCGTGGCCGTAGCCGAGCAGCTGGCTGCTCGCGGTGCCGAGCGCCTGCCAGTAGATGATGGCGGAGTCCGCGAGCGCCGGCGGCTCGGTCAGCGACGCGCCGGCCTTGAGCAGCACCGGATGGGCGTCGGGCTTCCACAGCAGGTCGCCGGCGAACGCGCGCAGCGCGGCGGCGCAATCGCGCAGCGCCTGGCTGAGCTGCGGGGTGTGTCCCGGGGCGCCCGGCTCGGGCCACGCCTCGAGCAGCGCCGCGGCGGCCGCCGTCACGACCTGATCGACGTTGCCCGCGGCGAGGTAGGCGCGGACCGCGGCGCGCACCGTCGGGTGGAGCCAGACAGTGTGCGTGGCGCTGGCGGTGTCCACGCTCAGCAGGCCGAGGCGGTCCAGGTTCGTGTAGGCCGACCGCACCAGGTTCTGCTCGGCGCCGGCCGGCCCGGGCCGGTGGTGGCTTGGCCGGTACTGGTCGGAGCGGTCGCCGCCGTGCTGCCCGGCGATGTAGGCGCAGGCGGACGGGGAGGTCAGGACGGTCGCGGGGATGCCGTTGGTGTCGAAGGCGGAGGCGAACACCAGGGCCGGCCAGGACAGCCCGGCCGGCGGCTCCTCGTGTGCGTGCTCCACCGCGAGTGACCAGGTGGCGAGCAGCGACGGCGGGCAGCCGTCGATGACCGTGTCGGTGATGGTGCCAAGCCGCTGCGCGTACTTGGCCCGGTACTCCCGGCAGGTCATGTCGTTCGCGGTGACCAGCGCGCCCGCCTGGGCGAGCGCGATCGGCAGCCCGCCTAGGTCCTCCGCGAGGTCGAGCGCCTCGATCCGCTGGTCGGGGAAGCTGGTGACGCGCGCGTTGAGGTAGCCGAGCGCCTCCCGCCTGCTGAACCCGGCGACGGAATGCGCGGTCACGTCGGTACCCGGGCCGTGGCCGAGTTCGGATTCCCGCAGCCGGGTGGTCACCACGACCTGCCCGGCCGGCCCCAGCGGCCACAGCCCGTCGAGGTCGGCGGGGGAGACGACGCCGTCGAGCACCACCACCCAGCGGCGCTCGGTCTTGCGCAGCCAGCCGAGGAAGCGCTGGGCGGCGCTGTCCGCGGTGTCTGCCGCCTCGTCCACGGTTAGCAGGTCCAGGTCGGCCGCCGCCCGGGCGAATTCCGCTATGACCGCGCTCCGGTGGCCGGCCGGCACCCAGGCGAGCAGGTCGACCGCCCGCGCCGACCAGAGGGTGTGCGCCAAGCCGAGGGCGAGCTGGGTCTTGCCGGTACCGCCGGTGCCAGGCACCGCCGGGACGAGCAGGGTCGTGGCGCCCGGCCGCAGGCCGTCGGCCAGCCCGAACCCGGTCTCCTGGCGGGCGTGGTAGTAGGGGGCAAGTGGCGGCACGGAACCGGTTACTACAGGTGCGCCAGCCCGTTGAGCGCCCATTCTTGCTGCCCCCCATGCGAAGGCCTCTTGGGGAAATCCTACGGTCCACTTAGTGTCTAAAACCGCGTGTCCAGCGAGAAAAGTAGCTTGTAATGAAATTGCACCAGAACAGTGCAAAATTAAAGCGACAAATATCGATTTAGCTCAAGATGCCGCGCAGCGCGCGATGGTCGGCAACGACCGTGGCCGACCCGGGCGCCACCTCCGTGAATCCGCCGTCCGTCACCACCGGCAGCCCGCTCGCCACCAGCTCCGCCCACTGGCCGGCGCCCGCGGCCCGCACCGCGAGGTCGAGGTCGCGGTCGAGCCAGGCGGAACGCGCGCGCGGCGACAGCTCCCACCAGGCCAGCTGCGCGCCGTGCCCGGCCTGCGCCATCGCCTTTCCGGCGGTCATCGGCAATTCCGGGTTCAGCCAGAGCACGGGCGTCCCCGCGCCCGGCCCGCCAGGCGCCCGCGGATCGTCGAGATCCGTGCCTGACACCTGCAGCCTGGCCAGGTCGGCGGGCCAGTCATCGACAGGCACCGGCGGAAAGACCCGGAGCTGCGCGGAGCCGTGCAACACGGTAATCCCCGGCAGCTCGCCCGCCCGCTCCCAGGCCGCGCCGCGCGCGCGCCGCACGACCTTCCTGATCCTGGCATCCTCCCAGGCCCGCGTCGCCGTGGCCCATTCGCCGTCGCCTTGCGTGACCCGGGGATCGGAAAGGAAGCGGAGCACGGCGCGGGCCGCGCCCTCCAGTGCGTCGGTTCTGGCCGGCGGTGCGGCGCGCTCCACCCGGATGACGAGCGGCAGCGCGTACTGCCTGCCCGCGTCCCGCAACGCATCCTGCATGCCGGCCGGCGCCCCGGCGGCCGTCCCCTCCACGTCGGTCACTGGTCAAGCATGCCAGTCCGGTGGGACGCGGGAACCGATACCAAGTCGCGGCCCACTGGGAGGTCGGCCGGCGTGGGCTCGCCGCCGCCGCCCCCGCTGCCGCGCCAGGGCCGGTTCCGCGCCAGCCAGTAACCGCCGCACGCCAGCAGGACCAGGCACAGGACCCAGCCGAGCGCCGTCGTGCCCAGGCCCGCGTACTTGAGCCCGGAGGCGAAGATGACGAAGGTGATGACCGGCCTGATGTACCGGTCGGGCGCCCGCGAGGACAGCAGCGAGCCGACGAGCACCGCGGGCACGGAACCGATGATGACGGCCGTCGTCAGCCCGAACTGCACGTGCCCGAACAGCAGCGCGCCGAGGGCCGCCGCGGCGGTCAGCGGCACGGCCTGGGTCAGGTCGGTTCCGACGAGCTGCCCCGCCGCGAGCGCCGGGTAGGTGAACAGCAGCAGCACGATCATCAGCGACCCGGACCCGACCGAGGTCATCCCGACCACGATCCCGCCGACGGCGCCGATGGCGATCGAGACGAGCGGCCTGACCCGCACCGCCGCGATGGCCTGGGTGCGCGCCTGCCCTGACCGCCGGTCGAGCCAGGTACGCAGCAGCATCGCCGCCGTGCCGGCGAGCAGCGCGGCACCGAGCGCGTACTCGACCCTCTGCTGCTGGCCGGACCCGCCGCCGAGCAGGTGCAGCAGGTACGAGCCGAGGAACGCCATCGGGACCGAGCCCGCGCACATCCAGCCGACGAGGCGGTAGTTGACCGTCCCCCTGCGCATGTGCACAAGCGACCCGACCGGCCGCATCACCACGGCGGCCACCAGGTCACTCGATATCGCGGCGGACGGCTTGACGTTGAACAGCAGGATCAGCATCGGCGTCATCAGCGCGCCGCCGCCCGCCCCGGTCAGCCCGACGAGCAGCCCGACGACCGCGCTCCCGAGCACCACGTACGGGTTGAGGTCCATGGTGCCTCCCCGGCCGGCTGTCTCCGTGGGGCGCTCTCGTGCCCGAGCCGGGCACGCCTGAACTCCCCACCTTCCCGATGGTTAATATATCTCTTGTTAACAGATCGGAAAAATGTAACGTCCGCCACAGGGGCCGGGCCGCGCGCTTGTCCCGAGGTCAGCCTGGCTAAGCCCCGGATGGCTGGTACCCCGCCGGTCTAGGTGTCGTGCGACTTGTAACGCGGAGATCGCCGCGGACTCCACGTCGGGGAGCGGCGGAGTGGCGAGCGCGGCGGCGTTGGCGGTCGCGAATTCCTGGTAGCGGCGCAGCTCGGCGGCGCGGCGGCGGCGGTTCCAGCCGAGCAGCTCGGACATGATCGCGGTCACCTCGGGCGCGGCGGACATCCCGGCGTCGGGAGACTCGATGAGCAGCCGCACGCGGCGGGCGAGCACGTCCTCGACGTGGAGCGCGCCCTCGTGGCTGACCGCGTAGGCCACCTCGGCGCGCAGGTAGGGGAAGCCGTCGAGCAGCGGCTGCCCGAGAGCCCGGTCCGCGCGGATCAGGTCAAGCAGCTCGACGGCGAGCGAGCCGTACCGGGCGATCAGGTGCCCGGCCACGGCGGCAGGCACCCCGTAGTCGGCGGCGAGCCGCCGCGACGACGCCTGGATCGCGGGCAGCCCGTCGGCGCCGAGCAGCGAGAGCTGCGCCGTCACCGACGCGGGGACCGGCCCGGGCAGGTCGGCGGCGGCGGCGTCCACCACGTCCCTCGCCATCAGCCGGTAGGTGGTGAACTTGCCGCCGGCGATGGATACCAGGCCGGGCAGCGGGGCGTCGACCACGTGCTCGCGGGACAGCTTGGTCGTCGGCTTCTCGGCGTCCTTGTCGCCTGCCTTGTCCCCCGTCCGGGGCTCGGCCGGCGGCGCGGCGACGAGCGGGCGCAGGCCGGCGTAAACGGCGAGCACGTCGGCGCGGGTGAGCGGCCTGGCGAGCACTCGGTTGGCCTCGCCGAGTATGTAGTCGACGTCCTCGGCCGTGGCGGCGGGCTCGGCCCGGTCGCCCGACCAGTCGGTGTCGGTGGTGCCGACGATCCACCGGGTGTCCCACGGGATGAAGAACAGCACGCTCTTGCTTGTCCGCACGATCATCCCGGTGTCCGCGTCGATCGCGGACCGCGGCATCACCAGGTGGACGCCCTTGGACATCCGTACCTGGTAGCCGGCCCGCACCCCGCTCGCCTCGTGTACCAGGTCCGACCAGACCCCGGCGCACACGATCACCCGGGCGGCGCGCACGTCGAAGACCCGGCCGTTCTCCTCGTCAAGCACGCTGGCCCCGGTCACCCGTGAGCCGTCGCGCAGCAGCGAGGTGGCGGTGGCCCGCGTGACCACGGTGGCGCCGAACCTGACGGCCGTCCGCGCCACGGTGATCGTGTACCTGGCGTCGTCCACCTGGGCGTCGTAGTACAGCATCGCGCCGGCCAGCCGGTCGGGCCGCAGCGCGGGCGCCCGGCGCAGCGCCCCCCGCGTAGTCAGGTGCCGGTGATGCGGAACGGGGCGCTTCACCCCTTCCATCGCGTCGTAGATCACCAGCCCGGCACCGACGTACGGCCGTTCCACGACCTTCTTGTACAGCGGGTACAGGAACGGCACCGGGTGCACCAGGTGCGGTGCCAGCCTGCTCACCAGCAGGTCGCGCTCCCGCAGCGCCTCCCTGACCAGCTTGAAGTCGCCCTGCTCCAGGTAGCGCAGGCCGCCGTGGATGAGCTTGGACGACCGTGACGAGGTGCCCGCCGCCAGGTCCCGTGACTCGACAAGGCCGACCCGCAGTCCGCGGGACGCCGCGTCGAGCGCGGTGCCAGCCCCGGTGATCCCGCCGCCGATGACCAGGACGTCAAGCGGCCCGGCGGCCAGGGCGCGGATGGCCTCGTCCCGGGCCCGCGCGTCAAGTACTCCGGTCATGGGCGACCGCTCCCTCCCCGGGCCCCGGGCGGGGGCCTCTGTCACCCCATGTTATTCACGGGAATGTATCTAGTTACTGACGGGTCATCGAACCTCAGGTGAAGCTACTGCCCGGAGGTCAGCTCGATCAGGTTGACCCCATCCCTGCGCCTCGGCGCGTGAGCGGCGGTGCAACGTGCCCTCGGCTGGGTAGACGTAACCTGACGTTTGCTTTGGGACCGTGGGAGGCTTCATTGTCGGGAGTGCGGGCGGCGGCGGTGGCCGAGCCGGTCGGAGACGTGACGGCGCTGCTTGGCGAGGGACCGTACTGGGTGCCGGAGGACGACTGCCTGCTCTGGGTGGACATCGGCCGCGGCCAGCTGCACCGCACCTACTTCCCGTCGGGTGAGACGGTCACCCTTGACCTGGAGGCGGCCTCCGCGGCGTTTCCCGCCACGGCCGGCGGCATCCTCACGGCGGGCGGGAGCAAGCTCGCCCTGCACCTGCCCGCGGAGCGCGGTGAGCACTGGAGCACGCGGGTCATCGCGGAGGTGCCCGCGCGCGAGGGCGTCCGGTTCAACGACGCGGGGGTGGACCCAGTCGGCCGGGTATGGGTGGGCTCGATGCACATGGGCGAGACCGAGCCGATCGGACAGCTGCTCCGGCTCGACCACGGCGGCGTGCTTACCGTCGTCGTCGACGGCATCACGGTGTCGAACGGGCTTGGCTGGTCGCCCGACGGGTCGCGGATGTACTACGTCGACTCCCCGGTGCGCCGCGTCGACGTGTTCGACTACGACTCCGCGACGGGCAGGGCGGACCACCGCCGCCCGTTCGCCGACCTCTCGGCCTTCGACGGCGTGCCCGACGGGCTGACCGTGGACGCGGACGGCTGCGTCTGGGTGGCCGTCTGGGGCGGCGGCGTGCTGCGCAGGTTCGCGCCGGACGGCAGCCAGGACTCCGTAATCGCGGTCCCGGTGTCCCAGCCGACCAGCTGCGCGTTCGGCGGCCCGGGGATGACCGACCTGTACGTCACCACCGCGAGCGTCGGCCTCAGCGAAGCGGAACTCAGCGAGCAGCCGCTGGCCGGCCGCCTGCTGCGGCTCCTCCCAGGCCCGGTCGGCCTCCCGTCCACCACCACGTACGCGACCATCCCCGCCTGACCGCCGCCCCCCTGCCCGCCACGCCTGCCC
>Ga0265319_1001612_pt1 | contig 13144 bp, 8 predicted proteins | sample 4824metaG_FD_192443 | JGI IMG/M metagenome (GOLD analysis project Ga0265319, IMG submission 192443) | Rhizosphere microbial communities from Carex aquatilis grown in University of Washington, Seatle, WA, United States - 4-8-24 metaG | ecosystem: Host-associated > Plants > Roots > Rhizosphere >...
CGTCATCCCCGGAAAGAGCCCTAATCTGTTCATAGGTTTGGATCGCCCGTTGGTAATCCCCCTCCAACAAAAAAGCGTTAGCCAGGTTGATGTAACTCGGCAGATAACCCCTATCCTTTTGGATCGCCAGCAGGCAAAAACGCCTGGCGACAGAGGGAAAACCCATCCTGCCGGCGGCGACGGCTAAATTATTATAGATGTTAGGGGGATCCTCGAACGCTAAGCCTTTCTCGAACAGCCAAAACCTGCCGTCCCCATCCTCATCGGCCCCAAAACTTTCCGCGGGAATAAAAAATTGATCGGCGTAATAAAGATATATTTCGTTCGACGAAAAATCCAATCCCCTTGAACTCTTGAACTCCGCTATTCCGCGGAGCCTTTGAGAAGCCGCCTTTCCCCGGATTTCCTCGAATGACTTTCGCGCTCCGGGCCGGGACGCCTCCCATCGAAAAACCAGTCCCTCCGGAACCCAGGAACCGCCGAAGGAATCAAAAACACCCTCCCACTTCGTCCTTTGAAGGGAACAAAATAAACCGGTTCCCTTTCGCGCGCCCTCCCTCGCCAGCCTTTCAATCCTTTCCCTCGTGATCGGCGTCTCCTTCACGATCTTGGCTTCAGCCCGGCCTTGCGCCGCCAATTGGCGCCAGCCCCAATCATGAACCAAAAAAACGGCTGGTTCAAAAACTAAATCTTGGCGCTGGCCCAAAACATACTTTTGATAAAAAATGGGGAAAACATAATGATCGCCTTCGGCCAATAAAACCGATCCCCGGGGGAGCCCTTTCAAGACATTTGAGCCAAAATCTTCCGCTAAGGTATAACGGCTTTTATCTTCCAAACCAAAAACATGAACCAGCCAGAGGGCGGCGCCAATGGATATGATAAAAAAGAAAACCTTCCGGGCCTTCCCATTTATGGCGGCCAGTCCATACCACCCAAGCAAAAGCACAATTCCGGCGGTGGAGACCAAATACACATTTACCAGGTAGAGAAGATGGGGGTCGTGCAGAGTAAAGTCCGCCACACTCAAAAGGGTCGGCAAAAGCAAAAACAAAACAGCGGAAAAGAACAACTTTTTCTTACGCGATAAAGCCATGAGCCCGGCCGCCGCCAGGAGTCCAAAACCCGGAATCCAGTAGAGTGCGAAAATCTTAACGATTTCTTTCAGGTGGCCCCAGTATAGATGCCCGCCCCGGATCCAGGATTCGTCGCCGGCGGTCAATTGCCTGGAAACGACCCACACAAAACCTTTCACATTAATTGGATTGCCCCAGCAGGGCTGGGGGGAAAATAAAGTTCTTAAAGGCAGGTAAAGATAAAGCGAAAACCCGACCACCGACAGGGTCATGAATAAAATGATATTTTTGAGCTGAATTTTCCCGGCCGGCCGGACAACCCAAAACAAAAGAAACGGCAGCCACAATATCTGCGTTTGCCAATGGTTGGACATTCCCAGCGCCCAAAGGAACCAAGCCAATGCCACCCAAGATAACTTTTTTGGTTTTTCCTCCTGTTTCAACCACAGATGGACCATGGCCGCGCAGAGGAGAAGGGTCAAGGTATAAACGGCGCCCTTGGCGGTGAGGCTTTGGGCGAAAAGGCTTCGGTAGGAGATAAAAACTATTCCCAAGGCCGCCAAAATTCCCTCGAACCACGGATCTCCCGAACTTTTCACCAATAGGCGGCAGGAGGTCAGCACCAACCCCAAGGAGGCCATTGTCATGGTTTGGGATAAAAGGTTAAAACGGTAAGCCGGGGAACCCAGGGGAATCCAGGTAAACAGGTGCCCTAGAAGGCTTACAAGTGGATAACCGGGCGGATGAGGAAGTCCTAAATTCCAGGCGGCGGCCGCCATTTCCCCGCTGTCATCCGACATCAATCCCGGATTTTGAGCCCATAACAAAATCTGCCAAACCAAAAGAAAAAATAGAATCCACAGCCCCACCCACGGAGGCATCCCCGAACCATCATTTTGTTCTCGAACCCGCACCATAAGACTCTCCCTGCCGCGAAAAACCTGTCCCTTGCCACCTATTGGTTGAGAAGCTTCCAAAGTTGCACTTGCGCTTCCTTATTTTCCTGGTCCACGCCCAATACCGCGCGGAACGCTTCCTCGGCCTTGATTCGATTTCCCATGCCCGCCATTAAATGCCCCAGGGTGAGTTGGGCCTCAATTTGCTTCGGGTTGAGGCGGACGGAGGATTCTAAAAGGGCCTTGGATTCCTGGTTTTTACCCTGCCGGTTATAAATGATGGACAATTGGTATTGGGCCTCGGCCAACTCAGTGTTCAAGCGGATCATTTGATCCAGAAGCGTCACGCTTTTCACCTCGTCCTTAGCCCTCTGGGCCTGTTCGAGGCCGCTCATTAATAGGCTGATCCCCTGTGGGTGGTTTTTAATGGTTTTCTCAAACTCCAGCTGGGCCGCCTCAAGAATTTTCTGCTGGGAATACATCTGGGCTAATCGGGACTGGGGTTCCGGATAGGAGGGGTCCAATATTAAAGCGCGGTTAAAGGCGTGGATCGAGGCCATATAAAGGCCTTGATCCATTAATTTTTTCCCCAATTCATTAAACCCGGTCAAGTACCTGGAAAAATAATAAGCCGACTGGCCGTCCCCCTCCTCCTTCCGGCCCGGCAAGGCTGTGAGGTCGAATCGATATTGGACGCTTTCCGGGTAATCCGCTGAAAAAGATTTTCCCTCAAAAAGCTGGGTCAATACGGTGGGGAAAGCCTTCGGGCCCTTCCAATCCTCCGGCAGCGCGGACCTCGCCCAATGAATCTCCCAGTCATCCCGGTTCTCAAGGACCAAGCTCTTGAGGGAATCATCCGTGGTCTCGAATAATCCAGCGAAGAGCAATTGCGGCGCCGAAGCCGAGCATTGGGAAACGTACCATTTTTGATTCAAGTACCTTTTTTCGAGAATCACCGCGCCGAGGGAAATGGGCTCCATCAATCGGGCTTCCCGGCAGGCCGCGGCCTCAAAGGGATCGTCGCAAACCAAAACCGAGCGGCCCGCCGCGGCCTGCAGCAAATTGAGGGCATGCTGTTGGGGAAAATAGACCTGGTTTCGAAAAACATGCTGACCCGGAAGGAACACCAAGCCCGCGGCGAAAGCCAAGACACCTCCCGCCGTCCAGGCCAACCTCGCGCCGGAAAAAAAAGTCCCATGGCGTTTTTCCAAGCCCCTTTCCAAAAGCCTCACCCACCATTCACCCAAACCCAGGAGAAAAGCCAGGATGACGGGACCCAGGGTTTCCGTGGAAGCCGAGAAAAAAAGAATCCCGCCGGCGCCGGAAACTATCCAAGTCCAAAAATGGAAAGCGGGATGATTAGAACGGGTCCCCCCTTTCCATTTGAAATAATTCAATGCCCAAAGCAGGAGGACGAATGCCGACAGCAGGAGCGTTAACCATCCCAAGCAGGAAAAAAGTTTCGCGGCATCCCAATCCCCTTGAAGGGGCATTTGAGTTCTCCAATTTCGAAGCCATTCAGCGAAAGGATGGGCGCCTCCCCAGGAAGGGAAATAAAGCCCGGCCCTCATGCCGATCCACAAAAAGGGCGTCCATCCCATGAGAAAAGCGAACACAAAACGGCCGAACCGCCTCCCTGCCCCGTCAAGGGAGCCCCCATGGACCAATAGTCCCAGAATTCCCCAGAGGGGATGGACCGCTGCCAAAAGGCCCAACAGAAAATAAAGGGCGTCCCAGGGCCTCTCTTCCTGGGCCAATAATATTTTCTGGATCACGAAAAGTAAAAAACCGAGGGAAAAGGGCAGGCCTGAGGCGAGGGTGGCGGCGCTCCAAAAAGGAAGGCTTGCCGCCAAAAGCCAGCAGACTCCCAGGCCCGCCAACCGGTGAATCGTTGATTTATTTTTCAGCTGGGCGCAGAATCCAACCATGACCCAAAATAGCCCGGCCGACAAAACGATCCCGGATAACTCCGGAAGGATTAAAAATTGGCGCCGCGGCAAGAGGAAGCATAAGGCCTGTCCCAACAGGTAGCTGAGCGGGGACCAAGCTGGCTCCCCTAGGGCGCCGGCCTGGACGGAGAGCCAAAAGGATGGGTCCTTCCCCCAATAAAAGGAGGGTGTCCGGGTGGCCCAGTACAATCCCAGCGGCGGGATTGAAGCCAAGAGGCCCCAAAGAAAAACCCCCGGGGAAAACCGGAAAATTTTCCATATCCCCCAGCCGCTCCCCAGGACGAGGAGGGATCCGCAAATGGCAAGGGCGCCCAAGCCCATGCGCCCTTGCCGGAAAAGGGTCCAACCCCAAAGGCTTAAACCTGAGCCGGCCAGCACCAGAAATGTTCGAAGCCTCCCCCGGGCCACTTCCCAATCCTTCGCCCTTTCCTCGGCGGCGATCTCCTCAATGTGTCGCATGGTTATTTTTCCAAATCAGGGACAATCCCACCAACGTCAAGTCCGGCTCGATATGGCTGAAAAGGCCGGAGTCCCTAAAGTGCCCGCACCAGCCGCCTGTGGCGATGGCGGGAGCTCCGCCCCCTAATTCTTTCCGTATTTTCAGGAGAAGCTCGCGCGTCGTCCCAACCGCGCCGTGGTAGATTCCGGACCGGACCGCCTCCTCGGTGGTCCGGCCAATCGCCAACTTGGCCCTCTCAAATTTGACCAGCGGAATCTTGGCCGTGAAATCATGCAGCGCCCTCAGGGAAATGCCCAGTCCCGGAAGGATCGCGCCGCCGGCATAGGCGCCTTTACGATCCACCACATCGAAGGTGGTTCCGGTCCCAAAATCCACCACAATCACCGGCGCCCCAAAAAGGGCCTTGGCCGCGACGGCGTTGGCCAAACGGTCCGCCCCGACCTGGGATGGCTTTCGGACCCCCACGGTGATCCCTAATTTCGATCCCACCAAGACAAATTCGGGTTTCGGGGTGAACCAACGGCCCAAGGAAATTCGGACAGCCCTGTCCACCCGCGGAACGACGCTTGCCACGATGATCCCCTCGGCATTGGAGGCTTTGCGCATTCTTTTCGCCCAAGCCCCAGCTCCCGCCCTTGAAGCGAGCCGGCTGGTGGGAATGACCACGCGTTTCAATATTTTGTTTTTTTCCATCAGGGCCGCGACCGTTCGCGTATTCCCAATTAAAACAGCCCATATCATTTGCTTGTCTCCGGAAAGAGTTGGTGATTGGGAGTTAGGAATCCACACCTTTTAAAAGATAAAGATGTCCGCCGGAAATGATTAATTCCGCATTCCTAATTCCTAATTTTTAGCAGTTGTACGTCTCCCGACGTCACTCGTTCAATTATTCCCGTATCCGTACGGACCAAAAGCGCGCCCTTTTCATCCAAATCAACCGCTTGACCGTAGAAAATCCTGCTGCCTTGCGTCAGCTTCACCTGCCGGCCCAAGGTGTCGGATCTTTTACGCCACTCGGAGAGGACCTTGGAAAACCGCCTTTGGGTCACCCATCCATAAGTTTCTTCCAAATGTATTAAGAGGGACTGTAAAAAACGGACCCGATCCACCTTTTTACCAGAAAAGCGGTAAAGACTCGTCGCGCCGCTTCGGAGGGCCCGTGGAAAATCTTTCGCGCCCTGGTTCAGGTTCAGTCCCACCCCAAGGACCAGGGATGCCATTTTATCCCGGGGGGGCCCCCATTCCGTCAAAATGCCGCAAACTTTCTTTTCCTTCAGCAGCAAATCATTGGGCCATTTGATCCTCGGCTGGAACCTGTAGTCCTCCAGTGTTTTCGCGATCGCCACCGCGGCGGCCAGGGTGATTTCGGAAAATTCCTCCGTACGAATCTTCGGCCGCAGCAGAAGCGAAAAGGTCAGCGACTTTCCGGATGCCGAGCTCCAGCTCCGCCCCTGTCTCCCCCGGCCCTTCGTTTGGGCTTCCGCCAAGGCCACCAGCCCTTCCGGGGCCCCCTCCTCGGCCATTTTCAAGATAATATCATTGGTGGATCCCACCTTTTCCAGGCAAAGGATGGATTGGCCGAAACATCTAGTCTTGAGACCCTTCAGGATGTTTTCCGCCCGCAGCGGCTTCAAAAGGGGTAAATCTCGAGGGAAAAATCCACGGCCGGAGCCGAATGGGTCAAGGCGCCTGAGGAAAAACGGTCAACGGGAAGGCGGGAATATCGGCCGATGTTTTTCAAGGTCAAGCCGCCGGAAGTCTCAACGTGCATCTTGCCCCTGACTAAACGGAGGATATCGTTAAAAATCCGGGGATCCGCGTTATCCACTAACAGGATATCCGCGCCAGCCCTCAAGGCCTCGGAGGCTTGCGTAAAATTTTCCACTTCCACCTCGATAAACTCGCCGGGGCCAAATTTTTTCCGCGCCGCTTTCACGCAGGCATAAACTCCCCCGCCTAACCGCAAGTGATTGTCCTTGATCAGGACATGTCCGGCCAGGTTGAAGCGGTGGTTTCTTCCTCCGCCGACCCTCACCGCGTAACGCTCCAGGACGCGGAAAAGAGGAGTGGTTTTCCGGGTGTCGAAAACCCGGGATCCCTTGACTTTCTCGGCAAACCGCCTGGTGAGGGTCGCCACGCCGGACAAGCGGCTCAGCAGATTTAACGCCACCCTCTCGCCGGCCAAAAGAGCAGGCGCTGGGCCTTCCAACCTCGCCACCACCATCCCAACCTGGATATTGGACCCTTCCTTTTTCAAGGGCTTAACCCTGCACCTTTTGTCCAAAAGCTTGAACACTTCCGCGAAAACCGGCAGGCCGGCCAAGCATCCGCCTGCCTTGGCCAATAATTCTCCCTTGGCCTTCAGCCCCGGCGGAAGGACGGCTTGGCTGGTTCGGTCGTTCCAGGCGCCGTCTTCCCGCAAGGCTTGTTGGAGTAAAGGGCGCAGGGCTCGAACATCCAGGGTGTGTTTCATAGGGTGTCAGCTCTCAAGAAACTTTAAATTGACATCGATCCTCGAGATCTTGTCCTTGGCTTCCTGGGCCTTGATCTTTTCAGCTTCCACCAGCTCGGGCGGGGCGTTCTTGACAAACTGCTCGTTGGATAATTTCCCCTGGATGCTTTGGATGTATTTCGCCAGCTTTTCCCTTTCCTTTTGCTGCTTGGCCGCCTCCGCCTTCAAATCGATGAGTCCCTCCAGGTGCAGGTAGAGCTCGCCTCCCCGGACCACGGCCAGCGCCGTTTTCGGCGGCCTCCCGGAAGACTCCCCCCATTCGCTCACCCGGCACAGGGATTTGAGCAGTTTGATCGGCTGGGAATCCTGGGCGAACTTAACGCTTTCTCCGAGGGTGGAGACTTTCACCATCGCCGGAGGCGGTACATTCAACTCGCTCCGGCTGGTGCGGATCGCCGTAACGGCTTCCTGCAGGAACTCAAATTCTTTAACGGCTTTCTCGTCCAACGGATAATCCTCGGGGCTGGGCCAGGGAGAGCTCATGATGCTCTCGGTGCGGCCGGGAAGCTTGTGCCACAACTCCTCCGTCACAAAAGGCATGACCGGGTGCAGCAATTTCAACACGCCGTCCAGCACCGTCACCACCACTGCCGCCGCGGCTTTCTTTTCCTCCGAACCAGCCTCTAAGTAAAGACGCGGCTTCAAGGCCTCCAGGTACCAGTCGCAAACCTCGTTCCAAAGGAACCGGTAAAGGGTCTGGGAAAGCTCCGCCACCCGGTACTTTTCATAATCCGAGGTGGCCTCGGCCGTGACTTGGGACAGGCGGGTCAGGATCCATTTATCCTCCAGCTTCAGCCCGGCCCAGTCTTCTTTCCGAAGGGGCTTCACCTCCGTCCCGTCGGAGAGGCCCATGAGGACAAAGCGGGTCGCGTTGTAAAGTTTGTTCACGAAATTGCGGCATGATTCCAGCTTTTGCGGCGTCAATGCCACGTAACGCTGTTTGGTCTCAATGGAAGTCAGGGTAAAGCGGAGGGCGTCCGTCCCGTATTTCTCGATCAGGTCCAACGGGTCCACCACGTTGCCCTTGGACTTGCTCATTTTTTTCCCTTCCGCGTCCGCCACCAGCGAGTACATGTAGACTTCCTTGAACGGAACTTCGCCCATGAATTTAAGCCCCATCATCATCATGCGGGCGACCCAGAAAAATATAATGTCCCAGCTGGTTACCAGCACGGAGGTCGGGTAGAAAAGCTCCAGGTCCCTGGTTTTTTCAGGCCATCCCATCGTGGAAAAGGGCCAAAGTCCCGAGGAAAACCAGGTATCCAGCACATCCGGGTCCTGCTCGAACTTGCCTCCCCTGCACTTGGCGCAGGCCTTCGGCGCTTCCTCCGCCGCGACCTGGGCGGAACAATCCTGGCAGGTATAAACGGGAATCCGGTGGCCCCACCAAAGCTGGCGGCTGATGCACCAATCATGGATGTTCATCAGCCACTTCTCAAACTCGCCGCGCCAGGCCTCGGGGATAAATTTCGTTTTTCCATCGGCCACGGCCTGGAGGGCCTTTTCGGCCAAGGGCTTCATGCGGACAAACCATTGCTTGGAAAAATAAGGCTCCACCACCGTGCCGCACCGGGAACAATGCCCCACATTGTGCTCATGGGGCTCCACCTTCAGGAGGAAACCGCCCGCTTCCAGGTCTTCCACGATTTTTTTTCTGGCGTCCAAAACCTTCATGCCTTTGTAAATGCCGGCGTTCTCGTTCAAGGTACCGTCGGGGTTGAGGATGTTAATGCGGGGCAATTGGTGCCGGTTCCCCATGGCGAAGTCGTTAAAATCGTGGGCCGGGGTAATCTTCACCACGCCCGTGCCAAAATCCTTATCCACATAATCGTCTTGGATGATGGGAATCCTGCGGTTCACCAGGGGCAGGTTGACCGATTTGCCCTCCAATCCCGCATAGCGGTCGTCCTCCGGATGAACCGCGACGGCCGTGTCCCCCAGCAGGGTTTCCGGCCTGGTGGTGGCCACTTCCAGGCCGTCCGAGGGGTCGTGAACAAAGGGATAGCGGATGTGGTAAAAGTTTCCCTGGGTGGTCTTGTGTTCCACCTCAATGTCGGACAATGCCGTCTGGCAGCGGGGACACCAGCTGATGAGGTAGTAGTCCTGGTAAATGAGCTTTTCGTTGAACAGGTCGATGAAGACCCTTTGGACGGCCTTGGACAGTCCAGGGTCCATGGTGAAACGCTCGCGGGTCCAATCGCAGGAACAGCCCAGTTTCCGGAGTTGGCGCATGATCGTGGCGCCGTATTTTTCCTTCCATTCCCAGGTGCGTTGGATGAAGGCTTCCCGTCCCAAGTCATGCCGGGTCTTGCCTTCCTTTTTCAATTCCCTTTCCACGACATTTTGGGTGGCGATTCCGGCGTGGTCGCAGCCCGGAAGCCAAAGCACGTTATATCCCCTCATGCGCTTGAACCGGGCGATCAAGTCCTGGAGGGTGTTGTTGAGCGCGTGGCCGATGTGGAGGCTCCCGGTCACGTTGGGCGGGGGAATCACCATGGAAAAAGCTGGTTTTTGGGAATCCTGGGCGGCGGTGAAAACGCCGGATTTCTCCCAAATCTCATACCAGCGGGCCTCCACGTCTTTGGGCTCGTAGGCTGGCGGCAATTCGGTTGAAGGCTTTTCGTTGTTGTTCATTTTTCTCTCTATTGAGTTGGTTTTAATTTACCGGCGCGTTCTCTGCCGCCGAGACAGGGCCGCTGGATTCATTGGTGCCCAAGGCGTAGTGGCCCATCAAAGTCGGGGCATCCTGCCCATCCACGAGAACCTTCACCTGCTTGACCTCGAAAAAATTCCGGCTCAAAACCTCGATCAGTCCCTTGATCAGGAGCGTCTCCTCATAAAAGCCCAGGCTTCCGGCCTTCGCTTGATTAACGGATAAATCCACCACCGCCACTCCCAAGGGGGTGAAATAAAACTCATTCAGTTCCATTCCCTCCGGTACCGGCACCTGGAATTTTCCGGTTTTGGGTCCCCGTAAAAAAGCGAGAACAGCCTGCTTCATCTGGTTGTACCGGCTCTTACTTTGACGGATCGTCGCCGTGATATTGGCGGGCCTCCCCGATTCCATTTCCACCGCCTTAAGGACGATGGTCGCTGGTTTGTCATGAGCCTCGTAGAGTGGCGCGTTGCTCGCCTTGGAGACAAGGATGACTTTCTCGGCGGTCGCGGGCGAGCGCCATTTCCAAACCACCCAGCCGGTGACGGCAAGGACGGTCAAGGTTCCGATGAATTTAACCAGCCATGCCTGCTTCACGCTTTTTCCTTGTGGCTGCCTTTAATCCTTCCCCTTTCCGCCGCCGCGGCGGGCGGAAAGCGGAGGACGGCTTCTAAGGCGCGAGCTGCAAAAACTCCGACGTTCCACGGACTACCCTTGCCGCGAAATCCGACAAATATTCCGCCCGGGAGAATTTCTTCAAGTCCGAGGACGAGGTCAAAAACAAAGGCGTCAGGACAACCGCCGGCAGGGTCAGGTACCGCAAACTTTGATGGGGCAAACAGTAAATTCTACCGTCCGCCGCGGGAGTCTCGCCGCCCAATCCCCGGCTGTCGGAAAGGGGCGAAAATGCCGGCTCCACATCCAGTTTTTGGGCGATCGCCTTGGCCAGTTTTAAACTGGAGTGAAATTGGGTGAGGGAAATAAACCCCCACCTTTGGCTTTCGCTCGTTTCCGCCGGGTCAAATTTCGAGGGCGGCTCCACCACCAGGTAAGGGCCTTTTTGGGCTCCCGTGAATTCCCTATCCGCGTGGAGGATGATGGCGGCCGAGGCTTGGGAGGTGTTGATCAATTCGTTCCGCTTGTCCGCGGTCACCGAGGCGTCGCCCTTCCGGATGACCACCACCTCAAACCCGCCGTCCTCAAAGGCCTTTTGCAAAACCTGGGCGACCTTATTATTCCAATCCTTCTCCACTTCCCGCCCTGATTTCACCCCCAAGTCGCTTCCCCCATGGGCCGCGTCCAAAACGATCCTCGGCTTGGCTGAAACAGTCCCGGAAAATAAAAAAATAAATAAAATACATCCGACACGAAGCCACGAAACCACGAAGAAAGAAACATTTTTTTGTTTTGAAACCATTTTATTTTCGCCAATCCATGGAACAGTTAAAACTGTTATTGGTTTAAAACTTGGAAAACTTCGAGTCTTCGTGGCTTCGTGGCGGCCCTTTACTTTACTTTTCTTGAAAGACTCCCATGGCCCGGAACTTCTCGTAGCGTTGGGATTCCAGTGCCGTGGGGGACATTTCCAAAAGGGGTTTCAAGGTTTTTTCCAGGGCTTTTTTCAAGTTCATGGCGGTTTCATCGAAATTCAGGTGGGCGCCGCCCTCGGGCTCGGGAACGATGTCGTCAATGATCTTAAAAGAAAGCAGGTCCGGGGCGGTCAGCCGCAATACGTCGGAAGCTTGTTGGATCATTTCCCGGTCATCCCAAAGAATGGCCGCGCAGCCCTCCGGGGAAATGACCGAGTAGATGGAGTTTTCCATCATCAGGACCTTGTTGGCGACTCCAATTCCCAAGGCTCCGCCGCTGCCTCCCTCCCCGATGACCACCGCGATCACGGGAATCCGAAGCTTGGCCATTTCCAAGAGGTTCCTGGCGATGGCTTCCGCCTGGCCCCTTTCTTCCGCCCCTAAACCGGGATAGGCGCCAGGGGTATCGATGAATGTGATCACGGGCTTTTTGAACTTCTCGGCCATTTTCATGACCCTCATGGCCTTACGGTAGCCTTCGGGATGGGGCATGCCGAAGTTGCGTTTTATGTTCTCTTTGGTATCCCTGCCCTTTTGCTGGCCGATGACGACCACCGGCTGCTCATTCAGGTAGGCGAATCCGCAAATAGTGGCTTGATCGTCGCCAAAGGCGCGATCCCCGTGGATTTCAGTGAAATCCTTGAATATTTTTTGAATGTAGTCGAAGGCGAAGGGCCGCTGGGGGTGGCGCGCGAGCTGGACCCTTTTCCAGGCGGCGGACGCCGCTGTTTCCGGCTTGGGCTTTTTCCCGTTGTTCTTCACTGCTTTTTTACCAGGTGTTTTCAATGGCGGAACCCTCTCCTTGAAAAATGAGGGCTTATTATACGCAGGGGGGGCTTTCCCTCGCAACGCACAACTTTGAGGGGAAAACCCATTCCCGGCCCATAACAACTCATCCGTTAATTTTAGGGAACTTCAAACCAGACCACCGCCAGGGGCGGCAGGGAGATGAGGATGGAGTGGGATTGGCCATGGGCAGGGACGGCATCGGCATTGACACCGCCGTTGTTGCCGAAGTTGCTCCCGCCATAGAGGTGGGAATCCGTATTCAGGATTTCCTTGTAGTAGCCTTCTTTCGGCACGCCGACCCGGTAGTTGGTTCGAATGACGGGTGAGAAGTTGCCCACACAGAGAAGTTGCCGGCCTGCCGCCGGGGCCTTCCGTAAAAATGCCACCATGTTATCGTCCGCGTTGCTGGCGTCCACCCATTGGAATCCCGTAGACTCCACATCCGCCTCATAAAGGGCTGGATGTTCTTTATAAAGGCGGTTCAGGTCGCTGATTAAATTCTGCGTGCGCCAATGGTCCGCCCATTGGGTCAAGTGCCAATCCAGGCTCTGGTTGTTGTTCCATTCGGCGAATTGGCCGAACTCGCAGCCCATGAATAAAAGCTTCTTGCCAGGATGGGCCCACATATAGCCGAACAAAGAGCGGAGGTTGGCGAATTTTTGCCAGCGGTCCCCCGGCATCTTGTCGATCAACGACCCCTTGCCATGGACGACCTCGTCATGGGAAATGGGCAGCATAAAGTTTTCGCTCCAGGCGTAAAGGAATCCGAACGTCAGGTTGTTGTGGCAATAGCGCCGGTAAATGGAATCGCTGCTGAAATAGTGGAGGGTGTCGTGCATCCAGCCCATGTTCCACTTGAAGCCGAATCCCAGCCCTCCCGTGTAGGTGGGCCGGCTCACTCCCGGCCAAGCGGTTGATTCCTCGGCGATCATCAGGACCCCCGGCTCGTTGGCATGGATGACTTCGTTTAATTGTTTTAGGAACTTAATGGCTTCCAGATTCTCGTTCCCCCCATGCTCGTTCGCGACCCACTCGCCGTCCTTGCGGCTGTAATCCAGGTAAAGCATGGATGCCACCGCATCGAGCCGGAGGCCGTCCACGTGGTACTCGGAGCACCAAAAAAGCGCGTTGTACAAAAGAAAATTCCGGACTTCGTTGCGGCCGAAATTGAACACATAGGTTCCCCAGTCCGGATGTTCTCCCTGGCGCGGGTCCAA
>Ga0265319_1001615_pt1 | contig 13137 bp, 14 predicted proteins | sample 4824metaG_FD_192443 | JGI IMG/M metagenome (GOLD analysis project Ga0265319, IMG submission 192443) | Rhizosphere microbial communities from Carex aquatilis grown in University of Washington, Seatle, WA, United States - 4-8-24 metaG | ecosystem: Host-associated > Plants > Roots > Rhizosphere >...
AGCGGGCGCGGATCGTGCTCGTGCTCGTGCAGAACCACGGCTATGCCTCGATCGGCGCGCTGTCGCGCTCGGTCGGCGGTGCCGGCTTCGGCACCCACCACCGCGCGGCCGCGGCCGGGGCGCCGGTGCTCGACGCCCCGGCCGGCGACGCGCTCGCGGCCGCGGCGGAGGCGCTGCCGGTCGACCTCGCCCGCAACGTCGAGAGCATGGGCGTGCCCGTCGCGCGCGTGCGCACGCGTGAGCAGCTGGCGGCCGCGCTCGCGGCGACCGCCGACACCGACCGGCCGATGGCGATCCACGTCGAGACCGACCGCTACGCCGGCGTGCCGAACTACGACGGCTGGTGGGACGTGCCCGTCGCTGCGCAGTCCGACCGGCCCGAGGTGCAGGCGGCGCGCGAGGCCTACGAGCAGGCGCGCACGCGCCAGCGCAGCTACCTGGAGACGGCATGAGCGAGCTGCTGATCCCGCCGGCCGACCGCGTCGCGCCGCGGGGCGCGATCGCCGAGCTGACGCCGCAGGAGGCGGGCTGGACGTACGTCGGCTTCGAGGTCCACGCACTGGCGGCCGGCGAGGCCGTCACGCGCACGCGCGACGGGCGCGAGCTGTGCGTCGTGGTCGTGCAGGGGCGCGCGCACGTGCGCTCCGAGCACGGCGAGTGGCGCGACCTCGGCGGCCGCGCGACGCCGTTCGACGGCCCGCCCGACGCCGCCTACCTGCCGCCCGGCGGCGAGGTCGTCGTGGAGGCGGCCGCCGACGGCAGCGAGATCGCGCTGTGCTGGGCGCCGGCGCAGACGGGCGCGCAGGCGCGCCTGCTGCCGGGCGCCGAGCGGCCGACCGAGCACCGCGGCTACGACGTCCACGAGCGCTGGGTCAACAACATCCTGATGGGCGACGAGGCGGCCGAGCGGCTGCTGGTGTGCGAGGTCGTCACGCCGTCCGGGCACTGGTCGAGCTACCCGCCGCACAAGCACGACCGCGACGCGCTGCCGGCCGAGTCGCTGCTCGAGGAGACGTACTACCACCGCACGAGCCCGGCGAACGGCTTCGCGCTCCAGCGCGTCTACACCGACGACCGCGCGCTGGACGAGACGCTCGCCGTCCACGACCGCGACCTCGTGCTCGTGCCGCGCGGCTACCACGCCGTCGCCGCTCCGCCCGGCGTCGCCGACTACTACCTCAACGTCATGGCGGGACCCAGCCGCAGCTGGGCGTTCGTCGACGACCCGGCGCTCGCATGGACGCGCGCGCCCGGCGCCACGACCGACCTGCCGATCCCGAAGGAGCCGTTGCCCTCATGAGCACCCCCACCACCGTCCGCACGCTGCAGAACTACGTCGGGGGCGCCTGGACGCCGGCGACGGCGGCCGAGCGGCTCGACGTCGAGAACCCGGCGACGGGGGAGCTGCTGGCGCAGGTCCCGCTGTCGAACGCGGCCGACGTCGACGCCGCCGTGCAGGCCGCGCGCGCCGCGCTGCCGGCGTGGCGCGACGTCAGCGTGATCCGCCGCGCGAGCCGCCTGTTCGCGCTGCGCGAGGCGCTCGTCGCGCGCCAGGAGGATCTCGCCCGCTCGGTCACGACCGAGATGGGCAAGACGATCGCCGACGCGCGCGCCGAGGTCGGCCGCGCGATCGAGATGGTCGAGGCCGCCTGCGGGGTCCCGACGACGATGCAGGGCCGCATCCTCGAGGACGTCTCGCGCGGGATCGACGCCGAGACGGTGCGCCAGCCGGTCGGCGTGTGCGCGGCGATCGCGCCGTTCAACTTCCCGATGATGGTGCCGTTCTGGTTCCTGCCGTTCGCGATCGCGTGCGGCAACACGTTCGTGCTCAAGCCGTCCGAGCAGGTCCCGATGACGCAGTCGCTCGTGTTCGAGCTGCTGCACGAGCTGGAGCTGCCGGCGGGCGTCGTGAACCTCGTCAACGGCGGCCGCGAGGTCGTCGAGTCGCTGCTCGACCACCCGGGCGTCGACGCGATCTCGTTCGTCGGCTCGGCGCCGGTCGCGAAGCTCGTCTACGAGCGCGCGGCGAGAGCCGGCAAGCGCGTGCAGGCGCTCGGCGGCGCGAAGAACCACATGGTCGTGATGCCCGACGCGGTGATCGACAAGACCGTCTCCGGCCTGATCGGCTCGGCCTTCGGCGCCGCCGGCCAGCGCTGCATGGCGGGCTCGGTCGTCGTGACGGTCGGCGAGGCGCACGAGCGCCTGCTCGGCCCGCTCGTCGAGGCGACGCAGGCGCTCGCGGTCGGCGACGGGCTGGAGGACGCGACCGACGTCGGCCCGGTCATCTCGTGCGCCGCGCGCGATCGCATCGTCGGCCACGTCGAGCGCGCGGTCGCCGACGGCGCGACGCTGGCGGTCGACGGCCGCGGCCAGGGCGACGCGAGCGGCGCGTTCGTCGGCCCGTCGATCCTCACCGACGTGACGCCGGAGATGGCGATCGCGCAGGAGGAGGTCTTCGGCCCGGTGCTCGCGATCGTCCGCTGCGCGACGCTCGACGAGGCGATCGAGGTCGTCAACAAGAGCCGCTTCGGCAACGGCACGTCGATCTTCACCGAGTCGGGCGCGGCCGTCCGCCGCTACCGCCACGACGTGCAGGCCGGCATGATCGGCGTCAACATCGGCGTCGCCGCGCCGGTCGCGTTCTTCCCCTTCTCGGGCTGGAAGGACTCGTTCCTCGGGGACCTGCACGCGCACGGCCCCGACGCGGTCGAGTTCTTCACGCGCAAGAAGACCGTCACGAGCCGCTGGTTCTCCGACGGTCAGGGCACCGGCGCCTACTTCGTCGAGAACTGACGATGACGAGCGAGCAGACGCCTGCGGCCCTCGGACACGACGGCCGCCTCTACTTCCTCGCGTTCGACCACCGCGGCGTGTTCGCGCGCTCGGTGCTGGACGAGGAGGAGTCGCGCACGCCCGAGCAGGAGCGCACGATCGCCGACTGCAAGCGCGTGATCTTCGACGGCGGCGCGCACGCGCTCGCGGCCGGCACGGTCGTGCGCGGGCAGGCCGGCGTGCTGGTCGACGAGCACTACGGTAGCGAGGTCGCGCGCGCGGCGCGCGCGGCCGGGATCGTGCTGACGATGCCCGTCGAGGAGGCCGACCGCGAGCTCTTCGAGCCGGCCTACGGCGAGCGGTTCGGCGAGCACGTCGAGGCGTTCGACCCCGACTTCGCGAAGGTGCTCGTGCGCTGGAACCCCGACGGCGACCAGGACGGCAACGCGGTGCAGGCCGAGCGCCTGCGCGGCCTGTCGGAGTGGCTGCGCGCGCGCGGGCGCAAGTTCCTGTTCGAGCTGCTGATCCCGCCGACCGAGGCGCAGCTGACGCGCGCCGGCGGGGACCGCCTCGCGTTCGAGCTGGAGCAGCGGCCCGAGCTGATGGTGCGCGGCATCGCCGAGCTGCAGGCGGCCGGCGTCGAGGTCGATGTGTGGAAGCTGGAAGGGATCGACGCGCCCGCCGATGCGGCGGCGGTCGTCGCGCAGGCGCGCACGGGCGTGGGGCGCGAGGGCGTCGTCTGCACCGTCCTGGGTGCGGGCGCCGGCGCCGAGCGCGTCGAGCACTGGCTGCACGTCGCCGCCGCGACGGAGGGCTTCTGCGGCTTCGCGATCGGCCGCTCGATCTGGCGCGAGCCGCTGCGCGGCTGGCTCGCCGGGGATCTGCCACGCGAGCAGGCGGTGGAGCAGATCGCGCAGGAGTACGGGCGGCTCGTCGCGGTGTACGAGCGCCCACGCGCCTGAGTGCGCCGGGCTTGCGCCGCGCGGTACGATTGGAGCGCTCCATTTCACTGGGAGCGCACACGGATGCGACGATTGAGGAGATAGGCGTGCAGGCTGATGCATTTCAGGTAGCCGTGGCGAACGACGGGCCGCTGGCGATGGAGGATCTCGGCTGGCGCTTCGGCATCGGCGCGCTCGCCGACCTGCCCGAGGGCTCCGTGCGGCTGCTCGCCGACCGCTCCTCACTCACTGCCGAGGACGTCGCCGGCATCCACGCGCTCGTCGTGCTGACGGCGAACCTGCCGGTCGATCGCGCACTGATGGAGAGCACCCCCGACCTCGCCGTCGTCTCGCGCTTCGGCGTCGGCTTCGACCGCGTCGACACCGCCGCCGCGAACGAGCTGGGCGTCGCCGTCGCGATCACCCCGGCCGGCCCCTACAGAGCGGTCGCCTCCGGCAACGTCGCGCTGCTGCTCGGGCTCGCCCACCGCGTCCCGGTCAAGGAGCGGCTGCTGCGCGCAGGCGACTGGGCCGGCGCCGGCGCGTACCTCGGCATCGGCCTGCCGGGCAAGACGCTCGGCTCGGTCGGCCTCGGCCGCATCGCCCGCGAGACGTTCCGCCTGATCGAGCCGTTCAACATGCGCCACGTCGCGTTCGACCCGTTCGTCAAGCCGGAGAACGCCGGCGGCGTCGAGTTGGTCGAGCTGAACGAGCTGGCCGCGCAGTCGGACTTCATCGTCGTCAACTGCGCGCTCAACGCGGACACGCGCGGGCTGCTCGGCGCCGAGTTCTTCGCGAACGCGAAGCAGGGCGCGCGCCTCGTGAACCTCGCGCGCGGCCCGATCGTCGACGAGGCCGCGCTCGTCGAGGCGGTCGAGTCCGGCACGATCGGCGGCGTCGGCCTCGACGTGTTCGCCGAGGAGCCGCTGCCGGCCGACTCGCCGCTGCGCGACCTCGAGGAGGCGATCCTCGGGCCGCACTCGCTCGCCGCCACGGACGAGCTGGTCGCCGGCAACGGCGCCGGCGTGCTCGAGGCCGTCCGCGCGGTCGCCGCCGGCGAGCTGCCGGCGGATCTCGCCAACCCCGACGTCCGCGCCTCCGAGCGGCTCGCCGAGCGGCTCGCCCGCACGCCGCGCGCCGCCTTCTAACGCAACCCCCCGAAGGGAATCACGACAGACATGCAGATCGAGATCGACCACTTCATCATGAGCGTGAGCGACTGGGACGTCTCGCGCGAGTTCTACGAGCAGGTCGTCGGCGCCGAGATCGTCGACCATCCGGACGGCAACTTCGCGCTGCGCTTCGGCACGACGCAGCTCAACCTGCTCGGCCCGGGCATCAACACGATCCAGACCGCGAAGGTCAAGTCGCAGCCGGGCTGCGTCGACATGTGCTTCGTGTGGCCGGGCACGCCCGAGGAGGCGATCGCCCACCTCGACGCGCACGGCGCCCAGCGCGAGGCCGGCCCGGTCGCCCGCTACGGCGCGCGCGGCCGCGGCGTCAGCACCTACTTCCGCGACCCAGACGGCGCGCTGCTGGAGTTCATCTCCTACCAGCGCCAGCCGACCGAGCAGGAGATCGCGGACGGCTACAAGACGCAGGAGCTGATGGACGCCTCCCAGCGCCTCCACGGCGAGGTCGAGGTCAACGCATGAGCGAGCTGCCCCCGCTCCACCCGCTCGCGGACGCCGTCCGCAACGACCGCATCGCCTACGGCTGGTTCGTGCTCGAGTTCGCCAGCCGTGCGATGCCGTGGCTGACGAAGCAGGCCGGCCTCGACTTCCTCATGTACGACTGCGAGCACGGCAACCTCAGCCGTGCAGAGGTGCGCGACGGCGTGCTCGCCTGTCGCGCACTGGGCGTCACGCCGATGGTGCGCGTGCCGTCCGGCGACCGCACGCACGTCAGCCCCGCGCTCGACATGGGCGCGCAGGCGATCCTGCTGCCGCTGGCCGAGACGGCCGAGCAGGTGCAGGCGGCGATCGACGTCGCCAAGTACGCGCCTGAGGGCAGCCGCGGCGCCGCCTTCGGCCTGCCGCACGACCTCTACGAGACGCACAGACCGGCCGCCGAGACGATGGCCGAGGCCAACCGCCAGGCGATGGTCGTGCCGCTGATCGAGACGCGCAAGGGCGTCGAGAACGCCGAGGAGATCTGCGCCCTGCCGGGCGTCGAGATCGCGTGGGTCGGCCCGGTCGACCTGACGCAGTCGCTCGGCAAGCCGAACGACTTCGACAACCCCGAGTACATCGAGGCGATGAAGACGATCGGCGCGGCCGCCGAGAAGCACGGCGTCAAGCCGGCGCTGATGATCAACAGCGTCGACGGCGGCATGAAGTGGTTCGACAGCGGCTACAAGGTGTTCGCCTGCTGCGCCGACATCTGGCTCCTGCAGCACCGCCTGCTCGAGCTCAGCAGCCAGTTCAGAGCGGCCGTCGAGGCCGCCTCCTAAGCCCTCCTCCGGGGCCATGAGCGCGGGCGGTCCGAGCTGGCCTGCCCGCGCTCGTCGGCCGCCCCGTGCGCGGCGGCCGTGCGACGCCTCGCCTTGGAGCGATCCAGTATCGTCGCGGCGATGAGCCCCGGCAAGGAGAGCGCCAAGGAGCAGGGGCGGCCGACGATCTTCTCCGTCGCCGAACGCGCTGGCGTCTCCAAGTCGCTCGTGTCGCTCGTGATGCAGGGCTCGCCGAAGGTCAGCGAGGCGCGTCGCGAGCTGGTCCTGAGAGCCGCCGAGGAGCTCGGCTACCGCCCGAACCTGATGGCGCGCGGGCTCGCCGCGCGGCGCACGTTGACGCTCGGCGTGCTGGTCTCCGACCTGCACAACCCGTTCTTCGCCGACGTCGTCGACGGGATCCAGGAGGAGGCGCACCGCAACGGCCTGCGCCTGCTGCTCGGCACCGGCCGGCTCGACGCCGACGAGGAGCGGCAGGCCGTCGAGGCGTTCATCGCGCTGCGCGTCGACGGCATGATCCTGCTCTCGCCGGTGTTCGACGGCGAGGCGCTGGCGGAGGCCGCCGCGTCCGTGCCGACGGTCTGCGTCGCGCGCTACGGCGACCCGCCGCCGCGCTCGGACGCGATCATCAACGACGAGCGCCAGGGCACCGCGCTCGCGGTCGACCACCTCGTCGCGCTCGGCCACAGACGGATCGCGCACATCTCCGGCGGGGAGGGCGCGAGCGCGCGCGAGCGCTCGCTCGGTTACCAGGCGGCGATGCAGGCGCACGGGCTCGCCGGCGAGGCGACCGTCGAGCCGGGCGCCTACACGCACGAAGGCGGCTACGCGGCGATGCGGCGGATCCTCGACGGCAGACGCCACCCGACGGCGGTCTTCGCGGCGAACGACCTGACCGCGATCGGCGCGCTCACGCTGCTGGAGGAGCGCGGCCTGCGCGTGCCGGAGGACATGTCGCTCGTCGGCTACGACGACACCTACCTCGCGAGCATCCCGCACATCGCGCTCACGTCGGTCGCGCAGCCGCGCGTGCAGATGGGGCGGATGGCGATGGCGGCGTTCGCGCGCCGCTTCGACGACCCGAGACGCCGCGCGAGCGTGCAGACGGTCGCCTCCGCGCTCGCCGTGCGCAGCTCGACCGGGCGCCCGCGCCGGCGTGCGCGCGCGCTCTGACGCGGTGGGCGCGGCCGGCTCGTCGCAGCAGCGCCCCGGACGCGGCGAGGGCTCGCAGATCGCGGTGATCGGCAAGGCGATGGCGGTGCTCGAGGTGCTGCTGGCGCTGCCGAGCGGCGCGACGCCGTCGCAGATCGCCGAGCGCACGGGCACGAACCGCAGCACCGCCTTCCGCCTGCTGGCGTCGCTCGAGAGCGCCGGCCTGGTGGACCGCGACGCGGACGGCGGCCGCTACCGCCTCGGCCTCGGCCTCCTGCGCTTCGGCGACGCGGTGCGCCGCCGGCTCGACCTCGTCGAGCTGGCCGAGCCGGCGCTCGTGCGGCTGCGCGACGCGGTGCGCCAGAGCGTCTACCTGTCGGTGCGCGTCGAGTGGGAGGCCGTCTGCCTGCACCGGCTCGCCGGCCCGGAGGTCGACGTGCTCGCGTGGCAGGTCGGCGCGCGGCTGCCGCTGCACGTCGGCGCCGGCCCGCGCGCGCTGCTGGCCGCGATGCCGGACGCGGAGCTGGAGCGCTGGCTGCGCGCGGGCGGCGAGCGCACGACGCTGCGCGGCCCGATGAGCGAGGCCGACCTGCGGCGCGTCGTGGAGGAGACCCGCGCGCGCGGCTGGTCGCTCAACCGCGAGGACCTGACGGCCGGCGTCGCCTCGCTCGGCGCGGTCGTGCGCGACGGCGCCGGCAGCCCGGTCGCCGCGGTCTCGATCGCCGGGCTCGCGTCGCACTACGGCGACGCGCAACTCCCCGCGCTCGCCGACGCGGTCCTCGCGGCCGCCGCCGCGATCGCCGCCACGCTCGCGCGCTGACGCGCCTACTCGCCGCGCGTCGTTGGAGCGCGCCAACTGCTGCGCTAGCTTGCATTGGAGCGATCCACACGTTATGGTCATCATCTCGAAATGAGAACAGTTGTCTCGTAATACGAAATGGAGAGACACGTGCGCTGCGCGATAGTCGGCTCAGGGAACATCGGGAGCGATCTCCTGGTCAAGCTGCGGAGGTCCCCGCATCTCGAGCCCGTCCTGATGGTCGGGATCGACCCCGCCTCGGACGGACTCGCACGGGCCCGCGAGCTGGGGATCGCGACGACCGACCAGGGCGTCGACGCCCTGCTCGAGGACCCCCACGGCGCCGAGCTGGTGTTCGAGGCGACCTCGGCCCGCGCTCACCAGGCGAACGCCCCGCGCTACGAGGAGGCCGGCCTGACGGCGCTCGACCTCACGCCCGCCGCGGTCGGCCCGTTCGTCGTGCCGCCGGTCAACCTCGACCGGGTCGCGCACCTGCCGAACCTCAACCTCGTCACGTGCGGCGGGCAGGCGACCGTCCCGATCGTCGCCGCGATCTCGCGCCGTACCGAGGTCCACTACGCCGAGATCGTCTCGACGCTCGCGAGCCGCGCCGCCGGCCCCGGCACGCGCGCGAACATCGACGAATTCACCGAGACGACGGCGCTCGCGCTCGAGCGCGTCGGCGGCGCCGAGCGCGGCAAGGCGATCATCGTCCTGAACCCGGCCGACCCGCCGCTGATCATGCGCAACACCGTCTTCTGCGCCGTCGACCCGGATGCCGACCGCGTCGCGATCGCCGAGTCGGTCGCGCAGATGGCGGAGACGGTCGCCTCCTACGTGCCCGGCTACCGCGTCAAGGCGGGTCCGGTGTTCGACCCGGGCATGGGGCCGGGCGGCACGATGCGCATCTCGGTCTTCCTCGAGGTCACCGGCGCCGCCGACTACCTGCCGGCCTACGCCGGCAACCTCGACATCATGACCGCGGCCGCGGTGGCGACCGCCGAGGCGCTCGCCGTCAGCCGCGTGGGCGCGGGCTCCCGCGTCGGAGCGGCTTCGTGAGCGTCCGCCTGGTCGACACGACGCTGCGCGACGGCTCGCACGCGGTCGCGCACGCCTACACCGTCGAGGACGCGCGCGCGGTCGCCAAGGCGCTCGCCGCCGCGCGCGTCCCGCTCGTCGAGGTCGCCCACGGCGACGGCCTCGGCGGCTCGTCCTTCAACTACGGCTTCTCGGCGGTCGACGAGCGGGAGCTGATCGCGGCGGTGCGCGAGGAGCTGCCCGAGACGACCGAGCTGGCGACGCTCGTGCTGCCGGGGATCGGCACCGCGAAGCTGCTCGACAAGGCGGCCGACCTCGGCGTCACCGCCGTGCGCGTCGCGACGCACTGCACCGAGGCGGACATCGCGCTCGAGCACCTGGAGCTGGCGCGCGAGCGCGGGCTGCGCACGGTCGGCTTCCTGATGATGAGCCACATGGTCGAGCCGGCGCAGCTGGCCGAGCAGGCGCGCATCCTGGAAGAGGGCGGCGCGCAGGTCGTCTACGTCGTCGACTCGGCCGGCGCGATGGTGCCGGCGCAGGCGGCCGCGCGCGTGACCGCGCTGCGCGAGGCGCTCGAGCCGGAGACCGAGGTCGGCATCCACGCGCACAACAACCTCGGCCTCGCGGTCGGCAACACGCTCGCGGGCGTGCAGGCCGGCGCCACCTGGGCGGACGGCTGCCTGCGCGGCCTCGGCGCGGGTGCCGGCAACGCGGCGCTCGAGGCGCTCGCCGTCGCGCTCGCACGCGACGGCGCCGAGCTGCTCGGCGATGTCGACCAACTCGCGCTCGTGGACGCCGCCCGGCTCGTCGCCGAGCGCTTCGCGCCGTCGCTGCCGGTGCTCGACGACGGCAGCCTGCTGCTCGGCTACGCCGGCGTGTACTCCTCGTTCCTGCTGCACGCGCGGCGCGCGAGCGAGCGCTACGGGGTGCCGCACGGCGACATCCTGCTGGAGCTGGGCCGCCGCCGCGTCGTCGGCGGGCAGGAGGACATGATCGCCGACGTCGCGCTGGAGCTGACCGGGACGGAGGCGCCATGAGCGCGCTCGAGACAGGCGCGCTCGCGCCCGCCGCGATCGCCGAGCGGCTGCTGGGCGCGGCCGACGCGGCGACCGAGGTCCCGTCGTTCGGTGCTGCGCTCGACGTCGCGACGGCGTACGAGGCACAGCGCCTGTTGCACGAGGCGCGGCTCGCGCGCGGCGAGCGCACGGTCGGCGTCAAGCTCGGCCTCACGAGCGCCGCCAAGCAGCAGTCGATGGGCGTGCACGAGCCGGTCCGCGGCTTCCTCACCGACGCGATGGTCCACCCCGGCGGCGACCAGGAGCTGGCGCTCGACGGCCTGATCCACCCGCGCGCCGAGCCGGAGCTGGTGCTCCTCACGAACCGCGAGCTGCGCGGCCCCGGCTGCACCGCCGCGCAGGTGCTGGCGGCGACCGAGGCGGTGGCGCTCGGGCTGGAGGTGCTCGACAGCCGCTACGCGGCGTTCAGATTCACGCTGCCCGACGTCGTCGCCGACAACACGAGCGCCGCGCGCTTCGTGCTCGGCACGCAGCTGGCCGCGCCGGCGACGCCGCTCGACCTGATCGGGATGGTGCTGCGCATCAACGGGCGGCTCGCCGCGACGGCGGCCGGCGCCGCGCTGCTGGGCCACCCGGCGGCAAGCGTCGCGTGGGCGGTCAACCACCTGGTCGCCGCCGGCGAGGGCATCCCGGCCGGCTCGATCGTGCTCGCGGGCGCGCCGACCGACGCGTTCGCGCTGCACCCCGGCGACGTCGTCGAGGTCGAGGCGCACGGGCTCGGGACCGCGCGCCTGCGCGTCGCGTCCGCATCCGACACCAGCGATTCGCACTGACAGGGGACCCCATGCCGATCGTCCACATCCACATGCTCGAAGGCCGCGACGCCGAGCGGCGCGCGCAGCTGATCGAGCGCATCACCGACGTGCTCGTCGAGACCGCCGGCGCCCCGCGCGAGAAGGTCGTCGTCCTGCTGAACGAGGTCGCGCGCGAGAACTGGGGCAGCGGCGGCGTGCCGAAGTCCGCACCGCCCGCGACGAGCGCCACCTGAGAGAGGAGAGCAACGCATGTCAGCAGTCGACCAGGCGAGCCAGCCGGAGGCGGCGCAGCCGTCCGCCGCCGAGCGGCGCCTCGCCCGCATCTCGAACCTCTCGCACGTGCAGCTGCGCACGCCGCGGATGGAGGAGTCGATCCGCTTCTTCACCGATGTGCTCGGCATGGTCGTGACCGAGCGCGACGGGGACATGACCTACCTGCGCTGCTTCGGCGACTACATGCACCACGCGCTCGTGCTGCGCGCCGACCCGACGCCCGGCCTCGACCACGTCGCCTACCGCCTGGAGGCGGCCGAGGACCTGGCGGACTTCGCCGCGCGCCTGCGCGAGAGCGGCCACGCGGTCACCGAGGTGCCGGCCGGCACGGAGCGCGGCCAGGGCGACGCGATCCGCTTCGAGGATCTCGACGGCCACCCGTTCGAGCTGTTCCACGACTACGAGCGCGCCGCGCCGCAGCACCCGTCGCTGCTGCGCAACCAGCCGGAGGCGTACCCGTACCGCGGCGTCGGCGCGCGCCGCATCGACCACATCAACCTCTTCACGCCCGACGTCGGCGCGGAGCGCGGGTTCCTCGAGTCGCAGCTCGGCTTCAAGCTGCGCGAGGGCGTGCAGATGGGCGACGGCGCGGAGATCGGCGCGTGGATGTCGGTCACCGTCAACGTGCACGACATCGCGCTGACGCTCGACCGCTCCGAGCGCCCGAAGCGCGGCCGCCTGCACCACGTCGCCTTCTACGTCGACTCGCGCGAGCAGATGCTGCAGGGCGCCGACCTGATGGCCGAGCTGGGCGTGAACGTCGAGGCCGGGCCGGCCAAGCACGGCATCACGCAGGCGTTCTTCATGTACGTGATCGAGCCGGGCGGCAACCGCATCGAGCTGTTCTCCGGCGGCTACCAGATCTTCGAGCCGGACTGGCAGCCGGTCATCTGGGGCGAGGAGGACTTCGAGCGCGCGATCATCTGGTGGGGCGCGAGACTCCCGCAGAGCTACCTCGAGTACGGCACGTGAGCGCGCTGCTGGACGCCGCCGACGCGCTGCTGCGCGCCGAGCGCGAGCGCGACCCGATCGCGCCGCTGACGGAGGCGATCCCCGGCCTCACGATCGACGCCGCCTACGAGATCCAGCTCGCCGGCCGGCGGCTGCGGCTCGACGGCGAGCGGCGCCTCGTCGGCCGCAAGGTCGGCCTCACCAGCAAGGTCATGCAGGAGGCGCTCGGCGTCGACCAGCCGGACTTCGGCTACCTGCTCGACGACATGCTGATCGCGCCCGGCGCGAGCGTGCCGTTCGAGCGCTTCCTGCAGCCGCGCGTGGAGGCGGAGATCGCCTTCAAGCTCGCGCGGCCGCTGGAGGGCGCCGAGCTGACGGTCGAGGACGTGCTGGCGGCGACCGAGGCGGTCGCGCCGGCGCTGGAGATCATCGACAGCCGCATCGCCGACTGGCGCATCGCGATCGAGGACACGATCGCCGACAACGCCTCCGGCGGCGCGGCCGTGATCGGCGCGTGGGTGCCGCTCGCGGACGTCGACGGCGACCTCGCCTCGCTCGAGCTGACGATGGAGGCGGGCGGCGAGACCGTCAGCGGCCGCGGCGACGCGGTGCTCGGCCACCCGGCCGCGCCGATCGTGTGGCTGGCCGCCTCGCTCGCGCGCTACGGCGAGCGGATCGAGGCCGGCGAGGTCGTCATCCCCGGCTCGGTCGCGAGAGCGCTGCCGCTCGTGCGGGGCGGCGGCGCGCACGCGTCCTGCCCGCAGCTGGGCGCGGTCGAGGTGAGCTTCGCGTGAGCGCGCCCGCGGTCGATCCGGCGACGATGCTCGTCGACGCGGCGTGGCTGCGCGAGCGGCTCGGCGACCCGTCCGTCGCGGTGCTCGAGTCGACCGTCTCGATCGCGCGCGCGTCCGATCGCGGGGACGGCGGAGCG
>Ga0265319_1001617_pt1 | contig 13133 bp, 13 predicted proteins | sample 4824metaG_FD_192443 | JGI IMG/M metagenome (GOLD analysis project Ga0265319, IMG submission 192443) | Rhizosphere microbial communities from Carex aquatilis grown in University of Washington, Seatle, WA, United States - 4-8-24 metaG | ecosystem: Host-associated > Plants > Roots > Rhizosphere >...
ATGAGAGCATGTTTGAAAAAGATGATAATGTTCCATTATTAGTATTTCATTATGGTATGAATCTTACTCAAATTAAAGATATGTTCTATGAAAGAAATATCATACTTAAAGGACATGAATTCGTTGAAGCTGCTAATGTGAAATTGATATAATTATAATAATCTGATTCTTTACCTTTGGTTTGGAAATTGCAAAAGGTTCGCCCACTGTCCTAGTTAAACAGTGGGTTTTTTATTTTATATTAAAATCAATTTCATTTAATTTTTCAATAATATTTTCATCATATCTAATTCTTATTAAATTAATATCATTATTTTTACAATATTCATTTTTAATTCTATCATTATTTTGTAGATATTTTAATTTTTCATCTCCACCAAAAAATTCTTTTGAAATAAAGTGTTGTTCACCATCAAATTCAATACAAATATTATGTTCTGGTAAATAAAAATCAAAACGTAATGTATATTTATATTTACAATCTAAAAATCTATGTTCTTGAAGAGTGAATATATTTTTATTTCTTAAATAATTCATTATTTTTCTCTCATTTTTACTTTGTTTACAATATGGGCAATTTTGTCCTTGTAAATGATTACCAGCTAGTTGTCTAAATTTACCATGTTTAGGACAAATTATTGTTATTTTAGTTTTAACATTTTTATAATTAACTAATGAATAATCATAAAAATTATTATGAATAATATTTACTTCTTTTATATATTCTTCTGTTGTTTTATTAAGGCCTCTACACTTAGGACAACCTTGGCCGCATAAATGACCATTTGGTGTTTGTTTAAATATACCATGTATTGGGCATATTATTTTTATTTTAGATTTATTACCTTTATATTCAACCAATGAATAGTCATAAAAATTATCATGTATTATATTTAATCTAAGAATTAAATCATCTAATAATAATAAAAATAATTTTCCTCTTTTTTCATTATAACATTTCAAACACCCTTGGCCACGTAAATGACTATTCGGAGTTTGCAAAAATTCACCATGCTTAGGGCATATAATTTTTACTTTTTTCTTGCTTCCCATATAATCAACCAATGAATAATCGTAAAAATTATTATGTAATTTATTTGCATTTTCAATAAAATAAGGTAAATCAACATATTTCCTAGAACATTTAGGACAATTACAGCCATTTAAATGGCTGGTCGGTGTTTGTTTAAATTGGCCATGTATAGGACAAATTATTTTTATTTTAGTTCTATTTCTAATATAATCATCTAATGGATATTCATATTTATAACCATGTACTTTTATTGCTTTATAAAGAAATTCTTCATTTGTTATTTTTTTAGACATTTTTAAAAAATTTATATAATATAATTTACAAATATAATCAAAATTTTTAATAAAAACAAATATTACTATTTATAATAAATTATAAAATTTATAATGAGTGAATTTGATATAAATATTGATAATGAAGGTTTTGAGGTAGAATACCCAATACCAATATTTGATAGATTTGAAAAGCAAAAACAAGACGCTCGTAAACTAGAAATAGAATTACGCTCAAAAGGTGGTAGATATGATGCTGTTATTATGTGTAATAATGGTGATGTTAAACCTGCAAGTAAATTAACAATTCAAGAACAAGAAGAAGAAATAATTAAATGTGCAACAGATCCAATTTATTTAATTGAGACGTATTTTACAATTTTAGATTTAACACAAAATGGTGGTACAATTATACCATTTAAACTATTTGAATTTCAAAAACAATTAATAAACGAATATAGAAATAATGATTTTAATATTGTTTCAAAATATCGTCAAGCAGGTATATCTACAACAACAATGGCATATGTTGCATGGTATATTTGTTTTAATCCAAATAAGACAGTAGCTATTGTTGCAAATCTTTTAGGTAATGCAATTAATGAATTATTAAATGATTGTGTTGGGTTTATTAGAGGATGTCCTGAATGGTTAGTTCCAAAGGCAACAAAAGATACACAAAAATTTAAAATATATGATAATGGATCAAGTATTGGTGCATATGCTGTTAAGAGCGGCATTCGATCCCTAACTCCCTCATTATTAGTGTGGGACGAAACAGCATTTTGTGAAGGGGGTGATGTCTTCTGGAAAGCGGCTTCTCCAACGCTACAAACGGGAGGATCGGCAATATTCGTGTCTACACCAAGCGGTTATGATCCAGTCTATTATAAAACTTTTGACTTAGCATTAAAAAAAGAAAATAATTTTAATGCTGTTGAAATATATTGGTTTAATGATCCTAGATATAATATTGGATTGGAGTGGGTTAAAAATAAAGGTAATGATAATGAAATTAGAATTAATGACGATAATTGGAGCCAAGAAAAAAGGATAAAAATGAAACACGAAGGATGGTCTCCAACATCCGAATGGTTTGAAATACAAATTAAAGCAGCAAACGGTGATATGCGTCAAATTGCCCAAGAATTAGAAAATTCATTTACTGGCTCTGGTGATAATTTTATTGAAGAAAAATATTTAAATGACATTGAAAATAATCAAGTAAAAGAACCAATAAGAAAAGAGTATGTTGATCGAGAAATGTGGATATATGAAGATCCTAATCCAGATGACTTATATATTTTAGCCACAGATACTTCTATGGGTTTCGGTAGCGATTCGTCAAGTATAAATATATTAAAAGTAAAACAAATAACCGAAGAAAAAATACAAGAAAGACCAGATGGCTCAAAAAAGAAAATAAAAACTATAACACATAAAGCAGAACAAGTAGCAGAATATTATAATAAAACAACACCTCAAATATTAGCACAAATTACATATGATTATGCAAAAAAATATAATAATGCATGTATTGTTATTGATGTAACAGGTGGAGGGGCTGGGATATATATTATTGAAAAATTATTTGAATTTGGGTATCCAATAGAGGATATATACTATTCTGAAGTTGAACATAAACAAACAAGAGAAAGATTAGGTGGTTATGTAAAATCAGAAGTTAAAGTTAAATCTGATGGTAGTACTCAGGATATTGATTTAGTACCTGGGTTTTATATTGGCGCAAACAGACCACAAATATTACATAATATACAAAAATTCATTTATAGTAATGATATTATTATAAGATCATCAAGATTAGTAAATGAATTTAAAACTTTTATTAATGTTCAAAATGGAAGAATAGCTGATCATAGAAGATCATTTCATGATGATAGTATTATGGGAATGGCTATTGGCTTATATGTCCTTAGCTTTGATACTAAACGCTTTAACAAGAAAGATAATGAAAAAACTAAGAAAATGATGAACGCAATATTAACTATGAATGATATTAATGAAATAAATAAGGATAAACCAAAGCCTATACCTAAAATTGCTTATGGGTATAACCCAATGAAAGAGTTTAGTTGGGTATTCAAAGGGTTGAAAGGGTGTTAGTTATATAATATCTCATAACATTATTCACCTAATAATTCTTTAATTGCTTTTTCTAGTAATATAGCTTTACGACCTTGTTTATATGCAATTTCAATAACAGTATCAATATCATAATTTTCTTTGGCATGTTGTTTCCAATTCTTACCAAATCTTGCTGTTACAAATTCTGTTTTTAATAATTCATCAACTTTTTCAAAAATTTTTTCTGATTTTTTCATGATATATTGTTTATTGTTTTCATTTGTTTTTCAATTACCTTAATTAATTTTTCAGATACTCGTTCTGATATGCATTCAATATGTTCATGCTCATCAGCAAATGGATTCCATTCAAGCATTAATTTACCACAAGTCTTGCATTTAGGTTGTTCTGATATTATCATTTTTCTTTCCATATTAATTATTTTATTTATTCACAATCATCTTCGCACATACATTCTCCACAATATGTATTACCATCAGATATATGACATTTACATCCTTGGCAAGTTATACTTTGATTATTATTTTTTTTACTTCACCCACCGGACACCACTCAGGTGTTTCAACACGTCCAAACATATCATTTAAATTACAAAAGTCGTTTCCAAACCCATATTTCATAGGAACATCTGGATGCTTACAATTACTACCATATCTAGGGTGTTGTCCAGAGACTAATAATTTATGCTCATACCATTTACATTCATAACAAGATCTATATTTTTGTTCTGGAACTGTAACTATCGTGTAACCTTCTTTCTTTTCCATGTTATATTAATTTATGTATTTACAAAATTTATAAAACTTTTCTAAATCGTTATTAATTGTTTTTAGAGTCCATAATTTATCTCTATATTCATTATATGATATATTACAATATTTATACTCCATATATAATAGTTTAATATCTAAATTAACTGAATATAACGTTAGCTTAGCCTCAACAATATTCATTATAATTTTTAAAGATTCATCCATAATCTAATTATTTTATTTAAAAAATTCCCATTCATCAGCGTTAAATACTTGATGGACAGTTTCATTAGTATCATTTATTACTGTTTTAATAAATGCTTCACCAATATTATTATCGTCAGTCCATGTAGCAACGCCAAGATATTTTTTATCTCGCCATATATGATATTCTTTACCATAAATTAAAAAATCTTGTTTCATTAATATTTTTTATTTAAGTATTCTTCAAAATCAGATTGTACTTTTTCAATTTCTTCAGCATTAACTGTTACAGCATCTGATTTATGGTTTACAAAATCATTGAATAAATCAGCTATATTATCTTTATAATCATAGCAAATTCTTTCAAAGATCGTTAATTTCGACATTTTATGCTGATCAGTAGCAACTAATAATAAATCGAATATTTCATCTTCATTAAGATTATTTAATAATGTCCACCCTAATTGACTTCTTGATATTTCTACTGATAATGAATCTTTAATTCTTATTGTATTCATATTAATATATTTTAATTTATTTAAGTATTTCATATTTAGTTTTTGGTAAGCTTCCACTTAATATAGCATTACCACATGTAATTAAACCGTAGTCTTCATCATAACTAGGAACAAATACTATGACATCAAATCCAGCTTCTTTAAGATTAGCTTCGGCATCTTTGTATGGTGTATATAATCCATAACCACAAGTAGTTTTAATATTATTAGCTTCACTACTTTCAGTTAAATGAATGGGAGTTATTTTGCACATAAACTTTTTAGGATTAAATAATTTTCTTAGTCTCCATGCATCAATAATGTAATCATCTGCTAATGCAAAGTTTAAAGTATATTTTCTTCCTATTGGATCTGGTAAAATCATTCCAATTTCAGATATTTCTTTAAGAGATAATGAATTATTTGAAAACATTTCATTTCGCTGATAATCATCAGTACTATTAATAGAAAACTGTAAACCGGCATCTCCTTTATAAAGTTTATTTTTTATAAAATTTGTCCAATCAAGCAAATATTCAGTTAAATGTTTATTTGATTTTGGTAACATTGTTGATATAACTGGATGAATTAATGATTCGCCTATATATGGTTTTACTATTTCTTGTAAATTACTAGCGTGATCAAGAATATTTGCGTTAAATGTTGGCTCACCCATTCTTGCATAATGAAGATTTAATCTTTTGGTATTCAATATTTCAGGATGTAATTTTAATCCTTCAACTAACATATTTGTTAAATCATTTAATGTTGCATTCAAACCAGATCCTACTTTAGGTACGTCACAAAATTTACAATTCATACTGCAACCATATTGAGTACTTATGGTGATAACCCATTTTTCTTCTAAAGACATTATTTCACCATTAGGTACACATTAATTTCATCATGAAGTTTCAAAAAATCTGCTTTAATATTTTTTTCTTTTCCATAATCACCAACTGAAACAAATTCAAGCAAGCCTTTTTCACCTTGCATTACGCAAATATTACCTGTTGGTACTTTTAAATTTCTTGTTATCATAATATTATATTTATATTAAATAATCTTTATTTCGCAAATATAATAATAATTTTCTTAATATTTATATAAAATATTGAAAATTTTACAGTATTTATAATAAAATATAAAATTTTATAAAATATATTATGGCAGAAAATGATAATAATCAAAATAATAAACTAACTGTTTACCAAAAACTTAATAAAACGTTAAATCTTGATGGATTTGGATTTGATACCACAAATCTTTCAAATGCTAATCCCACATTTGCTTCTCACTATGATACTCAGAGAGCTAAAATCATTATAAAAGGTGATAGTCCTCAAGATATTCGAATGAAGGGTCTTGAGTTACAACAAAAACAAGAACTCACCAATAAATTTTTCAAATCTTCAGAAAGAAGCTTCCAAAAAAGTATGCAATATGAGGCTGCAAGACTTCCGGCATATATTGATTATATGGGTATGGAATACTATCCATTGATTGCCAGTGCACTTGATTTATATATGGAAGAAGCCACCACCATTGGAATGAATGGTAGGATGCTTAATATTTATTCAAATAAGGAACGTATTAAATTGCATTTAGAAGAATTATTTAATGATATTATTAATATAAACGTAAATTTACCTTTCTGGACAAGGAATTTAAGTAAATTTGGTGATAATTTTGTTTTGCTATTTGGTGAAAATAAAAAAGGCATTACCAATGTTCAACAAATGGTTAACTATGAAGTAGAAAGAATAGATAGAGTTCATAATGGCAAACCAAATGTTAAGTTCAAAGAACGTATTACTGGAAATGAATTCAATATTTTTGAGATTGCACATTTTAGATTATTAGGAGATGATCTCTTTATCCCATATGGCGCGAGTTGTCTAAGTAAAGTACGCCGAACATGGCGGCAATTGGTACTTGCAGAAGACGCTATGCTTACTTACCGCATCATTCGTGCTGGTGAGAAAAAAGTGTTTAAAATAGATGTTGGAAATATTGATAATGATGATGTAGATGAATATATAGCTAAAGTAGCTTCAGCTTTTAAGAAGTCTCCTCAAGTTGATAATAATAATGGTCAACTTGATTATAGATTTAATATTTTAGGAAATGATGAAGATTATTTTTTACCAGTTAGAAACGGAAATTCAGGTACTGGTATTGAGACACTTCCTGGAGCATGTTTAGCATTAGATACAAAAATTGAGCTTCTTGATGGTAGAAGTTTAGAATTATCTAATATTATTGATGAATATAATAATGGCAAAAAATTATGGTCATATTCAATAAATCCAGAATCTGGCGAAATTGTACCTGGAATAATTACATGGGCTGGAGTTACTAGGAAAAACACTGAAGTACTTAAATTAACATTAGATAATGGTGAAACAATTACATGTACTCCCGATCATAAATTTTTATTACGTGAATTTAAAAAAATTGAAGCTAAAGATTTAAAAATAGGTGATTCATTAATGCCATTTTATAAAAGAATGAAAAAAATTTATAAAAAATATGAATACGAACAAATTTTTGATATTTTTAAAAATGATTGGGTTACTACACATAAAATGGTTTCTTCATTTTTTAAAGCAAAAAATGTTATCAAAAAATTTATTTTTAATAGTAAAATAATTAATAGGAGAGATGTTATACATCATAAAAATTTTAATCGATTTGATAATTCTCCAAATAATTTAGTAATTATGGGGGATAAAGATCATATCTCTTATCATGGTTCAATTAATTCAACAATAAATAATTGGTGGAATAATAATAAAATTTCAATAAATGTCAAAGAAAGTGTAAAAAAACATATTGGCAATATACTTAGTACATATAATAAAAAAAGATGGAAAAATATTAATTATAAATCTAAGATGTCAAAATTTAGAATAAATTTATGGAAAGATGATGAATATAGAAAAAAAACAATTAATAAACAAAAAGAATATATTAATTCATTCGGGAAATATAATTATTCAATAAAGTTACATAAGTTATTAATTGAATCAAATTTAAAATCAAATAATTTTAATGAATTATTAAATAACGTAAATAATAACCCTAGTTTTATTGAGCTATATAACGAAGGAAGAAAAAATATATACAAATATAAGTATATACCAATAATAAAAAGGAGAGGTCTTGATTCAATTATTAAGTATTTTAATTATGATGGATTAAATGATTTGAATAATAAATCTAAATTGTATAATCATAAAATAGTTTCTATTGAATATTTAAATGAAAAGCAAGACACTGGAACTATTACTATTGATGGTAATGAAAAATATCATAATTTTCATAATTTTGCATTAACTTGTGGTGTTTTTACAAAAAATTCAAATTTAAATGACATAAATGATATAGAATACCTTCGAGATAATTTATTTTCTGGACTTTCAATTCCAAAACCATTTCTTTCAATGCAAGACGCTGCTGGAGCTGGTAAGAATATGGCTCAATTTGATATGAGATTTGCTAAAAAGATTGCTCGTATACAACAAGCAATGATTCAGGAATTGAATAAAATTGCAATTATTCATTTAACATATCTTGGCTTTGACAATGAAGATTTGGGAGATTTTACATTGACTCTTAATAATCCTTCAACACAACAGGAATTATTAAAGACTGATCTTTTAAATCAAAAAGCACAAGCATATAGTAATTTAACAAAGGTTGAAAATGGTATTGCTGCGATGTCACATACTGAAGCAAAAAAAATGATATTTAATATGTCGGATCATGAAATAATTAATGATTTAAGACAACAACGAATGGAAAGAGCAATAATGCAAGAATTACAAGATACTCCATTAGTAATTAAACATACAACTGTTTTTGATGACATTGATAAAAAATATGGTGAAGCTGGTGGTGAAATGATGGGTGGTACACCTGAAATGAGTGGTGATACTGAAACATCAATGCCTTCAGGTGGTGGTTTACCAACAGCACCAACGGAAACTCCTCAGACTCCTGGAGCCGAATTTCAAAAGCCTAATGAATTACCTCCTGTTGAAGGTGAAGGATTTAAACATAGAAAAAGCATAATGTCTGAAAAAACATATAATAATATTTTGGATAAGTTGGTTAATAATGGAAAATCAAATAATATTAAACAAAATATTATAGTTAAAAATAAAGAAGTATTGAGGGAAAATGAACTTAGAAATAAGAAATTAAATGAAGAGGCAAGTGATATGATTCTTGAAATTAATAAATTACTTGAAGATCCAGATAAATCCAAGGAATTATTAAAAACATATGATAAGTTAACATTTGATTTTGATAAAATAAGAATAAATGAGATTAAAGACAATGATTCTAATAATGAAGAAAAATAAATAAAATAGTACATCTTCATTATCTATATTTAAAACTATTTATATAAAAAATTATATAATATTATGGATAAAATTAATGTTGGTCTTGTTAAGATGATTATTTTAGAAAAATTAAATGAATCATTATTAAACGAAAAATCATTAAACACATTAAAAGAAGATATTTCTAAATTTTGTGATATTGTTAATAATTCGCCTATTTTACAATTAGAATATAAACTTTTTGATAATTTAGAAAATAAGCATGTTGATAGTGATATTATAGCAACAAGATATATCGATAATAACATTAAGCTTTTTGAAAAATATTCAATTGATGATATTAATATTGAACATAATAAATTATTGGAATTTGTTAATGATGATAATTTGCATATTATCGATAACAATAAAATTAGAATAAATGAATCAATACATAATTTAATTATTGAGAGTAACATTAAAAATTCTGATCCTAACATTGATTTATTACATGAAAGTTTTATTAATGTTTTAAATTATCTAAAAAAAGATATTAATATTAATAATGTTATAAGTGAAAATAATAATACTGATAATTTAAATAATAGTATTGTTGAAATAGCCATAAATAAGTTTAATGATAAATTTGATGAATTAGGTAATGAAGATAAAGATTTATTTAAATCACTTGTTAAATCAACGAAAGAAGAAAAGAAATCAATATTTGAAAAATATAAATCAGATATTAAAGTAATTTTAGAAAATGCTAATAATATTGAAATAAAAGATCGTATTGATGAATCAATAAGTAAAATTGATAAAATGGAATATAATAATAAAACTATTAATGATGATATTATTACGTTGTTTGAATTAAATAAAGCATTAAAAGCTAAATAATATTATCCAAATTTTGCAATACTTTCTTTATTAGCTGCGTTAAAATCATTAAATTTGTCACCTAACTTTAATTGACTATATCCAAACCAATGACCTTTTGGCTTTGGTAAATTAACAATATATTGATTATGTTCATCGCCTAGATATCCGAATATTTTTTTTACATAATCTAAACCTTCAACAATATAATTATCACCCTTGCTATTCTTAGCAGCAGCAATAGTATCGGTATATGTTTGTCTTTGAAAATTACCTCTACTATAACAAAATAATGTACTAGATGCTAAATTATTTGTTAAATTAGCATTATATTTCATAAGTCTACATTGTGCTTTAATACAAAGATCTGGATTATCGATAAGATTTTGATGTAATATAGCTCTATTATCATGTGCAAGTTGTCTGCTTTCCTTAGTAGTAGAATCTCCTCCAAGTAAATATGACAACACAGAATTTACATCACCTTTTAAATTTTTTGTTATTTTAAGTTTTTCAGCATCAGTAAAAGCAGTAACACTACTATATCCTCCTGGTTTAATCATTATTTCATATGTTGTAGACATTACAAATTGGGATATTCCAGATGCAGTACTAATATTGGGATTATAAATCCAAATATTATATTTTGATTCTTGATATGCTTGAGCTGCAATAATATTACTATCTAATCTATACATTATAGAATATATATCAAACCAATCGATTAATGCTTCGCCTAGTTGTTCATTTGTTAATATTTTTTTATTATGTACATCTACAGCATTAGATATCCAAATTTTTGGATTATTTTCTTCGCTTGAAAATGGTAATCCCACTGGTTTTTTATTATATGTGTTTACACCTTGTAAAAGGCTATTACCATTTCCTTCACAAATTTTTCTAATAAATTTTTTACCCGCTTCTGTTAATTCCTTTTGTGGCATTATATATTATATTAAAATTTTTATATTTTTATGTTTCAAAAATACGACAGCAAATAATAAAAGCTGCCAATATATAGTTTTATATTATGTCATATATTTGGCAATATATACTAATTATTGCCAAATATTTGATTTATTATATTAATAATTCAAACATTGCATTAAATTGTGCATCTGCTGGTAATGCTCCAGGCGTTAATGCTGCAACAATAATATTATTTGCAGAAATATTACCATTAGTTTCATCGGTTGAACCACTATCAATACCTGCAATAGCTGCTGATTGTCTATTTAATGGTATTGGGTATTTTAATATTTTAACTCCATTAAATTTAGTTGTCATATAATTATTTGAAGTAATATTATGTTCTACATCAATGATCATATATGCACCATTATACATTGGAATATTTTCTAATTGAAAATATTGCGTTGGTTGGATCATCATATTACCCAGCATTTCTATTTGTGCTTTATATGATCTATTTTCATATACATTATATAAATTTTGACCTTTAGGTATTGGTGATTGTTTTTTATTATCTCCGGCAATTCTAGATAATATTGCTAATGATTCATTTGTTTCGGGATATTCTTTACTATCAATCTTAATATTTTTAAAATATGATTGATTTTGTTGTCCAAATCTAACTCTAAATGCTCTTACCTGACGATAAGGAAAATTTAAGTTATTATCAATTTTATCTTTTTCTTGGTTATCATCAACATTATTTACTTTTATTAAGGCTCCACAGTCATTATTATTAAAATCAGGTAGATTTTCATTACCTAAGTCAACAATACCATCATTAATAAAGCCATTATTAGGAGTTGTCAAATAATTAGAAGTACCACCAATATACATACATACATAAAATGCATCAACATTTTCTTGACTTATACTATCATTTGTATCAAAAATTTTAAATGTTTTCTCCCAAGGATTATTACTATTAAAAGACATAAAATTTTGTAATGGGAAAAACTCAAAACCATTCTTAGATAACAATCTTGACATTACTGTAAATACATTTATATCAACATCATTATACATTTCTAATAATTCTTCTGGATTAATAACAACATCACCAATTGGATTCATTGCTCTATCTACAAAAGCAAATTTATCAATTAAATTATTATTAGTATCGTTGAATGGATAACCATTAATATTTTTATTTATGCCAGATATCCATTTATCTGAAATATTTTTAAATGAATAATACATTTGATTCCAAATATCGTCGTCATCAATTGACTTTTTAAATTCATTTTCAATATTTTTTATATTTGTCTTTTGATTTTGTAATTCTTCATTTAATCTTTTAAAAAATATATTAAAAAAATTATCGTTTATTCTTCCTTTATCACCAGCAACAGCATTTAGTGTATTTAATGAAATATAATTATCAAATACTTCATTTTTTTGTTTCTTTAAAAATGTAAGTTGATTATAATTTGTAATAATCATCTTTTTAGCTAGAGTATCTGTAATACTATTTTTATATGTATTTAATAAATTATCATTATAAAATTTAAGCTTATTAGATTGAGTATCATTTTTATTTACTAATAAACTATACATTGAATTGAGATTAGTTTTTAAGTCATTAAAAATACTACCAGTACTAATAAAATTATTATAAAAATCAGTAAATATTTTTTCGGTATTAGTTCCAAGTGGAAAATATTTTTCAAAAAAATCAATATCTAAATTAATTAATCTTAACGTATTTAATAATATTGAATTTTTAACAACACTATTATAAAATAGTTTTTCATCATTAGTAGCTCCATTTTTTGATTTTATTAATTTAATAATGGAACCAATATATAATGGTAAATAATATGGAACTTCAATAAGTCCAGAGGTATTAAAAAATTTACTATTAATATCTTTAGCATCAGAAAATGGACTTAAAGTTCTACCAAAATTAGATGATATCATCAATACACTTAAATCTAATTGTGATGGATCATTTAATATATTAAAAAAGTTTACATCATAAAAAGATAATATATTACTCCAAACATTAACTAAATCACCATCATTATTTGTTGCAATATCTGCTAAATATCTACTAACATATGGTTTATCACTATTTAAATTTAAAT
>Ga0265319_1001618_pt1 | contig 13133 bp, 12 predicted proteins | sample 4824metaG_FD_192443 | JGI IMG/M metagenome (GOLD analysis project Ga0265319, IMG submission 192443) | Rhizosphere microbial communities from Carex aquatilis grown in University of Washington, Seatle, WA, United States - 4-8-24 metaG | ecosystem: Host-associated > Plants > Roots > Rhizosphere >...
CTCGATTTCGATCCCGCCAGCGGCCTGCTGTATGCCTCGGACAACCTGTACGACACGATCACGAGCCTGCGCTTCGGGACCGACGGGATCACCCTCCAGCCGGTGGCCAGCGTGGCTGCCGCGGCCGCGATCGACGCCCACCAGAACGTCAACCCGGTCGGCCTGCTGGTCCTGCCCCTCAAGCGCGAGCTGGTCGTCACCAGCTACTCGACCGAGACCCCGCCAACGGCCAACCTGACCGTCTTCGCGATCGATCCAGCGGGGGCGCTGACGGTTGCCCGGACGATTCCGGGGATCGATCACTCGACCGCCCTCGCCCTCGATCCCGTCACTGGACGGGTGCTGGTGACCGAGCGTGAGGCCAGCCGGGTCTCGGTTCTCGACCTCGAGACGCCGACCCCGCTCGACCTGGCCTTCGTCCTGCCCGGCCCGTTCGACCTGTCCCTGGCCCCGGCCGATATCGCCCGTAACCTGGGGCTGACCCTGCTGGTCATCCTCCTGGTCGGTGCGCCGACACCGCTGTTCAACAGCACCCTGGACGCCAACGAGGACGAGATCCGGCGCTGGCTGCGGCGCCGGTTCCACCTCGAGGCACAGGCCGCTCCGCTCGAGCGGCTCCGCAACCGCTGGGCCGGGGTGGCCGTCTACCTGGTCGTGGCGGCCCTCCTGTACGCCTTCCTCGACCGGGCGTTCCCGTTCGGTGACCAGCTCGTTGCCTTCGGCTCGGCCCTGATCACCCTGGTTGTCGCCACCGGGGCCGCGATCCTGCCCGGTGATCGCTATGTCGCCGGGCACTACCACGAGCACGGCCTGCCTCGGGCGGCGCTGTGGACCCTGGGCCTGGCCGTCGTGTGCGTCCTCGTCACCCGCCTGACTGACGCCCAGCCCGGCTACATCTACGGGATCATCGGCGGCTTCACGTTCACGACCGTGCTGACGACCGCGGACCGGGGCCGGATGGCGTTCCGGGGTGGCGTGGCGATGCTGGGCGTCGGATTCGTCGCCTGGTTCTTGCGGGTGCCCTTCGAGCCCGCCCTCGGCCAGCCCCAGGATGCCGGCCAGCAGCTGGTCAACAAGGTCCTCGAGGGCCTGTTCGTGGGCTCGATCCAGGGCCTCGTCTTCGGGCTGGTGCCGCTGCGCTTCCTGACCGGCGCCACCCTGCGAGCCTGGAGCCGGGTCCGCTGGCTGCTGCTGTGGGCGGTCGGCCTGCTCCTGTTCATCGCGGTCGTGCTGTATCCCGTGAGCAGCTACGAGCCGCATCCCTCGGACACGGGACTGATCACGATGGCGATCACCGTCGCGACCTACGGCCTGCTCGCGGTGGCCTTCTGGGACTTCTTCCGACGCCGCGCCCGGCGGCTGGCCCGTGTTCCGGCCGGGGCTTTGGCGGCTGCCCTACAGCCAGTCGATCCGGCGCAGGAAGGCCACGGCGATTCCGCCGAGCAGGATCGAGGCGAACACCACGATCCAGAAGCCGGCCGCCTCCTTGTCGGCCAGGGCCGGCCCGGCCTCGCTCATCCCGAACAGGCCACCGATCGCGGCGATGCCGGCCAGGACGACGGTCACCCCGGTCAGCCGCTTCATGATCACTGACAGGTTGTTGTTGATCGTCGAGAGGTAGACCTCGAGGGTCCCGGCAGCGAGCTCGCGCAAGCTGTCGAACTCGTCGGTCAGCCGGATCAGGTGGTCGTAGACGTCGCGGAAGTAGAAGACCTGGGCTTCGCCGATCAGGTCGAACTCGCGGCTGGTGAGCTGGCTGAACACCTCCCGGCTGGGGGCGATCACGTGGCGCAGCGAGACCAGCTCGCCCTTCAGCCGGAAGACATGCTCGAGGGTGGCCGGGACCGCGTTGTTGACCACGTCGTCCTGGAGGCCGTCCATTTCGTCGTCCAGGCCGTCGAAGACCGGAAAGTAGCCATCCACGATCGAGTCGACAAGGGCCCACAACAGGAAGTCGGGCCCGCGCTCGAGGATCGCCTCGATGCCCAGCTTGAGCTGGTGGGCCTTGCTGGGGTCCCAGCTGCCGGGATGGACCGACAGCAGGAACTGGCGTCCGAGGGCGAAATCGATCTCGTGGCGCTCGGTCGTCGTGGCCCGGGTCAGGGCGTACATCACCACGTGGATGATCCCGTCGATCAGCTCGACCTTGGCCCGCTCGTTGCGTTCGATGATGTCGTCGGCGACCAGCGGGTGGAGCCCGACCAGGGCCGCGACCTGCTCGACGACGGCCGGCTCCGGGTCGGTTAGGTCGAGCCATAGCCGGGTCTTCCCGTCCGCGATCAAGCCGGCGATCCCCGCCGGGTCATCGACCGCGACCGGTTTGCCGTCGCGAACGGCGTGCACGATCAGTCCGTCGATGGCCATCGAGCTAGCCCGAGATTTCGGCTCGTTCCGTGAACAGGGCCGTCACGGCCAGGCTGGCGATCAGCCACAGTCCGACCACGACCAGGGCGGTGTTCGGGTCGAGCCGGGCGAGCGACTGTCCGCCGCCGGCGCTCGCTGACCCTCCGGCCGAGTCGACCGAGATCAGCGAATCCGCCGCCGCGAACGGCAGGTACTTGACGACATCGGGCAGGAACAAGCCGGCAAACGTGCCCGCGAAGTAGATCCCGATCCCGGCGCCGACGCCGGCCAGCTGACTGCGGGCGAGGGTGGCGATCGTGAAGCCGACCGCGCCCAGCTCGACCAGGCCATACCAGCCCCGCAGGAACTGTTCGGGCAGGTTGCCGAAGATCGAGGTGTCGGTGATCCCGTCGGTCGAGACCCCGGCCAGCTTGGCGGCCAGGAACGTGACCACGACCCCGACCGCGAAGGCGACCAGCATCCCGATCCCGGCCAGCAATGCGATCCCGAGGTAGGTCGTGAGCATGTAGCGGCTCCGGCTCTCGCCCCGGGCGACGGCCGTCTTGAGCGTGCCCCAGGTCCATTCGGAGCCGGCAATCGCGGCCGCATACGCCATCACGAACAGCCCGCCCAGACCCAGGACGAAGCTCAGGATCAGCGCATAGGCCCCCGGGAAGGTGATCAGCAGGAGGGCAGCCGCGCCGTTCGGCCGGGTGGCGGTCTCCTTGGCCGTGGCCCCGACGGCGAGGTAGATGACGGCCATCAGCAGGATCAGTAGGCCCAGGGTCAGCCAGGTCGCCAGCCGGTTGCGGAGCTTGCCCAGGGTCGATACGAAGAGCCTCATTGCCAGTTCCCGCCGACGACCGGCGGCGGAGCGCCGGCAGCCTGCGCCGGCGGCGCCGCCGAGGTCAGCTCGAGGAACAGCGATTCGAGGTCGCTGCCGCTCTCCAGGCCGGAGGCATAGATACCCGCCGTGGCCAGGGCCCGGTTGACCTCGGCTGCCCGGCTGGGCTCGATCGGCACGACCAGCCAGCCGGTCTCGTTGGCCGGTCCGGCGGGCCGGCCGTCGTCCGAGCCGTCGACCCGGGCCGCCACGCCGAGCGGGGCGATCGCCGCCACGGCGCGCTCGACCTCCGCTGCGGCCACCCGCACCCGGACCTGGCCCTCGGCGCTGAGGAGCGTCTCGATCGGCCCTTCCCGGACGAGCTTGCCCGCGGCGATGATCCCGATCACGTCGGCCAGCTGGCTCACCTCGCCGAGGAGGTGGCTGGAGATGAATACGGTCTTGCCGGTCGAGGCCAGGTGGCGGAGCGTGTCGCGCATGGCCACGATGCCGGCCGGGTCGAGGCCGTTGGCCGGTTCGTCGAGCAGGAGCAGCTTGGGGTCGTTGAGCAGGGCCCCGGCGATCCCCAGGCGCTGCTTCATGCCCAGCGAATAGGTCGAGACCTTGTCCTTGCCGCGTTCCTTCAGGCCGACCAGCTCGAGGACCTCCTCGACCCGCGTCTTGGGCGTGGGCGCCCCGCTCGCCGCGAGCGCGCGCAGGTTGGCCCGGCCGGACAGGTAGGGATAGAACGCCGGCGACTCGACCAGCGCGCCGACATCGAACAGGCGGTGCCGGTCGCCCCGGCCGAACGGCCGGCCGAGCAGCTCGATCGTGCCGCCGTCGGGGTGGATGAGCCCGGTGAGCAGGCGCATCGTGGTCGTCTTGCCCGCACCGTTCGGCCCGAGGAAGCCGTAGACCACGCCGGAGGGCACTGACAGGTCCAGGCCGGCCAGCGCCATGCGCGGCCCGTAGCGTTTCTGGAGGGCCCTCGTGGCGAGGGCGAGCCCGTCGGTCGACGAGCCGGCCGGGGCGCTGCTCAGGGGATCGGCTCGAGGTCGATCGTCCGGACCTGGCGGGAGCGGCCGGCTTCGGTGCGAACCAGCGCCGTGGGGATCACCCCGCCGGATAGCTTCTCGATGATGGCGGCCTCGCCGTTGTACAGGCCGCTGCCGATGATCCGGACCCGATCACCGACCGTGAGTCCTTCGCGGCCCTTCGTCGCGGACAGGTTGATCGACGCGACGGTCGTACGAACGATGGGTGGCGGCTCAATTCCCGGCAGGGGCGGCTTGACCGGGGCCGGGGGACGGCGGTAAACGTTGCGGCGGGGCTTCGTGGCGATGGTTCGGGTACCTCCCTGGCGGACGAGCATTCCGATCGATCGGACCGACCTGGTTGGCACCGGCCGGGCCGGGCCGCCTGACACGATAGACCATCCGCATTGCGCACGAGCGCGCGGGCGCTCCAGCGCGCCTCCGCCCAACCGCGGGATCCTGGCTAGACAGTTGACGATGCAACTACTTTCCGGTACGCTTCGTCCGAATTGAAACGCCTCAGCCGACGGCAGCTCTTGACGCCCTCGCGTTTCTTGGAACCGAAAACGGACGATTCGCAATGACAACCTTCGACCTTGCGGTCCTCTCTCTCGGCCTGGCGGTCGGGCTCACCTTTGCCGCTCACGGCGCCCAGAAGGCCTTCGGTTGGTGGGGCGGTCCGGGCATGACCGGCTGGCAGGCCGCCATGGAGCAGATGGGCTTCCGGCCGGCGCGCCTCTTTGCCGTCGTGTCGATGGCCGCCGAGCTGCTCGGCGGTCTCTTCCTCGCGATCGGCTTCCTGACCCCGTTCGCCGCCGCGGTCGTCGTGGCGCAGACGACCGTCATCATCCTCCAGGTCCACCTCGCCAAGGGCTTCTGGGTGGCCAAGGGCGGCATCGAGTTCGCCCTCCAGCTGGGTATCGGGGCACTCGCCCTGGGATTGCTCGGACGAGGCGGCCTGAGCCTGGACGGCGCGCTCGGCTGGGGCTTCGCGGTCTCGACCCGGGTCGACCTGCTGATCCTCGGGCTCGTCGTCGGCGTCCTGTCGGTCGCGATCCCACGCCTGGGACGGCAGCACGGGCCCACGCCCCAGGCCCGCTGACGGTTGGCGGCCGCCTCGGAACCCGTGCATACTCGGGCCCGAGCGGCCGGCCCGCGTCCAGGTCCGGCCAGACGACTGAGGGTTCGATGACCAAGCACTCCAAGCGAGAGCGCGAGCGGCGCGCCCAGGAGACCGAGCGGGTCAACCAGATCCAGACCGCCTGGATCGGGAGCGTCCCGCCCGCCGTCGCCAAGGCCTTTGCGGCCGGCGTCGAAGCGGCTCGAGCACGCGGACCGCACGTCCCGGCGCCCGACATGGCCCCCGGCACGATGCCCCGGCCGCCGCGCCCCGGCCACGAGCCCAAGGAAAAGCCCGAACCGGCCCGGCCCCGCCGGAACGGCTAGCAGGCCCTCGGCCGGCTAGGGCTTGACCGCGTTCCAGTCGGTGTAGATCCCGTTGGAATCACCAGCGGCATGGTCACCGGAATAGAAATACAGCGGGACCCCGTTGTAGGTCACCTGGAGCACGCCTGAATCGGCCCGGGTGATCGTGCCCAGCTTGCCGGTCACACCGCCGCCGCCGGTCGGCGCTGTCCCGGCTGGGACGGTGACCGCGGGCCACGTGGCGATGCAGTCGTCGGTCGCCGTGCAGGCGCTCGTGCCGCTGTTGGCAACATCCTGGTCGAAGGCGTAGACGGTCATCCCGGTCGCGCCGGCAACCAGCAGGGTCCCGTTCGAGCCGACGGTCTGGGCGACGAGGGTCGGCGATCCGGCAGGCTGCGCTGCGGCCGAACAGGCGGCCAGGACGATGGCCAGGGCGGCCGCGATGGTGAGCAGGGTTCGTCGATGCATGGTCGTCTCCAGGTATGGGCGGGCTCCTTGCCCCACCACGGCCCGGACATCGGCGAGTACGCCGATTCCCGCGGGGCTGGTTTCCCGGAGCGTCTGCTAGGCTCGCCGGGTGACTGGTCCAGGTTCGCCCGAGCCGTTGCCCGAGCCCGCGTCCGAGCCGGCGTCTCAGCCGGCCTCCGGCAGGCGCCGGATCCGGTACCCCCTCGACTGGTTGCTGGCCGTCGTCGACGATCCAGCCCAGGCGCGAGGCGCCGCGGCCGCCCTGGCCGCCGCCGGCTTCGACGGCCGCCACGTCAAGGTCCTCGTGGGCAAGACCGCCGATGGTTCCTTGGCCGAGCTGCCGACCAGCAGCGGAGCGGTCGGCCAGCTGATCCGCCTGATCCAGTTCATGTCGATGGACCAGACGCCCGACCTGCGCCTGTACGAAGCGGCCCTCGACGACGGCCGGGCGATCGTTGCCGTCCACGGCGGCTCGCGCGACCGCCTGCTCGAGGCGCGCGACATCCTGGCCGCCAACGGCGCCCATTTCCAGAACCATTTCGGGCGGTACGCGACCGAGGAGTTCTCGCGCTGGCGAGGTCCGGAGCTCCATCCGCGCTGGTAGGCCGAGCCTTCCGGGCGTGCTCAGCTAGAGTCTCCGGATGCAGGTCTGCATCCTCGGTCCGCTGCTCATCCGCGACGGGCCGGCCGAGGTCGCGACCGGCGGACCGCTCCAGCGCCGGGTCCTCGTGCGGCTGGCCATGGATGCCGGCCGGGCGGTCGACCCGTCCGAGCTCGAGGCCGCGGTCTGGGGCGACGACCCGCCGGCTGCCGCCCGGCACACGATCGCGTCGCACATCTTCCGCCTGCGCCGGCTGGGCCTGGCGATCGACACGGCCGACGATCGCTATGTCCTGCGCACGCCGACCGACGTGGCGGAGGCGGAGGGCCTCGCAGCCGACGGCCGGCTGGCCCTCGAACGATCCGATCGGCTGGCGGCCGAGGCGGCGTTCCGGGCCGCCCTGGCCCACAGCCGGGGGCGGCCGCTGGTCGAGCTCGAAGACCTGCCCGAGGCGCGGATCGTCGCGACCCGGCTCGAGGAGCTGATCGAAGGCCTCCAGGAGGAGCTCCTCGTCGTCGAGCTCGATGGCGGCCGGCCCACCGAGCTCGTTGCCCGCGCCCGGCAGCTAGCGGCCGAGCAGCCCTACCGCGAGCGCCGCTGGGTCCTGTTGATGCTCGTCCTGTACCGGGCCGGCCGCCAGGCCGAGGCGCTCGATGCCTATGCCGAATGCCGGCGCCGGTTGCTCGACGACCTGGGCCTCGACCCGGGCAATGCCCTTCGCCGGATGCAGCAGGCCGTCCTGAGCCAGGATCCGATCCTCGACTCAGCGGCGGCGACGACCGCCCTGGCCGCCGGCGGCCCCCTCCCGCCAGCGCCCGCCGCACCGACCGCCGAGCCGGCCCCGGCCCGCATCCCGGGCACGTCGACGCGCCTGATCGGCCGGGCCGGCGAACGGCGCGACCTGGCCGAGGTCTGGAGCCGGGCCCGGCTGGTGACCCTCCTCGGTCCGCCGGGAGCCGGCAAGACCCGCCTGGCGTTGGAGCTGGCCCGGGACGCCGCGCCACCGGTCTGGTACGTCTCGCTCGACCAGGTTCCGGACGCGCAGTCGATCGCCGGAGCGCTCCTCGACGCCGTCGCGCCGTCGTCCCGGGCGATGAGCGCACTCGACGGCGTGATCAGCGCCCTGGGCGACCAGTCCGGCCTGGTCGTCCTCGACGGCGCCGAGGTTCGCCAGCCGGAGGTCGCCGAGCTGCTCGCCGCCCTGCTCCCGGCCTGCCCCAACCTCCGGATCCTGGCCACCAGCCGCGAGCGCCTGGGCCTGATCGACGAGGCGATCGTGCCGGTCGGGCCGCTGCCGGCCGATGAGGCGATCGAGCTTCTCGTCGATCGCGCCCGGCTGGTCGATCCCCATTTCCGGCTGAGCCCCGACGACCTGGCCCTGGCCGACCAGCTGTGCAGCCTCGTGGACCGGCTGCCCCTCGGGCTGGAGCTTGTCGCCCGCCACCTGCAGCTGCTCCGCCTGGACGAGGTCGTCCGCCGGGTCGAGTCCGACATCGGGCGCTGGGCGGGCGGCCCGATCGGCGGGCGGGCGGGCCTGTGGGCGGCCATCGACGCCAGCGTCGAGCGCCTCCGGCCGGCCGAGGGCCAGGCCCTGCTGGCCCTGGCGGTCATGGTCGCCGACGCCGACCTGGCCCTGATCGAGGCCGTCGCCGCGTTTCCGCCCGACTCGACCGACGGCTTCGAGACGGTCGCCCGGCTGGTCGACGCGAGCCTTGTCCAGGTCCGCAGCGCGCTCGGTCCGACGCGCTACGAGCTGTTGCGCACGGTGGCCAGCCACACCCTTGAGTCGGCCGAGGCTGCGACGGTCCAGGCGGCGCGCGCCCGCTATGGAGCCGCGGTCCTGGGCCGGGCGACGGAGCTCGCCGGACAGCTCGCCTCGGCAGGCCGGAGCGAAACGCTGCGCCTGCTGGACCGCGAGATGCCCCACGTCCGCGACGTGCTCGCCCGGTTGACCGAGCGGCCGGTCGATCCCGGCAGGCTTGCCCAGGGCCTCGAGACGGCCGTCGGGCTGACCGACTATTGGCTCGGCCGGCACGCCGCCGAAGGGCTGGGCTGGATCGGCCGGCTCCTCGCCGCGACCGGCTCCGTCGAACCGCTCGATCCCCGGCTGCAGGCGGCCGCCCTGCTCGCCCAGGGACACCTCGCCTACTGGCTCACCGACTTCGCCCTGGGTGCGGCTGCGGTCGAGCAGGCCGAGGCCCTGTTCGCCGAGCTGGGCGATCCCCTCGGCGAGGGGCGGGCGCTCCGCCGCCGGGGCGCGATTGCCGCGGCCACCGACGACTTGCCCGCGGCCCGGCGGTACCTTGAGGCCGCGCTGGCCCGCTTCGAGGCAGCCGGCGTCGAGAACGAGATCGGGACCACGCTCCTGCACCTGGGCTCCCTGCTCGCCGATGAGGGCGTTGTCGATGCGGCTCGCCCGGCGCTCGAGCGAGCCCACCGGATCGCGGTCGCGACCGGCGACCCGCTGGCCAACGGCCTCGTCCTCGGCGCCCTGAACCTGGCCTACTGGAAGGCGGGCGACCTCGAGGCCGCGATGCAGGCCGGCAACGAAGCCCTCCTGATCTTCCGCGAGCTTGGCCACCGGCCGACCGAGGGAACCGTGGCCTACCGCCTGGCGGCGGTCGCGCGGGGCCTGCACCGACCGCGGGCTGCCCGCCGCTATGCCGATCTGGCCGTGGCGGCCGGCGAGCAAGCGAGCACCAGGACGACGATCGCCCTGGGCCACGTCAACCTCGCGAGGCTCGATCTCGATGCGAGCGATCCGGCGAGCGCGGCCGGCCACCTGGTCCAGGCTCTCGAGCTGGTCGACCCGGTCGCAGATCGGTGGGTCCTGGTCGAGGCGCTCGAGGCCGTCGCCCGGTTGCTGGTCGGCACGGATCCCGGCCTGGCCCGCCGGCTGCTCGGGGCGGCCGCCGTCATCCGGGCGGCGATTCGCCAGCCCGTTGCTCCAACCGAGGCGGGCGACCTCGAATGGACGCTCAGTGCCAGCCGGTCCGGGGAAGGGTCAGCCAGCCGGCCGCTGCCCGGCGACGGTGATCCGATCGAAGCGGCCGAGGCCCGGCTGCTGGCCCTCGACCGGGCGCGCGAAGCCGGCCGCGCCGAGGTTGCACCGCGCCGTGCGCGTCGAGCGCGCGGCTGAGCCCCTGGCTCAGCCGGGGCGGGATGTCAGATGCTGTGGCCGACGTTGCTGAGGATCTTCGAGACCTGGCCGCCGAGGAAGATCAGGGCAATGATCGCGACGATCGCAATGAGGGCGAGGATGAGCGCGTACTCGGCGAGGCCCTGGCCGCGGGCCGCTGGCACCGCGCGGGGCAAATACGCCATGATCCGGTTGATCGCGTTCATCTTCCGCTCTCCCTTTGGCGAGGACAACTACTTGTCCTCTGACAATTACACGCCGATTCTACTGGGTGGCTGAAGTGGCGGAAAAGCCGTCGATGGTCCTGGTACTGGACCAGCTCGAGCGAATCGCAACGGAAATGGTGGCCGCCACGAACACCGCGCTGGCGGGCGTCATCGAGACCGGCGAGCTGTCGATCCAGCAGTGGCGGCTGGTCATCATCCTGGGTGGAGCGAGTGGGCCGCTGCGCCTTAACGAGATCGCCTGGCGGGTCAACGCCTCGATGCCGTCGACGAGCCGGCTCGTCCAGCGCATGGAGCGCCGGGGCCTGGTCGTGACGTCGCCCGACCCGCTCGATCGCCGCGGCCGGCGGATCAACCTCACGGACAAGGGCGAGGCGGTTCGCGCCCAGGTGATCAGCGGCCGGCGGCAGCTCCTCGAGGACAGCCTCGGCGACCTGCAGCTCGAGCCGGCCACGATCGCCACCCTCCACGAGATCGCGGATCGCCTCGGCCGGCTTCTCTGACCGCCGCGGGCTATTGACAGGAATCCTTGTCAAGGCCTTGACAAGGTGGTATATTCATGACCTGAGTGGCGTGTCAAGTCTTGACACGCCCGTACTCATGCCCGGCGGGTGGCGGCCGCGGGCGTGGGAGACCTCGAGGAGGGTCCGTGGCTGTCGGGATTGCCGCGGAAGTGAAGAACAAGCTGTCGGTCGTCGATGTCATCGGCGAGACCGTCCAGCTCAAGAAGTCGGGCGCGTCCTACAAGGGGCTGTGCCCATTCCACGGCGAGAAGACGGCCTCGTTCTACGTCACGCCCAACCGCGAGAGCTGGAAGTGCTTCGGCTGCGGCCTGGGCGGCGACGTCTTCAGCTTCGTGATGCAGCGCGACTCGGTGACCTTCCCCGAGGCGCTCAAGACCCTCGCGGCGAAGGCCGGCGTCGAGCTCGATGAGCGCTCCAGCCGTGAAGATGCCCGCCGGGCGCGCCTGCGCGAGGTCCTCGACAGCGCGATCGCCTGGTATCACAGCGTCCTGACCGCGCATGTCTCGGGCGCTCCGGCGCTCGAGTACCTGCGCGGCCGGGGGTTCAGCGACGAGACGATCTCGGCCCATCAGCTGGGCTGGGCGCCGGCCGGCTGGGACGCGATGTCGCGCCAGCTGATCGCCAAGCGTGGCGTCGACCCGGCGGCCCTGGCCGAGGTCGGCCTGACCCAGTCCCGCTCCTCGGGCCGGGGCGCCTACGATCGCTTCCGGGAGCGGATCATCTTCCCGATCCGGGACGCAAACGGCCACGCTGTGGGGCTCGGCGGGCGCTACCTCGTCGCTGCCGGCGACACGACCGACCACGGTCCCAAGTACCTCAACTCGCCGGCGACCCCGCTCTTCGACAAGAGCCGGACGCTGTACCTCGTCGACCGGGCCAAGTCGGCGATCCGCAAGTCGGGCCAGGCGGTGATCGTCGAGGGTTACACCGACGCCCTGATGGCCCACCAGGCCGGCTTCACCAACGTCGTGGCCAGCCTGGGCACCGCCCTGACCCCCGGCCAGGTCGCGGTCCTGACCCGCTATGCCAAGAAGGTCGCCCTGGCCTATGACGTCGATCCGGCCGGCCAGTCGGCGGGCAGCTTCGGGGTGACCGAGCTCAACAACCTGATCAGCGAGGTCCAGCAGGGTGGCGGCGTCGGCCTGACCGACGTCGGCGTCGTGCGCCTGCCCGACGGCAAGGATCCCGACGAGGTGATCCGCGAGTCGCCCGACCTGTGGCGCGAGGCGGTCCGCACCCCGGATCCGATCCTGGCCTACCTGATCGACTACCACGCCAGCCGGATCGACACCCGGACGGCCGACGGCAAGCGCCGCCTGGTCGACGCGGTGATGCCCACCCTGCGCAAGGTCTCCGATCCGGTCGTCCGCGACGCGTACCTCCAGCTCCTCGCCCGGCGCTCGGGCGTCGAGGAGCGGATCCTGCTCGAGGCGCTCCATCGGCGGCCCGAGCCCAGCCGGCCGGGTGCCCTCGGTGGGGGCGGGGCGGTCGACGACCATGCCGGCGCCCGGATCACCCTGGACGCGGTCCGGGCCGCCGCCGAGAGCGTCAGCCCCGAGGAGGTCGTCAAGTCGATCACCCCGGTCGAGGTCGAGCTGCTTCGCCTGCTCCTGCTGGTGCCCGAGCAGCAGGAGCGGGTCATCGAGCTGCTCAAGCCGGCCGACCTGCCGAGCACCGTCGCTCGTGAGCTGTACGGCGCGATCGTGGCCGAGTTCCAGACCGGCTCGTTCGAGCGCGGCCGGATGCTGGATGCGGTCGATCCCGAGACCCGCGCCCTGGCGATCGCGCTGTACGCGCACCGCGGGCCGGACCCGAGCCGTCTGTCCAGTGCACGGCTCACCTACGCCATCGACAAATGCCTGCTGACCCTCGAGGCAGATCGCCTCGAGGAGCGGGGCACCTGGAACCAGGCCGAGCAAGCCGATGCGGAGCGCCATGGTGACGCGGACGAGATCCGGCGACTGCTCGACGAGGAACGACAGATCAACGAGGCGCGTCGATCACTCGATCGCAGGATCGAGCAGACGCACCTGCTCACCCGGCCGGCCGTTGCCGGTCGCGCATAGCTGGAGGCACACGTGGCACAGGATCCCATGGACAAGCAGCTCGTCGAGGCAGTCCTCGCCGGCCGTCCCCGCCGGACGAAGGTCGAGCAGGAGGAGGCGAAGCTCGCCTCGAAGCGGCCGGCCCGGGCGGGCGTCGCCGTGCTCTCGCCGGTCGAGCTCGACGATGACGATGATGACGATGACGACCTGGATCTCGACCTGGGCGTCGTAGCCGATCCGGCCGAGGCGGTCGAGATCGGGGTCGAGGTCGTCGGCGACAACGGCGAGATCGTGGCCGAGAAGCTGCCGGCCGACGCGCCGGCCAAGCTCGACGCCAAGGAGCTCGAGGAGCCGACCCCCGAGGAGCTCGAGGCCCTCTCGGCGGACATGATCGGGATCGACGACCCGGTCCGGATGTACCTCAAGGAGATCGGCAAGGTCGCCCTGCTGACCGCCGAGGAAGAGGTCGTCCTGGCCAAGGCCATCGAGCTCGGCGAGTGGCTGGTC